>Ga0114918_10006253_pt1 | contig 10097 bp, 19 predicted proteins | sample LantaG_FD_87015 | JGI IMG/M metagenome (GOLD analysis project Ga0114918, IMG submission 87015) | Deep subsurface microbial communities from Baltic Sea to uncover new lineages of life (NeLLi) - Landsort_02402 metaG | ecosystem: Environmental > Aquatic > Marine > Oceanic > Sediment | place...
AGAAAACCTAGACCTTTGGAAGCACGTAGCTGATAAGAAAAATTGGCGTATTGTGCAATTACCAAACGGTTTCTATCAAACCGAACACCAAGATCAAAAAGAAAAAGATACTTGGCACGACGTAACAAGGCGCGAGACATTAGAAGGAGCTGAGGCTGCCATAGATGCATCAATAAAGCACTATGAGAAAAAACTTCAATATGTTAACGGGCCACAAGTCGTTAAAACTTTTAAATAAAATAAATTAAATTAAATTCAATTAAATTATGTCAGACATGATAGTAAAAAACCTTAGTTTTGGAGACGATGCTAAGTACAAAGTATTTAAAGGTATAGAAACATTATCGCGCGCTGTTAGCTCTACATTAGGAGCTAGCGGTCAGTGCGTTTTGCTAGAAGACTCCAACGGTTTTCCAATCATTACAAAAGATGGAGTAACTGTAGCAGATTCTATAGTGTTAAGAAATCCAATAGAAAACATGGGTTGTACTTTGCTTAAGCAAGCTGCTAGAAAAACAGTTCAAGAGGCTGGTGATGGAACTACAACAGCAACTGTATTAGCTCATTCAATTTTAGCTCAAGTTTATTCTTGTAAAGATGAAGATAAAACTATAAGAAAGTTAAAAGATGGAATAAAAACAGGTGTTGAAAAAGTAGAAAAATACCTAGAAAGTGTATCATTACCTGTTAAAGGCTTAATGATTGATCAAATAGCAACTATCTCAACAAATAATGACAAAAAACTAGGTAAACTTATTGCAGATGCGTTTAGATCTGTTAATAATACTGGTGTAGTTATGATGGAAATGTCACAATCTGGAGAAACTTGTTTAGAGGTTATAGAAGGATCACAATATCCAAAAGGAATAATAAGTCCACATTTTATAACTAATCAAGTTAAAAAAACAGCAGAGTTAGAAAATCCATCAATACTTTTGGTAGACTCTCAAATAGATAACATAAGACAAATACAAAAAGTGTTAGAATATGTTATTAAAAATAACAAACCTTTATTAATAATAGGTGATATTGGTCCTGAAGTTTTATCTGCTTTAGCAATGAATAAAACAAAAGGTAATATAAAAATAAACGTAATTGAAGCACCTACCTTAGGTTTAAATAGAAAAGAAATGTTTGAAGATTTAGCTCTTCTAACGGGTTCTAAAGTTATTAATGAAGATTTAGGTGATGATATGGATTTAATCCAACCAGAGTACCTAGGAACTTGTTTAAAAAGCATAACTGATAGTACTGAGACTATTCTACAATTAGAAAGTTTAAATGATGATGTTTTACATATAATTAAAAACATTTCAAAAGAACTAATAACATGTAAAATACCTGACAAAGTTATAAGATTAGAAAAAAGATTAGCAATGCTCGCCGCTAGAATAGCTATAGTGAAGGTTGGCGCTAATTCTGATATAGAGCTTAAAGAAAAAATAGATAGAGTTGAAGATGCAATATGCGCTACAAAAGCCGCTATAAAAGAAGGTATAGTTCCAGGTGGTGGAATTGCTTTATTAAATGCCTCACATAAAATTAAACCTGAAAATATTGGCGAAAAGTTATTATTAAAAGCTATAACAGCTCCTTACGTTACTATATTAAAGAATGGAGGCACTGTTATCAGTGATGAAAATTTTTTAAAAATAATAGAAAACGAAGGACTAGGTTTAGATGTTGTTACAGGAAATATGGTAAATATGGTAGAATTAGGTATAATAGACCCATTATTAGTAACTAAATGCGCTTTAAAAAACGCGGCTTCAGTAGCAACAACAATAATTTCAACTGATTGTGTAATCAATAATTTAAGAATAGATGAAGGCAATAGGTAGAAATTTAATAATAGAAAAAATAGAAGAAAAAACTACTAAAACAGAAGGTGGACTTTTTCTTGGAGAAAAACATAGAGAAGATATTAGATATACACAAGCTAGTATATTTTCAGTAGGTGACGAGATTGATGGATTAAAAAAAGATGATATAATTTTTTTTGATAGACATGCTGGTCACAAAATAGAAGTTAATAAAAAAACTTATCACGTCATTAAATCTAATGATGTTGTCGTTGTTTTATGAGAAAGCTAGAAGCAGGAGATTTAAAAAATCTAGGCCTGTTAAAACATTACCGTATAATACGCAAATGGGCTTGTAAGAACAACGGCTTAAATGACGCTGATTTAGAATTATTAATATACTTAGACTGTGTAAATCATTTTACTAAAAAAGACTTTAAAATAGGCACTTATTCTTATAGTTGGAACAACAGAAGATGGAATAAACTATTAAAAGAAGGTTGGATAACAGTATGGAGACATAGAAATAGAACAACCCAAAAATATAATATTTACACAATTTCTTTTAAACTTAAACAATTAATAAGTAGAATATACAGAATAATGTTAGGTGATGAAGATATACCTACTAGTTTAAGAAGAAATAAAATAATGAAAGGTGATTCTTATATTAATAAAGTTTTAATTACCTCTATAGAAAATGTTAATAAAGATAATAAATTATGAAAATAAATAGTCAAACTCCATTTACAACAAGAACTCAACAAGCCGCGCATAGTATACATGGTGACTTTGATCAAAGAAATAGATCAATAAATCCACCATTAAAAGAAGTAAGTAATGACATGCGATTATATAATGAAGTTTTTAATTCAAATGGTACTCCAACTGAAAGAAACACACAACAACAAGCAGTGCAAACTGGCCAAGATATAATAGCTTCAGCTTCAACTATACCTCAACAAATAGCGCAAGTTTCTGCAATGGATCCTTCATTAGCGGGTGGCGATTATTCTGATCCAAAAGCAATAACACAGGCCGAGCCTGAGTATGATTTTTTAAACGACACAAGCAATAGCAGTATGTCAGCTTTTGAAAATTTACAAAACGATCCAAATAAAAACAATATGTTTGGTACTTACAAAAGAACTGAAGGATCTTTTAAAGAAAGAATAGATCAAGCTATGGCAGACGGTAAATATAATAAAGTAAAAAGATTAGAAGGTAGAAGGGATAACTTTAGAGATAATAACGCTGCGTCAAAAGCAGAAATAAGTTAAACAAGAATAATGGCAAGAAGAAAAAGATCATATAAAATACCGCCTTTTAGGCAATTAAATCCAAATTATGGTACTGGACCAACAACGCCTGGTTCACAAGGTGGTGGCGGTTTAAATAATTATAACACAATGCAACCGGGTGTTGAAAGTGAATTTACTCGTAGGAGAGACGGCTCATATCAGCAAAATACTAACTTTGCTCAAACAGGTTTTGAATCTACTATGATAAGAAACGAAACTAACATGGGTGATAACAATAGTGTTCAAACCATTGGAAATCCAACAAACCCTGATGGAAGTGCTTTTGATAAGCAAAAAGCTATGTTTCCTGATCAAACTCAAAATAATTTTGGTCTTATTGATCCTGTGCAAGCTCAAGCAGCGGCACCTCAAATGCCTATAGCAAATCCAGAGGTTGATTATAATGTTATTGACTCAAGTATGGAAATAGCAACAGGAAAAGACATGTCACAACCTATTGTTGATGAAAACCCTCAAAATAAACTAGAACAATTATACAAACTAAGTTAAAAAAAATATTATGCACGACAGAAAATACGATCCTTCAATGGAAAAATTAAAACCAGGAAGTAAAGTTGGTATAGTAGGTGAATCTCACGTATGGGATGGGCCACTAGATCAAACTGGAAGACCTCATGGAAAAGGTTCTAGCTCTGGTATTAACGGTATGCAAATACTAAAAGCTCCAACAGCTTACAAAGCTGGACCTATAACGTCTAGAGCTCAAAAAATGAAATAATGAATATTTTAAATAAAATATTTAACAAAACTCCATTAAAAACTTCAGGTCATGGTGCTGCGTCAAACCACGTCCATAACTACGAAACAAACTCAAGTAATTCTAATAAATCATCAAGTTTTAGAGAATCATTAGAAGTTAAATACCCTATATCAGACTATGTAGGCAAAGGTAAACGTTTTACACACGCTAATCAATACAGTCACATGATAACAAAAAAAATGGAAGGATTTCATAATATGATTAATACACCAGTTGCTGATCCAAGAGAAAAAAATAAACAAAAACAAAACACTAACATTAACAATTAAAAAAAACAAAATGGGAAAAAATTATGAACATCCAGCTAAAAACATGGGAAACATTTTTAAAGGATATAATCATCCACTTAAAATGTCTGAAGAAATATCAGATCCTGTATTAAGTGATGATATGAATCTTACTGGAAAAAGTTATACTTCAGACGAAGGTGGAAACACAAGCATTATGCCCGCACTTAGAAATATGTACGGAATGAGTAAAAAATAAAAACGGAATAAACCGTGTAAATTAAACAAAAAACAAAAACAAAAAACAAAAAACAAAAAAAATGGCAAAATTCATTAAATTTAAAATCCAAAACGCAACTACATTAGCTGCTGGAGGAGATTACGCAAGAGACGTATTAGTAAACGTTGACGACATCGAAAACGTAGCTGACGCAGTAAACGGAGGAGTTTACACAGCAATTGTAACATTAAAAGGAATAGCATCACAAAATGCTGGTCACGCTGACGCAGCTACTGTTCCTGCTGACACTATTGGTGGTAGAATACTTACAGTAACTGTATCTACTTCTGCAAGTGCTGCTGTGGCCCCAGCTGCTATAACAGTAAGTCAAAACATGCCTTCACAAGCTATTGTTAGAGCTTTAACTGCAAACCCAGGTGGTGTTGCTGCTTCTGCTCAATTAAGCGTAGATGGTAACGGTATTGTAGCTGCTCAAGGTGGTACTGCGGTACAAATGTACTGGTCAGGTGCTGCATTCAGCTCAGTAGCAAGTATATAGTAAACTAACTTTTAAATATCCCCGTGGTTTAATCATCGCGGGGTTTATTTAAATTAAATAAACAAGTATGGCTTTTACACTAAAACACAATGTTCCTCTTAAGTATAACCTACCGCAGGAAGGCGTACCCTCAAAAGACAATATAAAAACTATTGAAAGTTTAGGTATACCTAAATTAAAAGGTGGAAGTATTGGAGCTTTAGGAGGAGGTTTTAAAACTAATGCAATGGCGTTAGGTCAAGCTATCTTAAATAGCACTGGAACAGATGATAGATTTCTTTCCAAAGCACCGAAAATAACTAATGACACAATAAACTCATATAAGTTTTAATGAGTTTTAAAATGAAAGGCGCACCTTATTGCGCGTGTAAATTGTCCACGCCTATATTACACGTTGATATGGAAGAAGGAACATTGGGTATGGCTACAAATAATGGTAGTATATTAATAAATAAAGATATTAAAGACCCTAAACAAATAAGTGATGTTACAGACCATGAAATGGTACATGTAGATCAAATTAAACGTGGTGACCTAGATTATGATGATGATAATGTATATTGGAAAGGTAAAAAGTATTCAAGAGCTAGTATGAAAGAAGGTGCTAAAAATTTACCTTGGGAAAAAGAAGCATATAAAAAAGCATAAACATGGGACTAAAAAAGAATTTTTTTAAAGGATTACAAAACGGTTTAAGTACTAGCCCTATAAAGCAAGAAAATGGAGTTGATAAAAAGTTTCCTAATATAGTAAATGAAGTTGCTAATGATAATTTAGTTAATTCTAATTCGAGTTTTAGCGCAAATAAAAATTATTTTTCTAAAAATACAGATCCAAGAGCTGTTTCTTATAATGTATCAAATCTAGTTAATACTATAGGTAAATCAGATAATGAAAACTTAAACAATGCTTATAAAAATCAAAAATTAGAACTACTTAAAAAAAAATATCCTGAAGCTAAAACTGAAGATTTAGAAACTTATCTTTTTAGCAATAAAGAAGGTTTGAAGCCAAGTGAATACGCTAATCTTAAGCAAGATCCAAGAGTTTCTACAGATGGATCTTTTCAAAACACTCCTTGGTATAATTCAGAAAAACTTTTTTCTGATTCTAATTTAATAAAAGACGCACTTATTGTTGATGATAGAGATGGTGCTGGTGGTTATTCTAGAGGTGATGGTTCTACTTATAATCTTGCGGCACCTAATATAGGTGGAGCAATGTTCGGAATGAATGATGCTGAAAAATTAGAAGGTTATTATGATCAATTAAACAAAATTGATCAATCTACTAAATTAGGTAAATATGAATACGAAAGCAAGAAAAACATTATTGACCATTACACTGATCCAGTATATAGAGATAGATTTTTAAATCAAGCTCAAACATCAGGAACTAACGCAGACGGTAATGATTCACCAGGTAGTTTAATGACACAAGGTGATTTAGACATGATGCTTAATTCAATGTTTACAAGTTTGGATGGTAAGAAAAAAGGCAGTAAATATTTTCATTCTAACGAATTAAAACAATCAACGCTAGGTCGGATTAAACCTGGTGAAGCTAACGTAGATCATTCTTTTGAAAAAGACTTTAGAAATAGTGGTTTTTTTGATAACAATAGTGAGAAGTTTAATAGTTTTTCACAAAATAACGAAATTGACATAAACAAGGGTATTCTTCCAGGTAATTATAATACTAATCCAAGAGATCCTCGTAATACTTCTGATTTTAAAAAGAATACTTTTGCTGTTGCTGGCGCTCACGAAAATATACATCAAACTAACATTGATAGAGCTATGGACGCTAAAATTAGAACTACTTTAAAAGAATCTGACACGCAGGGTGGCATGAGAGGAAGACTAGGTCAATCAAACCCAACTTACAACATGAGTCCAGGTGAAATGTATGCTAATTTTTATGAATTTAGAGAATTATTTGATATGAAATCAGGTGAACAATTTGATAAAAAATCTTTTGATCAAAGAGTTAAAGAAAAAAACATAGAAGTTAAACAGGGTAATGATTTTTTAAATGATTTTACAAAAGAATCACTAATAAAAGCTTTAAATACTATTGCAGACGCAGATAAAAAATCTCCAGGTTCAACTAAATTTAATGATTTGCAAATAATGCAAGGTGACATGAATACAGATGTAGCGTAAATAATTAAAATACGTGTGATTATAATAATATAACACTTAAATTTAATTATATGAAAAATCTTATTTTAACACTATGCTTACTTTTTACTACAATTTTATTTTCACAATCTAAATATGAAGATTTTGTAGGTAACTGGGAGAGCAATGAAACAGAATACACATTAATTATATCAAAACATTTTGCTAAAGATCATTTTAAGTTTTTAAACTACAGGTTAATTACTAAAACCTCATACAGTGGAGAGCAAAAAATTGAAACAGATTATTCACCAGAAGAATTTGTTAAAGCTGAAAATAATAAACTACATACTTTTATAGCTTGGCAATTTACAGATGAAACTAAAAACTATTACTGTGATGCAATTTATGAAAAAGTAAATAAAAATAAACTAAAAGTTACATTAACAGGCTCGTCAAACATGGTTTTACATTATAAAAGAAAAGAATAAATGAAAAAAAAATTTAACGAAACTAAAGTTGGAAAGTTTTTAAGTAAAGCTGCTCCAAGTATATTAGATCTAGCAGGTGATGTATTACCAGATGCTGGAGTTTTTGGTTTAGTTAAAAATTTAATCAGTAAAGATCCTGTGCTACCTGCAGAGGATAAAGAAAAAGCATTGAAACTATTAGAACAAGACATGGTTGAAATGAAAGAAATAAGTAAGCGCTGGGCCAGCGATATGAAAAGCGATTCATGGCTTTCAAAAAATACGCGCCCGCTTACATTAATATTTTTAACAGTATCAATGGTGTTATTAATATTTTCAGATAGCATTGGTGAATCTTTTAATGTTGACTCAGGATGGGTTGATCTTTTAAAATCACTTTTAATAACCGTGTATGTAGCTTATTTTGGTTCACGCGGTGCAGAAAAGTTTAAATCAATAAGTAATAAATAAAAATAAAAAAAATGGGACAATTTCCAACAAGTGATAGTATCATAGGTAGAGCTATGCCTTTAACAGGTTTAGTAGGAGCTCCAAACCCTTTACCTGCTTGGGTTTTTGAAAATCAAACAGGAACACTAGGAACTAATTTAAATGGTTCTGTATTATACGTTGGTGCAACAGGTGATATATCAGTTATACTAGGAGGTACTAGTTTAGATTCAGTTAACACATTAAGCTTGTTATCTGGAGGCACTGGTTACACTAACGGCGCACAAACTAACTTGGCAACACAACCTTCTAGCAATCTAGCGACAGGTTTAACTATAAACGCAACGGTAGTTGGTAATGCTATAACTAACCCTACAATAGGTAATTCAGCTGGAAGCGGTTACAATGTAGGTGATATAGTTACTGTAAATGGAGCTGGAGGTACAAATGCAACAATCACTATAACAGCTGTAAATGATGGTGTACCTGTATCTGCTCAAGCAATAGAGTTTAAAGGAATTCAAGCTGGAACAATATTACCAGTAGCTGTAGATTACGTAACCGCATTAACAACTGTTACCGACGCAGACATAATAGTCGGCAAATAATAAATAAACAACAATTAAATTAAATCAAATGAAAAAAGCAGAAGAAAAAATTAAAGCAATGATTACTGAAGAGCAATTAAAAAATGTTCAAGAGCAACAAGCTAAATTAACTGAAGGGTTAAGAACTTTAGGAGTACTAGACGTTCAAAAACAAAACGTGCACGGTCAAATAGCTGAGCTATCTAAAGAAATTGAAGCTACTAAAAAAGAACTAGAAGAAGAATACGGTCAAGTTAACATTGATCTTAAAGATGGTTCTTACGTTGAGATTGAAAAAGAAGATGCAGAATAATATAAGAAAGATTAGTATTGGATCAGACTATAAGAATGAAGCTATGCACTACGCTGTTGGTCAACAAGTTTATGGAGGCCATGAGATTTCTCATATTTTACTAGATGATACTGATAATTCATATAATATACATATAAAAAAAAACAATGAGGTATTGCCATGGAAAAAATTTAATTCTAACATGGCTATATCTATTGAGTATGATTTAGAATATTAATGAAAAGTTTATATGATTTTATAGTTGAACCGCTAGGTGAGGCTTATAGTAATGAAATAAAAATTAATGATAAAAAGTTAATTCTTAATACTAAAATAGAAAGTTTTAAATTTGTAAATAGACACGCTATAGTTAAACAAATTCCTTTAGCTTATGAAACTGGAATTCAAATTGGTGATATAGTTATTCTACATCAAAATGTGTTTAGAGTTTTTTATAATATGCAAGGTAAAAAAAAACAAAGTAGATCTTTTTTTAAAGATAATTTATACTTTTGTTCTGTGGATCAAGTTTATTTATATAAAAATAAATATGGTTGGAACTCTTTTAATAATAGATGCTTTGTGCAACCAATAAAAAACACAGACCATTTAAGCGTAGATAAAGAAAAAAGCCTAATTGGTATATTAAAATACGGAAACAGTAGCTTAGAAGACAAGAAAATCAACCCTGGTGACCTAGTAGGTTATACGCCTAACGGTGAATGGGAATTTATTGTAGACGGTGAACGTCTTTATTGTATGAAATCAAATGATATTGTTATAAAATATGAACACAAAGGAAACGAAGTTAAATATAATCCAAGCTGGGCAAGTTGCAGTTGAAGAGCTAATAAAAGTTGCTAAAGAAGCTATTATAGATACAGCAGATGATATATCGGCTGATAGATTAAAAAACGCTGCTGCTACAAAAAAGCTAGCTATATTCGATGCTTTTGAAATTCTTAATAGAATTGAAGAAGAGAAAAACTTGTTAGAAGATAAACCAAAAGAAGTTAAAAAAGAAACTACATTTCGTGGTTTTGCTGAAGGAAGGTCTAAGTAATGTATATACAAACTTTATATAAAGTATTAGAAAACCATATAAAACCTAAAGTTCTTAAAAGAATGAATAGGTATAAAAAATGGGAGTATGGATACAACAAAGATCATGATATGGTTGTTATATCTAAGACTGGTGAAATCGGAGAAATATACGAAATACAAAACCTAATAATAGCTTTACCTAAAGCTGAAGAAGTCCATGAGTTCAAAGAAAATAGATGGA
>Ga0114918_10006255_pt1 | contig 10095 bp, 6 predicted proteins | sample LantaG_FD_87015 | JGI IMG/M metagenome (GOLD analysis project Ga0114918, IMG submission 87015) | Deep subsurface microbial communities from Baltic Sea to uncover new lineages of life (NeLLi) - Landsort_02402 metaG | ecosystem: Environmental > Aquatic > Marine > Oceanic > Sediment | place: Baltic...
ACCTCCTATAGCTCTGATGCTAGAGTAATTTAATTGGTATTATTGGCAGTATAAAACGCATAAGCCCCCGTTGCTGTAACTGCCGTGTATAACCTAACGGTATTAGGACTTAATGCGCCGATGGTTGGTTGTGCACAGTTACCGACTGTCCATGTACCAACTTTTGTCGCTGTGGGAGTAGTCCGCATATCCTGAAATGACAGGGTAATAGTTTCGTTTTGTGTGCCGTATCCATAGCCACCAAAATGCAGAGCGGCTTGGGGTCCTGTTGATTTTCCAATAATTCTATAATACCACTCACACAACGCCAACTCTTCAGGAATTAGTCTAAACTCATAAGGAGTAGCCACAGAATCAGCTTCTAGCTGTACTTTCCCTAAAGTTCCTGAAGCAGCACCATTGCCAAACTCCACTGACATTGTAGTCCCTGCTGTCTGTCCTGCTATAGTTATTGGGCTATCAGCATAAGCTCCTGCGGGTGTAGCACTATCAACGGCATATCTTGCTTGACAAGTTCCTTCCCAAGAAAGAGTATAAGTTCCACCTATTACATTTTTATCTTCAACCACCTGAATAAGTGTTTTATTAGCTGCAATTGTTATCGTTGTTGGGGAAGCCAATTGTGTAAATGAATAAGTTCCTCCCCCAGCTCCACCTTTCCATCTGTCATGAGCGTAAACTCCAGCGGCTAATGCAGCGGCTGATACATAAACTCGTTGGTTGATTCTGAAATCGGCATTGATAAGAATGTTTCTGTTCGCCGAGGGTGACGGTATTTCCAGCGTATTGAGTTTTCTTATGGCAATACTATTTTTAGATACTTTACCCATTAGTTTATTGAGGATGTCATTCAGGTTTTTATCCATTACAGAAAGTTCTCCGCACTTAGGTAAATGTCTAAATTCTCGCCGTTCTCCTGAGAATATTGTACACCGAATGCGGCTATCCGGCAATCAATTTCATAGCCAAGATAATTGGCGGTAACACGATCGCCGTAGTTATAACTCAGCCCATAGATAACATCTCTGTTCTGGAGTATCCTTCCGGTAAACCGTACTTTCGGGCGCCCAGCCGATAATACAGCATAGCCAGCGTTTGTTATTTTAGTTGTGTCTGTACTGTTGGAGGCGTTCTCGAAGGCTTCACGAAGGTTATAGGCACTTGCACCGCTGCGGGTCGCGTCTTCTAAATTAATAACTTCCCTGGCTTCTTCGTAGCCACGTCCACCAACGTACACACTGTTTACTTCTTCGGTATAGTCAAACTCTAATCCGCTTTCGCCTAAAAGCCCGTTTGTCTGTGACACCACCAGCGGACTGGCGCTCCCGCGTGAGCGGTCAACGCCCCGATACTCTGTCCAGGTGCGAAATTCTAAACTGTCGTAGCCCGTGCGCACTAAGTCATATATCAGCTTTGTTCCAAGTTCGTCTGAATTTTCGGTGATTGTGTTGAAAATGTCCTGCACGTTCTCCCACTGGATATCAAGCCCCACGATTTGGCCGAGACTGACATCCGCCTGAACACTTATTTTAGCAGATAGATCACGGGTAACGTCAAGCGCCGATACCCCGAATTGCTCCCTCATTATATCTTTCAGTAAATCATCGGCATAATCAAGTTTACTGGTATAACTGGTTCCACCAAAGTTGGCAACGATACGTCTTGATAGCAGCGATAGGCTGTCGTGCGCCTCCAGGATAATTGAGTTTTTACCCTGGTCGTCTGTATCGTAGCGTGCCCTGTCTAAGAACCAGAACGTCTCACCGTCGACATATGGAGTCAATCCATTAACGGAGCGGTATGCGTATAGCTGTGCATCCTGCTCGAAATATCCTACGTCGTAAACTGGTTTTATGGATGCAATAAGCGCACCAGGTGTGTTTTCCGCTCTGGAGTATTCCAGCGTTTCCATCTCGAGAAAAGTGCGCGTTCCCGTTGGACTGCGATACTCCAGAAAATATTCAGCTGTCACTCAATCACCTCTGATAACGACTGGTATGTCGGTGCGTACTCCATAGAAACGAGAGCGTATTGGACCGTAATTAATGCGTCTGTTCCAAGAGTATCAATGGTTAGATGTCCACCAATTCCGCTGGAAGATGACGATTCGATGGGTATGTCACCCACATCAGTAAAAATATATTCGCCTGTGCCAACCTTTTTGGTCAGTCCTGCGTCTTTATAAAGGTCGATAACGTAATTACCTGCTCCTCCGGTAATGGCAATATAAATCTTTCCCTTGTCGGTGTTGGTAGCCGACATTCCGGTTAGAAATTCGTAGCCGGATAAAAGGTCGCCTGCGTCTCCCGATTCTTCCCAGAAGTCAATTAGGAATACCGAGATTAAGTTGTTGCCTGGAATAAACTTAAAATTGCTATTACTTGCACTTCCAGGGTATAAAGCGTCATACCCTTCCGATTCGTAATTTATGAAATTATCCTGTATAGTAATAACTGCTTTTTGCCCTACCAACAGCTCGTAATTATCAAATCTAAAGATCCCCCCCTGAGTAATATTTTCAATTCTCCTAAGCGTACACGGTCCCATTACAGTAAGTTTTGCATATTCTGGTGCCGCGTTTCCAAAGTCAACCGCTGTAACGTAAGGGAAGAGTGCATTAACGCCGTTCTGCTGTAGCCCCAAAAATATCTTGCCCGCCGTAAAGTGAAAAGCGTATGATCTGGGGAGCGCCCCCCCTTTGACAATAAAATCCTCGTAATAAAAATTTTTATATCTGTCGTAAACACTTATTACAAACCTTAGTGCTGATCCACCACCATATAGAGCAACGAATACACTCTCAGTTACTGGATCTAAGGCCATTTTCATCCCAGGGTATAAAACCGCATAGATCGTTGCTGCGTCGTCGTTCAACGTAACCCAATTAGCAAGATCATAAGTTGATAAACCACCTACGGAGGTAAATCCAGATGTTGCCCCCAGTATCTCGCCGGAACTTGTTTGAACAGCATACTTGACAGAAGCTGTTCCAGCAACCCCACCTGTCAACCCGGTTGTTGAATCAATCCATCCACCGACCCAGCGTGCGCACCAGTGTGGTGGAGCGGCTGTTCCATCGTTAAAACTTCCAAATACGTACATCCTGCCAGCAATGAATAAAATACATAAAACGGCGTCATCTGCCGGCAGGCCAGCATAAGTCGTCCATACACTTGTTAAATAATTCATGCTGGCAACCTTCGCACGAGCGGCCCCCCCAATGTTTGCGAAGGCTCCCCCAAAATAAATTGAAGCGCCGTATTTAGTTATGGAATAAACAACGGCGTCAGGAGCTCCGCCAGGTAATGCGCTCCATGTGCCAGCGTCTATATCCCATATTGCGGCGAACGCCGTTGCCGCAACGCCCCCCGCAGCGCCAAAGTCGCCGCCAACATACAACTTTCTGGCCGTTGTATCTACATATAAAAAGTATACCTCATTGGTGCTGCACCCCGTTGTGAGCGGTAGAATTTCTCCTGTGGTAAGGTTGTAACTGCAAATTCTGGCAGTGTTGGCAACTCCATCCATACTTGTGAATTTGCCTCCTATGTACACCAGACCTTCAAACTCCGCGAAACACATAACTCTATCGTCCGCCCCGCTACCAGCCCAACCCCACTCGCCAGTTGCCCGGTCGTAAACCGCAATGTCGTTTATATTTGTGTCGTAATCAGCGTACGACAAATTCATTCCTCTGGATCCGTCCTCAATCAGATACGGGTTCGGCATGACAAAGTTGAGTGCAAACCGCTCTTGCGCTTCGCTTGCAATACTGCCCTCTAACCCGCCAAGATAAACGCACGGGATGTCAACAACTTTAGTCTCGCTACCAGTACGCGGGTCAACTCTGTGGAACCGTAATATAACTTTCTGGTCAACTGCCATCCGTTTAGGATTGATAGCTGCTTCAAGTCGCTGGAAGTTGTAATCCAGTCCTGTGTATCCATTATCCGAGAAGGTCGTACACACCAGCGAGAACTGCCGTTCTTCCAGTGTACTTTGCTGATAAAAACCACCGCCATTCGCCAGCTTTGTACTCACATAATTGAACGGCGGCATTCGCAGCCCAACCACGCCTGAGACGATAATGCCGAAGTCGGACAAATTGTAATCACGCCCGCCGTTGCGCTCCTGCGCTATTCTTACCGATGGACTGTCGTGTTCCGTTCCTGTCCAGTAATATGAAGCTACACCCGCCAGGCTGCCAGTTTTATCACCATCGAAATAGGTTGTTGGATACTGTTTTGCTTCCACCTGCCAGCCGTCGGTATAGAAATCGGCAGCGTCAGTGCGCTCAATATAAACACGCCTTGAAGCCCCGCCTGTTTCAGGATAAGTAACACTTTCCCGCTGCCAGTGTCCGGTGGAGATAAATGCTTTCTTTTCGCCAATCAAAACTCCTGCGTTAGTAGCGAAATAAATGTAATACGTCGCGCCTGCTGAACCGAGAAGATCCGCTGAGAATGTATAAACTGTGTCCGTTACGGTCGTGAACCCGTCGTTGTAATAAACAGTATCATCTGATGATACTATGCTGTAAGTACCCCGGCGCTGTTCCGCGTCCGTAGCCGCAATGGCTGTTCCTGCATATTGAGAAATATCCGCAAGATAAATTTGCGGATTGACAATAAGATTTTCACTGGCTTCAGGAACGACAACTGAGAACCAGCCACGCTCCGGATCAATCGCAAGTTCATGCCCTGAAACAACTTCTGGAATTTTATATCTAAAGCTCATATCTACCTTCCCGTTAATGTTTTCATGGTCGCGAACCCGTGCACGACTGACGACGCAAGCATGTTCGTCGACATGGATAAGTTATAGCTGTTGTTGTTCGTTGTTGTGTTGTTTCCGGCTGCAGTCTGAAGTTGCAGCTTAGCCGAGTAATTATCGAAACCAAAGCCTGTTTTTAATACGCTGTTGCCAATGTTTTTAACTGTGGCATCGAGTTGTTTCTTGCCAGCTTGAATACCTGCGGCTATACCAAGCGGAATGTTTATACCGATAGTGTTAGCCATAAGTTGAGACGGCGACTTGATGCCGAAATACGCTTTGATTTGGTCGAGCGCCTGTACGCCCATATTGTATATAGCGTTAACAAATTGTTGTCTTGTCGCCGGGTCATTAATACCGTTTATGACGCCGCGAACGATGTCCTTTCCGACCTGAGCAAGAGATCCAAGCGCATCTGTGAAAGTAGGAATTATGCCAGCAGCCCAGTCTTTTATTATCTGCCATATATTAGCTTTCCAGGCTGCGAAAGTCAATGCTGTGTCTAAATACCATTTTGCAAACCCGACAAGTGTATCGTTAGTCCAGTCCTGGAAACTTTTCTTAGTTTTAGCAACCCAGTTGTTAAAAGTATTTAAGTTGTCTGCAGCCCAAAGAAGTATTGATAATGACGTATCATCAAGTGTTTTATCGGTGCTTTGTGTTGTATTAGTGCCCCAGTCCTGGAAACTTTTCTTAGTTTTAGCAACCCAGTTGTTAAAAGTATTTAAGTTGTCGAAAGCCCAAAGAAGTATCGATAATGACGTATCGTCAAGTGTTTCATCGACGCTTTGCTTTGTATTAGTGCCCCAGTCGTCAAACGTTTTTTCCTCTCCTTCGCTCCAATCCTCTGTCAAAACTGATGTGTCTTCATCCCATTTTGCTAGTACGGCATATGTTTCTTCTGCCCATTCTATTATAGCGGCGCCCGCTCCTCCGAAAATAGCGGTCTTCCAGTCACCTTCTTCTCCTATAGCTTGCAGATCAAGTGTCTTTTCCAGGAGCCGATCGTTGATCCATGCCACGAAATCGCTGTCCGCAAACGTCTGTCCTGCATCTATAAGACCATTCAGCGCTTCTAGTGTTCCAAGTATAGCCGTAGTAAGCAGGTTAAAATCCCACATGAAAATAAATGCAACCAATTCTCCGAAGTCGCCCCAACTAAAATCATCAAGGCCGAGATTACTAAGAAGTTCATCAAATTCAGTAAATATTGGCTCTATGTCAGTGTAATAATAATCTACTATCTTCGGCCATACTTCTTCCGTCCATGTCGTTTTTAATTCGAGAAACTTTATTTTTAGAAGCTCTATTCGCACATTAAACGGCTCAAACAATTCGTCAATCTTGTCTTTTATGCCCTGTTTCATATCTTCAAAAGACTGTGATATGTTGGTCAGTGCTCCATCAAAGGCGCCAACTGCTTCTCGTCCGTTTTTCTCAATGGCGGGCAGATCAAAGCCAACTTCCCCGCCACCCCCGCCACCCCCAGGTGTTTCCGGCGTTTTCAATATTTCCGGTATTTCTAGTGTCTCGATCGGTGTATACGCCTGAGCCTGCGCTCGATATAGTTTAACAAGTTGGTCTACAAGCTGTTTTTGCAGGCTTACTTCTTCAGCCACAGCCTCCACATTATTTTCTTTATTGGCAAGGTTTTGCTCCGACTTCTTCACATCCAGTTGTGATTGCTTATATGTTTTTTTAGCGAGATCAAATTCTTGTCTCTTCGCTTTGAGCAATTCCGGCGATGCTCCTTCTTTGGTCAACTTGTTGTATTCATCAACCACGTTCACGAGATTATCGTAACTTCCGCTCTGCATTTGCTGTGATTTATACAATGCGTCTTCGGCCATTCGGACGGCGTCAGTAGACCTTTTTAGAGCAAATTCCTTCTGCGTTAGTTCAGCTATGGATTCTCCAAAGCTACCGAGTTGCGATTTCATTTGACCCATTATTCCAGAAGTATCGCCACTCCCAATTGCCTCGTTCAGCCCCTTAGAAAGCGAGAAAAACAATGCCCCTTCCGTCTCTTTTGAAATTGCACCAGCGTTTGCCATTGCCGAAAGTGCATTTGATAGCGGCGATTGGATGTCCTCTAATACGTCAAAATTTGCTTTGGAAAAGCCACCTAAGTATGCTTCCATTGCAGCCATACCCCACTTGTCAATATCGGGTGCGACTTTTGGCGGGGAACCCGGAGATAGGAACCACGAGAGCATACCTGAAATAACATTCATTGCGGCGCCTATAAACTGCGTCGCTCCCTCTGCGATGCCAAGACCAAGTTCTGCTGAAATATTGAAGCCCCACGTAAACGCTTCTTCAGCTACCTTCATAAACCAGTTGGCAGAATCGGTACCAAAATTGACAAAAACGTCAATTGCTTTTTGTGCCAAGTTGCCCATCCCGTCAGCGGCTACGCCCGCAAAAGCGCCTATCTTTTGCAACACAGGGTAAAGTTTTCCGCCTTCGGAAACTGCTGCACCAATAGATTTTGCAAAGTATGTCATTGTCTCGACCACAGTTCCGAAAGCATCAAGGAACGGCGTTCCGAGTGATAACATTATGTCGTTAATGTAACGCGGCAGCGACCGCAGTTGTTTGCTTGGTGATTCCATGGCTAATTCGTAAGCGCCCGCTATCTTTTCTCCTTCCTTCAAAACTGCGTTTGTCGCTGCCAGTATCCGCTCTTCTGTCGTTAGTTCTTTAGATGTTTTTCCAAGCGATTTAGCAACTTCGTCAAAACTTGCCGCAAAGTTGACATTCAGTCCGGCTGTTTTCAATACCTCTGTTTGCTGCGTTGTAATACCGTAAATAAGCCTTTTAAGTGTCTCGGACGAGTTTGATTCAGAAACTACGGCCGCATCCTGAGCTACCCGAGCGATATCAAGAGATTTTGCCATATCGAGGTTGTAACGCGAGAATTCAATTACTGTTTGTGCTGCAATATCGGCCTCAATACCGCTTTCACGTAGACTTTTTATAAAGCCGTCCGTTTGGCTTATGTTGTATCCCTGCTGCTGCCCTAACATGCGCGCAACCATTACCAACTCTTGGTAACGTGCGGCAGTGCTTATTGCTTCTGTTCCAACACCTATAATCGCCTGTGTGAGCTGCGTTACCGCTCCAATTGCGGAACTGGTAATAGCCGCCGTCATGCCGCCAATGATACCGGAAAGCATGGATAGCGGCCCGGATGTCGCCATAGCCGCTTTCTCGAACATACCAAGCGAACTGGTGCCTTCACGCAGGTCTCTGTTGAATTTTGCAGCGTCTTGCGCTACTAATTTTACTCCGGTTTCGGGAATATTATTGCTCATAATTCAATTATACACTACCGCTTCTTTTCTTCTTTTTTACTAACGCCTGGCGGTTGGTGTTTAATCTCTCCTGGTTATTAAGCACTGCTTCGATTTTATTTTGTGCCTGGTACACGGCCAAAAGTCTTGATTGTTCTATTCCATCAAGACTTTCAAATCTTTGTAATTCCATCCCCCACCATTGAGCGGCCAGTGATTTTTCTAGCTCGATTGTATATTTAATTCCGCTTGAAGGTGTACGGAAACTATCAATAGGCCTATTTCGGAACATCACCTTGAAAGGATTTCATCGAGGCTTCAATTTCCTCCGGCGTAGGCATTGTCCGTGACCAGACTGCGTAGATTAGCTCCTGGTAGTCTTCTTTTGTGCCGATCGCAATGTTGGTGATGTAGGCATACTTATCGTTCCCGGGAAGTTCTTTCCCGTATTCTTCCATCCAATCTTTACGCAGATCTTTGATTTCTTGTTTTTGCTCTTCGGTAAGCTCGATCACAATACCACGATTGATCAGGAACTCCTGGAATTTCTTTTCATAGTTGTCATTGTGCTCTTGGAGCGCCTTGACGTATTCCGGGTGTGTTGGGTTCTCCTGAAGTTCTACAACAGGGCTCTTCGCGTTGGGATCACCAATAATTACTTCCTGTGTTGGCGGTTTTGGTTCCTGGAAGTTGCTCTGAAATTCACGCATCAGAAGAGGTGACACTTTCTTGATTAAGATCTCGATTCCGGTGTCTTTTATAAGATGCTTATGCAGTTTTGTTGTCATTTTTGTTTTCTCCCATGTGCTATAATATTAAATATGGCGCAGATATGCGTCATTCACCCCAGGATGCCCTCCCCATCCTGGGGTAATATTTTAATTAGAGTTTGCCTGCGATACCTTGTATCAAGATGCCGTCAGTGCCGTCACCTGCGAGGCCAGCCAGGGCGAGCGTGTTGCTCTTCCAGCCTGGGTCATTGGTCGCTGGTAATCCGATACGATTGATCCGGTCAAAGGTGGGGAAGTCGAGTATACGATTTTCGTCTCGTGTCCAGTCCTTGCCACCATTCCAGGTTGTCCACAGCCTTGCGGCGGGTGTGTTGTTGTACGTTGCGATGTAGATAACTTCCCTGGTGGCTGCGGCTATATCTTTCACCGCGCCCACGCCTGCTTCTGAGAAGCTCCACTCTGTCCAGCTCTCGCCACCATCTTCGGTGTAGTAAACATGACCAGGCCAGGATGATCCTACCCAGTAGGTAAGATCTGTCATAACTTCAACCGCCTGAAGGTCGACCGCGGTTGGGTCGGCTGATGTTACTGCCCACGTTGAGCCACGGTTGCGGGAAACTAATACCTTTCCGCCAGCTGCGACTGCAACCATTGTTTGGTCCAATCCTTTGATGCGGCTAATGTCTTCCGTGGTTGTTTCGGCGGCGTTGATAATTGATACCCCAGCGGGAATTGAGCTGGATTTGTAAATGTATCCACCATCGCCTACAAAGATGACTTCTCGTGCTGATAATACAAAGATGTCTTTCGGCGAGCCTGCAGCGAGGAACCCGGTTGAGACTTTGGTGAATGTCCCGGGAACGCCGCTGTTCGCATTAATGGTTGCATAGTAGTAGGCGTCATCACCAAGAATTACCAGATACGAGCCAATCACACGAATAGCGTAGGTTGATTCGGATGCGCCAATACCGTCAATGTTTACCTGCGACCAGGTAGCTCCGAAGTCGGTTGAATAAATCAGTTCAGCGGGCAGCCCGGGCGAGCCTGCGCCTGACGGGTTGGTGACTGCGTAAATTAGCTTATCGCCGTAGTCACACCCTGAGCAGCTTTTGAAGGCTGCGTAGGTTACATCAACAACTTCACGGTCAATTGCCGTGGCTGCTTCTTCGCCGAACACCAGTGCACCAATCGGGTAAATGTTTTCCCAGGTAACAGAAACGTTATCTTCAATCTGGTTGTCGCTGTCCCAACTTTGGCGGTCACCATAATCTTTGTCGGTGATCCGTCCGCCGCCG
>Ga0114918_10006256_pt1 | contig 10095 bp, 7 predicted proteins | sample LantaG_FD_87015 | JGI IMG/M metagenome (GOLD analysis project Ga0114918, IMG submission 87015) | Deep subsurface microbial communities from Baltic Sea to uncover new lineages of life (NeLLi) - Landsort_02402 metaG | ecosystem: Environmental > Aquatic > Marine > Oceanic > Sediment | place: Baltic...
GTTGGCAAGCCTTTGACAGAGCCGACATAGCAAAATATATACATCCTCCGTTTTCGGAATAAGATCACGATTTTCCTCGAAAAACGCTAAAACAGAGTCGGGGCACGTTGCGGCCTCCAGCCATCCAAGGACTGCCTTTTCATCTTGAGGGTTTTGTCTCGCTATCTCGTAAAGCTCCTCCTCAGAAGACGAGTCATCCTTTTCAGTCCGGGTTGCACGGGGATTGCTGAAGCGTGGTTCGTATTCCTGCTCTCGCCCGTTAACTTGGGTGTGACAATTACCGCATAGCGGAACGCCGTTTTCCACGGATAGAGCCAATTCCGGGTATTCCTGCACAGGCTTTATGTGATGAATCTCAATGTTGCTTTCGTGGCCACAAAGTACGCACTTGCGCCCCCAACGCGCGAGCACTCCCTCGCGCCACGTCCTGTATTCAGGTCGTTCCCGGAAAGCCATCGGTTAGAGTATCTCCGCTTTCGTTAATTTTGCACTTTTTGGGACATAATACTTAATCGCACCCTACTTCTTCTCACAACCTAATCCCGCATTTTTTGAGACAGTCTTCGGCGAGGTAATGCATGCAACAGAATGCGTCATAATGAACCAGGACAAAATCGGACAACTTGAGCTTGCGCAACTCCTCGCCGTGAGCAAACTGATTTCTGTTCTTACGTGCATTCGACAAGCGTTGAACCCATGGTTCATTGCTTGGGAAATGAATGCCAAATTTCTTTAGGATGCGTTTGCGGCCATTAGGCCGCTGAATCTCGGCCGTTTCGGCAAAAATGCAGGATGCAGGTGAGTAACTAAGGAAGTCTCGAAGATCTGGTTCCCAAAAGTCACCCTCTGAATAGGGTTGTTCGTGTTGGTTTAGGCACAGCCTGATAACGCCACGTTCGAAGTCATCCAGAGAACCCAACGTAAGGATGATGCCGCTACGAAGAATAAAGGAATCGGTATCCCAGCCTCCGGCATAATTCGTGCCGTGTACGTCCTCGTTTTCGTGCCCGGTTCTCTTTGTGGGCTCTCTTTGCGTATCGAGATACGCTTGCCAATGACTTTCTTTGCATACGGCCGTCTTCAAACATTCACCCATCGCGAAACTGATTTGAGGCGCGTAACGGGGAATGGTTGATTCCCCATGTGCAAGAGACGTCTCGTGTCTCAGTTCATTCCTCTCCTCCAACCATTGCGACAAGGAAAAGGAAAGCGCATAGGCACACTGACCGGCAAGTGCAGAAACCACTTGTGTGCGAATTGCATCAATCTGCCGATAGCCTATGCGCAGTATCTTCCCCATGGATTCTAGCCCGTTCTTTCCTCTCTCGGCGGATAACTGGGTTCCTGTCCGAACTCTACGCCTAACAGTACGGCAAACTCGTGAATGCAATCAAATCAAGCGCTGTCGAGTAGGACGGGGGGCGCCCCGCCGTGGGCTCCTTCCTCGAGGATTTTGGCGCGCCTTAAACCATCGCGGTTGATATGTTATAATGCCGCTATTGTGTCATCTACCTTTTGGAGATTTTTGAGATACGCTCGGCCCTATTGGGTGTTGATTCTGGGGGCGATGGTCTTTGGGATTCTCAAGTTCACGATGGCGTTGTTGCTGCCGGCGAGCTTGGGGCTGGTCGCCCAGTATGTCATGGTGGACGATTACTCGGTGTCCGAGAAAGTCGTGCGGTTGTTTGTGCTGCTCGGGGTTCTCACGGTAGTGCTGTTGGCCCGGACGCCGGTCACCTACTTCCGTTCTTATCTCGCCGCGAAAGCGGGTCAGCGTACCATTTTCGATTTGCGGTGCGACCTCTTTCGGCATATTCAGCGGCTGAGCATCGCGTACCATCACGAACGCAAGACGGGCAACCTCACGGCCCGCCTGATCAACGATCTCAATGATGCCCAGGGCATCCTCAACCAGGGCATTGTCGCCGTGGGCATGGACATCATCTTTCTCTGCGGCGTGGTGGTCTTTCTGCTGTTCTTGGATTTGCGCCTGGCGTCCGTCAGCCTTTTCACGCTGCCCCTGTACGGGATCGTTTTCCATCGCATCAATCCGCGGTTGCGCCGTGCGTCAACTGAAGTGCAGGAAGAAATGGAAGAGATGTCGGGCGAAGTGAGCGAAAAGTTTGCGGCTGTTCAAGTGGTGCAGGCCTTTGTATGCGAAGAGGCCGAGGAACAGAGTTTCTTCAAGCGGCAGAGCCGGTATCACCGGAAAGTGCTCCGGCGGGTGCATTTGCGCACGACCTTGGGGTCCGTGGCCGAGTTTCTTCAAGCCTTCGGGCCGGTGGTGGTGATTTCGTACGGCGGCTATCGCGCCGTGATGGACCCAACCTTCTTGCCAAAACTGATCGTCTTCTACGGCTTCATACAACATCTCTATTTACCGACCCGGCGGCTGGCCGATTGTTCCGCGATCATTCAAGAGAAACTCGCGGCGCTCGACCGCGCGTTCGAGGTGCTCGACAGCGTACCTGATATTCAGGATGCACCGGACGCGATCGGTCTCGCCGAGGTGCGGGGCGAGGTGCGCTTCGAGAACGTAGGGTTTGCCTATGTCCCCGGCAGCCCCGTGCTGGCGGATATTTCATTCGAGGCCAAGCCGGGCCAGGCGGTGGCGGTCGTCGGACGCAGCGGGGTGGGGAAAACGACGCTGGTCAACTTGGTGCCCCGTTTCTATGACGTAAACGAGGGCGTTATATTCGTTGATGGACACGATGTCCGCGGGGTCAAAGTCAAGTCGTTGCGCGAGAACATCGGCATGGTGCTCCAAGACTCGATCCTGTTCAGCGGCACGATCCGCGAGAACATCTTGTATGGCCGGCAGGATGCCACCGAGGCCGAGATGCTCGAGGCCGCGCGCATGGCGCATGTCGACGAGTTCGTCGAAGCCTTGCCCAATGGCTATGACACCAAGATCGGAGAGCGCGGCGTCACGTTGTCCGGCGGACAAAAGCAGCGCGTAAGCATCGCGCGCGCGTTTCTGTGCGACCCGAAAATCCTCATTCTGGACGAAGCGACCTCGAGCCTCGATTCCCGCGCGGAATCGATCATCCAAGACGCGCTCGGCAAACTCATGAAAGGGCGGACCACGCTGGTTATCGCGCACCGGTTGTCCACGATCATCAATTGCGACTTCGTGCTGGTACTCGACGGCGGCCGCATCGTCGAACAGGGATGCCACGCGGATCTGATCCGCGGCAAGGGCCTCTACCGTCAGCTCTGCGAAGAGCAATTCGGCCACGTCCACGTAGAAGACTTCTCGCGCAAGGTCATCTAATTCCGGATTCCCATTTTCGGCGCTTGCATACCCGAACATCCCGATCTCTCTCCCGCATTTTCGGCCCCTGAAAGAGGCGATCATCGCGCTCGTGCTCGGGTTTCTTCGCAAAGACATCGCCGTCGGCATGTTGGCCGCGCTCGACCTCACCCCCAAGCAACTCATCATCAGCGTCACCATCCTCGCCATGTCCTTCCCCTGCATCGCCCGCCATAATGCACGGGCCGTATCGAGAGAGACGGATACCTTCCTCGATACGGCCCACATCACACATATTGTCTAATCACAAACCGCCTTGGCAACAGAATAGCCCCATGAGGCCTTGGCCTGCGTTCTTTCTCGTCTTTCTCAACGCAAGGTATCAAACGACAACCAGTTGATAAAGATCCTGATAATCGCCCACAGCGCAGCAAGGCCCAAAAACGCGAGGGCCAATCCCGGTACCTGCTGTTCGATGTCGGAAAAACAGCCGAAGGGACATTCGCCTTCGCCTTCGCCCTCTCCCTCTCCCTCGCCTTCGCCCTCTCCTTCGCCCTCTCCCTCTCCCTCGCCTTCGCCCTCTCCTTCGCCCTCTCCCTCTCCCTCTCCCTCGCCTTCGCCCTCACCTTCGCCTTCACCTTCGCCGCCTTCGCCTTCGCCCTCACCTTCGCCCTCGCCTTCTCCCTCGCCTTCACCCTCGCCTTCACCCTCACCCTCACCCTCGCCTTCGCCTTCACCCTCGCCTTCGCCCGCTAGGTCATAAGCCGTTACGAAAGACAGGTTCAGCCACGCGCCGTCCGTGTTGAGGAAATCGCCGCCCTCGTAATATATCCCCACAAGGTCCACTACAGCATTATCCGTGTTGGTATATGACCCGCCAGACCACGTGTCCGCCGACGGCAAGAGAAGCTGCACACCGTCGCTATTGGTGTTGGCGGCGTGGGCCGAACAAAAAGCCATCGCAACGCATAACCCTGCTACAACGAGTAAGCACCGGTTCCTCTTCATGACCTTACTTCCCTTCCAAATCATCCTGCTACCCGCGCTAAAACCTTTCCACTATCCAAAATCACTGTGCACCCAGGGAATGAGCCTTCCTGTCCGAAGGGCCTTTGCCCGCGTTGATTCGTCCAGACGTACCCGGTGGCTCAGGGATACGCCGCGCCGTTGCGAATGCAATAGAGAACCGTGGGCGAGCCGGTGGTGGTGAAACTAGACGCACCGCCGATGCAGTGGTAGAACTTGCCGCCCGCCGCCGTGCCGCCGTTGCCGCCAAAGGCCCACCTGTTGCCGGTGCAATCGGTGAACGTACCGCTAGCCACGCCGCCCAAGCCGCCAAAGGAGGCGTCGTTGCCGGTGCAATCGGTGAACGTGCCGCTGGCCGTGCCAGTACCGCTACCGCCGAAGGAATTGCTGCCACCGGTGCAAGCGATAAACTTACCGTCCGCCGTGCCGTAGGCGCCGAAAGACAAATTGTCGCCGGTGCAGTTGATGAATGTGCCGCTTGCCTGAAGCCTGCCGAAAGACCAATCGCCAGCGGTGCAGTTAATGAACGTGCCGCTGGCGATGCCTGACGTGGAACCGGTCGCGTTTCCGCCGAAGGACTGATGGTTGCCCGCGCAGTCTTGGTAGGTTCCGGCGAATTCCACGCCGTTCCGCATACTCAGCTTACTGGACCGGAATTCGCAGTTGCGGATGACGGTGTTGGGCGACGAACCGGTGTGGGTCGTGTCCCAGGTGGCGTCGGGGTAGTAGACGCAGAGGGTATCGGAGATCCCGGTATAGTGGAACAGGAGGTTCTCGATGTGGACGTCGATGGCAGTTTGGACGAGCACGATGTTGTTCCGGTGGATATATTGATTATCCCGGGCGGTGGACAGGCCCACGAGATCCACAAACTCCCTGTCGAGCATGAGTTGGCCCGCGCCGAGATCGTAGCTTCCCGGCGCGACGAGGACCACCGCGCGATTCGTCGCGCTCAATGACACGCCGTTCGGCATGAGCGCCTTTGCGGCAGTATAGGCCGCTTGCAGATTGGCGGCGTTGGTCGCGGCGTTATCCGTGGTTTCGACGATGATATGCGCCGTGCCCGTCCTTGAGAATTTCCCATCTATGATGGCGTCCTGAGCGGCCTGTGAAGTCGTGACATCCGCTGCATTAGCCTTCAAATCGATCGCGGCCTGCGCGGCGGTGCTGACGGGTTTGTTCGCATCGGCGGTGTCGTCCACGTTCGCCAGACCCACCTGCGCCTTCGTTACGACATGCGGATTGGCCGTGTCACCCTCGTGCACCGTCAAGTCCGCGGCATTCGCCTTTGCATCGAGCGCGGCCTGCGTGGCCGTGCTGACCGGCTTGGCCGCATCGGTCGTGTTGTCGACATTGTCCAAGCCGACTTGCGCGGCCGTGACGACATGCGGATTGGCCGTGTCGCCCTCGTGCGCCGTCAAGTCCGCGTCGCCTGCCTTGGCATCGAGCGCGGTCTGCGTCGCGGTACTGACCGGCTTGGCCGCATCGGCCGTGTTGTCCACGTTGCCCAAGCCAACCTGGACGGCCGTGACGACATGCGGATTGGCCGTGTCGCCCTCGTGCACCGTCAAGTCCGCGTCGCCCGCCTTGGCATCGAGCGCGGCTTGAACGGCGGTGCTGACCGGTTTGTTCAGATCGGCGGTATCGTCCACGTTGCCCAGGCCGACCTGCGCCTTCGTCACGTCATGGGGATTCGCGATGTTGTCCGTATGCGCGGTCAGGTCCACATCGTCCGCTTTGGCGTTGAGTAACGTTTGCAACGGTTGCAGGAGGCCGTCGAGATAACCGAACTCGGTATTGTCCACCGTACCGCCGCCGATCCGGATGGCGTCGAGGTGGGTCACGTCGCCCGCTTCGAGCGCGAACGGCACACTGTGGACGCGGATCCGTTCCGGAAACACATCATCGTCTGCATTATCGTCTGGCGTCACGTCGCTGTCGATCCCTAATTCGTACCAGACTTCGGGGACCGCCAGCGCCTCCGCAGGTAAAACAACAGGCAGGTTAAACAACCCCTCGGGCGATAGCTCAACCGTTCCGGTCAAGTCCCCGCCGAGCTGTGTCCCGTCAACCGCCGCGTCAAAGAACCGGACGACATAGGCTCGCGTACCCATCAGCGGCATCCCATCCGGTCCTACCAGTGAACCATGCACATTGATTGTCGCAGGTGGATTCGCCCAAGCGGCTCCCAAAAATAGAATGCTCGCCGCTATAACAACCTGAATTAACTTGCCGTTCATAGTCGATCTCCCATTTGTGAAGTCCGAAACGCTCTCCAACCAGAGCCAGTATAACACCTCAACGTGGCCGCCGCACCACCGGGCAAGGCCGGGTCTCGTATTATTCCATGCGTCAAGGCCATCATCATTGTGCGCCCAAAGCGGTTCCTTCGTGACTGATTATCCTGAATGAGTCGTTGCCCACGTATTGCAGTTCGACGGCATGGCCGTCGCCCGCGGTGATTTGGCCGGTCGTGCCCGTTGTGGACTGGGTTAGCGTCGTGCCGTCCTGGGCGTAGGTGTAGATCTGCCCATTAATCACACAGGCGACCAGCTTCGTGCCATCCGCCGACGGCAAGAGAAGCTGCGTCCCGTCGCTGTTGGTGTTGACGGCGTGGGCCGAACAAAAAGCCATAGCCATGCATAACCCTGCCACAACGAGTAAGCACCGGTTCTTCTTCATGACCTTAGCTCCCGTCCAAATCGTCCTGTAATCCGATCCAAAGTCTTTCTACTATCCAAAATCACTGTGCACCCAGGGAGCCTTCGTGGCTTATCGGGACAAACGTATCGCCGCCGATGTACTGGAGTTCCACGGCGTCACCCATTGCGCCGCTGAGGCTTCCGGCGGTACCGGATGTGGTTGTGTCCAGAGAAGCCGCGAACATCGAAGAAGAGGTGTAAATCTTTCCGTAGTTCGAAACGGCCACAAGCCGCGATACATCCGCAGAGACGGCGACGCCATACCAATTCCTGCTGCCCCCAGACGTACACGACTTCCAGGAAATCCCCGAATCCGTTGAAACCTGGAGATACCCGCTACTGCGTGCCGCCAGCAACCGTGTTCCGTCGGAAGAGGAGGCCAAATCGTTCCAATTGGCGCTGCCGGCTCCCGTGGCGGACCATGAGGCACCTGCGTCCGGGGATATGTAAATGGTACCGCCAAAGAGACCAGCGGCAAGCTTCGTCCCGCTGGACGACGACGTGATGGAGCGCCAATCCCTGTTTCCTGCGCCGGTAAGTTGGGTCCATGCCGCTCCGGAATCGCTGGACCGGTATATATAGCCGCCATACTCGGCAGCCACCACTTGCGCCCCGTCGGACGAGCAGGCCATGCACCACCAACGACCTGTTACTGCGGACGTGGCGGCCCATGTCGTTCCGCCATTGGAGGAAGCATAGACTTGGTTGTCGAGCCCGCCGGCATAGTGTTTCGCGCCATCGGCGGACATGGCCGTTCCACGCCATGAACACTGGGCTACCTCCGTGTGTTTCGTCCAAGATACTCCCCCGTCGGATGAGGTGTAGAGATAACCGTAGTTGGGCGCCGCCAGCAAACAAGACCCGTCCGCGGAAGACGAGACGTGCGACCAAGTATGCTCACCTGTACCCGTCAACGAGGTCCAGGATGCGCCGCTATTGGTTGACCGGCGCAGGTATCCCGAACCGCTACCGGAGGCGCTTTGCCCCGCCAAGAGAATCTGGCCGTCCCAAGAAGAAGCCACGCAGGCCCAGTGTCCATCACTCCCGCGGGCGGTCCAATCCGCGCCGATGATCGGGATATCCACGCCGCTCAGCCGGATATACTGGCCGATCCCCTGGGCTATCTTCCAGCCCCCGGCTCCCATGCCGGTCACGCGAACCGTGTCGCCGACAACCAGTTCCGCCGATACTGGAAGCGTGAACGAGACCAGACTTGCCCTGTTCGCCACGTACCCGTGGTTCGACGCCATGGTTTGCGCCGTACCGGTCACCACCGTCCACGGGTAACCCAACTGCGTTCCGCCGAAGAACGCCGTACCCCCGACGTTGTACAGCCGGTTTGTGGCAGGGGACGGCGCGGAAACCTGTGCCAGTTCGAGAACACTGTCCTTCGCTTTCACGCCTTCGAGAGTAACACCGTTGTCAAGAGTGTTTTCGGTCACCGTGTCCACTTGAGCGCCCCCGCCCAGCGTGACCAGGTCATTGGTGGCTGCCCCACGTTCGGTCACCGCCGCCAGCGTGTCGGATTCGGTCTGCAAGTAGCGCCCGTCCGACGCCGCCTTATCATACACATCCACGGCGTTGGCCTTGGCGAGAATATTCACGTCCTGCGCCGCCTGAGATAGGTCGACATCGATCTTCGTATACACGTCCGCGCCGTTCGCCTTCGCATCGAGCGCGGCCTGGGCGGCGGTGCTGACCGGTTTGTCCGCATCGGCTGTATTGTCTACGTTGTCCAGCCCCACTTGCGCCTTGGTCACGGTGTGTGGATTGGCCGCGTCGCCCTCGTGCGTCGTGAGGTCCGCGTCATCGGCTTTGAGATCCAACGCGGTCTGCGTGTCCGTGCTAACGGGCTTGTTCAAATCGGACGTATCGTCCGCATTGCCCAGCCCCACCTGCGCCTTGGTCACGACATGCGGATTGGCCGTGTCGCCTTCGTGCGCCGTCAAGTCTGCGTCGCCCGCCTTGGCATCGAGCGCGGTTTGAACGGCGGTGCTGACCGGCTTGGCCAGATCGGCGGTGTTGTCGACATTGCCCAAGCCGACTTGATCCGCCGTTACCGTGTGGGGATTGGCCGTATCGCCCGTGTGGGTGACAAGGTCCGCATCATCCGCCTTAAGATCGAGGTCTGCATCATCTACTTTGGCGTCAATCTGTGTCTGGACATTGCCGGAGACCCCGTCGAGTGCGTCGAGTTCCGCATCATCGAGCACGCCGTTGCCGATGTTGGCCGCGTCGACATGCTCCGCTTCCGCCGCCTGCCGCACAAACGGGACGCTATGCACTCGGACCCGCTCGGGAAAGAAGTCATCCGCTGCGTTGCCGTCTACCGGTACATCCGTGTCAATCGCGAGTTCGTACCAGACGGAGCCCGCACTCAACACCTCGACCGGCGGCACGACGGGAATATTGAACAAGCCTTCAGGCGAAAGCATCGTGGCTCCCGTCAGATCGCCCCCGAGTTGCGTCCCCAAGGCGTCCGCATCGAAGAACTTGACGACATACGCCCGCGTCCCCGTCAAGGGAGTCCCATCCGGCGCGGTTAATGCACCATGGATATTGATGGTAGCCGGTGGGATCGCCCACGCCCCCAAAACTGTCAAGCACAATAGAATGACCACCACCGCGCAAATACGTTGTTTCATTTTCTGGTTCCTTCTCTTCAATCACAACCCCATTCTAAAAGAATCACTCTATACGGGGAATAGGGTGATTATACGTTCGACAAATGCGCAACACAAGGACGGGCGCTTGACTCTCGTTACGCGTCCCCCACAGTTCTCGTTCGCCCCTTTTTGCCATCTCACACGCTTACGGTGCAGGTTGCGGGGTCGCCGTAAGGGCCGTATTTCAGCTTTTTGCCTACGTAGCGGGCGCGGTAGGCGTAGGTGGTGGGGATGGTATCGTGGATAGCGTGGACGAGGGGGGATTCGGTGTCGAGCTCGAGCGTGGTCCAGCCGGAGCCGTCGGCCGGGATGCCGCCTCGGGGGACCGGAGACCGTGGAAGGGTCCAGATGGCGGTGCGGGGTGCAATCCGTGTTGCTGGCGGAGGCGGTTTCGCGTAAGGCAAACAGAGTTTTTGGCGCAAGTGCGTTCCCAAATGCAATTTGGGAA
>Ga0114918_10006257_pt1 | contig 10094 bp, 2 predicted proteins | sample LantaG_FD_87015 | JGI IMG/M metagenome (GOLD analysis project Ga0114918, IMG submission 87015) | Deep subsurface microbial communities from Baltic Sea to uncover new lineages of life (NeLLi) - Landsort_02402 metaG | ecosystem: Environmental > Aquatic > Marine > Oceanic > Sediment | place: Baltic...
CTACTAATGCTTGAATAGCTGCTCTCACTTGAAGAACTTACACTTGAACTACTTATGCTAGAACTAGAAATACTAGAAGCACTTTGAGAGCTACTTGAACTTGAGCTACTATCACTAGAACTACTAACACTTGAACTGCTAGAACTACTAACACTACTCATATTAGAACCTGTTGATTGACTACTGGCCGTACTATAACTACTAAAACTTTCATCAATTGAGGAAGATTCTCCTTCTGAATCAAAACTAAATCTTGCTTCATAGCTATTCATTATATCTCCTGGGCTACCATCATTAACAACAATTCTTAAATTTGTTCCAGCTTGCACTACATTAAATGTAACTTCATTTGCCCATTTTGGAAATTGACAAAGAATTCTGTGATTATCAATATCTTCAAGCTTCAAATTATGCATATCGTCTCCGGAATATGCCCAGAGTGAGCAGACATTAACTTCCTCAGGCAAAGTAAAAGGAGAACCTCTGAAATTACCATTTACATTCAAAAGGTTAATTCCTTGTCCGTTCTCGAAATAAGCGTATTTATATTCCTCTACCATTTGTCATCCTTATTAAATATTATTTCCAATCAGAAGGTATTGATGCATAATTTGAAGCACTTGTACAACCATAATAACAATTTGTTCCATTTGGCTCAGGAACTCTACTCCACAAATCTGGAACAGCAGAGGCTATGCCAGTATTATTATAGAATGCCCCTGAAAAATTAGTTACAAGAGTATTATTATCAAATAATCCAATGGGTATTGACGTTAAATTATTTTCATAGAAAGCACTACCAAAATTAGTTACAAGAATATTATTATCAAATAACCCAACAGGTATTGAAGTTAAACTTGAACAAGAACTAAATACCAATAAAAAATTAGTTACAAGAGTATTATTATCAAATAACCCGGCAGGAATTGAAGTTAAACTTGAACAAAAACGGAAAGATTGTGAAAAATTAGTTACATTAGTATTATTATCAAATAAATTATTTGGTATGGAAACCAAACCGGCACAGGAATTAAAAATATTTGAAAAACTAGTTACAAGAGCATTATTATCAAATAATCCGGCAGGAATTGAAGTTATATTAGTGTTAAAAAAAGCACCATCAAAATTAGTTACAAGAGTATTATTATCAAATAACTCAACAGGTATTGAAGTTAAACTTGAACACCCAAAGAAAGCCCAATAAAAACTAGTTACAAGAGTATTATTATCAAATAATCCATCAGGAATTGAAGTTAAACCAGTACATGCTCTAAAAATACTTGAAAAGTTATTAGCATTAATATTATTATCAAACAATCCGGTAGGAATTGAAGTTAAACCAGTACAAGAACTAAATGCAGAATTAAAATCAGTAATATCAACATTATTATCAAATAATCCGGTAGGAATTGAAGTTAAACCAGTACAAGAACTAAATACTCCACTAAAATCAGTAACATCAACATTATTATCAAATAATCCGGTAGGAATTGAAGTTAAACCAGTACAAGAACTAAATACTCCACTAAAATCAGTAACATCAACATTATTATCAAACAATCCGGTAGGAATTGAAGTTAAACTTGAACACCCAATGAAAGCCCAATTAAAAGTAGTCACAGCAGTATTATAATCAAATAATCCAGTAGGAATTTCAGTCAAACTTGAACAAAGAGAAAAAACCAAGCCAAAATCGGTCACAGTATTGTGACTATCAAATAAACCACTAGGAATTGAAATTAAATTCGAACAATAAGAAAACACACCATTAAAAGTTTCCAATCCAGTTATAGGAGCAAATGTAGTCAAAACATTTGTTAGCGCCGTAGCATTTTGATAACTAATTTTTTTAGCAGAACCAACAATTGATATAATATAAGTACCAGGAGTGACATAAGTTCTACTCTTTAAAGTGGTTGATGACGGAACATAAGTATAATTTTCAGAATACCCATCCCCCCAATCAATATCTAAATTACATGGAGTTCCAACATAAAACGAAACCTGTTGATTAGGAGAAGTTGTCTGAATTTCAACTCTAAAAGCCTCATTAAAAGTACTGCTAGAACTAGAAATACTTGAAGAACTACTAAGCGACGAACTTGAAATAGAACTACTACTAACAGAACTTACTGAAGAACTACTACTTAAAGAAGAACTTGAACTTGAAATAGAACTACTACTAACAGAACTTACTGAAGAACTACTGCTTGAAGATGAACTTGAACTTGAAATAGAACTGCTACTAATAGAACTGACTGAAGAACTAGATTCTGAAGAAGAACTAATAGAGCTACTACTAATAGAACTTACTGAAGACGAACTAACAGAACTGATTGAAGAACTGGATTCTGAAGAAGAACTTATACTACTAATAGAACTTACACTACTAGAAGAAATTGAACTTTCAGAAGGTGATGAAGCACTAGAAATGCTTGAGCTTGAAATACTTGAGCTACTTTCACTCGAACTTGAAATACTTGAACTAGAACTAACGGAACTAATTGAGCTTGAACTGGCAGAACTACTTGAGCTACTTTCACTTGAGCTGCTTGCACTTGAAATACTACTTAAACTACTGCTAGAACTAGAACTTGATGACGAACTTGAAGATATAGAACTAATACTTGAACTTGAGTTTGAACTGCTTTCACTAGAACTACTTACACTTGAAGAACTACTAACACTAGAACTTGAACTTTCTTCAATAACAGTGAATTCTACAATAACAGGAGTAGATATAATATATTCACTATATCCTGCTGAATTAATAGATCTAACTCTATAAATATATGAGCCGTCCTCACTAACTGAAACAATAATACTATCTTCAGGAGTTATTGCTAAAGTATTATATGACGTAAAATATTCTTGAATTTCATAATATGTAGCATTAGAAACAGATCCCCAACTCACCTCATAAACTCCATCATTGCTAGTTGCAGGAACAGTAATAAAAGAAGGAGCCTGAGGAGGAGTATTAGATTCAATTGGAGTCCAATCAGTTTGATCATATTCAGATAATTCATAAAATGTTTCTACTCCATGATTAACAACAAAAGTAAAACCAGAATCTCTAACCGGCTCTGTTACATTTGAATAATCTCTTTTAATCCAAACAAAAAATTGCTCATATGGGTTTAAATTATTAGACCATTCTGAATAAACATCTGAAAGAGAAACAGCATTATAATAACCATTTGGAGCAGGTAACCAATTAGTAATAACATTGCTAACAAAATCCTCAGTAACAAACTGTTTCCACATCGCTTCTATTCTTTCTATGGATGGTTGTGCTCCAATACCGAATTCACCAAAACCTCTAATATCATCAACAGAATCAGTATCCATAATTTTATCAATTTCAATTCTTATAATAATATAATCATCTGTGCTTATGGTTTTATATGCAGAAGATGGAGTTAATGTCTGTACTCCATTTCTTGTTGAAATTTTTCTTGGTCTAAATCTATGCCAACCACTGTCTGTACTTCTTCGCCACATGGCATGAATATACGGTCCAATCTTGTATGCATGATTATATGGCATATTCAATGAAAGATTTATTCCAGAAAATTCCCAATCTGTTGATCCCAAACCAGAAGGATCAAGTCTATAATAAATGGTTGAATTTTCAGAATGATGTCCAGTTAATATATCTCGAACTTTTCCTATAGCAGTAAAACCAATAGCAAAGTTATCCACATCATATCTTCCAACCATTCCATTATTAGTTTCATAAATTTTTATTGAATTATTATCCGGATTCCCATAAAGAAGATCATAAGAACCTCTAAAACGCCATTCTCCTTTAACATCAGGCGTAGAAGAACAATACATATATACCCAATATTGATTATTAGCTTTTAATGGTATGCTACGAGTAAAATCAAAAACTCTATGAGAGGCATGAGTAACTTTTGAATATAATGTCAAGGTCTGAGAAGAACTTCCTATAACTTTCCCAGTCATTTCCGGATCTTCATCATAAATAAGAAGATTAAGAGTTAAATCTATTTGTGATTCTGCTATATTATCCCAATCAATTCTTTTTTCAAATATTACCATTTCATCAAGATCTGAATCTTGGTGAGGAACAAAACTAAACGCCATTCCCTGATTAAATTTAATTACATAAGTATCGTGACCTACTGCATTTGCATATGTAGATTGAATAATATATTTATCATTACCAATGAGAGGCTTTAAATTAGTTGAAGTTTCTTCTGGATAATCTGCATAAAATTCATCATAAAGTTTCCTATAATGATCGCCCTCTATTGTCAAACTTCTTTGAGTTAAAGTATCTCCGCTTTCTATGAAACGAGAATATCCTTTTTGCCAATAAACAAATACTAAATCTCCAACACAGGGTGATGGTTCACTTATTTCTTTTCTTTCTAATCTTATTTTGATTTCAACATAGCGGCAAAATTCTTTAATATCTCTGATAACTTCAGTAACAACCTCTTTTTCTTCTGCTTCATAGCTTATCCATGTAGCACTAGATAATTCTGTTTCGCTATCGCCAACCCTATATGAAACTATAGCAGAAGTATTATCAATACTTGAAGAATTATAAGTTAATGTATCTGCCGTGAACATGCCGGTAGAATCATAAAATCTATAAATAACTTCGCCTTCTATGAAACCATCATTCAAATATACATAATTATTATCTTCTTCAATATTTCTTCGTGAAATATATCCAAAACCAACAGTCGAATTATCGAATTTAGTTCCTATATAACCATCCCATGTAAAAATAGAAGGAGTTAAACTAATAATTTCAGGTTCAGAAGTTGAACTGACATATGGTTCTGCATTTTTATCAACAATTTCTTGAGAAAATTGAGTATTACCTGTAAGTGCTTTTTCTATAGCAAATGATATTTCTTCCTTTGAATTTGACGGAGGAAGCATTGAAAAATGCATAGAAATATCTCCGCTTTCAATAGATTTAATATTTTTTATACAAATACATTTAAAATCTATATTATCTGTTTTTGTTAAATCAGTATTAGTTATATGCTGGAATAAAGCTTCATCTGAGAATAATCTAACTCTGGCATTTTCTTTATGACAATATGGTGTAGTTCCAAGACATCCTCTAATGCATCCCATTAATTTATATGGATATACATAATTTTTGTTATTATAACTTATTATTTCATCTCCAATAACAACATAACCGGAAAATGGGAATTCAATTGCTTTTTCAATTTGAATATAATTTTGTTTTGAAGACATCCCCCCATTTTGTGTAATCTTAGAAGAAATACTAACAGGAGTTCTAGAACAAATTCCTCCATTACTATTCAATGCATCTGAAGTATGTCCATCCGTTCTAGAAGTAAGAAAAGCTTGTACTTCCGTATCGTTATCAGTTGTAACAAAAACATATTTTTCTTTGCTATAAATAATTTCGCCATCATCTAGAACGGTTCTTATTTGACATGGTATAGATCCAATTTTTTTATAATGATATTCAACAGATTGAATAGCATCAGTAAAGCTATCTTCAACCACATCTAATCGATGCCAGCTATCATTTCCTATTCTATATTCTAAATATTTTATAATTCCACTAAGATCTGTTATAGAAGAATCGCCAAAAGAATTAAGAACTGCCTCTATATATGTCTTTATATTTGGTCCAAGAACAAAAATCGGTTCTATATTAAAATTCCAAACACTTCCAACAGAAGCATTAAATTCTTGAGAAAAGGACGAAAATTTTGATGGAGAACGAACATAAATCTCAGTCTGCCTCGAATCACTCCAAATAAACTCCTTAGTTGTTTCCACAGAAGAACCAAAAGTCCTAAATTGAGAAGGGCCTTCTACCGATGCGCTTTGTACACATGGATAGAAAATTGGCACCCCCAGAACATAGGAAGTAATTTGGGATGATGATGAATCAGACATGTTATTACCTTAGTTAAACTTCAAAATAGATACTAGGAATTATGTTGTCATTCGTATAACTTGTCGTGTTAGGAGATATAGATCTTTTTATCCAAACAAAGAAAAGCTCATCATGAATTAAATCTTCACCAATACTATTCACATTAATTGAAACCGCCGTATCTAAAGATGTTGAAGTTGACCATGAAGATATATTCCCACTACCAACAGGCGGTGCAACTCCTTCTCCTGAAACAGTAACTCTTGTTGGACCCCTAACGACTATATATAAATCTCCGCTTGAAGCCCCAGTATTAACAAATGTACTGCTTATATCAATTCTTCCTGTTGAAGCGTTATATGATGTAATTCTCTTTGGTATCCCATCAACTCCATCACCAGTTAATAATAAAATATAGGCACCAACAAAATGTAATGAACTTGTCCAGCCTGCTCCCGGTAATGTACTATCCACCAAATAAGTTTGACCTCCAGAAGTTACAACTCCAGAACCATCAAGTTTAGCGTACCAATGTCTTTCAACTGCAAAACTTACTGTATCATATGGGTTTGGAGAAGCTTTTATGGATGTGGCTATAAAAGTTGTCGTTGTATCTGGAACTCCTTGATTCCAATTACCAGACAAAGTAAAAACACCTGTAGTATCATTATAGTCAGTAATATCATAAAGATTTTCTGATGCTGTTACACTAAGCCCTGTACCACCTGTAATCTGCAAAATACCAGAATTAAAGAAGTCATCCGCATATTGACCTATTATTGAACTATCTGTTAATGTTGCATTAACTCCAGATGTTGCTGAAGTAGCAGTACTAGAATGAGATACTGGTGTCAGATATGCCTTAACATTAAAAGCAGTATCAGCGCTATTTGTATTCAAAACTGCAAAACATCTATACTCAATATCTCCACTAACATTTTCAGAAGCCCTCACATGATCAAAAAGATTCTGAGAAGTAACTCCAGTAATAACATCGCCAGCCGAGTGAACAGCCGGAATTCTTCCATTAACTCCCCTAGTCACTCCAACTAAATAACCTGAACCAAATGATGTGCTTCTTGCATTATAACTAATCATTTCATTCCCAATAACTGCATAACCAGGATTAATTGTAGAAGCTCCTGGTAATTGTGCTATATCATCAACCTGTATTGAAGTCACAACAGCAGTTATATCAGCACTAATTTGAGTGCTTCCATTTATTTCAGTAGAAGACCTAAAACCGCCCAACGATATATTGGGATTAGTTTGTGTTGCGGAGCCGTCATAATTAACTCCATCAACAGCCAAGCCTGTTAAATATACTTTAATATCACTAGATTGTATTGACATAATCAAAAATCTCCTGTCTTATTTATTCTTTCTTTTGTTGATCGTTTATATCCTTCATCCTGCTACTATTTTGGGAACTATTTTTGCACCCCCATCAACATATCTAACCCCATCATGAATATTTACTGAAAACTTACCAACATAGTATTCACCATCAAATGTAGTAGCAACATTTGTAATATTATTTCCTTGAGTTATAACATCAAATTTAACAGACTGATCGCTATCAACGACTTTATATGGTTTTATTTTAACCCAATAAGTATTATAACTCAATGCTTTAACATTCTGATATTCTGTACTAACAACCGACCCAGCACTATCTCCCTCATCATTATATAAAAATATGTCATATAAGTCCGGTTCATTCAGATACAAATTAACATTTATTGGTGAAACTAAACCCTGAAATGTATACAGTTGCACAGCTAAAGTTTTAGCTCCATTTCCGGAAGATAATCTCCAACTTGCGTTAGTTGTATCTGGAAAAATATCAATAGTAAATTCGTAGAATTCACTATATATTGCAGATGAATCATCAGCATTCTTTATTCTGTACGCCAATGTTCTTGGAAGTCCTTTAATCTTAACAGTAATATCTCTGGAATCTAATATAATAATCTGCTCAGGAGCCAAGGGATTTTCTAAATTAAATACATCTACTGGAACTTCGTAACTAGCCCTAGACGTACTTAACGTAAGCACAACGTCGCCCAGTGACTCCTCAGACAGCGGCAACTCAGAAGGGGACACAACATCAGAGTATTTTTTACCAATAACAAATTTATTAAGTTGATCTTCGACTATTTCTGCATCTGTTTTAGTATCCTCATCTTCTTCCTCTTCAATACTATCAAAATTAACAAGATTAATAATTTCATTTTTATAAATTTCAGTTCCAACATCTGCTCCAAGTCTTCCATCTTCCCATGCTAAATATACAGTTTTTGTTTCATCCATTGCGGCAGAAACTTTTAACAAATTTGAAGGTGATGAACTTGGCCTAATATCATCTGACAAAACTCTATCAAGCGCAGTATTATATTTTGCGAAACCAATGCTATCTGAAGAATCCGTTTGTTCAATCCAATAAATATAAATTATTCCATCAGCATCTATACAAACAGATGGCATAACAGAATCTGAATCAGAAAAAGAAATTCTTTTTGGACTTTTCCATTCAGAAGAAGAATAATCATATTTAGACATATATATTTCTTCATTTAATGTTCTCTTGCAACTAAAAAATACATATCTATTCATTTGTTTATCTATAACTATAAATGGATTTCTTGAAAGTTTTCCAAACTCTGAAATCTTAAGTGGATTTGTAAAAACACCTTTACTATTGTTTATATAATATATTTCATAAGTACTGTCATCTTTTGAATTTATTCTTGCTGAAAAAACAATATGAATAACATCATCATGATCTATAACAATAATTGGATCTTCTGCATATAAATTAGATGAAACTAAAATATCCTTTCCATTAAGATTACTAGTACTCCAATCCATAAAAATTTCATTTCCATTAGAAGTTGTAGGCGCACTCTTTCCGTACATAATTGAATGAGATTTACTTCTAGTGTCTTCCCATACAATATGCAATGAATCACTTGAATCTATGGCCAATGAAGGATTAAATGAATTCCCCTCACTTAATGTTAGTTTTACACTTCCCCAAATCTGACTTGAAGAATTAGAAGGTCGATATCTTTGATAATAAATATCATAATACTCATCTGTCAAAGATTGCCATACGACATGAACATCATTAATTGAATCTGTAACTGCTACTGGATTAATGGATGTCTGAGAAAGATTAGTTAATTTAACCGGCACATCACTGCCATTATTGCTTCTAACACTATCAATGTAATAACCAACATCTTCGACAGTAGTAAGAAAATATGCGCCTATTTCAATACATGTTGAACTTAAAACACTAACAATTGGTATTCTTCTACCAACATAATCTGTACCAGAAATAATAGAAAGATAATCACCAACAAAAACACCATCTGCAAAAAAATTTGCCTTTGGGTCAGAAAAAATATTTGAATTCGCAACTATTCTTCCATTGCGTCCAAAACCCCTTAGAACAGAATTAATATTACTTAAATATTTTGTACAATGATTGCTATTAAAATTGTTTCCATAAATTTCTGAATAACCAGTCTGTTTATCAGACCAAACTAAAAACATTCCTCCAAGTCTTTTTTTAATCACATAAGGATCTATACCATATCCAGTTGTATTTGTAACTCTATCTTCTGCGTCAAAATTTGAATAAGATATCATATTAATCTTATCAATTCCACCGTAATCAATTATTCCAAGATCATCTCCATTAGTTACAAAATGCCTAGAACCAGAAGCAGATTTAAAGGTAATATAATCAATACTATCTGAATAGGGGTCTATCAAATTATCATATGAAACGACATCGGTATCACTATATGAAGCCTCCGTATAACTCAATTCTCTCTTCCAATATTTTAAACTAACTAAACGAGCATCGAGAAAATTTGTAAAAGTAAAATCGTCAGATGTAACAGGATAAGGATAATATGGGCCTGTTTCCTCATCATTTTTTATTCCATACGCCCCAATAACAAAAGGATTTTCTGTTTTCTTTAAACTTCCACAAACATCATATTTATAAACTGTAAAAGAATCATCTTGTGGAGTTTTAATATAAATTTTAACATCATATCCACTATAAACAACAGCGACCTTGGAAGCTTCTTCTGCTGGTAAAGAAGCAACAATGGCACTAACTGAACCATAAATGGTGTGAAGTGTTACTCCCAACGAAAGACCATCAACA
>Ga0114918_10006258_pt1 | contig 10094 bp, 16 predicted proteins | sample LantaG_FD_87015 | JGI IMG/M metagenome (GOLD analysis project Ga0114918, IMG submission 87015) | Deep subsurface microbial communities from Baltic Sea to uncover new lineages of life (NeLLi) - Landsort_02402 metaG | ecosystem: Environmental > Aquatic > Marine > Oceanic > Sediment | place...
CACGCCCTAGTTTATCGCATCGACGGCCCGCACGATGTCGTCTAGCAGGTACTTAGTGCAGCACTGATGCCGTGGTTGGTTCGCCGCTTCTCCGGTGTAGCAGTAGGGGCATACATGCCTCTCGCAGTCCATGCATTGCATTGCGTATTGCCTCTTACGACAGATAGCGCAGCGTCTGAAACGCGATTGTCTATCCCATCCTTTCGACTCAGTCATAGATGGTGCGGCCCGTCCATTCAACCTTGTCCACCAAACCCTCCGGCCCGGTGATGACCATTTGCTGGCCCTCCAGGTCGGACTCAAACGAGCAGCCCTCGCGTTGAAGCTCGGGTAGTTGCACTAGGAAGGATGATGGGAGTTGAGAGGCCCATGCATCTCGGAGGCTAACGCAGCCCAGGTGAGTGTTCGCCACCAAGACCCGATTGTTGACCTTGTAGAGCAAATAACGCCGCTCCTGGCGTCGATTGCCCCCGGTGACGACGACCGCGATTAGGGCGGATCTAACGGGCTGGAACCCGGCTTCAACCCAGCGCACGGTGTAGGACTGGGACTCCCCGGCGATCAGCGACATCAGCGATAACGTAGTCTCGTTGAAGTTGTCGCGGACGTGCTGACCAAAGGTCCTCTGAATGATGTCCATAGTCCGCTTAGTGCGGAGCGAGGGCGATTCGCGGTACTTGTCTAGGGGAGACTTGGCCCTTCCTGCCGCAGCCGTAGTAAACGCCTGACGCCCATTTCGGAGCCCTTCCTGCCGACGCTTCTCCGCCATCAGGGCCTCGACGACCGCTCGCTTCCGCCCGTTGACCGAAAGGTAGCAGTCGACGACGGCGACGGCCTGCGCCCGGGAGAGCGGCTTGCCGATCCAGCGGTTAGCGAGCCGTGCGATCTGGGCCGACTCAGGGAGTGAGGCCAGGGCGAGGATGTCTAGGATCTTGTCTTTGCGAGCCACGGTAGCCTCCTTTCAATTCCTACGGCGTGATACCCGCATTCATCAATCAAGGACCCCCCGAACCTCCGAGAACCCATTAGCGGGCTACCCCGTGGGGCCGGTACAAAAGAGCAGGGCCGGTAGCCTACGCAGCTACCGGCCCATGCCCCGAAAGAAATAACTTGATGCTCTGGGCTCCGGCCCGAAGGCCGGTCGAGAGGCGAGTCCTTCGTCTCGCCCCTCGACCCCCGACGCCGTTAGGCGTTCGGGTTGAGCGCGGCCCGGAGGTGATCGAGGAAGGGAGCAAGCTCGGGGTCATGCTTCCCAGCCGTGGCAGCCTTGATGAGCGCGTTGACGTTACCGCTGTTCGCGGCGTAGGTCAGGATCGCGGCCGACGCATACTCGCGGCCCGAGGTCGTGACCCAGGCGACCGCTCGCAGGAACAGTTCGGGGATCCGCTTCCCGAGAGCGTCTCGCTCGTTCGACATCGGTGCAGCGTGCTCAGCGAGCGCCGTGACGATGGCGACCAGGCGATCCGGCTCGTTCGCCCGAGGGGGCTTTGGGAGGGCCTTCTTCGGGTCGAGGAGGACACCCTTCACGTCAGGGATCTCGTCGCGGAGACGGACGAACGCGGTAAACTCCACCGCGTTTCCTTCGCCCAGCAGCCCGGCGGCCACGTCGTAGACCGAATCGTTCGCCTTGGCGGCTTCCAGACTGCGGCCCATCATCTCCCAGGTGCGGGGAGTGGCGAACGCTCCAACCTTGTCGGCGTCCTTCGGAAGCGAGGAGAGGATTCCCGGCTTGAAGCGAATGAAGGCCGGGACGACGCCGGGGAGCCCGTTCTGGGCGGCCCAGAGGCACCATTCGTTGGCGTCCACGTCAAGCTCGAAGATCGCGCAGCGGTTTCGCAACGCGGCCGGGAGGGTCGTCGCTCCCGACTTGTCCTCCTTGCGGTTGGTCGTCGCCATGATCTTGACGCCATCACTGATCTTGAAATCGCCGCTCTGGCGTTGCAGGACCAGCCGGAAGGCGGCAGTCTGGACGGACGGGGCAGCCGCGCCAAGGTCGTCCAAGACGAGCACCCCACGGACGCCGGGGACGCAGAGCCGACGCAGCCAGGTCGGAGGGGCGTAGAAGGTGGCGTCCTTCTCTCGCCAGGGGAGACCCAAGAGGTCCTCGGGGAGGTGGGAGCAGAGGTCACGAACCTCGACGATCACGTCGCCCCCCATTCCAGCGCCCACGGCTTCCGCCAGGGCTGTCTTGCCGATTCCGGGGGGACCGGAGAGCAAGATGGATTGCTCATTGGGCATTGCGGTGAAAAGCGAGGTGGCCTTTGCGAACTTCATGGTGATATTCCTTTCGTTGGATGAGGTGAGAGCTTTCGTCTCTCAGTGTCTACGTCGTCCGGTGCGCATTCATCAAACGCCCCGGTCGGCGCATCATTAGGTCTGCTGTTTGGGCTCGCCTAGCGTCTGCCGGCAGCGCGGCCCACGGTAGATCCAGCGCACGTTGGCCCAGGGGATGAGCTTCCCACCCACCGTAAAGCCTTCGCCCTCGATGTCGAGCTTGATCGGGCTTCCGTCGAACATGGCCCGCAGAGGGGCCATAGGACAGAGTAAGAGTAATGCGCTGACGATGTTCGAGGGCCTGTCTCCGTTGAGCACGATAACGCGCTCCGTGCCCGTGGTCTTGTTGCGGAGGTAGATCCGGGGCTTAGAGTTGTAGGTCCCACCGTCCACGATCATCAAACACCCGGCGATCTCGGTGATGCCTACGCAGTTGTGGGAGACCTTCGCCCATTTCTCCGTCTTTGAGTACTCGTCCCTCCGGCGAATCTTGAACCGCCGCTTGGCGGCCGCGTTTCGACGGGAAATGAGGTTGAGTTGCTTTCGGACGTAGGGTCGGTTCTTGGCCCTCTCAGTGCGGACCGCCTTAATGCGCTGGATCGCGGCTAGGGTCTGGTCGACGGTCAGGGCGATGGTGCCACGCACGGGAACGTAGAGACTCCTGATGAGGAGCTTCACGGTGTTCTTAGTCGGGGCGTAGTAGTCTCGGCTGTGTTCGCTGATGAAATCCTCTTTTTCCAGATACGCCACCGCGAGCTTAATGATCCTGATGTTGGTCGGCATACTCACCCAGGAGAGCGAGCTGAGTGCGGACGCGTCGTCGAAGTGGTCGGCGAGTGCCATGTTAGTCCTCCCTTTCGTCGACTACGGGGGGCTCGGCTCATTCATCAATCGTTATTGATGCGCCCTCCGGGGCTTTAGCGGGCTATCTCCCGGGAGAGCGGATTACTCGGTTTCCCGAGTAACTCGCTCGCCACGAATCAGGACGCTCACAGCAACGATGCGCGGACCCCAATCGGGGAAGTCTTGGTTCTCGCGCTGTGCGTAGATCGCCGCTTCCCAGGGGATTTCTTCGATCTTGGGAGAATGATGGTCCGAGCCGTCGTGGTGAATGTAGGATCGGCGGCCCACCCAATCGGTTTTGACCCGCTTCCCTTTTGAAAGCGCGGCCCGAACCCTGGGGCCGCCAAGGCTGACAATCGCCTGCGTCAAGTTCTCGGCTTCGAGGTCTCGGAGGAAGGTGCGAACGACGGGGCCGCGCTTGAGCCGGGTCGCGACGTGAGTCCGCCCGGCATCCCTAACCAGGCAGACGACGTATCCATCTTGGTGGGTTAGCGCGAGACAGGTGTCGCCGCGAGGCCTTGCCCGTTCTTGCTTATCCCACTCTGCCCTCGCGTCATGCTCCGACCAGTGACCGGGAAAGTGCTTGTATTCCCTAAAAGGCGGCCGGTCGAAGGCAGCAGCGTAGGCTAGGTTGAGCCGCGTGCTCAGCTCCGAGAGGTAGCTCACCTCTCGTTCCCATCCGTTCTGCATTCTCTGGCGACCGCTGTAAATCTCCTGCTGGCGTTGTAACTCGCCGGCCTTGCCGACTCCGTAGATCGCTTCGAAGATTGCCTTGCCCCGACCGTAAGGGGGGACCGTAGCTCGGATGGCGTCCTTGATCCGAGTCTGGGTGATGGGCGAGGAGCCGTGTCGCTCTCGGGTCAGTTGAGCCGTGATCCGAGCAATCCGAGCCGGCTCGGTCATTCCGGCCCACGCTAGGCCGTCGAGAATGCTTGATGCGTCTGCCATTTAGGCCTCCTTCCACATCCTACGGAGGTGCTGGCTCATTCATCAACGGCTGCGCAAGCCCGCTAGGAGCTCGCGGCCATCCGCTTGACGGCGAGGTCGGACAGCCGCTCACGGAGCGCGTCGACCAGCGCGGAGTGGGTGGCCCACTCACCGAGGGCCTTCCCGGCCTTGTCCGCCGCATTGTGGAGGGTGTTCCGGGTGTCCAGGATCTGCGCGTCCAACTCGGCGATCAGGTCAACCTGGTCGCCTCCGGTGTCGTCGGTGTCCGGGACCACCGTGGCGTCGACCTCTGGGGGCAGTGGAGCCGGGGACTGCTTGACCGAGACTGGCTTGGGCTCGCCAGGAACGAAGAACTCCGTCCTGCCTTCCTTGCGCTCGACGACGAGACCGATCTTCTCAATGAGTCCGCAGGCGATCGCCCGTGTCACGTTTAGCTCGTCGACGATCTGGATGCGCGATACACCGCCCTCGCGCTGGGCTAGTTTCAACACGTTGTCTTGGTGGGCCGCGTAAATGGCCGTGCTCATTCTGGGCATGATGTCCTCCTTGTTAGACATCTCTTTTACCCGTGACTGAGCCCGCTATTCTGCATTACTCATAAATGAATGCGACCCGAAGGCCGCATCACTTATGCCCCTTGGGGGCGACCCGAAGGCCGCCCCCGTGGTGGGCTAGCTCTTGGGAAGCTGGGAGATCAGGTCGAAGGCGTCCTGACGCATCTTGGCTCCCGTTCCGAACGTTGAGACCGCCCAGGGGTTCCCGTCGTTCTTCGCGGTCCGATCATTTGCCACGAATTCCGACACGCCCAGGAACACGTCGAGCTGAGTCGTTCCCGTGTTCCCCTGCTCGTCGGTGGGGGCCTGTTGGCCCGCCGAGGCATAGGCGGCCTGAGCCGTCTTCCGTTGCTCCTCGATCCGGTCGAGGATCATTTGGCGAGCGTTCTCGGCCCGCGTCGAGACCTTATCGAAGGACTTCCCGTCCTCGTCGACCTTGCGCTGGGAGGGGAACAGCCCGGAGACGACCTTGCGGATTTGGTCGTCAGTGATGATCCGTTGCTTGAACCCTTGCTCGTCCTCCGAGCCGACGAGCGCGGTACGCCACCGATCAAAGTAGCCGGTCTCGGCTGCGATCACGTTGTGGAGATCGGACATTCGCTCGTCGATGCTCTTGGTATGGCGGACCTTGACCTCGGTCTGCATCCGTCGAGCCGACTTGACGCCGAGCATGGCTCCCGTCGAGGGTCGGTAGGGGGTGAACATCACCTTGACCGCGTGGCTTCCGTCGTGAGCCGTGACTAGGATCAGGTTCTGGTGAATCACGTCGCCGGGGTAAAGCTCCATCGACTCGGGACGCTGGGCGATCGCCCAGACGACGCGGCCATAGTCGAGGTGACCGACCGCTTTGATGAGCGCGGCCCCCTCCATCGTGGCCCGGTCGAAGAACGAGAACGCCCCCCGGTTCTGGAGCACGGTGTAGCGACCCTTCACGAATCCGAACGTGCGGAAGTCGCGGACCGTCTGACCGTCGACCAAGATGTCTTCGATCTTCACGACCTGTCGCCAGTCGGGGGCCTCGACCGAATCCTCGTCGTTCGAGATCGGATCCCGTAGCTCGACCAGCCAGTCGAGCCCCCCTTGGCCGATCGCCTGACTCACGGTCAGGAGTCGCCCCTCGTTGTCGACTTCCACCCCACGGTGTCGGTCGTCTCGCGCTCCGAAAACCCAGGGGTCTCGGACGCTCGTCTTCTTGATGGTCTGTTCCACGTTGTCACGTTTCCTTTCGTTGGTGTCTTCCGTCATCTCCTACGTCCACCTTTCTGCATTCATCAAACCCCCGTTCAGGTCAACGCGGCCCACCGTCAGGTGGGGGGTAGCCCGCTAGGAGTTCTGGCTCTGTGAAAAAAGCCCGGCCAATGCGGCCGGGCTCTTAGAGGATCTCCTCGACGACGCTCTTGGCGACGAGCAACTCGACGGACCACTCGTCGTAGTCTTCGTATGAGTCGTGCTCTTTGGTGATGTCGGCCAGAATCGAATCGCGGCCCGCCTTGTGGGCCTCCCGAAGAAGCTCGTAGATCCCGGTCCAGTGATCGTTGCTGTAGTGTTCAGCAGAGAGCGGCGCTTCGTTCTCCCGCCACCATTCCTCGAATGTCACTTGGTCGCCTCTACGATCTTGTCGAGTACGCCCGGCTTGCGCCGGTAGACGATCTCAACGTCGGTGTAATAGACCAGCGACCCGCAGAGGTAGGCTCCGTCCTTGGAGTCCTCGATTTGGGCCGTGCAGCAGCCAACGGGTACGATCATTCCGGCGTCGATCCGCTCGGAGAGGTCGGGCATGTATCCGTCCACCTCGTCCTCGCGGCCCGTCCAGTCGCAGTCACCGCACTCGACAGGTCGATTCTTGTCACCGGAGCAGGGATCCCACTCCTGCCAGCCCCCGGGCGGATTACTCACTTAGCACCTCCTCTTTGCTCTCTACGGCAGCGGCGGCCTGTTCATCAAGCTCCTCCCACGGGCTGAACACAGAGCGGGGTGCGATCACGTCGTCGTCGCTGATGTGGTAGTCGCAGGTGGTGATGTAAAGGTAGCCCTTGCGGTTGACGATCAACCCCGAACCCCCGAACCCGTCGAGTCTCATCTTGGAGCACGACCAGGACGATTGCAGGTCGATATGATCCGCTTCAGTATCGACCTTGAGCACCTCCCGGAAGAACTCATGCTTGTCGAGGGCGAGGAGTCGGTCGAACTCTGGCTTGTCCTCGTCGCTGACCTCGGGCTCATGCCACTCGATCAACTCCTCGGGATCGTTGTCGCTCCAGCCGCTCTCGAAAGAGACCGCGCACTCGCTGAGTAGGGCACCACTGACTATAGAGTCGAGCACGTTCGCCTCGTCGACGACATCAATGTCCGCTCCTCGCAGTCCCAGGACTGATCGCATCAGTTCCGTGAGGTTGATGGTGGTCGTCACGACCTCTCGGGTGTAGTAGTCAGCCATTAGAGCTTCCGGGCAATGTGGTCGAGGACCGTGGTCTGGTCCTTCACGTAGCCCTTGTTCGTCTTTTGCCAGTAGAGCTTGTCAGCTTCTTCCCGAGCGTCCCAGGACGAGTAGGCCATGTGGACCGCCGATTGGCCCTTGGCTCCCTGCCGGCCGTAGCGACGGATCACGTAGCGTCCGTAGACCCAGATATGCCAGAACTTATTGGAGTTCTCGCCAGGGGCGTAGAAGTCCAACCGCTCGTGGTAGTCGGGCTCCTCCTCGCTGTTGAGGAAGTCGTCGGGGTTCCGGTTTGACTTGGTTAGCTCGCTCATGGTGGGCTCCTTTCAGTGTCTACGGTCGCGGTCCGTCGTTCATCAACCGCGAGCTTTGGTGGTGTCGGGGTGCTTGGCGATCCTGGCCTGGAGTTTGTCCCGCTTCTTGGTTGCCTTCTCGATCAAGTCTTCCGCTTTCTGGATCGACGCTACAGCCCAGCGGTGCTGCTGCTGGAGACGCTTCAGGGCGACTGGTTCCTGGGTCTTGGCCCTGGTGTCGCCCCGGATCAGGGGAGGGTCTGCAAACGTCGGGCTACATTCGCAGATCCCGCGTTCGCAGGCAGCGGCCAACGCATTGTAGGTCGTTCTCTGTCTGCTCATGAGGTTCTTCATTGCGTGGTCCACGCGGCCCAGCACGCCCGCTGAGAGGGCCGTCTCATGGGCCTTGAGGCTCCCAACAAACGCTAAGCGGTCGAGGGGGTCAACCCGGCTCCGTGCCCGTTTAGGGGTCAGCAGACAGATCACCAGAACATGCTCATCCCGGTTGTTGCGACTTGGCTTGACTATGACCAGGCTCTGCTTGGCCCGTGCCACTCCGGGCATAGGTTTGTGGTTCAGGATTTCGATTCCTTGCCACCCTCGGGCTTGGAGCCTGTCGAGGTAAGGGTGTAGGAACTTCGCCAGTGCCTTGGTGTCCCAGGGGGTCTCGTTCGTGATCTCCATGTGGCTCCTCTCTGCTGTCTACTCAGCGGAGTCCCCATTCATCAATCGAGCAGGATCTTCGCGGCCAGGGCTAGGGGCACGGTATGCTCGTCGCCCGCTATGGCCGCATCAACCAGAATGCGTAGGGCCTGGCGGTACTTGCGGATCTCGGCCTCAAGGAGTTCAACGCGGTGTTGGGTGTGTTGGTCCATGACTACTTCTACCCTGATCCGGTTGATGAATGACTGGGCCAATCCGTAGGTGGTGAAGGGGGTTTCCAATGGCCTACACAGAATCTTACAAAGTCACGGTGCCCGATACGGGTAACCTGACTCGCGAGCAGGGCTGGGCCGCGCTTGCGAGGCTCAGCACCAAGCTGGATATGGTGCTCTGGCGGATCAAGGAATCCGTTCTCGCTCCCGACGAGGATAGAGAGGTGCAAGCCCTCGCGTATCGTTTCAAGAAAGCGGTCAAGCTAATCGGACGTGATGTCCTCGACAAGCTGGCCGATCTCTCCGACAGCGAGCCTGAGCACCCCTCCTTTCTCGACAAGTTCCCCAAGGGGATCCGAGACGTGATCGGCGACTACTACGGCGATGTCTACCGCTGGGGCCGGATCGAGGGCAACGAACCGGCAGTCCTCGCGCTCGCCATGCTGGAGGAAGCCGAGATTCTCGACACCGGCGAGGTTGGGTCCTTGATCGAGAAGAAAATGCGGCCCGACTCCAGATACGGCAACGTCTGGACGTGCCCCCGGTGCGACAGCCACAACCCCGGCCAGATCGAGAAAGAGCAATGCCGCCGCTGCTACGGCTGGGGCTACGTCTTTGGAGAGAAGCCCGACGACGACCAGTACGACTGGACCGAGAAGGGCCGGCTCGCGCTGAACAGGGGTGAGGAGTGGACCCCGGAACAGGAGGCGGCCGAGGAGGCCCGCCTCAAGGCAGAGTGGGAAGAGGAATGACTACCTACCCTAATCGCGTCTACTGTGACCTGTGCGGTAACTCAGCGTCAGTTAGCAATGCTGAACTTCGAGAGGGTGTTTTCTGCGACTGCGACGGCGGTAGGTTCCTTCCTCCTAGGACTGTTCTGGACGACATTCTGGTCGCCATTGGCGCGGACGAGGACTAGCGAACCCGTCGCAGTCCGTAGAACATCAGCCGCTTCATTCCCTGGGTCTGGGTGTGAACCCGGATCGCCCAGGCCGTGTTGGTATCTGCGCCCGCTATGTAGACCTTATCTTCTTGCGGCTGGACTCCGAAGGTCCACTCGGCTCGCTGGAAAGCGATCGTATCGCTGGGGTAGAACGTCGCCCCGTCAATCAACTCGTATCGAGCGCGGCCCACCATGTCGGGGTGTTGCTGGGCCAGAGCAAATGCGGCCGAGTCTGAGTGACCCTCCGAGAAGACAGCGAAGATTCTTAGTGATGGCATGAAGACAGTCTACAGGTTGGCTAACTCATCTAGGACAAGATCATCGAGGTTGGGAATGTCCTCTCCCCGGTGCATATTTTGCGCGCAGATTTGAGTTAAGAGCATCGAAGTGTCGTGCAGGGCTTTCAGCTTGGCGTTTGACAGATCGAGGTCAAGGCATTCAGCACATTCGACGATGGCGTCTTCTAGGATCTTCCGCTGGAGCTGGAAGCTTCTCCAGTCGAAGTATTTTAGATTGAACTGAAGCTCCCCAATACTCATAGGTATTGACCCCTTTCAAGTCGAAGCTCCGCGTCGCTCTGGGCGATTTGTAGATCCGCCTTGTCCATTACCTGCGACATGACGAACCATAGTCGAGAGAGGTCGCGGCCGTGGATCTCTACGTCTCCGGCCTCGGTTCGGATGATCGCTTTCTTCCCGGAATTCTCGAAGCTAAGGGGCTGGTAGACGCTCATAGGTCGCCGGCTTCCAGGGCAGAGATCCACGTCTCAACTAGACCACAGGCATCCTCGTAGGTGCCATCGAAGCCGACGAAGAAGTCTCGAAGGAGCTTCACCTCTGCGGCTCGCTTGACCGGATCACAGGACAGCGCGGCTTCGCTTACTTCGTCACCTTCGTAGGTGACGCTGGCATGAAACCTGTCGTAAGA
>Ga0114918_10006259_pt1 | contig 10094 bp, 6 predicted proteins | sample LantaG_FD_87015 | JGI IMG/M metagenome (GOLD analysis project Ga0114918, IMG submission 87015) | Deep subsurface microbial communities from Baltic Sea to uncover new lineages of life (NeLLi) - Landsort_02402 metaG | ecosystem: Environmental > Aquatic > Marine > Oceanic > Sediment | place: Baltic...
ACCTGTTAAACGCGGGAGCAGGCCAGGCATCCATGAGGGTGTAGGCGTCTGGACACTCAGCATTATCGAGATCCCCAAGCTCAATGCTCGCATTCACCGCCGGCAGGCGCCAGCTTCCTGACCAGGTGACCGAGTGTCCAGGCAGCAAGTTGATAGTTAGAGCCGCATCCAGGCCTTGAGCCCAAGCTATTGCCTCCGGATGGTTAACCAAAGCGCCATCACTATAGTCATAATCCAGGTAGACCACTTCGGTGCCGCCGCCGTTGTCATCATCCCAGACAAGATTGTAGTCTGTGCCATCATAAGTCGCGGTACCTATCACGGTCAAAGCCGCGCTAGCCGGCACTGTTACAAACGCACAAATCGCTGCTATTGCACAAATTGCAATTTTCGCTTTCATCTTGCTGTCCTTTAATTTTCATGTGTTAATAATTTATAGTTGCAAGCAGGAGGCTCACACGCCCCTGGTTTCTTGGCATCCTTTCTGCTTTCACCCATTGGGTTCTCCAAATCAGAACAGTAAGAATGGCTTGAACACCATCCACAGGCTTTATTATAACAAAATTTCATATTCTTTCACAGATTTACTTGGGAAATCCGGGCTTTCTGTACGCTAATCTTCTTGCCCGAATCAACGGTCTTCATAAAATCATTCAGCATCAGCGACAGTTTCTTTGCGCCTTTGGTGTTCAGGTGGTCGAAGTTGTTAAAGTCCTTGTGTTCCAGGTTGTGTTCGCCTTTATTGTTCACATCGAGGAAATAAAAATTCGGATACTTTTTGTCGAGTGCGTTCATTTTGGCGACGAACTCATCGTAAGCCTCGCGATTGGTTCCGTCGTCATCAGTGCACGGCAGCCCAGCGGAGATTGGGTGCATCGGCGGAGTAAAGGCGAGCATCCTGACGTTTCGCCTGGCGAGCAATTGAATCAACGACTCAAAAACCTCGAGCCGTTTGGCATCGAACCGGTAGCGCCCATTCTCCCGTAGATCTTCACGAAAATCTTCCCTGTCGTCCTCATCTTCGAGGTCATCGTCCATTCCGTCCTCCCCGTCAAAACCCCAGGCGGAGAAATCGTCATCATCTATTACACTTGCCGGCACCAGCTCGCCGGTGATTTCGGGCCAGCCCTGCTGTTGCTTATCCGAGCGATAGAGAGAGCTTCTCTTGATATCGTCACCTTCATCGGAACGATAATATCTATTGAAAACGCGCGGGGATATCCCATAGACCACCCACTGTAGTTTCGGAGTGTGAACAAGATAGCCTTCGATAATCACTTGAACGCGAGGCAGCCCCGAGCCGCCCGAGCCGAAATTCAGCGCCATCGGGTATTTCTTGTTTTCCTCGCCAAGAAAATAGCTGGGATCGACGCCTTTCTCGGCGCGCGAATCTCCAATGACGACGATTTTCAACTGGCCTCTGAGCTGCATGAATTTCCCCCTGACCTTCCTCAAGCCACCGGGTACATCGTCATCGTTGTCCCTGACTCTTTTCTTAACGACGGTTCCGTCTTCTTTCATTTCCAGGTCAATCCGGAGCTTATCTACTTCTGCTTCGATTTTGTAAGTAGTTCCTCTGCCCCAACGGTAATCCTTTTCAACATCCTCGAAATCAACGTCGCCAAACATTTGCTTAACGGCGTTTAGAATTGCAGCCGGAAGGTCTTTGGTGTCGAGTTCCTCTTCTTTTTGCAACAGAGTGCCGTCTTCGGCGATCTTCAGCTTGATTTCCCTGCCATCGTTTTCGGCGTCAACTTCATAGACAATTTTCCCATCATCTTTATCCCGCTCGATGTCATCGATATCAAAGCCTTTCGTCTCCCGCTCTATCGTAACCCGAACAGCCTGAGGCGCCTCGGAGAGCGAAACGTCTTTGCCGCCAAATACGGGGGGCGTATTTACGCTGAGCAGCATTAATAAAGTGGCTACCAAAGCAAATTCAGCGAGCTTAGAGTTGTCAAAGGCGCTATACATAGAGTCCCTTCTGTAAAGAATTCTAAATCATTCAAATCCGGCCATATAACAAGACGTACCGGAACCTGGATTTTATGCACATATTATTTCGCCCACAACCTTCCATTTAACGGCCTCTCTGGTCGTAATGTGTAAAATACCGACGTCTCTCTTCAATATCCTATTCAAACTGACCGAGGGTCAGTTTGAAAACGCACCTGTGGCAGAGCCAAAAATCAAAGTGTAAAATGCAAAATTGTCGAACCCAGCACTTAAAGATTTTAAGTGCTGGATGGCTGATTTTATTATTGTTTTTATGGCGCATAATACCTTGTCAAAAGGTGAGTTGCGTTTATAGGTACGGACAAAACGGTCAGTTTGAGAACCTAATTCATCGCCACCGGCCCGGATTGACCCTAATTTGCTTGCAAAATGCTGGTTTTTCTATAAAATATGTGTCAATCTGCCGAATACTTAAACAGTAAAAAGCACGAAATACGAGATACGCTTCACGAGATACCAGATACGAGCACGGAGCAGTGGCCGAGCGGTTTAAGGCGACGGTCTTGAAAACCGTTGTACCGAAAGGTACCGGGGGTTCGAATCCCTCCTGCTCCGGTTGGCCTTTGGCCAACAGAGCATTTGAACAGTTGACAGGTGAGCAGGTGAAAAGACGACACCCTTGTGCCTGTTGAAGTCCATTAGTAGCTTCTGTTCAAATGCGGTCACCTTTCAACTATCTACTGTTCAGGTTGTCTAAGACAACCAAAACAGAGCATTTGAACAGTAGACAGTTGAGCAGGTGAGAAACGGATATGATTCTATTTGCCAATGCATATTTTTACTATCTGTTCGAATGAGGTCTACTGTTCACCTTTCTAATGCTCAAAAAAATAACAATTCGGTTCTGTGAGCTGGGGAAGCAAATCCCTCCTGTTCCGGTTGGCCTATGGCCAACAGAGCAGGCGAGCAGTAGAATAGGTGAACAGGAGAACTGTAGCTTACGCTCTATTCCGCAGTTCACCTTGAATATGTTCAAGCTCGGCTGCGGTCAAGCCTACTCCGCCGAAGCGGCTGCGAAGGCTGGACTGCTCTACTGTTCACCTTTGTTCTGCGTATTTTGTTGAGAGTGCGATATTTTAGGGTATCGATATAGCGAGAATGCATATTGATTCATACCAGTTCGGACAGATTGTAGTCGATGGCGTAAGCTACAGCAATGACGTTATAATCCTTGGTGACACGGTCCAATCCAACTGGTGGCGAAAGCAGGGACATCTGTTATCTGCTGAGGATATTCAATCTATCATTGCAGCCAGGCCTTCGGTTTTGGTGGTTGGCTGCGGAGCATCGGGGCTGATGAAAGTAACCGACCAAACCCAGCAGGTTCTTCAGGAGCACAACATTAAGTTGGAATCGCTTGACACGCGCAAAGCTGTTCAACGATTTAACGAATTGTCCCAGGCCGGCGCAAATGTAGCTGCAGCACTGCACCTGACCTGCTAACGAATATCTGTTGCGGAAAGTAAAAACCGATGATGTCACCCCTGCGAAAGCAGGGGATCCAAAGCAAAAAAGCTGGATTCCCGCTCCCCGCTTCCGCGGGGACAAGTTTACACCTGCGAAAGCAGGTGCGGGAATGACAAATGCTATTTCCGCAACAGGAACTAATACCAATTGTATTTATTCACTGCGCCGATAGTTGTCATTGCGAGCGAAGCGAAGCAATCCGCCTCTGGCGGATTGCCACGGCGACTTTGTCGCCTCGCAATGACATTACAGCGCTATTATTAAATACAATTGGTATAACTGCATATTTGCTTTGAGACGATGGCCGCCAAAAGATAACAGACCAAAGCTATGAGTGTCAAAGCAGTAAAGCCAATAGAGATAGCTAAAAAGGTCCCTAAAACAGCTCCCGTTACGGAAGCAAATCCATTGACGCCCCAGGCCCAGGGAACAAGCGGTTGACTGTGTTTGTGAATCTGCTTCAGCGCCGTTGGGAAAGGCATCCCCATAAAAAACGCCAAAGGCGCCGTCAGCGCCAATCCTAACAGAATCCTAAGCGGCCGCGAAAAGCCCACCAGCCAATCAAACCCAAATTTCATAGCTGTTATTTCAGCCAGGCCGATAATGATTATGGCCAATACTGCTACAACAATCTTGCGCCGAGCAGACCCGAATAAGCGGCCAGAGGCCAAAGAGCCGCAGCCGGAAAAGACCAAGAAGCCCAGCAGAGTAACGGCTACGCCAAAAACAGGATGGCCTATAAGCAGTGTCATTTTCTGAATGAAGCCCATCTCAAGAAACATATATGCAAGACCGAGCAGCAGAAAGTAAATAAGTGACGGAAATTTTCGAGGCCGAATGTTTCTGACAGGCTTTGCAACAAACAGCGGCAGCAAAACAAGCACCGCACTTGCGAAGATGGCCTGAAGCAAAGTCGCCACCAAAACCAGATAGCCCCACTCAGAGAACGGTAGCCATTGGCGCCCCATTGTCCGCTTCATATGCGGCAGAGACTTCCACTTGAAAAAGTCGAAGAAGTAAGGCCTGTCATCGGTAGCAGGGCGAATGTTGTACGCGTAATTGCGGTAGAACGTCTTGTATTCGGGTGACAGAATCTGCTCAGCGCTATCGTAGTAAATAGGTCCTTCTTCGAGTATATGGAACTGGTTTACTTCTTCCGGCCTGATACCGGGCAGGTGCACAAGGTCAAAAGAATTCTCTTGTGCAAACTTGCGGACAATTTCGATTTGCAGGTTTGAAAAAGGCCGTGGCGAAACAACAATCGTAGCGACATCGAGGCTTCGAATCATTATAACGTATTTGGCCGGGTTGGTGACGCCGCGGTTTCGCAGCGCTTCGGTCACTGTGGCGAACATTTTCAGGTTATCTCTCGGCGGGGCCTTCAGCATTCGAGTAATACTCAACAGGCCGTTCGGCTGCAACCTTGCAAGTGACTGCTCTATAGCCTCGATAGTATAGAGATGGCTTTCGTTAAAAGCTCCGATACCCGCTGCTGAAGCGCTTAACGAGTCAAGCAGTGAGATACTGATTATGTCAAACTGCCGACGCGCTGTTTGCAGAAAGCTTCGGCCTTCGGCAATGACAACCTCAACATCGGCTCGCCTGTATAAGCCCGACGTGAACTCATCGAACTGATTACGCACCAGGTCTATGACCTGTGGATTCATCTCTACTGCCGTAACCTTGCGCGCGCCCAGGGCCAGGGCCTGGACAACATCGGAGCCGCCGCCGGCACCGATGATGCATACCTCCGGCTCGCTCAGCAGTTGGTAGGCAAGAGCGGAGCTGGCCTGCTCGTAGCAATTCGAATCGCTCAGATGCTCAAGGTTGTTGACGACGGAAATGCCGTCGGCATCACTGATTATCAATATCTGCCGGGGCAGCTCGCCCTGGTAGGCGATGCTCAGACCTGCCGGAGGAATGTGGATGGATGGCGCCTGCACGCAGTCCAGACGGGCCAAAGGACTGTAACGAGGAGCAATGCTTTTGGCCTCCGGCAGCTCACTATAATAAACCAGTGACTTGTGCTGGGAAATATCAATCGTCAGCCCGAATGGTCCCACACCGGTAAAGGCCAAAACGCAAATTGCACCGCCAATTAAGGTCACAACCACCCGACGCCAGGACAGCGAAAGCGCTACAATTAGTGCCGCAAGGAACGCCGTAGAGCTTATTACCAAAAGCAGGGACTCCGGCGAATTGCCGTACATCAGTGCGACGATTCCTGCAGCTCCCAGGCCGGAGCCTGTCATATTATAAAAGTACAAACTATGGGCTTTATCGGCGCAAATAGTAAACGCCAAAGCTACAAAACTCCCGGCACAAAAGAACGGAATGAAAAACAGAAGATAGTACGCGAAAAGATAAAGTATTTGCCGCCTGTCCCATATCAGTTGCAGCTCGTCGAACGGCACTTTTTGTGTTATGTAGAAGATAAAAGGGACAGCCAGACCGAATCCGAAAGCGAAGCCCCACAGGTTTTTAGTGTGGTGTTTTGTAAGGAATTTCGAGCCGATGCAAACAAGCGTCCCGCCGGCCCCGAAGCCGAGCAGGGCAGTGCTGATAACGAGGTATGAGAAGTGATGCCAGTGGCCGATAGACAGTGCTCGCACCAGGACAAGTTCTAATCCCAGTGCTGCCGCGGATATGAAAAAAATTGCGATGGGGATTACTGTCATTTCTTGAATTGCTACTTGGCCTTGCTCATACGTCCGGTCATAGGAACGAATCGTACCGGCATAAGACGTCTGCTGCTCACCTTGCCTTTATCATCCTTGGTAACCAGCACCAGCCATTGGCTGCCGTAGGGACTTCCACGCGGCAAAATCATTTTCCCACCGGGTTTTAGCTGTTTAACCAGCGGCGGCGGCACAAACCCGGCGGCACAGGTCACTATAATCGCATCGAATGGCCCTTTCTCCTCCCAGCCGAAATAGCCGTCACCAGCCTTGACGAATACGTTGTGGTATCCGAGTTTTTTCAGACGCTCTTTAGCGCTCTTTGCGAGCTTTTCAAGAATTTCGATTGTATAAACCTCCCTCGCAATCTCGGCACAAACCGCAGCCTGGTATCCGGAACCGGTGCCGACTTCCAGAACATTGCAGTCCGGCCGAAGTTCCAACACCTCGGTCATATAGGCCACAATGTACGGCTGACTTATCGTTTGTCCCAGGCCTATTGGGAGGGGATGGTCGGCGTAAGCCCGCCGCAAGTCGCTCCGGTGAACAAACGCGTGCCGCGGCACAGTCTCCATCGAAGCCAAAACATTCGGGTCGCGCACCTCACGCAGGCGGATTTGCCTTTCGACCATCCGTATTCGTTCGCTGATGCGCTCAGAAAAAGCCGGGTGATTATGGTCCGGCCGCCGCACTTCTGTTTCATTTGGCTCTTTTTGTTCCTGCTCAGATTGTGTATTGGCGTCGGTAGGGGGCTGGTTTGCATCTGCCTTCTTATTCTCCGAAGCAAACGTAAGGCCCTGCTTCGCTGACCTCTTAAGTGCAAAAATACCTGAAAGCAGTACGACAAGTAATAACAAAGACAGGGGCACATACATCCATCTTTTGACCGGTCCTGGATAATTACCGCCCATCTTTCTGTCCTTCAAGCGTTTCTTCTGACGTTATTCTGACCTCTGATTCCTTACACTGACCGATATTGTACCATATTTGTGAAAAACAATCGTAATTTTATTTCTTCGCAGCGATTTCTATCGCGGGGTAAGCACCCGCCCAGCTTTTACACTTTCCCCGCACAGGAATCCCCGCGGTGTTTGCACTCTTTGGTTTAAGTCTATTTGTTATAGAACGTTATCTTTCTCTGGTAATGTCAGGAGTTTAGGAAAAAAACGGAAACTTTGCAAAAATCCCCTTGCATAGGCGATAATAGACCCTATAATTACTAACTGAAAAAAAGCAACCACGAGATACGAGATACGCAGAACGAGATACGAGTATGCGGGTGTAGCTCAGTGGTAGAGCGTCACGTTGCCAACGTGAATGTCGTGAGTTCAAATCTCATCACCCGCTCTGTGGGAATATAGTATCGGTGAGGTACCGGTCCGCCGGCGGCGGATTGGGCGTTGGTCGCCGATATGTTTAAAAAAAATCTAATCTTTGGCTAAGGGATTTCTTTTCCCTGATGCCTTTTTTGTTTATAATTCCGCAGTTGCACAAATGTGAGCTTTAGGAGCAGCACAATGGCTGAAGAGCAGGAATCCACAGCGTTGAAAAACGCAGTGACAATCGAAGAAGCTGGGCCTTGCAAGAAAAAGGTCATTGTGGAGATACCGGAAGAGGCTGTAAAGGATGCCACTGACGAGCAATATGAAACTTTACGCAAGGAAGCATTAGTGCCGGGCTTTAGAAAAGGCCGGGCACCACGACGGCTTCTCGAAAAAAGATTCGGCAAAGAGACAACGGAGCAGGTTAAATTGAAACTCCTGGCCGATGCGAGCGACTCAGCCATCAAAGATAATGAGCTGGACATCCTCCAGGAACCGGACATCGATTTTGAAAATATAGAGCTGCCGGATGCCGGGCCTCTGAAGTTTGATTTCGAGGTCGAGGTGCGTCCCGAATTTGATTTGCCGCAGCTCGAAGGCATTGCGGTAGAAAAGACCAAACTGGAAGTTACCGACGACCAGATCGACAGAGAGGTCGAACAATTGCAAAAAATGTCGGGCGTGTGGACGCCGCGGGAAGATGGAAAGGTCCAACTTGACGACCAGCTCATTGCCGATGCGACTCTAAAGGCCGAAGATGTAGAGGAGGAGGAAAAACTCGACAACATCGAGATATTTGTAAGGCCGAACGGCTTCGTCGGGGCAATCCCTGTTGAGAAGCTTGACGAACTTTTGGCAGGTGCCAAAGCGGCCGAAACAAGGCAAACGACCGTCGATGTCCCGAAAACGTATTTTAGAGAAGAATACCGCGGCAAGAAGGTACATATCTCAATTACCATCAAAGATATCAAATGGCTCAAACCCGCTGCCTTGGATGAAGATTTCCTCAAGAGGTTCGCCGTCGAAGATGAAAGCGAACTGCGTGAGAAAATCCGCGATACGCTGCAGAGCCGATTGGAAACACGAGGACGAACGGAGATGACCGAGCAGATTTATAAGTATCTGCTTGACAATACTGATTTCGACCTGCCCGTGGATGTCGTAGCGGGCCATTCGACCACGCTGCTGCAAAGGCAGTATAGCACTCTCTTGATGCGCGGGCTTTCCCGCGAGCAGATTGAAGAGCAGATGGACCAGTTGCGGGCAGGCAGCGAGCAGCAGGCGAAAGAACAGCTCAAGGCGTTCTTCATAATGGACAAAGTTGCCGACGAGTTCAAGATAGAGGTCACCGACGAAGAAATCAACGGCCATATCGCTCGGTTAGCCATCCAGCGGGGACAGCGCCCGGAAAGGATGAGGGAAGAAATGCTGCGCGATGGCTCGTTGGGACAGTTCAGGCTGCAGGTGCGGGAGGAAAAGTGCGTCGCTAAATTGCTCGAATCCGCAAAAATAATGGAAGTTAAGCCGAAGAAAAAAACTAAGAAAGTTCAGAAAGCCGCCAAGAAGGAAACTAAAAAGACAGTTAAAAAAGCACCTTCCGCTGAGAAAAAACTGACCAAAAAACGAAAAGCAGCGGCTAAAAAAGGAACCAGCGACTAAAAATATCCGATAAGATATATAGTTCGTAGTTCATCGTTCGTGGTTCGTAGTCTATGAAGACATATATAAGGAAGTAATAAATGTTTATTAAGCATCCCGGAAGAAACATTGCAAAAAATATGGAGATGTACAATCAATACGGCCAGTATCAGCGCTATCGCCAGATGAGTCTCGATGATATGCTGCTTGAGAATCGCATTGTGTTTATGATAGGCGAGATATCGTACCAGAGGGCGGCTGAAGTCATAATGAAACTGCTGTATCTGGACAATCTAAAACGCGGCAGTGAAATCAGCTTGTACATCAATTCCCCAGGCGGTAGTGTTGACGACACGATGGCGGTTTATGATACGATATGCTTTGTCGGCTCTCCCATTGCGACCTATTGTATCGGCAGGGCCCAGTCCGGAGCTGCGGTGATATTGGCAGCAGGCACAAAAGGCAGGCGCCATGCCCTGACGCACGCTAAGGTTATGCTCCACCAGGTCTGGGGCGGCGTCAGCGGTCAGGCCGCTGATATAAAGATACAGGCCGAGGAAATTTTGAAGGCCAAAACTATGATAAACGAGATTCTTGCAAAACACACCGGCCAGCCGATTGAGAGAATTGCCGCTGAGACCGAAAGAGACAGATATATGACCGCTGAGGAGGCTCATCAGTACGGTCTTATCGATGAGGTCCTGCACAAAGAAGACAAAGAAAAAAAGGATGACAAAAAATCGGGTAAGAGCAAGTAACAGCGAAAAATGTAAAACGAAAAACGTAAAAGCAAAGCGTAAGATGGAAAAGTTTTGAATTTTTGCTTATAGTTTTTTGCTTTTAGCTTTAAATTTTTGGTTCTCACTCATGATATTGGTAAAGAATAACAGCAAAATTGGGCATATTGAGGGCATTTGGCCGATATGTTATCGGACAACTTCTCAAATTTTGCAAGGAGACCCGATATGCCCGA
>Ga0114918_10006260_pt1 | contig 10093 bp, 9 predicted proteins | sample LantaG_FD_87015 | JGI IMG/M metagenome (GOLD analysis project Ga0114918, IMG submission 87015) | Deep subsurface microbial communities from Baltic Sea to uncover new lineages of life (NeLLi) - Landsort_02402 metaG | ecosystem: Environmental > Aquatic > Marine > Oceanic > Sediment | place: Baltic...
AGGAGGACGGCGTCGGAGAGGTGAGGGCGGCGAAAGATCCAAAAGTCTCCCTTCGTCATCGTCGTCTCACGCTCTTTTGTTGGAGCTCCACAACAGACGCCAAAAGTACTCACGGCTTCCTGCGAAGATGACGCAGCCACTGGACGAGGAGAAGAAGCAGAAGAAAGACCGGAGAGGCGGCGTCGAGGAGCGAGGGCGGCTGATGCACGATGATGATGGCTCGCGTTGATCGACGTCGTCGTCCTGCTCGAGCCCTCGCCTCCGCCAGCGCGCGCGGTCCTCGAGGGCGCGCCACGCCTCAGCAGGAGTCCACCAGCGACAGAAGCTCTCATCGCTGGCAAATGAAGAAACGCGAACGAGAGAGAGAGAATGAGAAAGAGAAAGATGAAGGAAGAAAAGAAGTGAGAAAAAACGGAAGTGTTTTCGGTTGCTCTCTTGTTCGATTGCTCTCTTGTTTTCTCTGAAAAGGAAAAAAACTCTCTTCTTCTCTTCTCTTTCACCCCCCACCCCGGCTCCTCTCCAGCTCCCTCCGCAGCTTCGACGCCTCGGCCAGCGCCTCGTCGCGGGCCCTGACGGCCTTGGCGGCGTCGGCGGCGGCCTCGGCGACCAGGCCGGCGGCGCGGTCCTCGACGGCCTCGACCAGCATCGCGGCCTGCGCCCTCGCCTCGGCCGCGCGCCGGTTGGCCGCGGCGAGCGAGGCCGCGGCCGCCGGGGAGGAAGAAGAAGAAGAGGAGGGAGTCAAGCCCCCGGCCTCCGAAGACGACGGCGGCAGGATGATAGAGTCAGGGTCCGTGACGCTGCTGTTCTCTGAATTCCTCTCCTCTCCCTCTGCCTCCTCGAGCCCGGAGAACACGGCCAAGAGAGCCTGCCTCGCCTCCTCGGCGCGCGCCTCGGCCGCCGCGGCCCTCGCCTCGGCGCCGCGGGAGCGCTCGTAGCTTCCCTGCGCGTCGGCCCGCGCGCTGGCGACGTCGAGCTCGGCCACCGAGACCCTCTCCAGGGCCTGGGCACGCTCGGCGTCGGCGGCGTCGGCGCGCTCGGCCGCTGCGGCCGCGGTGGCTCTCGCCGCGAGAGCGGCGGCGTTGGCCGAGGCGGCTTCTTCCTTGGCGGCGTCTTTCTCCTTTTGCTCTTGCGCGGCGGAGGACTCTGCCCTTGCAGCTCGAGCCAGGGCTTCCTCTTTGTCCTTCTCTGCCGCTTTTGCACGCTTCTCGGCGGCTTCGGCGGTTCTCTTCGCCAGAGACAGGGAGCTTTCGAGCTGTTCGATCTTCTCGCCTTCTACTCGCGCCGCAGCCACGAGCTTCGTCACCTCGGCCAGCGCCGCGTCGTGCCTCTTCTGCAACTTTCCGGCGTCCTCTTCCTGCCTTTCGAGCTGGGATTGCAGGTCCTCGACGCGGCTCAGAGCCTGCTGGATCTTGAAAGACGCGATTTCGGCGTCCCCGGCCGAGGCTTCGGCCTTTTCCAAAGCAGAGTCTGTCTGTGCCTCCGCCTCGGCTGCTCGCTGTTCCGCTTCCGCTGCTCGCTGTTCCGCTTCTGTCGCCTGCGAGAGAGCGATGACGGCCTTCTCGTTCGCTTGCTTCGATGCGGCCTCTGCAGCGCTGGCGCGCTCCAGCGCGGCCTTCGCCTCCGCTTCAGCCTTTTCGGCTCTCGCGGCAGACGCGCTCGCCTCCGCCGCCGACGAGGCCGCTTCCCCTCGCGCCCGCTCGCGCTCCATGCGAGCAGCGCGCAGCTTCTCCTCGGCAGCTGCCGCGGAGCTCGCTGCTGCCATCGTGGACTCGGCAAGCTGCGTCTCCAAGGCACCGATCTTCGTCTGCGCTTCGGCGCTCGCGGCGTCGCTTTTGCTTGCTGCCTCCGTCGCGGCCGCGGCGGCGGCGCGGGCCTGAGAGGCCTCGGCCGAAGCAGCGGAGGCCCTGCGTTGCGCTTCTTCCTCGGCCTGCTGCGAGGCAGTCGCGACTTTCGAAGCTTCCTCTGCCTTCCTCAGAGCGTCGGAGGCTGTCTTGGCAGCAGCAGAAGAAGCGGCCCTCGCCTCTGCCGCGGCCGAGGATTCGACCTGAGCTGCCTTTTCCGCCGCCGCCGCCTTTTTTTCGGCAGCCGTGGCCTTGCTCTCTGCCGCCGCGGCCTTTTGTTCCGCTTCTTCGACTTTCTTAGAGAAGTAGAGAGCGGTACCCGCAGCGACGACTGCCCCCGTGGCGCTCACGGCGACGACGGCAGGGTTGGTTGAAGGAGCAGAGGAAGGAGAAGAAGAAGGAGGAGAAGAAGAAGAGGATGACGAGGTTTTGAAAGTCGTCGAGGTTGACGCCGGCAACGGCGCTGCTGCTGCTGCCGTTCCTCGATCGCTCGATTTCGTCATCGCCGCTTTCACAGTGGTCGCGGCCTCACGAGACGACTCCAACTGCATGGATGCCATCAGCCCGGTACCCTCGGGCTGCTGCTCTGCGGCGTTGGCATCGCCCGTGAGAGCGAGAGCGCCGAGCGCGGCGAACAAAAAAGAACGTCGATTCGGTTTGGGGTCGGTGCTAGCCTCGATGACGCCTTGGTTCGTTGCTTTCGCTCTGGCCCTGACGGCGACGGAGGCAGCAGCGCGACGCTCGGTCGCCGACACGAGCGCATTGCCTCGTCTCGCCGTGGGGCAGCGATTGGAGATTCGCATTTTGGAACGAGGGGACAGAAAGAAGAGTCGATAAGAAAAAAAAGTGTTCCATTTTTTCGTTTTCGTTTTTCGTTTTTCCGTTTTTTTTTTTCACTTTCGCTCTCCGAGCTCGACGTCTCCTCCACCTCCACGTTCCCCCTCTCCTTCTCCTCTCTTCCTCCCCTTCCTCCTCGGAGGGAACACGGGCTCCCCGATCCCGCAACAGTGCCAGAAGATTAACCGCAGCGGCAGGCACAGCACGGTCACGACGATCAAGAGAGCGACGGCGGGAATCAGCAGCAGGAGCGCCGCGACCGCGACGAGCACGCCGCCTCCTGGGCACCCCAGCACCCGCAGCAGCCACCTCGGCGGCCTCATCCTCTCCGCCTCCCAGTCCGCGAACGACTTGTTATTATCTGTTGCTGTTTCCAATTCGGAGCCTGTGTCCTGCACGTACAGGTCGAAGACCCGCCGCTTCACCGGGTCGGTCAGGATGTCGACGGCGGCGTTGAGGGCCGCCGAGGCATCGGCGGCTTTGGCGTTTCCGGGGTTCTTGTCAGGGTGGACGAGCCTGCTGAGGGCGCGGTGGGCTTTCTTGATGTCGTCGGGGGTCGGCTGGGTTGTGAAGGTTTTGTTTTGGAGGTGGGGTGGGAAGAGGAGGGGGTGAGTTTCGTTTTTTTCATTCTGTTTTCATCAGCCCCTTTCTCTCTTCCTTTCTGTTTTACCTTGGCCCTTCGATCGAGCTTCAGCACCGCGTAGGCATTGTGCTGAACGCGAAGGATGCGGTCTATCTCGTCGAGAGGAGGGGCAGGAGCAGCAGGAGCAGGAGGTGGTCGGGGTGCCGAAGAGGAGGTCGAGGTCAACGTCGTCGCCGCTGCTGCTGCTTGCTCTCCATCATCAATCGCTTCTTTTCCTCCTCTCGCCGACGACGCCTCCGCCGCTGCTTCCTCTTTGTCTCTCCCAGCCGAAGACGCCATCCAGACAGAAGAATTTTACCCTCGTGAACCGGAGCTAGAGACAAAGAAAGAGGCCCTCGCGAGGAGAGAAGCGAAAGAGAGAGAGAGAGTAGATCAAGCGAAGAGATCGATGTCGTTTTGAATTCATGTTTTTTGTTTTTTTGTTTTTTGCATTTTCATTCTGCTCTCTCTTTGCTCTCTCCCTCTCTCCTCCTCCTCACCCGTGCCTCGCCCTCCTCGCCGGCGGCGGGCCCATCGAGCCCCCTTCTCCTCCTCCTGGAGCAGGCTCTTCCTCCTCCTCAAATCCACCTCTAACACCAACGACGCTGCTCGCCGCCTTCCTCGCCGCCACCTCCTCGGCAAGCTTGCGCAGCCTTTTCTCCTTCCGGTTCTTCGACGGATCGATCCCGTGGAAGGCGTGGCAGAGCCTGCGGAAGCGCTCCTTGGGCGTGAGGATGCGCCCGAACTCGTCGCGTTCGGTCAGGGCGGCCTCGACGGAGGACTCGAGGCGGGCGGCGTCGGCGCGGGCCCCGGGGCGGGCGCCGGCCGGCACCGCAGTTGTTCTCGCGTCGGAAGAGCTTCCGCCTCCGCTTCCTCCGCCTTCTCCTCCGCCGGCTCGGCTCTTGTAGACGTCAGCGAGCGCCGCGACGCGCCCGGCCCTCGTCTCGGTAGATCGACCGGACCACTCCAGGGCGGCGACGCCGGACGCGCCGACGCCGGCGCCTCCGAGCTCGCCGCGGTCGCGGAGGGAAGCCAGGATAGCCCCGATGCCGACGCCGACGCCTCTGTCCGCGGCCGTCGCGGGGAGTGCCGCCGCCGCCGCCGTTTCCTCCTCGCGCTCTCTCTTCATCGCCGCCGCCGAGGGCATCTTCTCGTCGCCGTCGTCATCATCAGAAGCGGCATCGACCCAGCCGCCACCGGCCGCGGCGGCCTCGGCCTTGACGGCGGCGGCGAGCTCCCGGGCGGCGGCGGCGACGGCATCAGTTTCTGCCGCCACTGCCGGCGCCGACGGAGCTCCTTCATCTTCGTCCTCTTCCTTCACGGCGGCCGCGGCGTCCTCGCCGTTGTTGGCGGGCCTCAGCGCGATCGCGCGGGCGAACTCGGACGCCTCGGTGAACTCGAGAAGGTCGTCATCATCTCCTCCTCCTCCTTCGGTCGCGAGCTCGGCGCGCTCGGCCGCGGCCCTCCGAGCGGCGGCCGCGGCGGCTACCGCCGCCTCGGAGGGAGCGCCGCCGCCCGCCCCATTTCCTCCTTCTCCCTTTGCCTCCTCCTCCTTCGCCGCGGCCTGCCTCGCCGCGGCGGCGCGCCTGGCCCTGGCAAGGGACTCGTAGAGCTCGGCGTCCTCCTCGCCGCCGTCGCCCTCCTCCTCTTTGTCTTCTTCTTCTTCTTCAAACTCGGGCTCCTCCTCTTTCTCGTCGTTGTCCACCTCCATCGCCCCTCCCCCCCTCCTCAGGGCTTCCTCCTCGGCCTCTCTCTTGAGCGCCGCCGTCTTCTCCGCTGCCTTCCTCTGCGCGCGCTCGAACCTCGACGCGCGCTCGGCGGCGTCGGCGGCCAGGGCCTCGGAGGGCGCGGAAGCTCCACCGACACCGCGGGCGCGCGAGCCGTGGTCGTTCCCTCCCGCCGCTGTCGCCTCGAGGACAGAGAGCAAGTCTCCACCCTCTTCCTCTTCGTCCAAAACGAGCTCTTTTCTCTTGCGAAGCTTCTTCTTCTTCTTTTTCTCCTTGTCGCCGCGCTTCTTCTTCGAGAACGTGCCGGCAGCAGCGGCGGCATCAGCGGCAGCGGCCTCGGCGGCGGAATAAAAGTCCCCGGTCGTCGAGGGCAGGGGCAGAGAGGGGTCGTCGTCGTCAATGACTAGGTTGTTTCCGTTGTTGCCTCTTCTCGCCGCCACTGCAGCCGTGTCTCCTCCTCTTCCTCCGTTCCCCGCGTTTCCAAACCTCCGCGCCTCGGCCATGGCCTGCTCGGCCTCGACATCGACGCCGGCCGCCTTGGCAGCGGCGGCGGCGAGCCTCTTCCGGATCGCTGCTTGCTCGTTGCCACCGCCGCCGGCTTCGCCGCCGTCGTTCGCAGCGGCGACAACCCTCCCGCTCGAAGCGTCGATCGTCATCCCTGCCGCCCTCGCGGCCTCGAGCGCGTCTCCTTCGCCGTCGTACTTGGACAGCAGTCTCCTGCTGCTGCGGGCGACGCCGTCCTCCTCCCACAGCGGGGCCGCCAGAGGGTTCTCGGCCGCAAACTTGGCCGCCGCGCCCCGCTTGGCCTCTGCCCTCGTCGCCTCCTCGAGCTCGCCGTCGCAGCCGTCGCCGTCATCGAGGTCTTCGACGAGCTCCCCGCGCTCGTTGAGGATGGAGGCGTCGGCCAGGGTGAGGACCACGGTCTCGCCCGCGGCGAGCTCGTCGGCGGTGTGTCGGACTTTCAAAGAGGCGGCTCCTGTTTTCTTGCCCCTGGTGCCGAAAACCATGCCTCCTTCCTCTTCGCCTTCGTCTTCCTCTTCCTCTGCTTCTTCAGCAGCCTCCTTCTCCTCCTGCCTCTTCAGCTCCTCCTGCACGGCCCTCTGCCTGCGCACCCACGCCGCGGCGTCGTCGACGTCCTGCTCTGCCGCGGCGAGCTTCGGAGCAGAGCTCAGAGCTGCCTGCGCCCTGCGCCGTTCCTTTGCCGCCGCGACCCGCTTGGCGAGCTCGACCCCCGCTTGCGCCTCCTGCGTCTTCCTCTTGTCCTCGAGGACCTGTCTGGCGCGCTGGTCCGACTGCGTGGGAGGGGCCGGGCCGGAGCGGAGCGGGGCGAGGCCGAGCTTGAGCCGGAGCGCGTTGGTCTCGGCGACCGAGAGCGAGAGCTCCGTCGTCGTCGTTGAAGCTGCATTGGCGTCGTCATCGCCCGCTCTTGCGTTCCCGCCGCCTGACGCTCCGTTGTCGCCTCCTCCTGCTGCTCTGCGAGGCGGCATACTTTGAGAAGCGGGAGGAAAAAGGGAGCTAGAAGCGGAGAAAAGCAATGCAATCTAACAGACAGGCAGGCGTCAGATGAATGCCTTTCTCTTTTGCTCTCTCTCTTTCTCTTTCTCTCTGTGCTCAAGCCGTCGCTCGCTCGCTAGGCTCGAAGCAGAGAGCGCGGGTGATCACCTGCTGCTCGGCGTGGAAGCGAGAGCAGCAGCAGCAGGTGCACGCGGAGAGAGCGAGCCGCGGGAGGAGAGAAGAGCGAAGAAGAAGCGAGAGGGACGGAAGAAAAAGTGGTTGTTCAAAGGCCGATTCTTCGCCTCTCGTTCTCGTCGTCTCACTCTCTCTTTCTCGCTCGCTCTGCCTCCTTTCCTTCGAAAGAGAAGAGAAGAGACAAGCGAGAGCGAGCTTCTCCGCCTCGCGCGCTCCTTCACAGATCAGGCCCGCCGCTCTCCCTGATCTCTCATTCTCATCGGGAGCAGCAGCAGCAGCAGCAGCAGCGGCGCTCTCCTCGCTCAGCAAAGGGAAGAGGAAGAAGCAAGTCGAAGAATCGTCGTCGCTGTTTCAATCGCTCTTCTCTCTTCTCCTCCAAGATGCCCCCCAAGGCCTCGCGCTCCAAGCGCGACAACGAGGAGGTGCTGACGCGCGTGGCCATCGTGTCCGCTGACAGGTGCGTGAGAGGCTCGAGAGAGCTGGAACCAGGGAGACAGAGAGGGAGGCAGGGCGAGGTCTCTTCTCTTTCGGGCGTCGCCGGCAACGGCTTTGTCGATCGAAAACGGCTTTCTCTCTCGCAAGGTGCGCTCAAAACTCTCAACCCCGACCTCTTGTTTTTCCTTCTTCCCTCTAAAAAAAAACCAGGTGCAAGCCCAAAAAGTGCCGCCAGGAGTGCAAGAAGAGCTGCCCCGTCGTCAAAGTCGGTGAGTAGATAGAAAGAGAAAGAGAAAGAGAGAGAGAGAGAAGAGGAAGAGAAGTAGGCGTAGAGAAAGAGAAAGAGAGAGAGATTTTCGCTTCCCTGTCGTTTCTCACCTCCCCTCTGTTTCCAACCCTCCCTTTCCTCCGCAGGAAAACTCTGCATCGAGGTCTCGGCCTCCTCCAAGCTCGCCTGGATCTCCGAGGAGCTCTGCATCGGCTGCGGCATCTGCGTGAAAAAGTGCCCCTTCGACGCCATCATGATCATCAACCTGCCGAAGAACCTCGAGCGCGAGTGCACGCACCGGTACGGACCGAATTCCTTCAAGCTGCACCGTTTGCCCGTGCCGAGGCCGGGGCAGGTGCTGGGGCTGGTCGGGACCAACGGGATCGGGAAGTCGACGGCGCTGAAGGTGCTGGGAGGGAAGCTGAAGCCGAACCTGGGTCGGTTCGAGAATCCGCCGGACTGGCAGGAGGTGAGTTGTTGTCGTTTTTTCCTTTTGAAAACCTTCCGTTTCCTCCTTTCGTTCCGCGCCATTCTTTGTTCTTCCTCCGTCTCCGGCAAGCGCCGATGACGCCTCGCTCATTGTTCGAACAAAAAACACTCAAAAAAACCCCTTCAAAAACATGAAAAACTCTCTCTTCTCCATAGGTCCTCACCTACTTCCGCGGCTCCGAGCTCCAGAACTACTTCACGCGCGTGCTCGAGGACGACCTCGTCGCCACGATCAAGCCGCAGTACGTCGACCACATCCCCAAGGCCGTGCGGGGCAACGTCGGCGAGGTGATCGAGGCGAAAGACGCAGGGAGGGGCGGCACGAAGTACCTGTTGGACGCCTTGGATTTACAACAGGTGCTGGACCGCGACGTCGAGCACCTCTCGGGCGGGGAGCTGCAGAGGTTCGCGATCGCTGTTGTGGCGGCGCAGGAGGCGGACGTGTACATGGTCGACGAGCCGAGCTCGTACCTGGACGTGAGGCAGCGGCTGAAGGCGGCGCAGGTAAGAGTTTTTTTTCTTCTTCTTCGACCTTTTTTTTCCCTTTTTGTTTTTCATTTTCTTCTTTTCTAACAACAATAAAAAAACGACGGAAAACAAATTCAAAATCAAATTCAATAAATCAGGTGATCCGCTCCCTTCTCGGCCCCAAGAAGTACGTCATCGTCGTCGAGCACGACCTCGCCGTCCTCGACTACCTCTCCGACTTCGTCTGCTGCCTCTACGGGAAACCGGGGGCTTACGGCGTCGTCACTCTCCCCTTTTCGGTCCGCGAGGGGATCAACGTTTTCTTGGCCGGGTTCGTCCCCACCGAGAACCTCAGGTTCAGGGAGGAAGCTCTGAGCTTTAAAGTCGCCGTCGACACCAGCGAGTCCGAGTCGGCCGTCGCCGCCGCCTCTGCCGCCGCCACCGCCGCTGCCAGCAGCAGCAAGAGCAAAAAGGGGAAAGAAAAGGCGGGCGGCGGAGAGGGAGAAGAGGACGAAGCCTCGGCGACGGCCGTCGTCGGTGGCAAGCGGTACGCCAGATTCACTTATCCGGCAATGACCAAGACGCAGGGCTCCTTCAAGCTGACTGTCGAGTCCGGGGACTTCACCGACTCGGAGATCATCGTCATGCTCGGGGAGAACGGGACCGGGAAGACGACTCTGATCCGAATGTTGGGTGGACTGCTGCCTCCGGACGACGACGGCATCGAGGTCCCCCAGTTTGGCGTCTCGTACAAACCGCAGAAGATCTCTCCGAAATTCCCCGGGTCGGTCAGGGAGCTGCTCCACAAGAGGATCAGGGACGCGTACCTGCACCCGCAGTTTGTTTCTGATGTGATGCGCCCTCTCCTGATCGAGCCTCTGATGGACCAGGCGGTCTTGAATTTGTCGGGAGGGGAGCTGCAGCGCGTCGCGATCACGCTGGCGCTCGGCGCCCCCGCTGACATTTATTTGATCGACGAGCCTTCCGCGTACCTCGACTCGGAGCAGCGCATCATCGCCGCCAAGGTGATCAAGAGGTTTATCATGCACGCGAAGAAGACGGCGTTCATCGTCGAGCACGACTTCATCATGGTGAGTTGGTTTTTTTTTTTTTTTTTTTAAATATTTTTTCTTTAAAGTAGTTTTTTTCTTCTTAAAAAAATAGCAGTTCATCCTAGGTGTTTAGGACAGGACGAAGAAATAGAAAGAGAGGGAAGATGGGCGGTGGTGGCGGCGAGGCCGCGAGAGCGGCGGCAGCGAGCGCAGGCAGGAGGGAGAGGAAGCGTCTTTTACAAACAAACTCACTCCTTCTTTCTTCCTTCTTCTTCCTCCAACCACCCAACCACCCACCCATCCAGGCTACCTACCTCGCCGACCGCGTCATCGTCTACGACGGCGAGCCCTCCAAGTGCGCCACGGCCCACCGCCCGCAGTCGCTGCTGACAGGGATGAATTCCTTCCTCAAGGCCCTCGACATCACTTTCAGGCGCGACCCGACCAACTACCGGCCGAGGATCAACAAGCTGGGCAGCACGAAAGACCAGGAGCAGAAGAGCGCCGGGTCCTACTACTACCTGGATGAGGACTAGAAGGAGAGAGAGAGAGAGAGAGAGAGAGAGAGAGAGAGAGAGAGAGAGAGAGAGAGAGAGAGAGAGAGAGGGAGAGAGAGAGAGAGAGAAAACGAGGAGAGAGAGAGAGAGAGAGAGAGAGAGAGAGAG
>Ga0114918_10006261_pt1 | contig 10092 bp, 15 predicted proteins | sample LantaG_FD_87015 | JGI IMG/M metagenome (GOLD analysis project Ga0114918, IMG submission 87015) | Deep subsurface microbial communities from Baltic Sea to uncover new lineages of life (NeLLi) - Landsort_02402 metaG | ecosystem: Environmental > Aquatic > Marine > Oceanic > Sediment | place...
AGGCTGCCGTCAAAGCTGGTAAGATGACTCCTACCCACTATAAGGTAAAGGCTTGTTTCTACGAGGAAGATGAAGACTAAGAAGTTTCAAAGAGGAGGCAAGTTCCAAGAGTACGCAAAAAGAGCACAGCGTATGCGTCCATTCTCAAGGAAGAACGCTGACGGCTCTGAGTCTACTGTTGTTATGGCCTCTGGTGAAGCTGACGGAAAGTATTATGCATTTCCAACGCTTTTTCCAGCAGAAGGCAACACTGGGTCTTCTGATCCAAAAGATTGGATTGAACCTAAAGATGCTTGGTCTGAAGCACAGCGAAGAGGGGAGATGTTTGAGTTTGACACAGAAGACGAAGCCATAAACTTTGCTGAGGGCTCTTGGAAGATGTATACAGACGTTCCAAAGAAGAAAATAAAAGTAGTGTCTACGCGATGAAGACTAAGAAGTACTACGACTCAAATCCTGAAGCGAAAAAGAAGAAGAAGGAGTACGATACCAAATACCACTCCACCGAGGAGCGCAAGAAGTATCGGGCCTTTCTTAATAAGATGAACAGGAAGGCTGGCAAGTACGGCAATGGTGATGGCTTGGATTACGATCACGATGAAAAGCGTTTTATGAAAGCTACAAAAAACCGCGCTAAGAAATGATGATTAAGAAATACGCAGAAGGAGGGACGGAACCTAAAGAGAAAACCACCAAGACGGTTGTGAATAAACCTGCCCAACCGGTAGAGTCATCTACGGCAACGAAGGTCCTTCGTAATGTGCTGCCCCTTCCGATGCCTATGGCGCAGATGGTGGCATCTACCATCACCAGAGATAATCAATTTGGCTGGGGAGACCTGCACCCCACGGAGCAGTATGAACTAGCGCGTAGCGTAATGAACGCCCGCAAACGAACGGGCTTAGATAGAGGAGGGACAGAATACATTGACTATAGCCCTGAGGTGTCTAAAGATATGCAGAGCCTTCGCGGAAGCGCAGGCAATGTAGGTCTTGGTAGTGTCTTCTCTCCAGAACTGCGTACCGCCACCACGATGGGCAGAGTTTCCTATAACTACGATCCCGCTAATGATACATATACGGTATACGACTCCTATGACTTTAGCCCTACCCAAGCAACCAACTCAGCATACGGCGCGGTGAGGTCTGCTGCCGGTAAGGTTGGGGTGATGGATGGAGAACCTAATGTGGTTGCTAGATTCAAAGGTTCTGATTATATGGGTGGTCGCCCAACGGATGGAACTGGAGGTTCTACCTATAAAGACATACAAGAATTTACTGGGGGAATCACCAGCGGCATTAAAGGGCTGTACAACAAGCTGACAGACTATATGGACTTCAGCAAGGGAGGTAAGGTAAAGTACCGCCCTAAATTACCCATTAAGAAATAAACTATTTTTGTAACAAATAACAAAGCGATGAAAGTAAATAAGTACAAGATGGGCGGTAAGCCAATGGCATACAAGAAGGGCGGACCCGTTGATCCCCCTAAGTTCCCAACTGAAGGCGGCTGGACCGATCCCAATAGAGCCAAAATATCAGGGGACACTAAGGGAGAACTTAACCCAAGAGAGACTCTTGAACTTATGACCAAGAACGAACTTATTGCCGCTTTGGCTAAGAGAGGTATCAGTGGTCCGCCAGTGAGCAACGCTCCATACGCTAAGATTGTAAAGATGGCAAAAGAAAGCAATGTTTATCAGCCTGCACGAATGGCAGCCGTGTCCTCTTGGAGAAAGGAATACGGTTCTGAACAACCACAATAAAAAAAGAGGGCTTAGGCCCTCTTTCTGTTTTTAGCTCTTTCTACTTTCCAAAGAACATAATACAAGAGTATTAATGCTGGTTGTAGTATGACGAATATAAGTATGTTCGCCAAGTAGTATCCGTATCCATATTCACCGGGCGCTCCACCAATGGCTTGGAGTATGTACACGCAGTACATAAAGAGGTCTGTTATAAACTGCTCCATCACTCTTCATCTTTAGAACCAAACAAGCGGTAGATGAGAAGATTGCCAGTGTACTTGCAGCGGTGTTCTCCCACAAAGACCTGGCATCCGTTATTGGTGTGGTACATATCGTTTGCCCACGCGGCCCCCTCTTGGGAAACGATGAGATTAGAGTATGCGTCCCATTGTGTTTCAGTCATCACATCAATGTAGAAGCTGTCTGCCGCCAAGGAGAAATCCTTAAAGTCTTGTTGGACATAGGTGGCGTGAGAAGGACTGTTGTCGGTTACATTGTAGGTGATACCGTGTACAACAAGTTGGTCCTTGAACTGTGCAGAGGCGCTCAACGTGAGGGCCAATCCTGCAAAAAGAAGTGCATTTTTCATTTTAGTTAGTTTTATTGGTTCAACAAGTATACGAAATAAAAAGTATCTTTGTCAAGTCCCAAGTGAAAAAAAATGAAAGTAGGCAGAAAAAAAGTTATGGTTGATGCTCCAAAGGGATACCATTGGATGTCAGAATCAGGACGTTACTACCTGATGCCCCACGAAGGAAAATTCGTTCCACACAAGGGCGCGTCCTTAGAGATGCCCTTTAAGGTGAAGGCTATTCACGGGAATAAGAAGTGAAGTTGATTTGTTCTTCTCCCTCTACCTTTCTATAGAACCTAGCAATTAGAAGACGCGCCTTCTGCGTCAGCGCATAGCGCACCCTATAGCTGTATTTGTTTTCTTGACGGAACACCAGCGTTTCCATCTCTGAATCAGGAGGGGGACCAGTTAGCCTATTGAAATGTTTATATAGGTACTCCTTTTTAAAGAGGGGGCTGATGGTGCGGACCCTTAGTTTCATCTCCTCTCTTCCTGATATCTTGGAGGCGTGCTTGATGGTGAAGAACTCAAGGTCATATACCTGAAGCATAAAGAGGAACTCAGACTGCGACACATCGTAGTTCTCCACGATATCCTTTAGGGCGATGCCAATGTTCTTTAAATTGTTGGCTTTGATGAACTTCTTATCAATGACGGAGAACTCTCTGTATTTCTTCTTGGGGTTAACCCTTGTCTTAGGCATAATCGTAAATTGTATCTTTGTGTAAAATTAATGTGGTATGTCCGATTTAACTAATCAGAAGATTAAAGACGCTTTTCCCTCGTTATTGACCTTGTCCTCTAACGATGTAACCGGATCAGCGAAGGCAGTACAAGACGGAAACGGAACGGATACTGCGCTTGCGTTGTCTACCGGTACGGTAAACATTGACGGAACGCTTGTCTTTGATACTGTCCCGGCTGCGGGTTCTACGGAAGTTAAGTGCCTATTGCTCAACGCTTCCAACCAAGTGGTGGAGAGAACGCTAGACACCACGGCATTTACTGGCTTGGCAGGAGCCATCACCACGGCTTCTACCCCATTGGTAAAGGCGGGTTCTAATGTCACAATGTTGGCATCTACCTCGCTTTCGCAACTAACCTCTGCTACCATTGCCAATGGAGACGATATCCTTATTTATGATATCAGCACCTCCACTTGGAAGCGTATCAATGCCGCAGACCTAAAGAACTTTATCAATCCAACTCCTCAGTATGTAGCCCCTCAGGTAGCGGCTAGAAGAGGACTTCTTGGAATAGTATCCATTGGAAGCACCTTTGTGAGAGTGGCTTTTGCTCCCGTTGGAGCGCAGGACAATGAGACCATAGAGCTTGGCAGCCCGGGTTCCATCGCTTTGAATGGCGGCAACAACGGAATTGACATCTCAACAGATGGGACCTATCAGTTTGATGTTGCCGTTGAAACGGATAACGCCTCCACCACCCTGGATGTCTTTGTGGAATTACGCATCGCTGGAAGCGTTGGTAGACTCGTAAACGCTAAAAGAACTGGAGGAACCGATCCCAACACAATGTCTTTCTATACTACCGCTACATTGACTGCTGGAGATACCGTAGATTTGTATGTGAAGACCTCAACAGGAACCATAGAGATTACGGAGAACACGCAGTTATATGCACGGAAGTTAGATTGATGACAGGCAAAGAAAAAAGAATCACGGAGTTCCTTCTTGAAGCAAGGATTAAGATTGAAGAGATTATAGACCTTGCTGAAAAGTACGACCTGCGGGATGATTTGATATCCGCCATTTGTGTTGGTGTCATCAAAGACCAAGAGGAGGGCTACCATAAGATAGATGCCATAACAAGCATCTTTGCCGATAGTAAAGAAGAACTTGAGTCTGTCTTGTTTCATTTATCTCAATCGTATGTGGACGATGAAGATGAAAACAACGATATGCGAGACATAGACTTTTGGATGAACCTAGGAGACGATAGTATAAATTAAATGAAATGGAAATTATTAGAAAAATCATCGTTGGGCAAAATCCCAAGGATGCAATGGCCTATTTCATAGGTCAGAAATCTGGAGAGTCAGAAGTAGACTGCATTATCTTTGACGACAGGTTGTTGCAGAAGCACAACATCAGAAGGTACTTGGTATATATTAAGCACCCTGAGGATGGCATTATGCTTTGGAAGAGCATTGAGAATATGCCCCTGCTTATTGAATACGATTGTAACTTCAAGTAAGATGGAGGTACTCAATCATTTTGTCGTTCATATCCCCAAGGCGCTGAACGATACCATCACCATTGGAGGAAAGGAGATTTACCTAGAGAATAAGTACAACCCCTTTGAACATAGGGTGATGAGCGCAGAGGTGGTGTTCGTCCCAAAGCGATACAATACGGGTGTGCAACCTGGCGACACGCTCTACTTCCACCATCACGTGGTGCTTACCCCTCAGTTCTTTGATGAAACCCAGCAATGGTATCGTGTCAATTACGATCCCTTCGGAGGGAACGGCTGTCAAGCCTTTGCCTATAAGGACAAAGAGGGACAGATTCGCACCGTGGAGGACTGGGTTATCCTTGACCCCATCTATGAAGAGGGACTCAAGAGTGATATCATTGAGATAGTCACCACCGAAGAAGTGAAGAATAGAAAAGGAATAATTAAATACGATAGCAGAATCTTAGAGGAATACGGACTCAAGAAAGGAGACGTAGTGTACTTCTCTAAAGATGCTGACTATGAAATGGAAATTGAAGGAGACAAGGTATGGAGGATGCTTCACGACTACCTGATAGCGGTAGAGATGTAAAGTATAGCACCGTCCAAGCGGCTGCCGAATTGGTGGAAGCAATGGAGGTGGCTATACGCAATATGACGGCAGAGGTAAAGAAACCAGTGGACCCTGACCTTACCGGATCCGGGAGGAAGGCTGAACTGCAAGCCATCAAAGAGACGGCCTTAGCGTGTAAAGAGATGATTGTAGAGCGTCAGAAACTCCAACAACTAATCTCCGATATGCATAGCAATGGAGAGATAGAGGAAGAGCGCGACTATAAGAGTGGCTTTGCAGAGAGATATAGCAAGTAATGGCTGGATTGGTAAATATAAAAGACGATGTTGTCATTAACATCTGCCCCAATGGGACGGAAGGAGAGGTGATTGAATTGTCTTATTTGCATATCCAGCTTCCCAAGGTTCCTCCAAAGAAGGACATCTTATTCTCCGATAAACCCAAGAAGGACCAATATTGGAGAAGGGTTGATCCACCAAGGGAAATCTCTTCCATTAGAACGATGGACGAGTGGTACGAGGCTCCTCGTGAATTCCAAAATAGATTCGCCCCCTATATTGAACAAGAGTTCAAGAGACGCAGGGATGGAGTGTGGTTTATGAATAATGGCACACCAACCTATATAACGGGGCATCACTATATGTTCCTGCAATGGAGCAAGATAGATGTAGGATACCCAAGCTTCCTCTCCTTTCAAAAAGATTTGTTTATCCACTTTGCCGCTTGTGAGTTTGACCCAAGGAGTATGGGACAGATTTACACCAAGTGTAGACGCTCAGGCTACACCAATATGAGCGCGGCTATCTTGGTAGACGAAGCTACGCAGGTAAAGGAAAAACTCTTGGGCATTATATCTAAGACGGGTGGCGATGCTCAAGACAACGTCTTTATGAAGAAGGTGGTTCCCATCTTCCGTTCCTATCCATTCTTCTTCAAGCCCATCGTTGATGGCACGACTAACCCTCGCGTGGAACTAGCCTTCCGGGAGCCATCTAGAAGAATCACCAAGAAGAACAAGGTGGTCCAAAAAGGAGAGGCGTTAGATACCATTGTAAACTGGAAGAATACCGTTAGCAATGCTTACGATGGGGAGAAGATGCACATCCTATACTTTGACGAAGCGGGTAAGTTTGAGAAAGGTTTAGACATCCGTGAGTTTTGGCGCATCCATAGAACTTGTCTATTGGTGGGTCGTAAGATTATCGGAAAGGCTTTGGTGGGTTCCACCGTCAACCCTTTAGATAAAGGAGGTCGTGAATACCGCGATATGTATTACGATTCGGACCCATTAGATAGAAACGAAAACGGAAGAACCAAGACAGGTCTTTATAAGATATTCATCCCGGCATACGATGCTCTAGAGGGCTTCTTTGATAGATACGGCAACGCTATATCTGAAGACCCCGAAAAGGCTGTCCTTTCTGAGGATGGATCAATGCTGGATATTGGAGCCAAGACCTTCTTAAAGAACGAAAGAAAGGGGCAGAAGAACAACAGCTACGAACTCAATGAGATTATCCGCCAGTTTCCCTTCACGGAAGAGGAGGCGTTCAGAGACTCTACCAAAAGCAGTTTGTTTAATATCCAAAGGGTATACGAGCAGATTCAATATAACGATGAGATGTACCCAAACCCTGTTGTTACCGGGAACTTCGTTTGGCGCAATGGAGTAGTAGACACGGAGGTCGTCTTTACACCTGATCCCAATGGAAGGTGGAGGGTTTCTTGGATGCCTCCTGCCGATATGCGAAACAAGACAAAAGAACAAAATGGAAAGATTGTCGCGCCAAATGATATGTTTGGATGTGCAGGTGTTGACTCCTACGATATTGACGCTACCGTAGACTATCGCTCTTCAAAAGGGGCTTGTCACTTCTACAATAAGTTCAATATGCAATACCCTAGCAATATGTTCGTGGCGGAATACGCTTCTCGTCCTCCATTGGCGAAGATATTCTACGAGGATGTTTTAATGGCTGCTAAGTTCTATGGGTATCCTATCCTTATAGAGAACAACAAATACGGCATCGCTAGATATTTTGAGACAAGGGGATACGATGGCTATTTACTAGAGCGCCCTGAGCATCTTGGCAAAGTGGCGGGAAACAAAACGAAAGGTATACCATCTAACTCTCAAGATGTTATTCAAGCCCACGCTCAGGCTATTGAAGCATACATCCACGATCACGTAGGTCTCCACCCTGAAACTGGGAACTATGGGAATATGTATTTCAATAGGACATTGGAAGATTGGATTAACTACAAAATAGACGATAGAACAAAGTTTGACTTAACCATCTCATCAGGGTTAGCTCTTCTAGCGGCCCAAAAAGTGGTTCAAGAAAAACCTCAAACAGACTTCTCTAACAAAGTCTTTTTCAGGAGATTTAAGCCTATAACTCGCTAGTGTTGATTTTCTATCTTTGTACATAAAATATTTATATTATGTACGGAGGCGAAACGACAAAGTACGAGTCTACATTCCCCAATCCCCTGGCAAAGCACGGAGAGAAGATTAAAGAGAATTACGGACTCCAATATGCTAAAGCAATTTATTCTCAGTGGGGAGGTATTGATAGCGAAAATTCGCTCTACGCTCGTAGGATGCGTGAATTCAATATCTCTAGGGATTACGCCAACGGAACTCAAGATACCTCCATTTATAAAAAGATTCTTACCTCTCTTAATCCTAATGATGGAGATGGTTCACTACTTTCTCTTGATTGGACTCCTGTTCCTATTATACCTAAGTTTGTCAAAATTGTTGTAAACAAAATTCTGTCCGCCAATATGTCTCCAAACATTGAGGCTATTGATCCGGTATCTAAAACGGAAAGAGATAGAAAGAAAGCAAAGGTTCGTTTTCAGGTAGAAAATAAAGATGCTATTTCCGAAGCACGAGACCTTGGTTTGGATGTAGGCGTCGACGCAGACAGATTACCCCAATCTTCCGAAGAAGCGGAGATTCTCCTTCAGGGAACCTTAAAGACAGACGCAGAGATTGCTGCTCAACTAGCAACGCGCCTCACCTTGGCTTGGAATGAGTTTGATGAGCGCATCTTCCGTAGATGTGTAGAAGACCTAGTAACCTGCGGAATGGGTGTTGTAAAGAGGGAGAACGACCCCAACTACGGAATCAAAGAAACCTATGTAGACCCCGCCTATTTTATCCATAGCATTACGGACGATCCCAACTTCACGGATATCGTCTACGCAGGACATATCCATAGAGTGTCTATCTCCGAACTGAAGCGTATTGCTGGCGATCAGTTTACGGAAGAAGAATACGAGAAGATGGCTAGAACGGTGATGAATCGTTTTGGCAACAACCCCAATAAGTTTGGAACCACCCGGTACGATGGCATCTTGGATAGATACAACTATGGGTACGATGAGTTCACCATTGAAATCTTGGACTTTGAATTTGTTTCCGTAGACGACATCATCTTTGAAGAGAAGACCTCCAAGTTTGGAAATGTAGGATTCTACTATAAGGGATATGAATATAGCATCCCAAAGCAAAGCATATACGATAGAAAGCCTGTCTATATGCAGAACACCACCCTTTATGGTGGTAAGTATATCCTAGGGACAGACTACCTCTTTGACTATGGACTCAAGAAGAACATCCCAAAGAATGTTCACGATCTGACGCGCACCCAAATGTCCTATAGTGCTATTGCTACCAATATTCGTAGGATGATTCCCAAGAGTATGGTATCTGGTATTGTGGGCTTTGCGGACCAATTGCAAATCTCTCACTTAAAGATTCAGCAGTCTATCGCCAAGGCAAAGCCCGATGGATTGATTGTTGACATTGAAGGATTAGAGAATGTACAACTTGGAAAGGGTGGAGAACTTCAGCCATTGGAGATCCAAGACATCTACGAGCAGACGGGTATCTTCTACTATCGCAGTAAGAATCCTGATGGAAGCTTCGCTAATCCCCCTATTCGTCCATTGGACAATAGCATCCGAAACATCAATGAACTCATTGGTACATACAACCATTATCTGCGGATGATTAGAGATGCTACCGGAATCAATGAGGTAGTGGATGGAACTACACCCAAGGGAGAGCAGTTGGTAGGTGTTCGCCAGCAAGCTATCCAAGCCGCTAACAACGCTTTGTATGATATCACCAACGCTTCTATGGTTTTGTATCGTAGAGTCTGTTCTGATATTGTCAAGTGTCTGCAAATCCTTCCGCTTAAAAGCGCCCTTTACCAAGCATATGAGAATGCCATTGGCAAGGAGAATATGAATGTTCTAGCTTCTTTCCGGGACCTGCCAATGTACAATTTCGGAGTACGCGTGGTTAGCGATATGAATGAGGTGGATAAGGCTTACTTGGAGCAGAATATCCAAATCGCCTTGGCGCAGAAAGAGATTGACCTGGAAGACGCTATCGCCATCCGTCAGTTGAAAGATGTGGATCAGGCGGAGCAGTTGCTTATCATCCGCAGAAAGAAGAGAACGCGCCAACAGCAAGAGACGGCAATGCAGAACTCTCAGATGCAGGCTCAGATGAACCAGCAAACGGCTATGGCTACTGCTCAAGCAAGGATGCAGGAGGAGCAGATGAAAGCGCAATTGGAGGCACAAAAGATTCAGTTGGAGACGCAGTCTAAAGCGCAATTGCTTCAACTGGAATATCAATTAAGATCTGAGATTGAAAAAATCAAGGGTCAGTTTTCTTTGGCATCCCAAGGGGTCTCTTCTGACGCAAAGCAAAGTTTAGAAACTCAAAAGGAGGATCGCAAAGACGAGCGCGTAAAGAAGCAAGCAGTTGAACAAAGCAAGTTAATTTCTCAACGCAAAGGGGAGCGCCCTGAGCTAGAGGAGGAGACGAGCATCCTAAATCTTCTATTGAATAAATAACTATTTTTGTGGTGCATAGCATTGCACTTTGACCTTTAACTTTTTATTTGGCTATGTCTTATACGAATCTGAACAACCCCGCTAACTACCAACTACAATCGTTTGGTCAGGACGGGATGC
>Ga0114918_10006262_pt1 | contig 10092 bp, 12 predicted proteins | sample LantaG_FD_87015 | JGI IMG/M metagenome (GOLD analysis project Ga0114918, IMG submission 87015) | Deep subsurface microbial communities from Baltic Sea to uncover new lineages of life (NeLLi) - Landsort_02402 metaG | ecosystem: Environmental > Aquatic > Marine > Oceanic > Sediment | place...
GAAATTTCCGAAAGAAAAGAGATTAAAAACATCAATTTAGGCAAAAAATGCAACCTGACTCTCAAATTACTAAACCTTCTGCAGTGCGGGCCATAAAGTTTGCTTTAGGAGATGCCTGGCATAACGCAGGTAAGATTATTCTTAGTAACTTATTCTGGACAGCTACTTTCATTCCTTGTTTGCTAGTGGGTCTTAACATTAGAGAAAATTTTTCCCCCTTACTTCTTCTTTTGTTAGGAGGAAGTTTTCTTTTAACTTCCCCTGCTCTAGCGGGGATATTTGTTGTTTCCCGAAAAATTGCCGTAAAAGAGCACGAAATAGAGACAAGAGATTTCTTTGCCGGAATAAAAGAGCATTGGAAAAAAAGCCTTATTCTCTCTTTTCTTTGTGTAATAATTCCTTTGGTAGCAGGGTTCTCCTTAATGTTTTATGGAGAGTTAATTAAGACTAGTTTTTTAAGTGTAATTCCCTGGGTAATTAGCGTATGGATCTTGATCTTTTTCTTTCTGGCTCAAATTTATTTTTTCCCCCTTATGATCAGCCAAAAAATGGGGATAGGTAAAATCTTAAAAACCTCTCTTTTACTGGCTTTGAATAATGTTGGGTTTACCTTTGTCATTCTTCTCTTTGAGCTAATTATTCTTTTCCTCTGCTCTATTACGGGAGTTATCTTTTTGGCAGGAGTGAGTGTGATTACTCTTCTTCAAAGCAATGCCTTTGTTGAAGTAGCCAAAAGATATACGGGGAAAGAGATAAGAAAAGAGGTGAAAATAGAAAAAGGTAAGCCAAAAACCTTAAGGGATGTTATTCGAGATCTCTTTTTTCCCTGGAAATATGATTGAGAGTACCTCAGGACGATTTTCTTCTGTCGCTGCATAGAAGCCTTAGATTATTTCTGCTCGGCTTCTCGCTTCGGGAAAAACACAAACTCGTTACTTCGTTCCTCAAACAGTGTGTTTTTCTTTTTCCTCCCCTCGAAGCCTCGTTAAGGTAGCTTCTCTAAGGCTCCTTCAGAAAATGTTCTTCGGCAAGTGTATTCAAAAAACTTATAGCTTACAGCTTAAGACTTGCAGCCTTTTCAGGTGAGGGGGTACCCGATACGCAATACGAGATACGAAATAAAGGAAATAGAAGATGAATAAGGAGGCTTTATTAGTTATTGATATGCTAAATGATTTTGTAGAAGAAGGAGCGCCTCTGGAGGTTCCCTCTGCCCGGCAAATTCTTTCTCCTATAAAGAAAAGGCTTAAAGGAGCCAGAAAGAAGCAGATTCCAGTTATTTATGTGTGTGATGCTCACAGAGATAAGGATGAAGAGTTTAACTACTGGCCCAGGCATGCTGTTTCAGGTACAAGAGGGGCGGAAGTGGTGGAGGAGTTAAAGCCGGAAAGGGCTGATTTTGTAGTGAAAAAAAGGAAATATTCTAGCTTCTTAGGAACGGACTTGGAGCTCTTATTGAAAGAGCTTAAAATTGAAAAAGTTTGTATTACAGGAGTTTTCACTAACATCTGTGTTTTCTTTACGGCAGCAGAGGCAGCGATGAGGAATTACAAAGTGGTTGTTCATGCTGACTGTGTAGCTGCTCCCTCTGAGGAGGCTCATCGCTTTGCCTTGACTCAACTAAAGGAAGTGTTTAAGATAAGAGTGGAATGAAAGAAAAACAAAAAGAGCAGGTATGGGCAGTTCTTTTCTTGGTAATTGGTATTCTCATTTTAGTGAGCCTTATTTTTTTTAGCTCTTCCTGGTCTTTTTTCTTCACCTCTCATCCCCGCGTTTCCCCAAGTAATTACATTGGAGAATTCGGTGTAATAGTAGCCACTTATCTTTATCTTTTCCTGGGCTTAGGGGCTTTTTTAGTTCCCTTTGTCTTAATAGGAGTAGGAATAGAGAAATTTAAAAAGGGTAAGATTGAGGCCCCTTTTCGCAAAGGGATAGGAGTGGTTATCTTTTTCATTGTTTTTTCTTCAATTCTTTGCCTGATAGGTCTAGAGGCATCTTTCCTCCTTCGCGGAGAAGGCTCCCTGACAGGGGGAGGATTATTGGGGTTTTTCTTCTCAGAGATTTTTTACTCTCTTTTTGGAAAAGTAGGAAGTGGGGTTATTCTTAGTGGACTTCTTCTCTTTTCTATAATGTTAGGCATTGATTTTTCTCCTATTTTAGCCAAAAGAAAGCTAAGAAGACAGCTCGCTGTTAAGAAAAGGCCGACTATTCTCCGAAAACCAAAAACAAAAGAAGGGCTTTTTAAAAAGATAGAGAGCGCTAGTTTTTCCCCCAGCTTTCCTCCTTTTTCTTTATTAAATCCTCTCCCTCGCCGCCAGGCGACACCTGATGAGGTAAAGCTGGCGGGAAGGAAGTTGGAGCAGACCCTAAAGAATTTCGGGGTGGAGGTGGAAATTGCTGAGATCAAGGAGGGCCCAGCCATTAATCGGTTTGAGGTAAGACTGGCTCCCGGGATAAGGGTGAGTAAATTAATGAGTCTTTCAGGTGATCTGGCTCTTTCTCTGGCTGTTCCTAATGTGCGTATCGAAATCCCTGTCTCAGGGAAATCCCTGGTAGGGGTAGAAGTTCCTAAGAAAAAGGTAAATTTCGTTTATCTGCGGGAGCTATTGGAAGCAAAGAAATTTAGAGAATCTGAGAGTAAATTAATTTTTCCTCTGGGCAAGGATATTACCGGCGAGACAGTCTGGGTTGATCTGGGGTCCTTACCCCATCTTCTCATAGGAGGAGCTACTGGCTCGGGTAAGAGCGTCTGCATGAATTCCATTATTATAAGTATCTTGTATAAATCTCTTCCTTATGAGGTTAAGTTTTTATTAATTGACCCTAAAACAGTGGAGTTAGTTGATTATATTGGCATTCCTCACCTTCTTTTTCCCACCATCACAGAAGTAAAACAAGCTAGCCACGCCCTGGAATGGGTGGTGGAGGAAGTGAAGAGGCGATATGAGAAATTTAATCAGTTGGGGGTGCGCGATATTAGTAGCTTTAACCTGGAGATGGAAAAGGAAGAAAAGGAAACCGTTCCCTATTTAGTTGTAATTATAGATGAGCTGGCTGATTTGATGATGCTCGCCGGTGCTAAGTTAGAAAAGATTATCTGTAGAATAGCTCAACTAGCAAGGGCAACTGGTATTCATCTCATAGTAGCTACTCAGCGTCCATCAGTAGATGTAATTACTGGCTTGATCAAAGCTAACTTTCCCTCTCGTATTTCTTTCTCTGTACCTTCTCAGATAGACTCCCGCACAATTCTGGATACCACAGGAGCAGAGAAGCTGGTAGGCAATGGTGATATGCTGTATTCTCCTGTTGAGGCTTCCAAGCCTTTTCGCGTGCAGGGAAGTTTTATCTCACCTTCAGAGGTGAAGAGGGTGGTAGGTTTTCTCAAAAAACAAGGAGAACCTTTTTACCGGGAGGAAATAGTTAAAGGAGTGAAGGGGGAAAAGGAGGAAGAAAAAAAAGCTTTTGACGATGAGCTCTATGCTGAGGCTAAGGAGCTGGTGATCAGGAGAGAAAAAGCCTCTACTTCTCTTCTTCAGCGTTACTTATCCATAGGATATAATCGTGCTGCTCGGATTATGGATGAACTAGAAAGAGAAGGAATAGTAGGCCCGGAAAGGGGAAGTAAGGCTCGGGATGTAATAATAAGAGAAAATAGATGACTTTAGCTAGCAAGCTAACTATGGGGCGGGTAGTCTGTATCCCTTTTTTTATATTTTTTTTGTTTTTTGCAGGGGCGTGGGGGAAACTTCTCGCTTTATTGATTTTTGCCTTCGCTTCCTTTTCTGATTTTTTAGATGGATGGTTTGCCCGAAGAAGAGGCGAGGTAACCACTATGGGGAAAATAGTTGACCCTGTTGCTGACAAGATCCTAATTTATGGTGCCTTCATCTCTTTTATTCAGCTTCAACTTATTCCCTTCTGGATGGTTATAATCATTATGGGCAGGGATTTTTTGATTATGGGCCTGCGCGTAGAATTGGCAGCGAAGAAGATTATACTTTCTGCCAGCAAATTAGCTAAACTCAAAACTTTCTTTGAGGATATAGCTGTTTTCTTTATTCTTTTTGCTTTGGTCCTGGAAGGTTTTGGAGTTAGGATTTGGGCATGGGGAACTGAGTTCATTGATAGTAGCGGTGCGATTTATCGCACCTTTGGGGTTAGAATTTGGACCTGGGAAGAAATAACTTATCTTTTAATAGGAATAGCTACTTTACTGGCTCTTGTTTCAGGAGTCCAGTATTGGCTTGAAAACAGGAGATATCTAGGATGAGAAAAATTTTTACTCTTTTAGGCACAATGGGGGGAGTAGGATATGTTCCTATTTTACCTGGTACTGCGGGAACTGGAATAGGAGTGATTATTTATCTGATTTTCAGTAAAATCAGCAAGGTTTTTCCAGGGCCTTTTTTAGAGCCTTTAAGTTATCTTATAATGTTAGTAGCCTTTGTGGGGGCAGGGGTGTGGATTTCAGGAAGATGCAATCAATATTTTAAAGGGAATGATAATTCATCTATTGTTATTGATGAGGTAGGAGGATTTTTGATAACTATGTTTGCCCTTCCTTTTTCTATGCGTTTCCTTTTATTGGGATTCATTCTCTTTAGAACCTTTGATATAGCTAAACCTTTTAAAATAGAGAAAATTCAAAATCTCCCCGGCGGCTGGGGTATAATGGCCGATGACATAGCAGCAGGCATCCTGGCTAATCTAGTTCTGCAGGCGAGCAGGATGATGCTGGGCTGGTAGAAAAAAATTTGACGAGAGGGATAAATTTCCATAAAATTAAAAGCTAAGAAGCTTTACGGAATATATAAGAATAAGAATTCTTTACGGAATATATAAGAATAAGAATTCTTTACGGAATATATAAGAATTTTGTAGTGTAAAAGGAGGCATTGATGGATGGTATGACTGAGATTCGCTGGCATGGGAGAGGAGGGCAGGGGGCAAAGACAGCGGCGCTGGTTTTGGCTGAATCTGCTCTGGAGGAAGGAAAGTATATCCAGGCATTTCCTGAATATGGTCCGGAGCGTATGGGAGCTCCTATGCAATCTTTTACTCGTATTAGCCAGGTTCCTATTACTCTGCATTCCAATGTGAGAAATCCTCATGCTGTGGTAGTGCTGGATGTAACTCTCCTGGAAGTGGTGGATGTAACCATGGGTCTCTCAGAGGAGGGGGTGATTCTGGTGAATACTTCCCAGGCTCCTGGCCAGATAAGAAAAAAACTGAATCTTAAAAAAGGGAAGGTCTTCACTGTAGATGCTACCTCTATCTCTTTAGATATTTTGGGAAGAAATCTGCCCAATACACCTATGCTGGGGGCTTTAATCAAAGCGACTAATCTTTTAAGTATAGATACCATTATCTCTGCCGTTAAGATTAAGTTTGGAAAAAAGTTTAGTTCCAAGGTATTGGAAGGAAATATACAAGCTGTTAGAAAAGCTTATGAGGAGGTAAAAGGAGAGTGAAAGAAAAAGGTTGGAAAGAGATTCCTTTAGGAGGCCTTATTTTAGAAGCAGGAAATGCAGAAAAGTATGCCACAGGAGGCTGGAGAACCTATAGGCCGGTAAGAGATGAGAAGAAATGCAATGATTGTCTTTTGTGCTGGGTTTATTGCCCTGATTCCTCAATCATAGTAGAAGAAGCAAAAATCAAAGGATTTGATTATGAGCATTGTAAGGGGTGTGGAATTTGCTCTGCCCAGTGCCTAAAGATGCCATAGAAATGGTAGAAGAGACAAAGTTTGTCTTGCAAGAGAAAGGAGAATAATAGTATGGGAAAAATTGTAGGTTTAACCGGTGATGAGGTAGCTGCCGAGGCTATGCGGCAGATTAATCCAGATGTAGTGGCTGCTTATCCCATTACTCCTCAAACGGCGATAGTACAGAATTTTTCTCAGTTTGTGGCCGATGGTGTAGTTTCCACAGAGATGGTGAGAGTGGAAAGTGAGCATTCGGCTATGAGTGCCTGTATAGGAGCAGCCGCCTCTGGAGCCCGGGCTATGACTGCTACCTCGGCTAATGGCCTGGCTTTAATGTGGGAGATTTGTTATATTGCTGCTTCTTATAGACTACCCATTGTCATGCCGCTGGTAAATAGAGCCTTGAGCGGCCCTATCAATATTCACTGTGACCATTCAGATTCTATGGGAGCACGAGATTCTGGATGGATTCAGCTTTATAGTGAAAACTGCCAGGAAATATATGATAATCTCATCCAGGCTGTACGTATAGCTGAGGACAAGGAAGTGCTTCTGCCGGTAATGGTCACCCTGGATGGATTTATCATTTCTCACGCTATGGAAAGAGTGGAAATATTAGAAGATGAAAAAGTAACCGAATTTATTGGTGAATATAAGAATCCTTACTCTTTACTTAATGTGGATAATCCCGTTACCTGGGGCCCTCTTGACCTTTATGACTATTATTTTGAGCATAAAAGGCAGCAAATAGAGGCTATAGAAAAAGCAGGAGAAGTTATTCAGAGGGTAGGTAAAGAGTTTAAAGAAATAAGCGGCCGTTCTTACGAGTTGATGGAAAATTATAAATTAGAGGGAGCAGATTTGGTTATTGTAGCTGCTGGCTCTACGGCAGGAACAGTAAAAGCTGTGGTAAACCAGTTAAGAGAGGAAGGTGTCAAGGCTGGCCTTCTAAAAATAAGAGCCTTTCGTCCTTTTCCTGCCCGAGAGGTGAGTCAGGCATTAAAAAATGCTAAGGCTGTAGCTATTCTCGACCGTTCTGTCTCTTTTGGGGCTGAGGGGGGACCGATATTCCTGGAAATTAGGTCAGCTCTTTTCGAGGAAGCCAAAAGAGTTCCCGTAGTAAATTATATTTATGGATTAGGGGGCAGAGATATTGGTATAGATGAAATCAAGGCAGTTTACAGGAATCTTGAGAGAATTGCCCAGACTAAGAAGATAGAGAAACTGGTCGGTTATCTGGGATTGAGGGAATAAAAACTAGCGTATAGCGTACAGCGTGTAGCGTATAGTAAAAACAAAGAAATGAAGAGAATCAGACTGACGGATGGCAAAAAACTAAACGCTAAACGCTAGAAGAAGGAGGATGTAATGCCGTCTCTTAAGGAGTTATCAAAGAAAAAAGAACTTCTCAGCGGAGGTCAGAGGCTTTGTGCTGGCTGTGGCGCTTCTATTATTGTAAGGCAGATTTTGATGGCTGCGGAGGATCCACTAGTAATAAGCTGTGCTACAGGATGTCTGGAGGTAGCTACTACTATTTACCCTTTTAGTGCCTGGAGGACTCCCTTTATTCACTGTGCTTTTGAGAACTCTGCTTCTACTTTATCAGGAGTAGAAGCAGCTTATCGTTCTCTAAAAAGGCAGGGTAAGATCGACAAAACTATTAAGTTCATTGCCCTTGGTGGAGATGGAGGAACCTATGATATAGGTCTGCAGGCTCTCTCAGGGGTTCTGGAAAGAGGACATAATCTTCTTTACGTCTGCTATGACAACGAAGCGTATATGAATACTGGGATTCAACGCTCCAGTGCTACTCCTCAAGGAGCAGCTACTACCACTTCTCCTGTGGGAAAAGCCATACCGGAAGGAAAACAGCGACCTAGCAAAGATTTGACACAAATTGTCGTTGCTCACGACTCTCCTTATGTAGCTCAAGCTAACCCTGCTTATTATAATGATTTAATAAAGAAAGTGCAAAAAGCTTTAAATACAGAAGGTCCCACCTTTATCAATATTCTCTCCCCTTGTCCGCGGGGCTGGAGATACGACCCTTCTCAGTCTATTCAAATAGCCAAACTCGCTACTTTAACCGGATTTTGGCCCTTGTACGAAGTAGAAAATGGAAAGTACAGAATGACCTATCGCCCTAGAAAAAGGCGCCCCTTTAGAGAATGGCTAGAATCTCAAGGAAGATTTAAGCATCTTTTAAGCGAGAAGAACAAAGGGATAGTTGAGAGACTGGAAAGAGAAGTAGAAGAAAAAGAGAAGAAACTCTTAGCTCTGGCGGGAGAGGAAATCTCTTAGGCTCTCCAGAGTCAAAACCAGGCAAAACCACTGAATAATCTGAGGGGAAAAACTTCCTCATCTTCATAATATTTGCAAATTCCTGTGCCCCGTTAGCCACAATGATTGTTTAAAGTAGGTGATGTTTATGATTAAAATTAGAACGCTGAGGAACTTCGACCCTGAAGATATCAACCGACTTGTAGGTGGTTATATTTCAACAGCCAAATACATTGTCAACAAGACCGAAACGCACGAGCAAACAGTTATCACCTTAAAACTAATTACTTTAGACCAGCCTTATGTAAAACATTGGCCTTCCGACGATGCAGGGCTAGAACGGTACAAACAATTCGTTCAGCAAAGATTATCTCTTGGTGCCTATGATGGCAGCCGGCTGGTTGGAATCGCTATTGCGGAGCGGCGGGATTGGAACCGCAGCTTGTGGGTATGGGAGTTCGGTGTTGCTGAGACACATAGAAGGATGGGCATAGGGAGGCGGCTTATGGAGGCTGTGACTGACAAGGCTAGAGAGGCTGGCTTACGTATCATCGTTTGCGAGACTCAAAATACTAATGTACCTGCCATTCAATTCTATCGCAAGGTTGGTTTTGAAATCGAAGGGGTTGATCTTTCCTACTACTCCAATAGCGATATAACAGAGAGAGAAATAGCAATCTTCATGAAGAAAAAGCTGGTATCATAGGAAGAAAACTCTCTAATCACTTACTTTCGTCTAGTTCACCTATCTGCATAAGTAATAAAAGAGGCTAGCAATGGCTCTCGGGAGAGTAGAGCTGTGAATTTCTTTTCATCATGCGTGATTGTGGTTATCGGCCAAAAAGAAGAAAGTGAGAAATTTAGGAAGGGGATTATGATGTCCGCTCGACAAAACCATCGTTTTCACTTAAGGCTACTAAATAATTGCGCTGACAGCGTATACGCTATGATCCAGCGTCCTTGTCTTTCGGGACATTACTTTCTTTGGATCAACAGGAAGGAAAAGAACAGGGCGGACATCAGATAATACCAGATTGGCAACTCACTTCCAGACTGGCAGTTAAACTAAGAAGAGTCAGGGAAAATAGGGACAGCGACCATCAGTCTGTTATTCGTTTGTACGCCATGTTGATAAAAGGATTGTCTGGGCACATTAGAAGCAAAATGATGAGTATTTCTGGTAATACTGAAGATTTGAGACCTCACCGGAGCTGCGCATAAATGAAGTACTTCGATTATTTAGAGGAAATGATGGCTGAGGAGAAATAATATCAAACCCAGTTCTCAATTTTCAAGTTAGGTATACGGCTAAATTCTCTGAGGTTATTGGTAACAAGAGCCAGATTTTCAGATTTTGCGTGGGCGCCTATAAAAAGATCCAGGGTTCCAATAATAGAGCCTGCTTTTTCCAGATAGGAGCGTATTTTTCCATATGTTTGGGCAGCTTTTTCTGTAAATGGAAGGATTTGGAGAGGAACCAAAAATTTTATCAATGCTATTTTGTTTTTCTCAGGGAACGCACTCTTACTAACACCATATTCCAATTCTGCTAATGTAATTGCTGAGATACCAACATCATTGATTTGAAGAGTTTCTAATTTTTCAAAGACCGGCAAAGGTTTTCTCTTTATAATGTAAATACATATATTGGTATCCAAGAGATATTTCATTCAAGAGTCTCTCTTGTGTCTTGCCCAGATGGCTGGTGTCTTTCTTCCATAAAATCCTCGCTAAACTCATGCACACCGGAAATGAGAGATGCCCAGGGACTATTTTTAGGGATAAGTATCACCACGCTATCTAATTTTTTTATGTAAACATCCTTTCCCTGGAAACGGTACTTTTTTGGCAGTCGCACAGCTTGGCTGCGGCCATTTATGAATATTTTTGCTGTGTCCATGATTAACCTCCTTCTTAGGGGTATATATTATGATATATATTTTTAAAAGATTGTCAATGGCCTTGCGACAAAATCCAATTTATTTTGTATTTGACATAAATAGCTAAGCTAAACTTTGCCCCAAATTGCCCTCGGTAACTTTTTTTAACCACGAAATGTCAGACTGTATAGAAATTCAATTAGAAGAAGATACATATGGAACAAA
>Ga0114918_10006263_pt1 | contig 10089 bp, 9 predicted proteins | sample LantaG_FD_87015 | JGI IMG/M metagenome (GOLD analysis project Ga0114918, IMG submission 87015) | Deep subsurface microbial communities from Baltic Sea to uncover new lineages of life (NeLLi) - Landsort_02402 metaG | ecosystem: Environmental > Aquatic > Marine > Oceanic > Sediment | place: Baltic...
AAAAATGCAGCAATATTCTTAAATCATAATGGAGACGGTTATCCAGATATTGATGAATTAATAGAAGTAATGGAATCACCTGAAAGACTAAAAGAATTTGGATATAGTGAAGATACAACATATGATTATTCAGATATTTATTCGATGATGCAAGAATTTATCTATGATGTTATGGATAAAAACGTAGAGTTGGTTAAAAAAGCTTTTGATGAAAGATACGAAGGTTATACATCAGAAGATTTATTTGAGGAAATGTATGGTGAACCAACAAATATAAAAGAAATGGTTGAACATATTGGATTCTTCACTGTAGAGGATAAAAAAGATTTTAATAAAAGAGTAATAGATAAACACATAGACAATATAATTTCAAAAATGGACAGTGATGAAATGATGGATTTAATCTATGATGAAGATAATGATTGGTAAAATTATGAGATATTTAAAAACATATGAAATAGTTAATAGTCTTAATAAATTAGATGAAGTTTTTTCTGAAGTTAATGATTATGTTAATGACTTGAAAAAATGTGAGCCTGGATCGCTTCTTTATAGAGGTATACCAAATGCTGGAAAACCTTATGATATTAAAATGTTTGAACCAGTTTTTGATAGATATCCGATAAATACACCAAAAGATATTCACGATGATTTAAATAATTTATTTTATAAAAAATTTGGTTGGTATTGTAGAGATGGTGTATTCTGTTTTGGAAATATATATGATAATAACACTTTAAAATTTGATTGTGATTATGCTGCAACATCAGAAAATGCGTATTTAGTTTTTCCAGCAGATGATTATAAAATTATATGGTCACCAGATGTATATGATTTATTTTCTGAATTAGAATATGATGAGAACGAAGACGATGAGTTTTCAAGAGACCACAGTGTTTTATCAGATTTAGTTGAAAAATATAAGTCTGGTGATTTATGTAAAGCATTACATTATGAAAATGAGATAATGGTTGATTGTGAATATTATTATCTAGTTAATCAAAAATATAAATATGAAGTCATTGAAAGAATTTGGGGACTTACAAAAGAAGAATTTGATAACTTATGAAATATTTAAAGAAATATGAGAATTATAAAAAAAGGCGACAAAACATTATGTCAAGGTTTAGAAAGGCTATGATATCAATGTCTGAAGATGAAGTTGTGGATTATATCATTGAGAATTGTAAAGAATATTTAGAATACAAAAAAGATATAGTTAGATATATTGCTAGTGGAGATAAAACTTGGTTTAAATCTAATCCTATATCAAGAGTGTCAAGAGATAATGCAAATCATTATACTGTTATAATGAGTAATACTTGGAAAGATTACCCAAAGAGAAATAAATCATTTATTTGTACACTAAATAAGAACAATATCTATGGTTATTATTATGATGTTATTCCTGAGGATGGTTCTAAATGGGGAGTTGCACCAAGATCTGATATTTGGTCTACATTCAAAAACACATTAGGTTATCCAGATGATTTTTTTAGATTTGTTGACGATTTATCAAAAAATTTGGGATTGGGTGTTGTTAATGATACAAATTATAAAGAATTAAGAAAAGATATGATTCGTTTATTTGATGAATTAAAGGAAAGAGATTTAAAAGATAATCTTTGGAATAAGATGAGAGCAATTGCAGAAGATACACATGATGAATTTATTGGATTTTTCCAGAAAAACTATGAAAAACCTTCATCAAAAATATTTGATGAATTAATAAATATAATGAAACCAGAAAATAATGATTTTAAACTTTTAGAATATAAAGATTTAGAAAATGAAGAAAATGAAAAAGAAATATGGACAGATTCACCTTGTGTTTTTGTAAAGAAAGATGAAATAGATAATATATTGAATAAAATTAATGAGAAATTAAGATAATGAAAACAATGAGAATAAAAAATAATAATTAAAGATGAAACATTTAAGAACATATGAAGGTTTTGGTGATGTAATGGATATAGAAGAATTTACAACTATAAAGAATCATGTTGAGAAGAAGTATGGTGATAAGGTTAGTGTTTATTTTAAGAAGTCTAATAGAGAGGTAAATCACACTTATATTAATGAATTGTTCATTGATGTCAAAGGTTCTGGTGATATTTACATTCGTATTGGTGGTGATCATGCTATATCATGGGGTTATGCAATTTCGCCATCATTTGGTAAAGAATCATTTGAGTCTTGGGACGTTGATGGTTTGATTGAGGCTGTTGATGAGGTTATTGATTCTAAGTTAAACAAACTTGGTGAAGTTTCGAAAGATATTGAGCCATCAGGACCAGATTACGTTGCTGATTTGACTTCAAGGCAGAGGTATTATCACAATAGATAAAAAAAATAAAGTTTGCTGAGATAATAAATAAATTATTAGGGATAACTCCTGAGTATTAAAATTAATATATAGTGTATGAAATATTTGAAAAAATTTGAAAATGTTGATTTAGAAAATCAAATTATAAAATATTTAGAAGATAATTATCCAGAAGATTGGTGGGATAATGAATTTTCTGATAGGGTTTACGATTATGTTAGTGAAGATGATTATGATGAAGATGAATTTGATGGACATGAGGATTATTACAGAAATCACGCTATGGGTGGTGCTATTGAATTTGACATATTAGATATGATTAATAAAGACCTTATGGATAAATTTGAAGTAAGTAGAGATATGGCATCAGATTTAGCAACTGAATATATGAAAAATACCATAACTTGGTATGACAATTTTGTTTTTTAATTATGAAAAATTATATAAATTATTTAATAACAGAAGTAGGTGAAGCAAATGTTCCACCATATGAAATAGATAACTATTTTGAAGAACCAGCATATTTTGGTACTTATGGATATAATTATATCTTTAATACAGAAAGTGGATTGAGATATGATATTAATATATTGAAAGATTTGAGTAAAATGCATCTAACTGAAGATGATGTTGAAGATTGTGAATTAGTAGATGATACACCAAGAGAATTTTATAAAAAATTGATAGCTGTATCTTATTTTCCTTTTGAAGGAGATGATGATGAAATCTATACAACATTTAATGATTCAATCATAACCAATAGAGGTGAAATGTATAGAATAATGTCAACATTAAAAGAAGTTTTATTAAAATATTTAAATGAACACCCAGAAGTAAAATATATTTTTGTTGGTGGACAAGACAGTGATAAAGAAAAAGGTAAAGAACAAAGAGATAGATTATATTTAGCATATTTTAATAGAATTAGACCAGAATGGGAATCAGATAAAATATTTTGTGCAGTTAGAAATGAATGGTATTATATAATAAAAATAAAATAACAAATGTTACATAGTTATAAATCATATACATTAATTACAGAGAGTAAAAGTAGAGACAAGAAAATCAAAAAAGCCGTTGATAAAATCAATAAATTTCTTACATATAAACCTTTAATTGATTGGAATGTAGATAGAGTAGTAGATAGAGATAGTTCAAAAGGAACACAATATTTAGTTTGGTTTGCTGATAAATTAAAAGATAAATTTGTTGAATATTTAAACGAACATTTTGGTGATGGTTTAGATTATGTTAAACAAATATATGGTAAAGATACTACGAAATTATTTAAAGATTATTTAGAAACAGGTAAAATAGTTGGACCTCCAAAATTATTAAAAAAACAAGTTTATATAAAAAGTAAGATAAAGAAAATGTGTGATAGATTCACATCTGGATCAGATGCATCAACTTACACAGGACAAATTTTGGATTGGTTAAAATCGCCAATAAGAGAAGAAGAAATTGTTAATTTATCAGATTATACATTTATGGAAGCGAATGATAGAGCAGCTGAATGGCACGATAATATAAAAGCTACTGGTGTTATAATTCACGAAGATGGTAACGTTCTTCTAACATTCGAAGATGGTTATTATTGGATAGATTTAGAAACAACAGAATCAGAGGCAGAAGCAGAAGCTATGGGTCATTGTGGTAGAACATCTTATGGTGATACTTTATTCTCATTGAGAAGAAAACAAAGTCCACATGTTACTGCAGCAATTTCTTGGAGAGATTATCATGGAACACAAGATGCAGATGGCACTATACATCAGATGAAAGGTAGAGAAAATAAAAAACCAGTAGAAAAATATTTTCCTTACATTATGGAATTGTTATCATATCCGAATGTTAGTGATAATGTTAAAGTAGTGAATAAATATCCTCAAATAACAAATTTTTCCACAAATGAATATTTATCTTCAGAAGATTTTCACATAACAGATTTAAGTCTTGAGGATATTGAGAAATTAGAAAAAAGAAATCCTGAATTAGTACGTAATTCTGGATTTGGTCTTAAAATAAAATTATATCAGAAAGGTGCAATTACTGGTGAGGAATTAATAAAAGATGTTGATGATTTAGAAATAATAGATAATAGAATATATTTAGTTATAGCTCGTTAGGATGATTTTGAATCTAACATATTTCAAAAGAATACTAAATATCGAGATGATTGGCAAGAAGACGTACTAAATGGCACATATGGTGATAGTTTAAATTATTTTGGTGATTTGGATTTTGATTATCAATATAATTGGAAAGATCTAAATTCAGATGCATTAGAAGATATTATGAAAAAATTAGAATCTTATCAACTATGGTGGGATATTGGTGATAGTGAACAAGAATTTAGTTTGACAAAAGATAATATGGAAATAAGTCCTAATAAAGATGATATTTGGATAAAAACACCAATTGGTGGTGTTCTTTCAGTAGAAAATATATTATGGAAAAAAAGTGACCAATGTGATACAAATCATGGTAGAGTCACATTTTCTGATTATGAAATGTGGGATGGTATAAGACGTGAGTTAAATAATGCTTATGCTATGGCACAGGCAATGGCTGATGAATCTGACGCTTGGGACGTTGTAACAGGTGCAATAGTTGATAAAATGGGTAAAGGAAAGCCGAAACGAATAAATGATCAAATATATATTGAATTAGATTTAGATTATATATCACAGATATTTGAATATGAACTTTCAACTGGTGATAGCTCTGATATAACAAGTATGTTGACAGTTATAAATGATGTTGGTTATTCAGATAATTCAGATCTTTTAATTGAATGTGATCCTCCTTATAATGGTTGGAGTGGTACAATAGATTCTGATACTTTATCATCTGAAGTAATAAATAGATTAGATGATGTGTATATTTAAAAATATAATGAATGAGCAATTATGAAATATTTAAAAAAATATGAAAATCCTGATAATCTTTATTATGAAAAAATTGATAAAGAATTAGATTGGTCCACAGATGGTGCATATGCTTTTGGTTATTTTAAAAAAGGTTCTAAACCAAATTTAACAACTGGTCTTGCTAGAAGATTTGGTGGTGAAAGTAATGAATTAGATAGAAACAAAGTAAAAGATAATTTTGTATTATCTTATGAAAATGGTTTTCATCCAGAATTAAGATCTGATTTTATAATTGATAAAGAAAAAGATGACTCAAAAAATGAATGGGATGATGTTGCTAGTGCTTTCAGTTTTGATTATCCTGGAAGAATATGGTCAAATGAAAAAATAATATCATTTTGGGAATTTCCAGAAACAAAAGAAAAATTGGATGAAATAATTTCATATATAAACGAATTATCATCGTTTAAAATAGATGATAGTTGGCAAATAGAAGTATATGATGGTAAAATACAAAAATTGAGTAAATGGGGTGATAATTCTACACATGATAAAAGAGAAGAAGGTAGACTCATACCTATATCAGAATATAAAGGAAGCAATAATCCAGATCCTGAAACATATAAGATACATTTAATGAAAGCTGCAGAAAAAAATAAAGCTCTAAAAGATATGGGAGCCAAACCAAAGGTTAAGAATTGGAAAGAATGGCAAAAACCATTTGAGGGAAAAGTACATGAAATAGCTGATTATATAGTTGTTAATGATAAAGATGTTAAACATAGAGATAAATTAACATTTCCATTTGCTATTACAGATGATTATGTTATTGTGGGTGATGAAAGTAGTATGCACGGTAATAGAAATTATTATACTAAAAATGTTTCAGTAGATTGGCAAAAGTTTAAAACATACCAAACTCGTGGTAGAATGTTTTTGGAACATAAAATCATATCTTTCTGGAACACAGAAGATATAAAAAATCATATTCCAAATATTTTAAAAGACTTACAAGAAGAATTAAATAAAGGTGATTTTATAGCAAGAACACATGTCAGTAATAATAAACACACACCTATAAAAGATACAAAATATAGTAAATACTTACCAATAAACTTTCTTGATGGTTGGAAAATAGATTATGGTCCAGTTTCTGAATATGATTATGAAACAACAAAATTTGATAAATATGAAATAGGATTTTCTTATTATTTACTTGTTCCTGTGAAAGATTTTTATAAGTTGCGTAATATAGAAATTGATGATGAATTATCTGAATTATTAAAGAAATATCACGTAGCAACTGGCGCTGAAAAAGAAAAATTAGCAAAAGAATTGGGTTTGACTAAATATCCTATGAAAGTTAAGAATTGGAAAGAATGGCAAAAACCATTTGAATCATCAGAATATAAATCAAATATGCAAAATATTGATTATGTTGCTATAAGTTATGATTATAAAGGTAAACCTATCTTATATGTTACTAAGTTTGTTGTACAAAAAGTTACTGATGATAAAGTAGAATGTAAAATTAAAGGATATCAATATACTGACATTAAAATAGAAGGTGGGTCTAAAAAAGGTTGGGTTAATGTAAATGATTTCGAAACTAAAAACACTCACATAATTCTTAAAAAAGATTTTAAAGTAGGAAATTCAAGAAGAAAAGTATATGATATAACAATTTAGTCACTTCTAAATTTTAATATATATTTGCATGAAATACCTGAAATCTTTTGAAAATAAAATAATAGATAATATTCTTGATAAGATAAATAAATCTGGAATGGATAGTTTAACTAATCTTGAGCAATCTTATTTGAAAACCCCTACAAAAGATTTAGAAAAACAATTAAATGGAAGAACATATACTGATGATATTGGTCCATACAAGGCTACATTAAAATTATATAATATAGAAAATACAACTGAAGAATTCAGAGGAGTTAAAAATTATTCTCGTTGGAATGCAACATTAGAAATGTTAGTCAATAATGTTAATGTTAAATATGATGGTTATATAATGTTTAAAGATGATAATTATCTATCTAGTCATTTTGAAAGCGATGATATTAACCATTCTTCTGGTGAACTCAATACAGATTTAGAAGATTTAGAAGGTCTACAATATGAAGCTGATAGTTTCTTTGAAAATGCTTTATATAGTGTACTGAATGAAAGTCTTTTACTTGAAGGTAGAATTGAAGATATTGAAACTAAATATTCAGACAAAATTGATAAGAATATACTTAATTTTTTTAGAGATAATGATCCAACTGGTAATAAATCTTATTTTGAATGGATGTGTGATAGATATAGTAAAATAACAGAAGAAGAAAAGAAGTCATTCAAATCTGATATTCCAGTCACAATTGTAAAAATGATAATAAAATACAATAGAATAAAAACAAAAATCAAAGAGAAACAGATAAATAGAATTAAATCTGTTCAAGAACTTGGTAAAGTTTTAAATCAAGAAATGAATATAGATTTTTTAAAAGAATTAGAAGAAAAGAAAGAAGCAATAATTATATATGATTCATATGAATGGATTATTTATACACCATTAAGTGAAGCAGCATCTGAATTAGGAGATAGAACTTGGTGTACTGTTTATGATTCAAAAGAACATTTCTTGAAACATTTTGGTAATTATGGTGCTTTAACTTATTTTATAAATAAATTAAATGTTGATAAGAATTTTGCTATAGAACAAACAATTGATGGTAAAGCTGATATGTGGGACCACCAAGATTATAAAATTTTAGAAGATGAACCTATAGAGGAAATAGATCAATTATTAGGAGAAATTGAATATCTAAGATTTAAAGATAGAGAAGAATTTGATTGGGAAACAATTATAAGTAAAATACCAAAAGCACCTGTAACAGAAAGAAAATATAAAAAATTTGTAAAAGATAAATTAAAGAGTAAAGGATTAGAATGGTTAAAAAATAAATATAATTTAGATATTTTTTATTTTATAAAAGATAATGGATGGATTGATATGGAATTTCTTTCCAAATTCTGGGAAATGATTAGAAAAGATCCAAAAAAGTATATTAAAGACACCAACTTATTTTTTGAAATACTTAATAATATAAATTTCTTTGGTAATAAACCAAAAACATTGAGAGGTGTTACAAATATGGATAAGAATTTGTTTATAGATTCCGTATCTCAGTATTTGAAAAAAACAAATTTTGAAACATTTCCAATAAAAGATATAGAGGAATATATATATTGGGATAAATTAATTAATTTTATATTGAGTGATATGAATGAAAAAGAATATTTTTCATTTTGGAATCAATATGATAGATGGTAAGAAAAAATTAGATAAAAATGGACAGAATAGAAAAACGTAAAATATACAGAGAATATTTAGAAACTCTAAATGAATCTAAATCTAGACAAAAGAAAATAGAGAAAGCTGCTGATAAAATACATAAATTTATTGGTAATGAGGAAATTATAGAATTTATAATCAGTAAAGTTGTAGACCAAGATTCAGCAAAAGGTGTTAAATATCTTGTATGGATGGCTGGATTAGTTAAAGATTTTATAATATTGTCATCTAAAAATTTTTATAAAAGTGGAGACAGGCAATGTTCAGAAGAAACTCTTGAATTGATGGATGCTGCTATGAAAGATTATTTAAAAACAAATGATATTAGTGATGAAATAATTGAATCTTTCATAGAGGAAAATGATGAAAATGAAGATGATTCTTCTATTTTATCTTTTATGTTTCAAGAATTTCCAGATAGACCATTAGATCCAAAAAAATATTTAATGAATGATTTTGATGATAGAATAGAATCATATTTAGAATGGATAGAAAATGAAGAACCTATAACTGTAATTATGGATTGGTTAAAATCACCATTAAGAGAAAATGAAGAAGTTAATTTATCTGATTATGATAATTATAATAAAGTATATACCGAAGCAAATGAATGGCATAAATCATTAAAAGCTAGTGGAAATATTGAAGATGAAAGCGGTAACATTATAATGAAATTTGATGATGGTTATTATTGGATAGATTTAGAAACAACAAATGATAAAGATGAGGCAGAAGCTATGGGTCATTGTGGCAATACAACAGAAGGTACAACACTATATTCATTGAGAAAGAATAAATCACCACATGTTACAATGTCAGTCAATGAAGAAGATTTTACAATAACACAATGTAAAGGTCGTAATAATGATAAACCTATTAGAAAATATCACAAATATATTGTTGATTTAATGATGAGTGAAAATTTTCCAGCTGCTGAATTTAGATTAGAATATGATACTGGTGATGATTTTAGTATTGATGATTTATCAACTGAAATGTATAAAAAACTTATAACCAAAATGCCATCTTGGTTAGGTGATGATTTTGATATAACGAAATTTATAAATGTTTTTGGTTTTGATAATATGGAATTATATGATAGTATGACATTAACAACCATAATGAAATTTTTATATGAACTATCTCAGACAAAATTTGTAGATGAAACAACTGGTGAAGAAGTTACTATTGATAGAGGTTTTGACGAATTAGTAGATTGGTTACAAAAAAACAAACCGATATCTCTTCAGAGAAGTAATTTTTCAGTACGATTAAAAAACAAAAAATTATATTTTAGAAAACGACAAGGTGATTTCTTGGGATTAAAACTTATAAGTGCAAATACAAAAGTATCAGAACGTTCAATGAAAACTTCGTCATTTGTGTGGAAAATTGCAGATGGTATGTCAAATATGGCTTTTAATATGAACAAAAAAGATGCGAATTATTCTAGTATAATTATGGAAAATAATTTGGGTGATGCATTTTTAGCTTCAACATATGATAAGTTTACTAAAATAAAAGGATTGGGTAAAAAAGTA
>Ga0114918_10006264_pt1 | contig 10088 bp, 9 predicted proteins | sample LantaG_FD_87015 | JGI IMG/M metagenome (GOLD analysis project Ga0114918, IMG submission 87015) | Deep subsurface microbial communities from Baltic Sea to uncover new lineages of life (NeLLi) - Landsort_02402 metaG | ecosystem: Environmental > Aquatic > Marine > Oceanic > Sediment | place: Baltic...
AATATAAAAAATAATTCCGAGATTATATAACCTGTCTATTATATCTAAATTAACATTCTGATATTTTTTAATTTTATTTCTTAGAACGTTTGCCAGCTCAAATGCAGATAACTCGGGTATTATTATTTTTATCTCATTATTCAAATACTGCTTTAAAATAAGATCTGCTTTTTTTATATTTTCTTCATCATCCTTAAAAAACCATTTCACAATAACAGATGTGTCCAGAACCACTCTAACCTTTTTGTTAAAAGTTTTTATGGCACTTTCAGAAATTATAAAAATATCATTATCGATTTGTTCTTCTGTATTATTGTATTCTGTCATTTTTTGGTAAACCTGCCCATCTGCTATCCCTCAGTCTTTTTATTTCTTCAGTCGAGTTCCAGCCCTTAAGGTCATCACTTATTTTTTCCCTGATCTCAATAATGCCTTCAATAGCCTTTTTCTTTTTTTCTTCAAAGATTCTGCTCTGTAACCGGGCGAAATAATTTTCAAGCGCTTCTATTATAAGGCCAGACCTTGTCAGATTTACTATTTTTTTATATTTGTCAACCTTTTTCAGAGCATCTTCAGAAATAGATATGTTTATTCTTGCCATTTTTTATAGCACCCCTTTTTTTGCGCTGTTTCGAACAAAATATTAAACTGTGAAGATTGAGAACATGATTTTTGTGTAAATTATTACACAAAATTTATGTTATGTAAAGCAATTTGTAATCAGGATTTTTGATAAAATATAGAATCAGGCCTAAATTTTTAAATCTGCTGATTTATTGACTACGTCAGCAATAATGCTAAAATTATTCACAATAGAAAAACTGTGTCTAAATATTTTGTTTTTGTATTAGGTACCTAAGTAATTGGGCTTTTATAATTATAATCTCCAATGTACTTAATCTAAAAAAATAATTGTATAAGGATAAAGATACCTTATTGTATTTTTAGATAAAAGTTTTTTATATTATTTAATTTTAAAGGGGAAGCTTAAATGGATGAAGAGAAAAAGAATATAAAAGAAGACGAAATTGACCTAAGAGAACTTTTTAGGGTTTTTATAAGAAGAAAATGGTGGTTTGTAGGAACATTTATAATAGTTCTGGCAGCAGGCCTTTTTTTTACCTTTACAAGGACTCCGGAATATAGATCAACTTCTACCCTAAAAATTTCAGATGATTATTACATAGAATCAATTAGTCAGTATTTTCCAGAAATAGCTTCTAAATTAAGTATAGGAACACTCGGTGATGTTGAAGTTGACTTAAAGTCTACTGCTATTAGAGAGAAGGTAATTAAATATCTAGGATCAGATATAAGTAAAAATGAACTGGATAAGGCTATTAATATATCTTTAGATGAAAATAAACAGATAATTGCTATAACCACAAAACACTTTGATCCAGAGGTTTCATATAATATAAATAAATTAATGGTTGATATATATGTAGATGAGAAAACTACAGAGCTTACAGAAACTTATCAGGAGCTTTTGGAAAGGGTAGAAGAAAAAATAATTAATAGCCAAAAAGAGGTAGAAAAACTATCTATCGAGGCAGAGCAATATCTAATAAATATTAACTTAAAGATAATGGAAGAGTTAGAAGATAAGAATTCTAATGTTTATTTTACTGGAATTAATTATATTTCTCCTGTTTTACTCAGAAAATTAAGCTCTGCATACACCATAAGTGATGACTTGGAGAAGATAAGTTACATCTTATCAGAAAATAAAAATTTTTTTACCAGTAAAATAGAAGTGGTAACATATCCTAAAACTCCGGCCGATCCTGCTGAAACCAATTATGGAAGGAATATACTGGTTAGCCTGTTTTTAGCTATAATTATGGGATTTGTGGTAGTATTTTTAGCTAATTATTTTCTGAGTTTAAAGAAACGTTTGTAGTTATAGAAGGCTTAGAAATGGGAGGTTATAGGATTTATTGAATTTTTATAGTAAAAAAAATAGATAATGGAAATTAAAGTCTATGGAAAACAGAATAGCTGTAAGAGTAGATAGCTGTTAAATCTGGTCCTAATATCTGAGGAGAAAAATTAGTTTTTATCATTGCTTATATGTGTTGCTTATATTTTCTTCTATTATTATGAATACATAATATATATGAAAATAATAACAGTTTTAAGTAAACTTTGGTCTAGGATTAATAGCCGCCCCTTAGTTCATGATTCTATAACTACCACAATCTGGAGTACTATAGGTAAGGCAGTAGGATTTTTAATTCCATTTTTCATAGCTTCCTGGTTTGGGGTAACTGCTGAGACAGATGCTTTTTTCTTTGTCTATGGGATAATTTTATTTCTTTCAGGAATATTTTACTCCGTAGTGGAAAAGATTATGGTGCCTTTTATTGTAGAAGTGAAATCAAATGGAGAGGATGTAGGTAGATTCATAGGTAGTGTTTTAACGGTAGTAACAGTTATTCTTTTTATTTTATGTGGTTTGATTATATTAACAGCTAAACCTATTCTTTCAATAGTTACCAAATTCGATACTGAGAGTCTAAACTTAGTTTTTATAATATTACTAGAAATCGCCCCACTTATAATTTTTCTTACTTGGACAAGCACATTAGCAGGGGCTATAAGGGCATACAAAAGATTTGTTATACCTGCTGTGTCTCCTGCATTTCGTGCAATAATTAGTTTATTGATTATTTTTATTTTTAGAAACTTTTGGGGAATTCATGCTGTTGCTATTGGATATGTCATTGGGGAGCTTTTTAGATTTCTTATTTTATTTATTTTTATTTATAAAAAAAGACTTTTCAAAATAAATTTATGTTTTAATATTGATAAAACTAAAGGGTTTTTAAAAGTTTCCTCTTATCAAGTGCTCGGAATGTTAGCAGTCGGTTTAAGCCCAATTATAGACAAAATGATGGCATCCTGGCTTGAAACAGGAAGTGTTTCCATTCTAGAATATGCAAATAGACTATATATGATTCCTGTAACTTTTTTGTCTACAGGATTAATGGTTGTACTCCTTTCATATTGGAGTGAAAGGTATTATAAGCTGGGTAAACAAAAATTAAAAGAAGATGTAAAGAAAGCTTTAAAGGTAGTATCTTTGATAGCAATAGTTATTACTTTTGTACTGATTATTTTTAATCGTATAATTGTTTCAGTAGCTTTTGGAAGAGGAGAGTTTAATATGGAAAAACTTCCTGAAGTAGGTTGGGTTTTTGTGTTCTATCTTGTGGGATTTGCTCCATATATGGCTGGACAGATTTTTGTTCAATCTCATCTTGTTTTAAAGAATACAAAGGCTTTATTAAAATGTGGCCTTTATATAACTTTATTAAATATCCTGCTTAATTATATTTTTATGAAATTTTTTAAAGTAGCTGGTATTGCATTAGCAACTTCTTTTACTTCAATATTTAGTTTATGTTATCTCGGTATTGTTTTTTATAAAAAGCTCGGGAAGGAAGGTTAATATTATGGGCGAAGAAAATTATCGTAATCGTTGTTATAAAAATTATGTAAGTAGACATTTCGTCTATAATCACAAATTATCAAAGGATGAATTTAATTTTTTCCAAAAAGTCTATAAAAAGCGATATAGTGCTTTTATCCCAAAGGATAAGAATGCTAAAATTATTGATATTGCCTGTGGTTCTGGGCATTTCCTCTATTTTCTCCAAACTGAAGGCTATGCTAATTCTTATGGGATAGATATTAGCGAGGAACAGATCAAAGTAGCAAAAAAGATTGGGGTAAAAAATGTTCAGCGAGCGGACCTTTTTGAGTATCTACCGCACCACATAGAAAGTTTTGACATGGTAATAGCCAATGATATTATAGAACACTTTAAAAAAGATGAAATAATAATTTTTTTAGATTTAATATACAGGTCTTTAAAAAAAAATGGAATATTATTAATAGGTACTAACAATGCGATGTCACTTTTTAGTGCTAGTGGTGTATTTTTCGATTTTACACATGAAGTAGGATTTACTCCAAATAGTTTAGCGCAAATTATGCGAGTATGTAATTTTAATAATGTAAGAGTATATGGTGAGAGTCCCATTGTTTATAATTTTTTGAGTGCTATTAGGAGATTACTTTGGTTTATAGTTACAAGTGCATTAAAGACTTATATAACTATAGAACGCGGTACTGGAAGGGGATTTAAAAAACACAAGTACATATTTGAACCAAGAATGTTTGCTATTGGAGAAAAAAGTGAATAAGAAAATTAATAAGGGAAAGATTAAAATTTTAGTAGTCATTGCTTCTTTATCCATGGGTGGTGAAGAGAGGATAGTGACTGATATTATCAAAAATATTAATCGAGATAGATTTGAAGTAGGAGTGTGTCTATTTGAGAAAAAGGGAGAATTGTTGAGCAAGGTTCCCCCTGATGTTCCAATTTTCGATTTAAAGAAGAAAAGTAGATGGAGTTTTTTATTTTTGATAATTAAACTAAAAGGCATTATTAGAAAATACAAGCCTGATATCGTTTTTTCTGCATTATGGTATTCTACTTTCATAAGTGCTTGTTCGAATTTTATTTTTAACCTGAAATACCCTTTCCTGATTGCTCACGAACCTCATAATCATAAGCTGGATATAAAAGGTGAAAGATTTCAAAAACTAAAGTCAATTTTGATGAACTGGTCTCATAGTAAGGCTGATGTCATTGTAACCATTTCTAAAGGTTCAGCTTATAATATTGCCAAAGATTATTTTATAGAAAAAGATAAGATAATAGTAATACATAACTCAATAGAATTAAAGTTAATAGAAAGTTCTAAGCTAGAGAAAGTATCTGATCCCTGGTTTAAAGAAAATATTCCAACTGTCAGCACTCTTGGAAGGCTAATTCCAAGAAAGGGATATAGTGACTTGTTGAGAGCTTTCAGATTGGTTAGAGATCAACAGCATGCTCGCTTGATTATAATAGGGGAAGGAGAATCAAAATCTGAGCTGCGAAAATTAACTCGTAAACTAAGTTTAAACGATGATGTACTTTTTCTAGGTTATCAAGATAACCCTTTTAAATTTATATATAAGTCTAATGTATTTGTATTATCATCTCACCGAGAAGGTTTTGGAAATGTAATTATTGAGGCAATGGCTTGTGGGATTCCAGTAATATCAACCAATTGTCCTTCCGGGCCGGATGAAATTATTACCGATGGAGTAAATGGTTTGCTGGTTCCTGTTGGGGATGTGGAAGCTATGGCAAGTGCAATTACGAGATTGTTTAAAGATGAAACGCTTAGGGAAAAATTATCTGTAGATGGAAGAAGACGTGCGGAAGATTTCAGGGTTGAGAAAATTGTAAAAGAATACGAGAGTTTGTTTAGCACGAGGATTGTCTGAGACAATAATAGTAGTTGTAAGGAAGTAAATTACGCAATTTTTGCCAATGAAATTAAATAAGTGGTTACCTATCATTTTTTTGTTGATTACGTGGTATATACCTCGTCAAACAGCGCCGGGTGCATATCTTGAGAATTTCCTTATTTTAAGATGGATAACTTTCATATTAATCCCTGTAATTTTCATTTGTTTTTTAATATATAGATTACGCACAAACACTAAGATATATGTAGCAAACATAATACTGCCAATGGTTATTTTATTTGGGGCCATAATATTCTCTGGTTTAATTAACCAATCCTCTTTATTAGAAATAGTATTCACAATCTTGATTTATTTGCGTTATCCGTTATTATTTATAGTCTTTTTAAATATGGATATAGATAAAGATGTATTGAGTTCTTTTCTTAAAGTTTTTTTATTTTTAGTAATTATACAAATTCCAGAAGTTTTTTACCGTTTTTTTGTAATGGGAATTAGGTGGGATCATATTTCATGGACACTGGGACCATGGGGGACTTTTGATCTTGGAGTTTATATGTTATATGCTACTGCAATAATGGTAGCTAATGCCTTAATTCTACGAATAAAACTGAGCCACTTCATTCTTATTTTATTTCTTATTTTATGTTTCTTTTTAGTTGCACCAATGGGAGAAATAAAATCGTTTATTTTTTTTACACCAGTAGTTGCTGGCCTTGTGATTTATAATTGTTTTAAAAAAAAGATTACAAAAAAGAAACTTTATATTGCTATAGGACTTATAATGGTTATATTTATAGGATTTATATTTTCTCTTAACTTGTATGAAAAAGTATTTCCTGAAAGCGGAGAACTAGAAAAAATAGGTAGCATGCTAAATCTCAGAGAGGAAGGAAGAGTTGGTAGAATTAGCGTACCTATTGATATAATAACCAAAACTGAAATAGGTTTTTCTAATTTTTTAATAGGCTGGGGACCAGGAAGTTCGTTAGCTGGAGAGTATTTAGCAGATAGGGGAAAAATTTTTGAATTTACAAGGTATAAGGCTCAGTTAGCTGAAACTTTTGTAGATATAGGAATTATAGGAATGTTCGCTTATTTTTGGTTGTTAATTAGTTTAATTCTCAGATTAAGAAAACATATAAGAGTTGAGGATGATAAGACCTATATCTTTTTAAATCATGCCGTAATTGGAATGTGGCTCTTTTATGCAATCCTGGGGCCTATTTATGACCTTGTTTGGCGACATGATTCTCCAAATTTTATTTTCTTTTTTTTAACTGCTGCACTATATAATAGGTATCGTAATATAAAAAATGAAAATTTTACTTATCAATAAATTTTTGTTCCCTAAGGGTGGAGATGCAATAAGTACACTTGAAACAGGAAAGTTACTTATTAGAAATGGTCATGATGTTGTATGTTGGGGGATGGAACATCCTTCAAATAGGAAATTTCCTTTTGAAGATTTTTTTATTTCATATGTGGATTACAACAAGAAAGCTGGTATTTGGAAACAGATAAAAAGTTCTATAAAAATTTTATATTCACTAGAAGCAAAAAATAAGATAAATAATCTGTTAGCTAAATGGAGGCCAGATATTGTTCACTTAAATAATTTTGCACACCAAATTTCCCCATCAATATTGGATGTCTTTAAAAAATACAAAATACCAACAGTAATGACTTTACGAGATTACAAACTAATATGTCCTACTTATTCAATGCTGCTAAATGGTAAACCTTGTGAAAAATGTAAAGGAGGGAGATTTTATAATTGTTTACTAAATAAATGCACAAAAAATTCAATATTGAAAAGTTTAGTTAATACAATGGAGATGTATCTGCATCATACAATTTTACATATCTATGGTAGCATTTCTTTGTTTATGTCTCCCAGCATTTTTTTAATGGAAAAACTAAAAGAAATGGGATTTAATGGAAATATAGTCTATCTTCCCAATTTTGTTAACTTAGAAAAATATAAACCTAATTATGATTTTAAAGATAAAGCTATTGTATATTTTGGAAGGCTCTCAAAAGAAAAAGGGGTAGATATTCTTATAAGTGCTGTTAAAAATTTAGACGTAGAGCTTAAAATTGTTGGAAGTGGACCATGTGAAGATGAATTAAAAAATAGAATTAATGCTGAGAAGATAGGAAATGTATGTTTTATAGGATATAAACAGGAAGACGAGTTAATAGATATAATAGGCGAATCGTTATTTGTAGTAATTCCTTCTGAATTGTATGAAAATAACCCCAGATCTGTGTTAGAGTCTTTTGCGATTGGAAAGCCTGTTATTGGGTCTGGGATTGGAGGAATACCTGAGCTAGTAATTGATGGTAAAACAGGCTTTACATTTAAAGCTGGAGATGGCGCTGATTTAAAGGAAAAGATTGAATATTTATTAGATAATACCGATAAGATAAAAATTTTGGGAAGAAATGCAAGAAAATTTGTAGAGGAAAAATTTAATCCTGATAATCATTATAGAAAATTAATTAATATTTATAATGATGCAATAAAGAATAGTAAGCAAGGTGAGAGAGAGTTAAAATAAATAGAAAAATAAAAAAGGAAATAGCTGATGGAAGCTTCTGTAATTTTAACTTATAGATGTAACTCAAGATGTTATATGTGCAACACATGGAAGTATCCTACAAAAATTGAGGAAGAATTTAATCCTAAAGTTTTAAGTAGGCTTCCTAATCTTAGCTTTTGTAATATTACTGGTGGAGAGCCTTTTTTAAGAGATGATATAGAAGAAATTGTGTGTATTTTGAAGAGAAAGGCAAAAAGAATAGTTATTAGCACAAATGGTTATCTTACTGAAAGAATAGTAGAAGTTGTAAAAAAGAATAAAGATATTGGAATAAGAATAAGTATGGAGGGTTTGCCTGAATCAAATGATAGCTTAAGGGGAATAAAAGATGGTTTTGATCATGGACTACGAACGTTATTAAATCTCAAAAAAATGGGGTTAAAAGATATTGGTTTTGGAATAACTGTTTCTGATATAAATGCAAAAGACATGTTAGAGCTTTATGAATTAGCAAAAGGATTAGATGTAGAATTTGCTACTGCAGTAGTACATAATGGTTATTATTTTCATACATATAATAATGAAATTAAAAATAAAGATGAAGTGATATATTATTTTAAAAAATTAATTAATGAATTATTGAGCAGCAAAAAACCTAAAAATTGGTTCCGTGCATATTTTAATTACGGTATTATTAATTATGTAAGAGGAAATAGAAGGTTACTTCCTTGTGAAGCAGGAACAGAGAGTTTTTTTGTGGATCCTTGGGGAGAAATTAGATCCTGTAATGCTATGGAGGAAAAGTACTGGATTGAAAGCATGGGAAATTTAAATAATAAATCATTTGATGAGATTTGGAATGGTAAAAAGGCAATAGAGGTTAGGGAAAAGGTAAAAAATTGTCCTAAAAATTGCTGGATGATTGGAACTGTATCTCCTGTAATGAAAAAGTATATTAAAATTCCATTAAAATGGGTAATGGATATTAAATTTCTAAAAAAGATAAAGGTAGAAGATTTATAAAAATGAAAATTGCTTTTATTGGACAAAAAGGAATTCCAGCAGTATGGGGAGGCGTAGAAACCCATGTGGAAGAGCTAGCAGCCAGACTTGCCGGGAGAGGTCATAGTGTAACTTGTTATGTTAGGAATTGGTATACACCTAAAGATAAAAGATTTTATAAAGGAGCAGAACTAAAACATATCTACTGTATTCATACAAAATATTTAGATGCTATAACGCATACTCTTAATTCTAGCATAAATTCTTTATTTAATTTTTACGATATTGTTCATTATCAGGCAATAGGTCCAGCTTTATTTTCTTGGATTCCTAAAATTTTTAGAAGAAAGGTTGTTGCTACAATACATAGATTTGATTATGAGTCTTGGAAATGGGGCTATTTGGCAAAAAAGGTATTAAAGGCCTCTGAAAAATGTGCATTATCAATACCCAATAAAACTATTGTTGTGGCAAAATATCAGGAAGAGATATATAAAAATAAAGGATATAATCCTATTTATATACCTAATGGTGTAAATATTCCTGATTTAAGAGAGGCAAATATAATAAAAAAAGAATATAATTTAAAAGGTAAAGATTATATTTTGTATATGGGTAGACTAGTTCCCGAGAAAAGGTGTGATTGGTTAATAAATGCTTTTAGTAAATTGTGTAATAATACACACAATGATTTAAAGTTGGTGATTGCTGGAGGGTCAAGCTCTTCCGATGATCATGTAAATAGATTAAAGGAGATGAGTAAGAATAATAATAAAATTATTTTTACAGGTTATGTTACGGGGATAAAAAAAGAAGAACTCTTTAGTAATGCTCTTCTATTTGTATTACCATCTTATTTAGAAGGCTTACCAATTTCACTGCTTGAAGCATCTAGCTATGGTTTATCTTGTCTGGTGAGTAATATTATTCCTCATAAAGAAGTGATTGTTGATGGAGTTAATGGGTTTTTCTTTTTGAATGATAATTATGATAATCTTGAAACAAAATTAAGGGAAATAATATCGTTTTCAAAGGAAAAGTTAGAAAAGGTTGGAGTAGCTGCAAGAGAAAATGTTAAAAGAAAGTATAATTGGGATTCTATAGTTGATAAGACAGAAAAAGTATATTTTGAAGTTTTGAAAAATATTTTAAGTTAAAATCAGATTATTTTTAAAAATAGATGCACTTGATAAATATAAAAACTATTCCTCG
>Ga0114918_10006265_pt1 | contig 10085 bp, 9 predicted proteins | sample LantaG_FD_87015 | JGI IMG/M metagenome (GOLD analysis project Ga0114918, IMG submission 87015) | Deep subsurface microbial communities from Baltic Sea to uncover new lineages of life (NeLLi) - Landsort_02402 metaG | ecosystem: Environmental > Aquatic > Marine > Oceanic > Sediment | place: Baltic...
CTGTCTTCCAAACTACCGCTGCCTCTGCTCCCACGACGACGGAGAGGAAGAAAAAATGGGGCAGGCTCTTTGGAGGAGGAGCAGTTTAATTTTTTTAGTTGAGAGAGAGAGGGACAGAGAGGGACAGAGAGAAAGAGAGAGAGACGTTGATGTTGTTGCCGAAATAGAAGGAAAAAAAGACCCCCAATTTCTCTCTCTCTCTCTTTTCTGACGATTTTTCACACGGCCGTTCTTAATGAAAAAATTAGAGTTTTTTTTTTTTTGTCTCTCTCTATCTCTTGAAGCAGGGGCGGTGCGCAGAGAAAAAGGGGAAGAAGCAAGTGGCGGGCGGTGGTAGAAGAAAAGAGAAAGAGTTTTTTACTTATCTCTCTGCTTTCTTTCTTCTCCCTCCCGCTCGCTCTTCCCCCCTCCCTCTTGTCTTTTATTTTCGTTCCTGGTTTTGATGTCTTTTTTCGAACTCTAAATCTCTCTTCCCCCAATTGAATATCTGGAAACCAGAGCAGGCGCCGCCCTCGTCGTCGATGTGTTTCCTTTTCTAGCGGAATGACCAAAAAAGAAGAACAAACGATTCGAAGACGATTCCGTCTCTCTTTCCCCCTTTCTTTCCCTAGTCTTCTACTAAAAAAAACAGAAAGCTAAAAAGCCACAGCTTTTTCTCTCTCCAGATCTAGTAGCGGTAGTGCGACGGCTTGTAAGGGCCGCCCTTGGCGACGCCGATGTACTTGGCCTGGTCGTCGGACAGCACGGTCAGCTTGGCGCCGAGCTTGTCGAGGTGGAGGGCCGCGACCTTCTCGTCGAGGTGCTTCGGGAGCACGTAGACCTCCTTGGCGTAGCGGCCCGAGGCCTTCTCGTTCCAGAGCTCGAGCTGCGCGATGACCTGGTTGGTGAACGAGCACGACATGACGAACGACGGGTGGCCGGTGGTGCAGCCCAGGTTCAGGAGGCGGCCCTCGGCGAGCATGATGACGCCGTGGCCGTCGGGGAAGATGAAGCGGTCGCACTGCGGCTTGATCGTCTGGCGCTTGACGCCCGGCCAGGATATGAGGTCGGCTGGAGAGGAGTGGAGGAGTTTGAAGAAGGAAAGAAGAAAGGTGGAGTGAGTTTCTTCTCCTTTTTACTTTCTTCGCACCTCGTCGCGCTCTTTTCTCTCCCTCAAAAAAAAAACTTCAGATGGAAAGAGAACTCACCCATGTCGATCTCGTTGTCGAAGTGGCCGATGTTGCCGACGATGGCGTTGTTCTTCATCTTGGACATGTGCTCGGCCATGATGATGTCCTGTTTCAAATAATCGGGAGATTCGGAGAGAAAAAGAAAAAGAGGGAAAGAAAAAAGTGAGTTTTTTTCTTTTCCTCGACCCCCTCTTTTCGTTTCCTCGACGTCTTCTCTCTTTCTCCCTTCCTCTCGACCCCCCCCTCCCCTCTCCTCCTCTCTTACCTTGTTGCCCGTGGTGGTGATGAAGATGTCGGCCGTCTCGAGGCAGTCCTCGAGCGGGGCCACCGTGTACCCCTCCATCGTCGCCTGCAGCGCGCAGATCGGGTCGATCTCGGCGACGACGACGCGCGCGCCGGCGGCCTTCATCGCCGCGGCCGAGCCCTTGCCGACGTCGCCGTAGCCGGCGATGAAGGCCTGCTTCCCCGCGAGCATCACGTCGGTCGCGCGCATGATGCCGTCAGGGAGAGAGTGGCGGCACCCGTAGACGTTGTCGAACTTGGACTTGGTCACGGAGTCGTTGACGTTGATGGCCGGGAACAGCAGCGACTCCGCCTCCTGCATCTCGTACAGGCGCTTGACGCCCGTGGTCGTCTCCTCGGAGACGCCGACCATCCTCTTGGCCATGCGCGTCCACTTCTCGCCGTCCTTCGAGAGGCCGTCCTTGATGACCTGGAGCACGATCTGGAACTCGGGGTTGTCGGTGGAGGTCGGGTCGGGCAGCATGCCGTCCTTCTTGAAGGCGGCCTCGGCCTTGACACCCTCGTGGATGAGCAGCGTCGCGTCGCCGCCGTCGTCGACGAGCAGGTCGGCGCCTTCGCCGTCCTGCCACGTCAGCATCTGCTCCGTGCACCACCAGTACTCCTCGAGCGTCTCGCCCTTCCAGGCGAAGACGGCGGCGGTGTCGCGGGCGACGGCGGCCGCGGCGTGGTCCTAAAGTTGAGAAGAAAGAGAGAGAGAGATAGTTTTTTTTTCTTTGAGTTTTTTCTTCTGTTTTTTTCCTCGACCGCCTCGACCTCGAGGAAAAACCCCGAAAGAGAGAGAAGGAAAAAACACCCGAAACGAACCTGCGTCGAGAAGATGTTGCACGAGCACCAGCGCACGTCGGCGCCGAGCGCCGTCAGCGTCTCGATGAGCACGGCCGTCTGCACGGTCATATGCAGCGAGCCGGCGATGCGCGCGCCCTTGAAGGGCTGCGCGCCGCCAAACTCGGCGCGACAGGCCATCAGACCGGGCATCTCGGCCTCGGCGAGGTCGATCTCGAGGCGGCCAAAGTCGGCCTGCGAGATGTCCTTGACCTTGTACTGTTGCGGCGTTTTCGTTTCGTTTTTTTTTTTGAGTTGGGGATTGAAGGCGGGGGAGGAACGAGAGGGGGTGAGCGAGAAGGGGAGAGTCGCAGAGGCGCAGTAGAGCAAAGAGAGAGAAGAGGCAGGGGTAGGAAAAAAAGAAGGGAAGAGGCGGAAGGAGGAGCTCGAAAAGAAGGCGCCCCTCGGACTGACTGCAAAGCCGCGCGGAGGCGAACGGACGAGAAAGAAAAAAACGATCGACGTGGTTCGATGGCGGCTGCAAGCAGGAGGAGGAAGACGATGCTCTGCCGGCTCCGGGGTCTCTCTCTCCTCTCTCTCTCTCCTCTCTGCCGGTCCGCACGCGTCGTCGAGATCAATTCGCGCCCTCTGCGGTGACAAACGAGGCGAGAGCGTACCCCGGAGGCCACCAGAGCGAGCCTCTCGCATTTGAAATTTTGCACCATTCTTTTTTTTTTCCCGCTCTCGCCCCCATCGAAAAAAAAGAGACGCGGCCCCGCAGCTCGTGCGCGCCGTGCGTGGCCTCAAACTGCTTTCTTTCTCGTTCGAGCATTGAGATACGTCGTTCCCCGACCGGTCGCGACAGGGAAAGAGATTGGAACAAGGAGGAGAAGAGGAAGAAGCGAGGGGCGGTCGATTGAGAGAGCGAGAGGCATTGAGCACTCTCGAGAGGGAGTTGAAAGCGCGCGAGCTCTTTTCAATCGCGCTCCTCCTCCGACGCCCTCTCTTTGTGCTGCTCTCTCTCTCTCTCCCTCTCTCTCTTAACGTCTTTAGAATAATCTCACGCACCTGGCGGCCGGAGCCGGTAGCGTCGACGGTCGGCGCCATTGTTTCTTGGAGTTGAAAGAAAAAGAAGAAGTTGAAAGAAAAAGAATAAGAAGGTTGTGAAGGCGACGGTCGGACCGACTTTTTCGACTTCGAGACGAATCGTCGATCGCTTTCATTTCACTCTTCCTTGCTCGAAGAAAAAGAGAGCCTCCCCCTCTGGCTAGGCACTCAGAAAAAAGGTAAGGCGCTCCCGGCTCTTCTCTGCTTTTGCTCCTCCACACCCTTTCTTCGACGGGCCCCCTTCAAACGTCTCGTTGGAGCTATCGTTGGGTGGCGAGTGGGAGATTCAGGGTTGAAGGACGAGAATTCTACCGCCCATCAATTCTTTCGCCAAAGCCTCGGAGGGGCAAAGAACTGCGCCGCGTACCTCTCGCTCGCGTCATCATCTTCCCTCGCTCCGATGCGTTCTCCTCTCCCTTTTCGATCCTGATTTCCCAATTTTAGATTACTATACGTTGGATTTGATCGCACACAATCAAGAAAAACCCGATCGAAGCTTTTCGTTCTGCCCCGAGCGCGCCGTCGAAAAACGCGTTTGCATCAAAGGCTTTCGGCGGTTTCGCTTTCTGGCCTCGGCAGCGCCCCTCCCCCCTCTCTCCCTCTCTCTCGCAAGCTCATCCCTCCCCCCGTTCCTCCTCTTCCCCCTTTCAAACTCGCCCCCACTCTTTCACAGGAGCTCAAAAATCGGATCGTGTGTTATTTCTTTCAAAATGGAGGCCTAGAAAGCGACCAGGGGTGAATCCAAGAGGCGCCTCTTGTCGAACTTTTTCATCCTCCTTCATCCTTCCGAGCCGAAATAAAAACTCGTTCAACCCCTTTTTCTGCTTCTGCTTTCCCCTCCTCATCTGAACCCTCCCTGGGAGCTCTCAGACAACTCTGATACCGAATGGCGGAACCGATGCTCGTGTCCCCGTCCCCGCGCATGCTGCTGTCGCTGATGCCGCTGCGCAGAATCGAGGCCGGAGCCAGCCGGGACGGCGGCGCGGTTGCGTTGTCAATTGCTTCTCGTGCCGCCGCCGACGCCTCGGCCTCGGCCTCCAAGCGCGGCCGCCTCCTCCTGACGCCGCCCCCCGCCGGAGAGAGCCGCTCCTCCGCCGGCTCGGCCTCCCCCGCGTCCTCGACGCTTGTCGCGCCGGCGGGAGCGGCGACTCCCGAGGATCTGGAGGAGCGCGAGGCCGCGGCTGCCACGGCTTCTTCTTCTCGTCCCGCGAAGCGCGCTCGGAACGCCGCCGCGGGGGTTGAAGAGGGAGAGGAGGAGGGAGAACGAGAGGCCGCCGCCGCCGCCTCCGCCGCCGCCGCCTCCGCCGCCGCCGTCGAAACCCCCGAGGCCGCGGCCGAGGCCGAGGCTCCTCTTTCTCTTTCTTCTCCGTTCTCTTCTTCTTCTCCCTCTGCTTCTTCTTCTGATGCTGTGGTTGCTGCTTCTGCTGCCCCCTCGGACTCGTGCGACTCAACGGCGACTGATGAGTCCGTTGACGACGACGGCGACGAGGAGGGGGAGGAAGTGGAAGAAGGGGCCAAAGCGACGACGGCGGCGGCAACGGGCCGCGCCGGCGGAGAAGAACAGGAGCAGCAGCGCTTCCTCTACCCTTCCTCGACGATCGCCTCGGCCGCGGCCTTCGCGGCGGCGGCAGAGCTCAACAGGGCCGCGGCAGAGGCGGCTTCCTCGTCGCAGCAGCGCTGTCGCCTCGTGGCCTCCTCTTCGGAGCCCCGGGCTCTCGAGGAGGAGATCCTCCCGCAGGCGGAGGCGGCTCGACCCCTCCCCTCGGCCCCGGCGGCCGCGACCGCCGCCGGCCTCGCCCCCTTGCTCGCGCACTGGGCCCGCGTCACCGGGGCGACGTCCCCCAGAGACACCTCGGCGCTCGCGGAGAGGCTCTGGCGCAGGGTCCGCGACCGCGTCTGCGTCGCGACGCTCGCGGCGGCGGGCGCCGCCGCGCCGCTCCCCGCCGCGCTGGCCGCGTGCGTGTGGGTGGCGTCCAAGGCGCTGGACGCGAGGGCCGCCGTGCCTCCGGCCGCGGCGCTGCTGGCTCTGGCCGGCGGGGCGCGGTGCGACGATGGGGGGGAGGAGGGGCGGGGGGAGGAGAGGGGGACGGCGGCGACCTGTGCTCCCTCCTCTGGCGCTGGCGCCTCTTTCGCTGCCGCTCCCCCGACCTCGACGTCGTCAAACCTCTCTAGCCAGTGCCGCCGCCAAGGCAACAGCAGCAGCTTCCGCAGCAGCAGGCCCTGCACCGTGATGGCCACGGCGGAGCTCCACGTGCTCGCGCTGCTCGACTGGAAGCCCCTGGACGGCTGGGCGATCGGGGGGAGCGTCGACGGCGTCGAGGTCGTCGAGGCTTGCTGCGCGTGAGAAAACCCCGCCGATGCAATTTTGCTCTCCCCAAATTATACATTTTATTCGTTTTTTTCCTTTTTCAAAGGCGGTTCCGAGAGAACCCCCCGCAAATTTCTTTTACGATAAGCGCTTAACGCGACACTCTTTAACAACCACGGAGCTTCTTCTGCTTCTATCCTGTCAAATTCTTTATCAGACTCCCTCGCGCGGGGTTTCAGCTCAAAAACAAAAAAAGACAACGAAACGACGCCTCTCCCCCCCCCCTCTCTCTCTCACTCTGGCTCCCTTCTCTGGTCTTTTCGTTCGTTGCTGTTGATCTCATCAGTTGCATACCATTCTTCAAGCCTCCCCTCCCCCTCCGCCGCGGTGCCTCGCGGCCATGAGGCGGAGCGCCAGCGCCTCCGTCTCGGCGAGATCGCTCCCGCCGCCGCCGCCGCTCCCTCCTCCCGTGCGCATCCTCGCGGCGAGCTCCTCCCCGCGCCGGGCCATCCCTGCGTGGCCCGCGTCGGGCACAGCCCTGGGAGGTGCGCGCGTAGAAGGGCCCTCGTCGTCGGAAGAGGAGGCGGAGTCGCTCTCGCTCTGGCCCTCGTCCTCGGAGGAAGAGCCTCTGCCGCCGAGCCGCACGGCGCTCCTCTCCTCCTCCTCCCCTCGCGCCCGCGCTTTCGCCTTGAGCTTCTTCTCCAGCCTGCGCTCCCTCCTCCCGCGAGCGTAATCCTCCTTGTCGAGCGTGTCGCGCTCCCGCAAGGCAGCGGCGGCGGACGCAAGCCTCGTCCCGGCGTCGGCGTGCTCCCCGACGTCGAGCCCGAAGCCCCCTCTCTTCCTTTGCCTCTTCTCTTCCGTCCTTTTCTCCTCCTTCGTCTCCTCCTCTTCTTCCTCCTCCTCCTCGTCGTCGCCGTCGCTGTCGCTGCCAAACTCCAGCTTCTCGCCCAGCAGGGACAGCGGAGGCGCGGCCCTCCCCTCGTCGTCGAAGACCAGCCTCTCCCCGGAGGCGACAGACGCAGCCCCTCCCGCGACCGGAATGCGGAGCTTCTTCTTCTTCTTCTTGACGAGCCGGGACGAGTCGAGCGCGAGCTGGCCGGGCGTCGCCGGGGGGGCTGTTTCGCCGTCTTTCCCGTCGCCGTCGTCTCTGAAGACGTCGCGTCGCTTAACGACCATCAGATCGTCGTCGTCGTCGTCGTCGTCGTCGTTGTCGTCTGATTCGGCTGCGGCGGCGGCGATGGCCTTGGAGTGGGCGGCGTCTTCCTCTATTTCGCTCCCGTCGTCGCTCTCGCCCTCCTCTTCTCTCTCTCGTCCCTCTCCCTCTCCCGCCTCGGCCTTCTTCCCGGCCTTGGCCAGAAAGCGCATGCGCGGGGCGACCGCCAGGCCCAGGGACGCGGCGTACTCTCCCACGGGCATCGAGCGGACGTCAAAGGTCGCCTTGTCCGGCTGGAGCGCGATCGACCTGTTTTTTGGTCAGTTTGAAGTTTTTTTGCGCAATTTTTTGCGAGTGAGAAAAAAAGGATCAAAAACTCAAAAAAATAACTTAAAAAAATCGAAAAAAACTTCAAAACTCACCTCGCGTACGACTGCACGGCCCTCTGCGCCGCCTGCTTCAGGTCCGAGGCCTTGGAAAGCAGCGCCGCGAGCGCCGGCGTGACCGGAGCTCCTTTCGCAGGGTTGACTTTCACCTCGCTCAGCTGGACGCCCGCCGCGCTCAGCCTCGAGACGCACCCTTCCTTCTCCGAGGGCGTCAGCAGCATCAGCGCCCGCCCCTTGGCTGTGTACCTCGCCGTGCGCCCCACGCGGTGCACGTAGGTCGCCGCGTCGTCAGGGCAGTCGACCTGGAGGACCCAGTCCACGGCGGGGAAGTCGAGCCCTCGCGCGGCGACGTCGGTCGCGAGGAGGACGCCCGAGCCCGAGCCCGACGAAGCCTTCTCCTTCTTCGTCGCGCCCGAGGAGGGGGAAGACGAATCGAGCCTCCTCCTCCCGGTCACGTCCCCGACAAACTGCTCGAACGCCGCGGCCCTCGCCCCCTGCTTCATCCCGCCGTGCAGGGCGCGCAGCGGCGTGCCCGGGCGCAGCCTCCGCAGCGCCTCGTGGAAGAAGCGCACCTGCTTGCACGTTGCGAAGAAGACGACGACGCGGCTGCCGAGGTGGCTCTTGATAAAGGCCCAGAGCACGTCCGCCTTGTCGGGAGGGGCACGACGGCGAAGGCCTGGCGCAGGCGCGGGGGCGTCGGGGAGGGGGCGAGCTCGTGGACGGAGACGCGCTCGGGGTCGCGCAGGCTGAGCCGGGCGAGGTCCGCCACGCGCTTGGTCTGCGTCGCGGAGAAGAGGAGTGTCTGCCTGCCGCCGTGGCCCCCGAAGGAGGGGGGCGGGGCGGCGAGGGGAGCGGGAGCGGGAGCGTCGCCGCGCCTGCCCCTCTTTGCCGAGCTGCTCCTGGCGAGCTCCGCCTCGACGGCGGCGCGCGGGCGCGGCAGGTTGGCCAGGATCGCGTCGAGCGTCGGCGCGAAGCCCATGTCGAGCAGCCGGTCCGCCTCGTCGAGCACCAGGACCTGCAGCCTGCCCGCGTCGAACCCGGGCGACTCGTCCATGTGCTGGAGCAGCCTCCCGGGCGTCGCGACGAGGATGATGAGCCCGGAGACGCGGCGGGCCTCCTCGCGGACGTCCCGCCCGCCGACGAGCAGACCCGCGGAGAGCACCGCCGAGGAGGGCTCGCTCCCCTGCCTGCCGACCCTGCCCAGCGTGGCGAAGATCTGCGAGCCCAGCTCCCTCGTCGGCGAGAGGATGAGGGCGCCGAGGCCGTCCAGGGGGGACCAGCGCGCCCTGCGCAGGGACTCGAGCAGCGGGATCACGAACGCGAGCGTCTTGCCCGAGCCCGTCTTGGCCGCGCCGAGCACGTCCCTCCCGCTCAGCGCGTGCGGCAGCGCGGCCCTCTGCACCGCCGTCATCGTGGTGTATCCGCTGAGGGCGAGGCCGTGGAGCGTGGCACGGGTGAGGGGAAGCTCGTCGAAGCGCCTGCGGCCGGCCATGGGGGGGTGGTTGCGGGAGGTGGAGGCGGCGGGGGCCCCGGCGGCGGCGGCGGCTGCAACGGACGAGGCGTTGCCGCCGCCGCCGCCGCCGGTGCTTGCCGCCACCGCCTTTTCGGGCGCGATGCCCGCGTCGCTCCCCCTCGCGGGCTTCGTCGCTGCGATCCGCGCCTCGATCTCGGCGATCTCGGCAGCCTCGGCGTCTGCCCTGCGGGGCCTCTTAGCGCTGCCGCTGGGGCCGGAGGGCGCCGCAGGCCGGCGGCGATGCTTGTTATTCGACCCCGGCGGCGGCATTTCCAATTGGAAAACAAAGAGCCGTCACCGATTTGTTTTCCAACGCCCTAGAATCTCCTTTTGCCTCTGGATCTCGCGCCTCTAGAGAGGAAGAGCAGAGGGACAGAAGAGTAAGGACACAGAGCTGCGCGAGAAACGAACGAGCGCCGCTCCTGTAGCTCCTTCTCTTTGCGCGGAAACGGGAAGCAAATGTGTGGAAGAGCTAGCCGCATGTCGACGACGGCGAAGAAAATTCGACTCGACCTCCGCCTCTCTCGCTCACTCCATTTTTTTCCAACTCGAAGCGCTTTTCCCAAACTCTCGCTTCTCTTCCTCACTCGCGAGAAAAAACTTCTTTCACGCGACGAGATGGCGGTGCACCAGCCCGACCTCGTGATGTGCCGCAAACAGCCAGGCATCGGTGAGAACGAAAAAAAGACGAAGCAAGCAGACGGAGAAGGGGGCACCAGTCGAGTCAATCGACGGCGGCTCTCTCCCATTCATTTCTTTTCAACCTCGACCCTCGAGATTCTCACCTCGACACTTTTTCTTCTTCCCCCCCCCCCCCCCCTCTCCTTTCCAAACAAAACAGCCATCGGCCGCGTCTGCGAGAAATGTGCGTTCTATTGCAGGTTATAAAAAAGAGAGAAAAAGAGAAAGAGAACTAGGGAGAGGAGTAAGGAGAACAGCACTCAGCCTCATCATGACCCCCCCCAACCCCCCCCCCAAAAAAAAAATAGGCGACGGCAAGTGTGTCGTCTGCGACTCCTTCGTGCGTCCCGCCACCCTCGTCCGCATCTGCGACGAGTGCAACTACGGGAGCCAGTGCGGACGCTGCGTCGTCTGCGGCGGGCCCGGAGTGGCGGACGCCTACTACTGCCAGGAGTGCACCCAGCTCGAGAAGGACGTGAGGAAGTTTTTCCCCCTCTTTTTTTTTTTTTTTTTTTTGCTGGTTTTTTTCCCCTTTTTGGGAGGAGGTTGTCTTTGAAAATGATCGAGTCCAATTCAAAAGCAAACGCTCTAGCCGCCGAAGCCGTAGAGCGTGCGGCCCTGCCTCTTGAGCGCGTACACGACGTCGAAGGCCGTGACGGTCTTGCGGCGGGCGTGCTCGGTGTAGGTGACCGCGTCGCGGATC
>Ga0114918_10006266_pt1 | contig 10085 bp, 3 predicted proteins | sample LantaG_FD_87015 | JGI IMG/M metagenome (GOLD analysis project Ga0114918, IMG submission 87015) | Deep subsurface microbial communities from Baltic Sea to uncover new lineages of life (NeLLi) - Landsort_02402 metaG | ecosystem: Environmental > Aquatic > Marine > Oceanic > Sediment | place: Baltic...
GGCGGCCTCGGGCGAAACCGCCGCCTCGCTCTTCGCCTCGGCCCTCGACGCCGCGGTCGCGGCGGCAGCCGCCTCCGTGCCCCTGCGCTCCATCGGCGAGCGCATGCTCGAGCGCCACGGCGCCGCCCCGCTGCGGGAGTTCAGGGCCACGCTCGCCGGGGTGCTGGCGGGGGGCCGGCGCGAGGCGGCGCTCGCCGCGGCGGCGGCGAGGCTGTCGGCGTCCGACGCGGCGCTCGCCGCGGGGGCCGCGAGGGCCGCGGCGGTCCGGGCGTCGAGACCCGACAGCGGATCACGAGCGGGAGGAGGAGAGAGCGAGGAGGCCGTTGTCGTCGTCTTCGACCGTGTCGACGAGCGGCGCGGGCGGCGCCAGCGGCAGCGGAAAACGAAGCCTCGGGAGAGCGGCGGCGGAGGAGGAGGCGGAGGCACGCTCGGGCTCTCGCTCGCGCCGGCCGGGGAGCGCCTGCTGCTCGGGGAGACGGCGGCGCGGTCCGCCGCGTCGGCCGCCTTCCGTGCCCGAGACGACGATGACGATGACCCGGGGAGCCCGCTTTACCGCGGCGGGGTCGACGTGGGCTACCTGATGCTCCACGACGTGAGCCTGCACGGCGTGTTTTGAAGAGAGGGAGATAATTTGTAAGCTTCGTTTTTTTCTCCTTTCTTCCAATTCGCGCCCTTCATCGAACACAAAGAAAAAAGAAGGTAAGAGAAGAGCAGTGAACGTAAAAGCACAAAAAAATCTCGTCTGTCGACAGAGCGAAAGCGAAAAAGGAGACGAATTCGCATCCCGTTTCCCTTTTCTCTTTCTACACTGACTCTCTTGCTTCCCTCTCCAGCTTAAAAATGGAGCGCGTCCGCGAGGCCGTCGACCTGGCCCGCCGCTCCGCGGCCCGGGCTGCCCCGGAAGCCGCCGCCGGGAGGAGGAGGAGGAGCTCCTCGACTTCTTCGCAGCAGCAGCCTTCACAAGCGTCGGCCGAGGCAGCGGCCATCGACGACGCGAGCGTCGCGCGCTCCAAGCTCGCCCGCCTACTCCCCGACACGCCCACGGACCAGCTCTTGGCGTCGCTCGTGGCCTCATCGGTCTCGGGCGCCGGGGAACTCAAGGTACGAGGGGAGGAGGGAGGAGAGAGAAGAGGGAGAAAAAGAGAGAGAGAGTCGACAGCAAAAAAGCACTCGATTGAAGAAATTGCTCACGCTTCGCCCGTCGCGCCTTTTGCTCTCTCGACCTCGTCGGAAAAACCGAAACCCGCTTCCACAGGACTTCCTCTCAGCCTGCCTCGACTCCGCGGGCGCCCTCGCGCCCCTCGTCGCCTCCGGGGAGGCCTCCGAGACCGCGGGATCGGTCTCTTCCTCTCGTCTCGCCTCCCTGACCCTGAGCACGCTCGGCCTCCTGACCTCGCCCAACGGCGACGGAGATGGAGGAGGCTCAACCACCGGTGCCCGCCGCGCGGCAGAGACCCCCGCCCTCGGTCGCCTTCTGGCGCGCCTCGTCGCCGTCGTGCTCCCGCAGCACCTGCCTGCGACGCTCCGCGGCAGCGTGGAGGCCCTGGAGAAGGCCGCGGCCGCGGCGGCTGCGGAGGAAGAACGAGGAGATGGAGGAAGTCGCGGCGCTTCCTCCTCATCGACGTCTTCATACTCCCCCTCCGCCTGCGCCGCACGTGCCGCGCTCGAGGTCCTCTCCGCGGGCCTCTCCTCCCTGGGACGGATCTACGTGGCCCCGGGCAAGCGCTTCATCGTCTACACGGAGAACGGAGAGGGGGAGGAGGCGACGGGCAGCGGCGGCGACGAGGGAGAGGGAGGAGCGGGAGGAGGCGGAGCAGGAAACCAGCCCATGGCGATCGACGAGGACGCGTCGTTCGACCCGCTCGAGCTGCAGGCCGCGGTCGTCTCGCGCGTGCTCGCCCTGCGCCGGTGGCCCGCGCCGCCCTCGGTGGTCGTGGGCGCGCTGCGCGCCGCGCCGCTGCTGTCGGCGGAGCAGGCGATGGCGCTCGCCGCGAGGGCGCTGAGGACCGCCTCGGCGACATCCGCTGCTGCCGCCTCGGGCTCCCCCCCCTCGAGCCGCTCTTCTCCTCCTCCCCCCGCCTCCTCCTTCGCCGACGTCGCGCCGCTGGCCAGGCAGGTCCTGCTGCTGCGCCCCTCCCGGGCCGCCGGGGCCGCTCTGCTGGGCCTGGCGAGGGTGCTCGACGGGCTCTTCGCCTTCGAGGCGAAAAATGCATCTTCTTCCTCTTCCGCGGCTGCCGCGGCTGCTGCTGCCGCCGCCTCCGACGCCGCCGCCGCGGTGCTCCTCGAGGTCGAGCTCGCCGCCAAGAGCGGCGGCGTGCCCGAGGCCGCGGCGGTCGCCTGGACCCGCTCCCTGGCGTCCCGCGCCTCGCCCTCGCCCGGGGGCGCGGCCCTGCTGCTCACGCTGGCCGGGGTCCCCCGCCTGGCGTCCCAGGCGGTCGAGGAGACCGCGAGGGCTCTGTCGGGCGCCTTCAGGGCCGAGGCCGTCGCCGCGGGGTCGCGCTGGGCCGCGAGGCTGCCCGCGCTCCCTCTGCCCGCCGCGAGGGACCTCGAGGAGGCGCTCGTCGGGGCCGTCTCCTGCGGGGGGGGCAGGCTCCTGGGCTCTGCGCTGGCCCTGGCGGGGGTGCTGCTGGACGGGGCCCCGCTCGTGGCGGCCTCGGCGGTCCTCGGAGCCGACGGCGACGACGACGACGACGAAGGCGGGGCCGAAGCAGCCGACGAAGAGGAGGCAAGAAAGGAGAAGGCAGCCTCTTCCTCTTCTTCCTCTCTGCGCTCCTCCCCCAACCTTCCCCCGGACGAGCGCGGTGCCCGCCTCGGGGCCCGCGTGCTCGTCGCTGCCTACGGGGCCTCGCGCCTGAGCCGCGGGGACGTTCTCAGGCTGCTCTGCGGCAGGCTCGCGGCCTCGGCGGGGGGCTGGGCGGCAGACGGAGGAGGGGGCCGTGGCGGAGGCCATGGAAGCTGCGAAAGCGCCGCCCGCGGCGTGCCGCACTGCATCGCCGCGCTGGGGGAGATCGCCCGGGGCCACCCGGAGGACCTGGGAGGGGCCCACGCGGACGCGCTCCGCGAGGCGCTGGCGCTCGCCGGGGCTCTGCCGGCCGCGGCCGGGGGCATCGCGCTCCTGTCGGCGCTGTGGCCGGCCGCGCGCCGCTCGCGCGGCGCGCGCGACGCCGCCGCGCTCGCGCTCCGCAAGGCCGCGTTCTCCCGCGAGCCCGCCGCCCGGGCCACCGCGGCGAGGGGACTGCTGATGACGGCCTCGGCGGAGGCCAGGGCGGCGTCCCTGGCGCTGGAGGAGGCCCGCGAGAGGGCCGCGGCGGCGGCGGCGGCGGCGGTGGCGGCGAGGGCGAGGGCGCGAGCGGGAGCGGACGGAAACGACGGCGGCGACCCGGGCCCCTCGCAGCAGGCCGCTCCGTCGCAGCAGCCCTTCCCGGCGGCAGAGGAGGCCGCGGCGGCGGTCGCAGCAGCGCAGGCGCAGGCTTTCCACTTCCAGCAGTCTGCAGCCTCCTCGGCCACCGCCGCGCAGGAGCTAGGGGGGCTGCTTCGAAGGGCACTGGCGCAGCAGGAGGCTGTGAGGATTGCGGTGTACGGCTCGGCGCCCTCGCTCGTCAGGGCCGACGTCGCCAGTTCTGTCTCTTCGACCACCGCCACTACCACCACTTCGACGCTCGCCTCGCTGTTGGCCCCGCACCTGGAGAAGTTCGTGGGAGACGGCACCCCGCGCGGGGGTGCGCCGCTGAGGCTCGACCTGGCCATCGTCCCCGTCGCAGGATCCGGCGCTCTCTCTTCCTCGGCTGCTGCTGCCGCGCTCGAGGCCGACGACGTCGACGAAGAGGCGGGGGCTCCCTCCGCCGCCGCCGCTGCTGCCGGCGCTGCGTTTTCTTCGTCTGCTGCTGGAATCCGCATCGTCGAGCCCCTCGCGGCGCTGCTCTCCTGCGCCCGTCTGTCGGTCCTCGCGGCCCGCGGGAGGCACGTCGGGTCTGCCGCCGCGCCCGTTGCCGCCGGAGCGGAGGAGGGAGAGGCCAGCGCCAACCGCCGCTCGGACCCGGTCTCCTCCCTCTCCCTAGCCTTTGCGCGCGCCCGAGACGGCGTCCTGGCCTCCGTGCCGGAGGACTACGGCCTCGACAAGACCGCGGGGCTCGGCGACAACGGCGGCAGAGCCGCGACCTGCCCGACCCTTGGCGCGGCCCGCGCGGGAGCGCTGGCGGCGTGCCTCGAGGTGCTCATGGAGGACGCCGCCGCCGCGGCGCTCTCGGCCGACGAGCCCGCGGACTCGGCCGCGACCAAGGTCTCCGCGGCGTTCAAGGTGCACGAGAGGCTGCGCAGGATGCTGCTGCAGCTGCTGGTGGCTTCGACTGCGAGCACGACGGGCTCGGCCGGCGGCGGAGGCTCCTCTTCCTCCTTGGGCGCCGCCGCCGCCGCCGTCGGGAGCAAGCGCGGCCGCGACGGCGGCTCCTCCTCTTCTTCTTCTGCCTCGGCGCCCGCCTCGTTCGCGCTCCGGGCCCTGCTCCGATCGCACCTGTCCGCGGGGGCGATCGCCGCCTTCCTCGACGCGCTGGTCGAGGACGGGATGAAGCCGAAGGCGCGCTTCGTGCCCCCGCCGAACCGAAACGGATCGGCGGGCGGCACTGGCGGCGACGGCAGCGCTGGCGGCGACGGCGCTGCTGCTGCCGCTGCCGGGGCGACTTCCCCGTCGCTCGGGGAAGGGGCCCGCCTCGCCCGGGACAAGCATTTCCAGGCGTTTGTGCTGCGCTCGGCGACGGCGCTGCTGCTGTCGTCGCAGTCGAGCTTCGCAGCTTCTCCTTCAACTGCAACGTCGTCAAACAACAGCAACAGCAATCCGGCAGCGAGGGCCGCCGCTGCCGCCGCCGCAGCGTCTTCGCCCTGGGCGAGGCGCGCCCGCGCGGTACTGGCCCGCCCGCTGCTCCGTGCGGCGGGGATGATCGTTTCTGCCTACGCGGGCACGCGCGGCGGCGGCGCTGCTGCCGCTGGAGGCGGCGGTTCCGGCGGCGGCGGTGCGAGCGCAAGCGTCGCGGCGGCCCTCCTCGGAGGGAGCAACGGCGTCCCAAACCCCGCCGCGACTGCGGCCCTGCTCGCGGGGGACTCGACAGAGTCGCTTGTGATGCTCGCCGTGCAGTCTATTGGCGTGCTGCTCAAGGGGGCGGCCCTCGGAGGGGACCTGAGGGAGGTCTTGGAGAGCGCCGGCGAGGAGGAGGAGGAGGAGGAGGACGAAGAGATGAACGACGGCGACGGCGACAACGGAAAGCGCCGCGGCCGCCATCAGCGGACCTGGCTGCCCCTCGCCGCGAGGCTCGTCGAGAGGCTCTCCGACAACGCGTGCTGGAAAGAGCTCGAGGCCCTGGCGACGGTGCTGACCGGCGTGACCGCGAGGATCGGAGGAGCGGCAGGAGGGAACTCTTCCGCCGCCGACGCCGCCGACGCCGCCGGATGCTGCTGCGCGCCGCTCGCCGCAGCGGCGCGCCAGGCTCTCTCCTCCAGGGAGCTCTCGCACGGGCCCGCGGTGCGCTCGCTCGTGGCCCTGCTCGTCTCTGCCTCTCGCCCCGAGCGAGGGGAGGACTTGGAGGCGGCCCACGACGTCTCGCGCGCCGTCGCGGAAGTCCTGGCGGTCGCCGCGACGACCAACCCGGGAGGGGACGGCGCCGCTGCCTCGGTCGCCGCGGCCGCGGCGGCGGCGTCCGAGGCTCTCCCCGCGATCAACTCGAGGACGCTCCCGGCCGCCGCCGGGGCCCTGGCCGAGGCTCTCACCGCCGCCCTGACAGACGTCGCCTGGGCGCTGGCCCGCACGCGGGAGGCCGTGGGCAACGCCCAGGGCGGAAGCGGCTCTGGAGGCGGCGGCGGAGGAAAGGTAGCGCCCTCTGCTGCCGCCGCCGCGGCCGCCGCCGCCGCTTCGGCCGCCGCCGCCGACGCCTCCTGCGACCGCCTCCGGGGGCTCCTGGCGCCCCTCGCCGAGCTCGCGAGGGCCTCGGGGCTTAGCGTCCGCGCCCCGCGGGCTGGGGACCGCACGCTTTTAGCTATCCGAGCTGCCTACCGCGCGCTGACCGCCGCAGCGAAGCTCGCGGGGATAATGACGGCTGCTGCTGCTGCCGCGGCGGCAACAGGCTCGGGAGCAAACCCCTCCTCGTCTCTTTCGGCTGCTGCTCGCCCGGCGCTCCGCCCGGCGTTCAGTGCCCTGGTTGCCGATGCCCACGAGACGCTGGGTCCAGCGGCGCAGGGGATGATCCTGGACTCGGAGAACACCGCGGCGGTGACGGCGGGGAGTGGCGGCGGCGGAGGAGGAGGAGGAGTTGCTCCGGCGACGGCGACGGCGGCGGCGGCAAAAATTTCAAACGCGGCCGCGGCCTCCAACGGCGCCCGCGCCCCCGAGATCGTCTTCGCCGCGGAGGCCTTCGACGCGGCCCTCATCAAGCTGGGAGCCGCAACGCGCGCCAACCTGATGCGCGGCGCGAGGCGCGCGATGGCCCGCGACTTTAGGATCACACTCAACGACTCGACGACGACGATGACCGGAGGAGGCGGAGGACGAGGATGCACGCCGGCGACGGGAAACAGGGGAGGGAACTCGTCGGCCGGCGCTGCCCGCCACCCCGCGAGGGACACGCCCTTGGCCGAGACCAAAGCCAATGGGGAGAGGATCTGATAGTTTTAGTTATGAACTGAAACGCGCGCGTGATAGGGAAGAGAGACAAAAAGAGAGAGAGAAACTTCGCCTTTTTTCAATGATTTTTTTGGAAATCTCTCGAGTAATTTTCACGTTCCCCCCGACGAAGAAAACAAGTAAAACAAATTATTTCCATCTCATCTCTCTCTCTCTCTCTCTCTGCCTGTCCAATAAAAGAACAGATGAAGAAGGAAAGGAGAAGACGCCGCTCTCTCTCTCTCAACGATTTTGATATAATGAAATGGAAAACAAAAACCCAAGTTTTTTTTAACGCTGCGTTTGAAGTTCCTTTTTTTTTGCGTTTTTTTGATGATAGTCGAAAGTTGAAAGAAAAATGATTTTCTAGGAACAAAGGGGGGACAAACTGGACCGAGTAAAAGTGTTGTTGATAGCGGGAAGGGGGTAAAGACTGGAGAACAAAGGTCTGGGGGGGGAGGGGGTGCTAGGGAGAGAAAGGGAAGGGGCGAAGAAGGCGAAGGAAGAAAAGAAAGTATGCGAACAAACGAAAAAGACACTCCTCAAGTGTAGATCGCCGCGTCGCACACAAACTTGTCCTTCGTCAGCACGCCAAACCCTTGCAGGCACTGGTCCCACGTCCCCGTCGCCTGGTTGAGCCCTGCCAGCGCCGACGTCGCCGCGGCGTTGTTCTCGATCGACACGCGCGAGTCGTTGGACGCGCGGACGTCGGCGAAAGCGTCGTCAAAGGCCGGGAACTCGACGATCGCGCCCAGCAGCACGTTGGGGTTGGCGCCGGGCCCGAAGAGGTGCCGCACCTTGTCGCACGAGCCCGTCCGCGGGCACGCCGCCGACCGCGACTGCGGGCGGGTGGGGGGCCTCTTGCCCCACCCGACCATCAGGCTGCGGCCCCCGTCCCCCAGGAGGTAGCGCATCTGCGCGCGCGCGAAGCAGGTGTAGCGGTCGCGCTTGCCGACCGTCAGGAACTTGCTCTTCATCTGCCCGTACATCAGGCTCAGCAGCGCGGCGTTGGCCGTCCCCCCCGTCGTCGGGCTGGCCCTGTTCCACGCGCGCCCCCTCGGGGTGAACAGCACCTTGCCCGTCGTCGAGCAGATCCACTGCTTCAGCATGTCCTGGACGGCAACGTGGAAGGCGCCCTCGTCGGTCAGCTGCGCGAGCAGGACGTTGCTCGTGAAAAACATGTTGTCCCAGTCGAATGTCAGCGACAGGTCGCGCTCGCCCTCCATGTCGACGTGCGCGCCGTAGTACTTGTTGACGTCCTGAAAGTAAGCCGTGTCGTTGGTCGCCCGGTACATCCAGGCGGCGGCCCAGAGGAGGTCGTCGCGGTAGGAGGTCGAGTTGTAAAAGACGAGGGCCGAGCCGTTGGCAAACGCCGTCGGCGGGAGGCAGGCCGCGCGCGGCACCTTGGACGTCACGCGCGCGCGGGCAAACTTGCTGGTGCAGTCGTACTTGAACCGGGCCGTGTAGGCCCCCTCGTGCCTGGTCGTCTGGCGGTACAGGCCCCCGGCGGCGGTCATCAGCTGGTCGTAGTAGGCGCTGTTGTTGCCGTGCTCGCGGAAGACGAGCGCGGAGGACACCAGCGCGCCGATGAGCTGGCCCGCGAGGTCCGAGGCGCCGTCGGCGGAGTGAACGACGTAGGCGGGGCGCCGCATCTGTTTTTTTGTTTTCGTCGAGGGTGCGAGTTTTTGTGGAGGTGTGAAGGGAGGACAAGAGGGGAAAAGGAAAAAGAGGTGAGCAAGAGAAAAAGGAAGCAGAAAAGTGTTGCCGCTCGATGCGTGTCGCCTTTTCTCAACCCTGACTCTTCAGCGTTTTTCCCTCTCTCCACCCCGACAAAACTCGACTTTAAAAACTCTCTCTCTTTTCTCCTTACCTCGCGCTCCGTCATGTTCTCCGGCGTCGCCCACGTGTCGAAGTCCGTCGTCAGGTTGCCGACCTGGTAGACCATGGTGTACCCGCCCTTCCTCCCGGACTCGGGGTGGAAGGTCTTGAGCAGGTAGTCGGCGCCCCACTTGACCGAGTCGAGCGCGTGCCTCGTCTCCCCGGCCCGCGCGTAGCCGCGCGGGAAGGTCAGCATGCCCCAGGCCAGCATTGAGGTGGTGAAGGCCGTGGTGACGGTCATCTTGACGGTTCCCACGGCGCCGCCAGAGGCCCACCCCCCCGTGAGGTCGTCGAAGCGGAACTTGGGCGAGCGCTCGTACGGGAACGTGTTGCCGCGGAACGCGACGCGGTTGCCCGCGGGGAGCTCGCCCAGCCTCTGCGCCTCGTAGAAGCGCAGCGACGCGCCCGCCGCGCGGCCGTAGTCGTACTCGGCCGGGTAGACGGCCCACAGAAGCATCAGCGCGAGCAGCGAGCAGACGTACGACAGCAGGAAGCAGACTTTGCACGCGGCGGCGAGCACCCGGCCGCGCATGCCCAGGGCGTAGATCAGGAGCAGCGTCGGCGAGATCATCGAGTAGATGATCCAGACCACCGAGATCGACAGCGTGGTCACGACGGTCGGGCCGTGGGCGAGCTTGGAGATGCCGATGCCGAGCGTGACGGTGAGCGAGACGAACGACAGCGCGGGCATCCACAGGTCGCCAATCGCCGAGTTGGCGAGCCGGCCCGCCGCGCCCTTCATCGTCGTCTTGAACGTGATCTTGGCGCGCCCCGGGATCAGGGACAGCAGCGACTTCCAGCACGCCTTGATGAACGTCCACCACAAGATGTTGTTGGCGACCGTGGCGAAGAAGATGGGGAACGCGTGCGTGCGCTTGTGCATGAAGTTGAGCACCGCGGACTGGCCCAGGACGTAGACGGTCAGCGCGCCGGCGGCCCACTTGGAGACGACGATGGGGAACATGCCGGCCCAGATGGTCAGGATCGGGATGAGCATGAAGAGCGGCGTGGTCATGGCGCCGACGAAGTAGGACCACACGCCTGAGAGAGGAGTTTTTGGTTTTTTTTGAAAAAAAAGAGAGGGGGCGAAAAAAAAGGTGAGTTTTTCTTCTTTCTTCTCTCTCTCTCTCGTCCGACTTCTCGACCTCTAAAAAAAACCGAAAAAAAACCGAAAAAACTCACCAGAGCAGTACATGATCTTCATCGGCCACGACAGCTCCTTCTGCAGCAGCGGGTTCTTCGGACCGAAGACGATCTGGAAGTGGCCCTTGCACCAGCGGGAACGCTGCTGGAAGCAGTTTCGCACCTGCTCGGGCGCCTCGCCGACGACGAGGTACTCCTCGACGTAGCGGCACTCCCACTTCTTCTTCTTGAGCTCCATCCCCAGGGCAAAGTCCTCCGTGAGGGTGTACTCGGGGGACCAGCTAAATTTGGGGAGGGTTTTGGTTGGGGGGGGGGGGGGGGGGGGGGGGAAAGGGGGGGGGGGGGGAGGGAGGACCGCGGAAAGAAACACCCATTTTTTGGGTTTTCCCCCCCTCACCGACACCCGTGTAGAAACGCC
>Ga0114918_10006268_pt1 | contig 10084 bp, 16 predicted proteins | sample LantaG_FD_87015 | JGI IMG/M metagenome (GOLD analysis project Ga0114918, IMG submission 87015) | Deep subsurface microbial communities from Baltic Sea to uncover new lineages of life (NeLLi) - Landsort_02402 metaG | ecosystem: Environmental > Aquatic > Marine > Oceanic > Sediment | place...
AGATCGCCCGCGGGGCGTTGGGGCGATGCATCTACACACCTGCATGCTTCGCTGTACAGCGATTCACTGCTTGCCCCGACACGTATTCATTTACTCGTATATGCAAATATTGTTATACATGCACAATGTAATATGCGATCGGCCTGGATTTTCCTTTTGACGGTCTACCGATCGTCGCGTAGAATACTCATAGTAGGTTCGATTCACTGGACGGACGGGAGCAATGGGCAAAGACACGATCAGCAGCACGGCAGGCCCGGCGGGGGGTCGATCCGACTCTGCGAGTGCGTCACTTCGCATCGTCGTTTCCGTCCGTCCAGGCCCCGCCGGGTCTTGTGCCGTGCTTAGGAGTTTGCATCATGGCAGAGCGTAAGAAGAGTGCGAAGCCTCGTAAGACACCCGTACGGACGCGGGTAGTGGTGTCGATGGAGCCGGCGGACTGGCCGTTCATCTGTTCAGCGGTACAGGGTGCGGCGGATGACCTCGAAGCATCGATGCCGGATGGCCTTCCTCCGCAGGTGCGGCTGGCGGCAGTCGGCAATGCGGGGCGGATCGCTGCCGAGTTGCTGCGTCGAGTTGACGGCGGGATGATGCGCAGGGAGGGGGGCGACACTGCCGATGCAGACAAAGCGTGAAATGCGGTTGCGTCAAATTCACGTCATGTATCGGCGTGTCTTGATACGTCAACTCGGAATGGTTGAGTACTTGAGCGAGGCCGTCTTGCAAGAGGACTCGCCTACCGTGCCGCTGGATCGGGTGCTTGATCCTACTGTGTGCGATGTCGTCAAGGCACGCATGGCGGTCAACTTGGAAGATTTACAGGTGCAGTTGCGACGTCTGCTTTCCGAGTTGGATCAGGTCAAGTCGCCGGAGAACACAGGCTAAGAAGGAAAGGAGTTAGTGGCCTATGTCATTCAAAGAATCTGATGCTGCAATGCCACCGAGTCGATTCCTCAAGTTGGAGGACGACGGGGACACTGTCGATGTTGTGTTCGTCGGTGAACCGGTCCCCCGCAAGTCCATGTATCACAAGGCAGAAAGGACTCAGTTCTGTTTCCCTGTGATGCAGGACGATGGGTCGCTCGTCCTTTGGACGGTCGGTGTCCGTCTCTACATCCGTTTACGTGACGGATGGGAGAAGTTCCATAACAAGCGTGTGCGGATCACACGTCATGGGGTCAAGGACGATCAGGCCACGCGGTACGACTTCGAGTCGAAGCCATTGACGCAAGCGATGGTCAAGGCGATGAAGGGTCTGACCCCGTCCGACCTTGATGAATTGTTCACGTCTCCAGGTGCGAGCGACCCCGACCAGGGGCATGACATTCCGATTTAGGTGCTGCCGGTAGTGGTGATGCCCCCGGACGATAGGTCCGGGGGCATTGTTAAGGCATGACACATGGAGTGATATACAATGCCGAATGTAAGAGGCAGAGCAAAGCAGGACATGCACCGGGCTGCACTGTTATGCGACCACATCCAGGAACATCTAGGGTGGATCGCTATAGAGTTTGAGGACCATGTCGAGTGGTCGGACTGTCTCAAGGCCGCTGCCGGGACTGCGTTCACGTTGAAAGAGATGATACAGCGGATTGCTGAGCGTCAGCCGTAAGGTCTGTGTGAGCTATGGCCGATGTTCTTACTAGGTTGCTCAAGCAAGTTGTCAAGGGGTTAGGGGGTCAGGTGGGGGTAACGACGTTTCGACACATGGCCGTAAGGTCATTTATCGCCCACGTTCGTAAGCTCGACCCTACACAAGCGGTCGGATCGAAGATGCTGGCAGCGTTGCAAGGTCAGGGTTTGGGGATCAGGACCAGCGTATTCTATAAATATGCAAGGCAGACTACGGGGTACACGCAAGCTGGATTAGATCAGCTTATCAAGCAAGTGGAGAGTCCTCTATATGCCACAATCATGCTTTCCGATATGCCGGAATCAAACTGGTTTCAGTCGAGGCAGTATATGACTGCAATGTCAGTTGAGACAAGAATGGACTCAGGGACAGGGGCGTTCGCTGTGATGCCTTTCAACTACAGTCATAACGATCGGCTTTCTCCGCAGGAAGCTATGGCCGCATTTATACGGGATCAGGGTTCTAAGTGGAAGCCCGGCAATATTAAATGGGAGACTCTGACGTTCAAAGGTATGTTCAAGCGGGCGAAGTTGAAATGACTACTCGCCGGTTTCATGCCTTGGGTCCGAATCAAGGGAAGTCATTTCCCCGTAATTGGGTGTTCGTCGATACGGAGTCTCATATCGAAGTGTTGCCCAACGGGGGCGAGAAACACACGCTGCGATTAGGCGTTGCGGTCTATGTCCGTGACGGTCGGGCGAACAATCCTGCGCGTGAGACGTGGTGGGGTTTCGACAAGGCTACAGAGTTTTGGGGTAAGGCAATTGCTTGTTGTGAGCAGAACCGCAGGTTATGTATTGTGGGGTACAATATCGGCTATGACTTCCGCACTTTGAGCGGGTTCAAGGTCTTGACGGGCTTAGGGTACACGCCGATCCGATTGTACCTGTCGTCATTCTGTACTATTCTACAGTTCACTAAGGGGAAGCATATCATCCTAATACTTGACGCGCAGAATTACTTCCGGGGATCGTTGGAGCGTTGGGGGGAGTTGATGGGTATGAAGAAAGTACCAGTGGATTTCTATAACGTGTCCGACGATCGACTGCGTGAGCATTGTTGGCGTGACGTGGAAATACTCCAAAAGCTGTGGGGCAACTGGCGTTCTTTCGTGACGGAGAACGATCTCGGGCATTTTTGTGTGACTATCCCGTCGCAGGCTATGACCGCGTTTCGCCACCGGTTCATGCCTTGCGAGGTCTACATACATAACAATGAAGAGGCCACGGAGATAGAGCGGGAGAGTTATGTCGGGGGTCGGGTCGAATGTTGGCACGTCGGGGTAATGTTGGATGGTCCTTTCTACAAAGTCGATGTAACGAGCATGTATCCCGCCATGATGAATAAGTTCCCTGTCCCCGTCAAATTGCTTGGCGTATGGCGTGACCCTACTATTGAGCTTGTCATTGACGCTATCAAGGAACATGCTGTAGTTGGCGAAGTTCTGATAGATACAGATAAGCCGATCTATTCGGTGCGTCACGAAGGGGTTCTATTATGGCCTACGGGTCAGTTCTGGACAACTCTCACCGGACCGGAGATCGAGCTTGCTTTGTGGCATGGTCATATCCTGGAGTTCGGCAGGGTGTGTGTGTACAAGCGGGCGGTCCTATTCGCCAAGTATGTTGAGGCCATGTTTGCCTTGCGGCAACAGTTTCAGGAGGATCATAACGAGGTGTGGTCGGAAATGGTAAAGCGACTATTGAACACGCTTTACGGAAAGTTCGGGCAAAGGTCTGAGCAGTGGGAATATCAAGGGTATAATAAGAACCTTGAGGACGGAATGATTACCGTCTACGATGGTATAACGGGCGAGTCATATAAGGTCTATCAGGTGTGCGGCCACGCACATGCTGTGATTGGATGGGAAGAGGCGTTCAATAGTTTCCCCGCGATTGCTTCTTACATTACGTCTTATGCCCGATGCTATTTGTGGGAGCTAATCGTTACGGCGGGCATGGAGAACGTGTTGTATATGGACACTGACTCGCTGATTCTAAGACAGGCCGGGTTTGACCGCTTACAATCGTACATTCAACCCGGCGTGTTGGGCAAACTCAAACTGGAGTATGTCACACAATCTCTCAAGATTGACGCACCCAAAGAATACTATACCGACAAAGAAGAGAAGTGTAAGGGCGTCAGGAGTAGTGCAAAGCATGTCACAGAAACACGGTGGGACGATATGAAGTGGGAGAGTATGCGGGGTGCGTTACGGACGGGTCGAATTGACCACGTGCATATTGACCCGATAACAAAGAACCTATTACACTTCTACAACAAGGGGGTTGTTCATTCTTCGGGCGCAGTCACACCGCTTGTCTTGGCGGCAGTCAACGCTTCCTCTTGACGTTCCATCTTGCGAACAGCAGCGTCTACTTCCCGGAGTTGCTTCGCCCGCTTGAACAGGTCTTTCGTCGCCGCAACAGTCGATGCAAGCTGTTCTTTCGGTGTCGGCATATCGTTATTTCTCCATATCCACAAGGGCTTCCAGATAGAAGTTAAGGACCGTTTCGTCAGGATAGCCGAATTGCCCCATGTATGCAACCCATGCGTCTACGTCGATCACGCCCTTCTTAAGCCAGTCAGTTGCATCGGTGCGAGTCGGGAGCTTGTCTCGGACGACGGCGAGTTGCAGGTCCACGCCCCGCTCCAGGGACCATGCCCGGACGATCCGCTGTGCCTGGGGCTGCGTGAACCCATGTTCGATGAGTGTACTCGCCGCAATCGACTCCGGCAACAGTCCGGCGTCGAAGAGTCGGCGATATTGCTTGGCGACGGCTGATAGGTCCGAGGTAGCTATCTGCAAGTCGCTTCGCTGCAAGAGGAAGTTGCCTGTTTCCGTTGCGTAGCCGATAGCATCGAGAAAGGCCAGGGCTGCCGGACGATCGATCAGACCCCCGATGTAGGCTGCGAGTATGTCTCCCTTTGTGAGTTCTCTTGCTTGGGAGTTGTCGGCTTCGATCTCCGGCAAGTCTACAGTTGTGTTATGACGCTGCCGCTTAACATCGGCACTGGCCAGGTAATACCGGACTTCCCGGGGACCGTAATCGAGTTCCTCCAGGTAGGTTTGCAGTTCTCTACGCTGTATCCACCCGCGAACATAGGCGTCAATAGCCTCTGCCTTTGTTAAGGTTCGTTCGTCGGTAGCGGCGTCGATGAAGGCGGACTTCGCCAGTATCTTTGAGTTCTCCGGCGAGTACCCTAACGCAAAGAACATGTCGAATACTTGCTTCTCGTCTACAACTTCTTGCTTGACGAGCTTAGGAATGGTTCTCCTGGGAATCAGCCGGTGCGATATGCCTAGCATCTTCTCTTGATAGAAAGGCATAATGTCGAGGGCACGCATCAGTTTTGTTAGTTCATCATGCGTCAGGAGTCCCCGGTGGTACATATCGAAGCCCTGTCCGGGAGAGGGCAAGTCCCAATGCGCAGCCCAATACATCTTAAGGACTTCTTCGGACAGTCCTACTTTCTTGCCCCATTCCGTCAAGTCGTGAGGATAGTCTTTGAATTGCCCGAACGCCTCAGCAATCTCCGGTGTGAACACTTCACGAACGGCCATGCGGATTACATCGGTGGGCGTAGGGGGAAGCCAGGACGTTGCTTCCTCAAACTTCGCAGTTTCTTCGGTATAGCCGAGTTCCTGTAACCGTATGATAAATGCGTCTTTGTCGATATGCTCTCGGCGATACCAGTTGAGAAGCTGCAATTCGTCCGGCAACCGAGGCTGCAAGTCGAGGTACATATCTTCCGTATCTTTACGATGCCCCAACAGCGACATACGATAATGCCACTGTTTATCGTCGAGCTTCCCACGTCGCCGGAGTTCCAGCAGTTCACCCGCCCCGACTTGACTCCGATGAGTTTCCCACAACACTTGCCCGATGTTCCAGTCTTTAGCGTATTTATACCCTGGGTCGTACCCCATCGACTGTAGAATCTTGGAAAACTGCGGATAGTCCATTTCCAACAGAGAGGACATTGTTGGAAGCATACTCAAATCGGCGTACGGTTGTGACGCGGTCTGAATTATCTTCTGTTGTGATTCACCGAACCCCCAGAGCTTGGCATTGTCCGCAAACAGCCTCGGGTTACCATCCCGCCATGATGCCACTAATAGGCTTGGTACGTCCACGATCTTATGAAGTGTGCGACTGTTTGTATCTTGCCCCGCTAGTTCTGTGACTACCCCGATTAAAGAAGTCAGGCCGAATATCTGGCAGAATACTGTTGCAATCCACCGCCCGATCATACCGCCCGGAATTTGTTGAAAGACTCCCTCAACCCTTGCAGCTTCCGCCTTTGCGTTAGCCTCGCTCATTCCCCGTGCAATCATTGCCTTATACGTAATCTGCGCAGCGAAGCTTCCTACTTTCTTAAGTTCGTCAGCAACCTTCTCGGCTTCACGTTCCCTTGCTTTCGTTTCCCATAGTACCGGGTCCACATCCTTTAATACGGATGCCGGGTCCAGGGGGTCTTTTGGCGTCAGACTCCCAAGGGGTGTTAACGCCGATTCCCAAAACTTGCCGAGTTGTATTTCTTCTTCGGCCATTGTTCTATTCGGGCTTCTCTAGCGGCGTGTTCGCGGCTTCCAACCACATACGAAACACATCCTCCGGGGTGAGTTCTTTCCTTTTCCCAAGTGCCTCTATTTCGTCCATGATTGCTTCCAGCACTGCTAGAAACCGTGTTGCAACTTCTGCAAGAGCTACAGAAGCTTCGTGGAAGTCGTCAACATTTATAGCTGCAAGCCAACGAACAAATAACTGGTATTCGGCTTGCCCTAACAGCGACCGATAATGACTGTAGTCCACAATTTCCCCGTTCGGTCATGGAGACTTAGTGGTCGCCTGTGTCTCCAGCTTCTCGATCCGTGCCGTCAATTCCGCCGTGGCAACCTTGCCGTTCTTGCGGGTCCGGCGTATCCATTCCGCCAGTCCACCGTAACCGGAAAGCAGTAAGATGCCAGCGATGCTTTCGACGATAGGCGGGGGTTCGCCAGCTTCGATCTGTTCCGGCGTCTTAGTCGCCGTGCCGCTGATAGCGGCGTCGAGTTTCTTGAAGTAGCAGCACCCGGACAATGCCACTGTGACAAAGGCCAGCACAAGCAACAAGGCAAGCATCTTATACATGTTGACGATTCCTTTACTGTGGGGGGAATGTGTACCCGTAAATCTGAAACGGGGCCATGGAGAGATTCATAAAGTCCCGGACACGTACGTGTTGACAACGTATCCATCTATCCAAAAACGTCCAATTCGCCCCGATCACTACAGCCGCGCTGTCAGAACCGCACAAACCATACCAATTGATACCGTCTATGCTGAATTCCGCTTCCGTTACGGAGGCAATACCGAAAATGCTAACGCAATCGACAACCTGCCCCAAGTCGCTTGCAACCCAATTGATCTGATTAAAGTTGCCTCCCGCCGCTACCGCTTGAGCATCCGTCCAATCAATAGGGCGTGTGACGATGCGACCACTATCGTCCACCCGGACAATCCGCAAGGCAGAACCCGACCGGCCCCACAAGGTCGCCCACACTCTGCTAATTGCACCCCGGATCGTCTGACTTGTAGGACAACTCGGTTCCAGCTTTACCCCCGCTTCCCCTAGTGGTGTTTTGAGTTCTTGCCCCGGCGGTGGAGCCATGCGCACAAAAGCAGCCATACGTTGGCGAAGTTCCGCCGCTTGATCGTTCGATGGCTTGGGAGACTCTTCACCCATGCGTCCTCGCCCCTTTTATGGGGGCGTCAACTCCACATTCTCGACTGTTGACCGCATCACACGCATCTGGTGGGGTTGCGTTGCAGGACATATCTGCAATGCTTCCTTGATGCTGCCCAACAGAAGAAGTTCGTCGTCGTCGCTTGTCGGATTCAACAGCAGTTGAACCATCAAGCGTGTTTGTACTTTTGTCGATTCCTTCTCCATGTGTCCTCGCCCATCCTTTCGGGTTCGTTGCCCTTCCGAGTCCGTGTTCTCGGATTATGCCGTTTCGTGCGTTTTCAGATAGCCACCTACAGGGTCATATACGGCACTGAATATAACGAGCAGTGCCGCAATGTCTAAAGCTTGTGCAATTGTCGATGCCTCGATGCTGAACAAGTATACTTCCATTGCCGCTGTGTTAAGTTGCATCGACGGTAACGCCTCGAACCTTGCGGACCATGTATCGTTATTCACGAACAGTTGAGAGTTCGCATCGCAAGTTAACGGGGATTGCTTGCCTTGAAATCGCCCCGTCAATATCGATAACGACCATTCCATTGTGTCCCGGAGAAAGAGCATTTCCGGGAACAAGGGTTCCAGGTCAAACACGTCCTGGAATAACGGCGTCAACACACGTTGCAGTTTGCCCGGTTCACCCATTGTTGTATCCGCCTACGCCCTTATGTTCGGACGCCCTCGCCAATGTTCTCTGGCGTATTACACGCCGGTTTCGTCGTAGAACACTGTGACTTTCTGCGTTAACGCCCCCGCTGTACCGTTGCGGAAACCGCACTTGAAGGTCTGTCCCTCCACCAACAGCATTTCGATGGGGACTCCCTGGAAGTCGGCCTGATTCACTTCCGCCCCCACGTCGGCGATACGATCTTGATCGACGAAACAGATCATATCGGTACCGTTCACCTGCTCGAACCATACCGACTTGATCGTGCGAACCTTGAGAGCCGATCCGCTGATGATATCGACAACCGTTTCGACGTTCGCCGCCGCGAGTACATCTCTCGTTATGCTGCGAATCATGGCAATATCTCCACGCTTCCTGTCTGTGTAATCCGTGAAATCCGTGGACTGCTTCTTACGTTCGAGTTACATCGAACACAAGGCCAAGCTTCAGTTCACCGGCTGTGAAGTCCGCACCCGCCCCGGTTCTCGCCAACGTGAGAATCGGAGTCAGTTCGTCGCCCGACTCGAACAGCATCGGCGGATCGAACACGATGATACGAGGCGACATGTACTGGACGCCCGATGCCAACCTGCCCGCGATTGTCGATGCGACCGTTGTTGCGGCGACGTGTGTGACATCGCCAAGCAACGTCATGCCCGTCAAAGCCTTGTCGAAGATATCCTCTCGATCCTTCAACATCTTGAGATACGTTGTATACTCCCCGTTCGCCGCCGCCGTTCCCTTTGTCCACCCCGAACCGAACATCGCCAAGAGCAGCATCGTCGTCCGAGAGGGAACGGCTTCACCACCGGGGAAGGCCGGGAACGCCGTGTTGAGGTCCGACTGATTCAACTCCAAGTCGCCCGCCGTCGCGCGTACACCGGAGTTGGAAACCACCTGGAACAGCCGGTACGTGTCCGACTTGCTGCCGTTGGGTTCACCTGCCTTCACGTCGTCAGCGTCGTAAAGGTCATACACGACTTCCATGAAGGAGTTTGCCGCACCCCCGGTGACTTCCAACGTCTGGCCACTTTCGAGCGGCAAGGTCGGGAACATCCCCGCCGCTTCGATTGCCGACATGATGCTTTCGTATCCCGCACTGTGCATATCCCCCAATCCGTACCACACTGCAGGAAAGGCGAAATGCAAGGCAAGCTTGCGGTCGATCAGCACCTGAATCGTTTCCGCCGCCGTTGCGTTCGGATGGTAATACAGCTTCCGAACCCTTGCCGACTGCCCCGCCGGAATCGCAAGCGAGAGAGCCGTAACCCCCGCCGCTTTCTGTACCATGCCCTGTCTTTGCAGTCCCATGATCGAGTCTCCATCTATCGGTAGCAAACATCGGGACCGACAGCTTGCAGTTGATTTACTTCTTCGACCGGTCGAACACAAACCCGGCCATGCCGGTAACCTGAATGGTCATGCGCCGGATCGAGTCGGCGAGGGTCCGCTTGGGGACGGCTGCGATCTCCCCGTCAAGCGAAGTCTGCTTGGCGTTCCGCTGCGCGTGAAACTGAGTGATGAGACTGCGAGCAGCCTCCGCACCGGGACCGATACGGTCCGACTTGGCGAGCGTCTTTGCTCGCCATTCCTCCAGCGTGACAGCCCGCAAGTTGCGAGCCATCTTGCCGGAATCGACGGCCTTGATGAACCCGGCCTTTGCCCGGTCGAGTTGCCCCGCTGCCAACTCCGTCGGCGAAACCGTTACGGCCTTCACCCCGAGTTCCACGTCGCCGACACTTTCCGACAGTCGCCGAATCTGCTTGTCGGCGATAGCCGACGGGTCTCTCTGCTTTGCCATGATGCTTTCCTTTCACTGTCAGTGTGAATCGCTGAACCGCCGACCGCCCGACTCCACTAACCTCGACGGGCGACTAACCTATTATGATTATATACGGATGGTCCGATGTGTGTCTAGAAGAATCTTGGAAAAACCGCTGGAATCTTTTGCCCGATCCCCACTCCCCTTACACTAGTTTTGTGCAAGATGTATCGACGAAACTCCATGCTGGGCGATCCCCTTATATGTAGCGGCGTACATCCTACCCCGCCAA
>Ga0114918_10006269_pt1 | contig 10083 bp, 12 predicted proteins | sample LantaG_FD_87015 | JGI IMG/M metagenome (GOLD analysis project Ga0114918, IMG submission 87015) | Deep subsurface microbial communities from Baltic Sea to uncover new lineages of life (NeLLi) - Landsort_02402 metaG | ecosystem: Environmental > Aquatic > Marine > Oceanic > Sediment | place...
CCTGTATATAATATTCTATATGCAAGCTGAGAATATCGATCCTCATATGTAAATAAACCTTTATGGGGTCCTATTGGATTAAGACCCATGTCCTGAGCTCTTTGAGCGAATGGTTCTCTCATAATGTTCTCCTTTCAAGGTATTTGTTATTGCTTCTTGAAGGAGTTCTGATAATCCTTCTTTAAACATACTAAGTTCTGTGTTTTTTAATTTCATATCGGCAAGAATTTTAGAAAACTTTTCAACTGCCATATTTATATCAGCAGTTCCATGTTCCCCATTTCTATCTTTACCAATTTGAACTTTACCATCTCGGTAAACATAAATAACCAGATCTGCAGCGTATATCTTTTCTCTTCTAGTTGGTCTGGTTATATTATATCCACTACCACCGCTACCATCAATGATCATTATATCCTCTCTGCTTGAAATCTCAAATAAATATTTCGACCATCAAATTCAAATGATTGATCAATAGATGTAATTTTAAATCGTTTTTCCAATTCAAAGAAATATTTTGCTCTTTCCATTGTCCAAACCGATGTATGTGGATCAGGTGGTTGATTAAGCAATTCTGTAGTAAGAATTATATTATTTGCATCAAAATTATTATCTATTTTTTCATTTAGTATCATTTCTGCTAACATTGTATAATTCGGAACTATAACATCAATGAGCGAACCTTTATTTGTTATAGTTGATAAAAGATAAATAAAATAACATACTTTATCCATTAGCACATGTTCAAGAAATCTATAGATACAAATTTTATCAAAAGAAATTTTAGTTCTTTCCATAAATTCGTAAATATCTGTTTTACAATAATAAGATTTATTTAATGTACCATTCCATTCCGCCAATTCTTTTTCAATAACATCAGGTTGGGTATTCTGATAGTACATTATATCAGAGTTAATTAAAAAATATGGTTCTGGTAATTCTAAAGGTAATTCTTTTCCTGCTGCAATATTTAAAATTATATTCATATATTCTCCTTTTCAATAGCTTGACATTTCCATTTATACCATCTTTTATTAGAAATAAATGATCTATGATTAATATTATTTTCTAAACAAAATTTAGAAATATCATTTGTAATAATGACCTGTCCTTCTGGATTAATGATCTTCCATGTTTTTGATGACGGATTATCTTTTCCTATTAATTTTCCAGATCTTGATTTACTAATTTTTGCTTTGGTGGTATTAGATCTTTGTTTTCCAAAATTGGGATTATCTTGACCTCGTTTTCCAAACATATGATTTTTTTCGCCAATTTGTTTTTCACCAATTTTACGTCTGGTTTCTTCAGACAAGATTGTTCCACGCCTTGTGCCTGGCTTACCATACATAGGATTATTCTCACCGGAATTAACTCCAGAAATTGACATATCTTTCATGTTATCTTCATGATTTCCAATATATAAATGTTCTGGATTTATACACTTTTTGTTATCTTTTGTATGGTCATTGTTGCATTTATGAAGAACCATTAAACCATCTGGTATATTACCATTGAATAAATAGTAGCTAGCTCTGTGAGCGCTATAAAATTTTTTATCATCTATTGTTCTTCTGTATTCTCCATATGCTTGAGATGGGGTATCTTCATAAATCCAGCATCCATTTTCATTAATTTTAATTTTACTTAACAATTCATCTTTAAATTTTTGATTATTTATCACTTTTGTTTACCCACCTCTCATTTTATCTAACAAACTCATATACAATACTTTTAGTAAATGGCGTTATATAAAAATCAAAATATCTTTTCTTATCAATATCATCAGAATCCATAATTTTTAATGTCTGCTCGGTTATCTGCATTTCCCCATATCGTTTAAGAAAAATATTAAATTTTCCATTTTTTAATGGTACTCCAAACAATTTTGTATCTTCTGAGTTTAGAAAATGATCTTTTATGTTTTGCAGTCCCCTAAATATAGCACCTTTCTTTGCAAAGTTTAATTTACATATTGCTTCATAAACTTTATCAATATTTGGATAACGAAATGGTACTCCTTTAATAGATGTCTTAAATGAATTATCCAACGATATATATTTTGATCTGTCGATTGATGCTATAAATATTTGATAAAACTTTCTTCGGTTTAAAGGTATGTCACCTGTATGTGTTTCTTGCAACCCTCTTGTTAATATAAGACCATCATATTGTCTAATGACAATTTCATCATCTTGAATATTATTTCTTCGTATGTATTCATCAATTATAGAACGAGTTGTGTTTCTAAGAACTGATGTTAATCTTGGATTCTTTCTCATCATTTTTCCGATTTGAATATTTCTTCCTGTTTTATCATTTTCATCCAATTCAGATATATCCATACCGAGTTGTTTCATAATATTATAATGACATGCTTCTATATCATAAAGATATAAGTCTTTTAATATCAACTTTAGATTTTCATTTATTTTCATAAGTCACCTTGAAGTGGGATGGGCGAAATAGGGCCTGTTTTTCTTAGCGGGGGTGAACACTAAAAATATCTCGCCCATCCCAAAGTCAATTATCTTAAGATATCAATGATAACACTATCAATTTGTAAGTGATGGTTAATGTCTGTTACTTCGCTTTGGCGATCAAGTAACCAATTCACTGCTGTTTGATTTGTTGTCATATCTTCTACCGCTTTACTGCTTTGTTTATAAAGTAATTGTAATGATTCAAGATCAGCTGGTTGAGCTAGCTTCTCGTTCATCTCTTCAATTGATCTTCTGGCAACTTCGATTGCTTCATCTTTTTTCTTAATTTTTACAACCTGATATGGTACTATTGCTTCACCGATTGTATTACAGAATACACAAATTAGACCGGTTCTTACGCCATAACATTTAATAACTATACCATCATTATAAGGATGAATTAGTCTGAAACCATTATTGTATATTTGCATGTCCGATGCTGGAATACCCAATACAGGTTGAACATCTGCATTTTTAAATAGCTGAAGTTCTCTGCTGGGTTCTCCTGCAACCTCACCTTGACCATCAAGAATTGCCATAATCAAAGTTTTGTTGGGGTCTACTCCACGGATAACAGCTTTAACCTGATTGACGTTTCTAAATGCTCCGGCGTTTGATTCGAACCATGAATTTAAAGGAGCGATCGGAATCGCTTCAACTTGAACTTCTTCAGCAGCTGTTTCAGCTGGTGCTTCCGTGGCTGCTTCAGTTGGTAAATCTAACGATGATTCTTCAAACATTGGAACTTGATTGTCTCTTATCATTTCAGATAGATTGCTAGTTTGTTGTTCATTCATTTGAGTTTAATCTCCTTTGTTTTAGTTTTTCCATTTACACAGATCCGCTTCTAAATCTTGGCGCCATTTTTCGGGATCTATATTTGCGTACGTCTCCAGTGCAGCTCCAGCTAATGCCATAATTTTAACAACTTCTTCATATGCTTTAACTGGAGCTGAACCATCTTGCTGGAATTCTTTACAATTAACCAGCCATGGAGGTAACTCAGTATCCCATTTGCCCGTATAAGCGATTAATGCTTTATCAATATATTCTTTTAAAAATAATAGAAAACTTGCAAAATTTAGCGCTTCAACTTCTGCATAATTACCAAATATATGAGTTTCATAATCTCTTTCTTTTTCATAAAGATCTATCAAACTAGAAAGATTCATAGGTATTTTTCTCCATTTTTATTATATTTTTTTCATACTATCATAAAAGTAATCGTTCTATATATTTACAATTACTTATAAGTTTGTGGCGATATTCAGGCATATATTCTAATACAATATCCCCACTCCAGTTGTGTAGCTTTTTTAGATTTTTTACAAAAGCAATTAAATTAAGATCACCATTACTTATGTTGAATGGAAGATGTTGATTCCTTCCCTGTCTGTTTGATAAATGAATAACGCTTGTATATGGTAATAAGTGAGATAACATCTGATAATCAAACCAAACATCATCTGTATGACTTGTATCTAAACACATTGCAAATAGATCACCTGGTGTGTTTGATAAAATATCTGATAATTTCATATGCCACATATATTCAATTATTTTAAGGGGATTTCGTAATTCTTTCTTTTTTCTCCATTGAAAATTTTCAATACATAATTGAACATCCCATATATCTTCTACTAAAAATAATGATAAGAATTTTCTAATTCCCTTATTTGGGTGTACAATAAACTTAAATGCTCCAACTTCGTCACGTATTTCTTTTATCATATCAAACATAAGCGATGGTTCATGTCTTAAAAAATCTAGTGGCATATGTACTGCTTTAACATGGATATGATCTTGACTTATTTCTTTAAATATTTTCTCCTTTATTTCGATATAATGCTCATATTTATAAAGAGCTAATTGAATTTTTTGAGGGATTGGACCAGGTTCATGATATCTATTATCTCCACTAAATCCATACGAAACTGAAACTTCAATCATAAATATCGCCTTCCATCGAAACCGCCAAGAACACCCTTCCAGTTAATTGCAATTGCTTCTGAAGTATGTATTGATTCTTCATGACTGCATTTAACAATCCAATCAATAACCCCATCAATATTATCTAATGATGAGGAAATTGAACGTATAGCATCTTCAACAAACATTGGATTCTCACCTGCAACTCTTGCGATCTCCTGTTCATCGACTCTTTTAATAACTGGATATGGAAGGGTTGGTATTCCTCCTTCTACAGCTTCGATAATATCTTCTAACCATATATATTGCTTGCCATATGTATTAATTTCAACCATTACATGAGCATATGATCTTTGATTGTGTGGAAATCCTTTACTGTTAAGGACACTAAATACCTCTGCTGCACAAGGACAATATGATGCATATTGAATTGTTGCTCCTTGAAAAAATCTATAATACCATTCCCTTTTCTTGGTTATTTTATCTACTTCAGTAATTTCAGCATCATAAACCTGTCCCTCAAATCTGCATTTATAATAGATCGGAAATTGATTATCAGAAATAATTGATTTTCTATTAATTGGCAGTCTGAAATCAAATGTCATATATGCTCCGCTAGCACCAGGTGTTTTACTTGGTCCAACATTTTCAATAATTTTCTTCAAGATCTCTTCAATGAGTTTACTTTTTAATGGCAAATCTAAATATGGTTTTAATGTAAGTAAGAGTCGAGACATAGAAATACCTTTGGTGTCAGCATCAAGGCTAGTCCGTATGGCAACATTTGCAGTCATTTCATGAAATCCACCATACTTGGACTCAAGTTTAAATGGTACCTCAACATTCTCAACTCCTACTTGCATAATTGGTATTTTAATGTTTGGTTCTGATTTTTGAACATCGGGTAAAGTTTTAGTCATAAATCTAACTCCTCTGGGTCGAATAACACTTCTTGTTCTGTATTTGGTGTTTCTTCTTTTTCTGGCGGATTAGTTAACTCTACTTTTAGTTCTGTTAAAAAAGTTAATGGACTTTCATATTTTCTATAAAATAGTTCTCGATTTGTTTCATAACTAAAAACATCAGAACTACCAGCATATGTAGATGATGTTGAACTATAAGCCATTCTCTCCAAATAATCTATGTTCATTTATGTTCAACTCCTATAACGGTTAGATATGAATTTAACAGCTTTACCGATTCAGGAACTGTATCTACTTTCTTGTTTTCATCAACTAAATCTGAATCAATAAATCCTCTGATATATTTATTTTTAAGATCAATACAATCAGATTTTGTAGTTAAAAATTCAAATAGATTAGAAGTAGCATCGTGCCCAATTATACAAGCTGTTTCCATTTCACCGCATCTTTGACCACCTTTGTTTTTTCTACCTCCTAAAGGTTGTAATGTTCGTTTTGCATAACTACCAATTCCTCTAGCAGCTAATTTTTCTTCTGCAATATGAACCATTCTCAAGAAATATACATAACCACATGCAATTTCATTTTGTACTTCTTGTTTAGATACTGGATCAAATACTTTTTGCTTGAATTTTGTACCAGTATATTCTAATGCATTTTTCATATCTTCCATTTTACAAGATTCAAATGGAGGTTGAATGAGGGTAAGTTTTTCAATAAATTCAGCTGTAATAGTTTTTGGAATTGATTCCATAAATTGTTTGTAATACCAATTATCTTTTGTTTTATCAATGATCTTTATGAAATCTAATAAGTATTTTTTAATTTCTTTTTGTGTGTTATTTCCATCTAACATCTTTAGAATATTATTTTTTAGATCATAAAACGCCATGGTTAAATGTAATTCAAACAATTGACCAATGTTCATTCGAGATATAATACCAAGAGGGTTGATACAAATGTCAAGATTTCTTCCATCCTCTAACTGCGGCATTTTATCATGTGGAACGATTCTTGATATGATTCCTTTATTTCCATGACGATTTGCAACTTTATCTCCAACTTGAATGGGTCTTTGCTGTATTCCAAACATACTTACATAAATACCATTGATCTTTTCTCTTTTATTTTTATAAGTTCCAACAAATGAGAATATATCTAAACCATTTTCCTTAATAATTTTAGTAGCTTCTTCTTTTGAAAATTTATTGAGTATAATTTTCTTGAGATCATTTTCTTTTTCTTTTTGGGATTCAATTTTATTTTCAATCCATTTATTAAACTCTGGTATATCACTATTCCATGAGTTTGCAAAAAGTTTTACCTCAGAAATTATATGTTTCTTTTCTGTTGTAAGGGATGTTTCCTCTCCGAATTGTGAGTATAAATCATCAGATGATAAACTTTGTATTCTTGCATATTGGCTTCCTTTTGCAAGAGTTTCAAATTGATGTGGTAATGGTTTAAATTCATCTTCAGAAAGAGATAACAAAACTTTATATGGTGGTAATGTAAATGATAAATCTTTATAATGAATAGATGTAAAAGTATTCTCTTTTACCAATCTCTCAGATATTACTATTCCATCCTCATAATTATTGCCATAATAAACCATTACACCAGTAAGTAAATTTTTACCGAATACTATTTCACCATCTTTACAGAAATTGCTTTCTGCTAAAATTTCTCCAGCTTTAAATTTATCTCCAGGTTTTACATAAACATTCATAAAATCCAAATGCTCAACATATATTTTTCTGTATTCTATGTTAAACATTTCAACATCACCATCTGTATAAAGTACAATAATATACATATCATCAATATGGACAACTTCTCCATCTTTTTTAGCTCGTTTAACAAATTGAGTTTGATCTGTATATAATCCTTCACACCCAGATTGAATCATTGGTTTATCAAACTCTTTGAGCATAATTGATTGTCTCATTTGAGATGATGCCATTTGAAGTCTTGTTTGATCATCATGTTCACTAAATGGCACCATAGAAACTGGAATTGATATTGGTTGTTTTCCACATGTATCCTTTGTAAACTTCAAATTATCGTCCAATGGTACATTAGGTATTAGGTTCTGGAGAACTCCGCAATTATCGCGATCTGGGGTGTCTACTGGGCATATTCTACCAAACATAGTCGGGCATATATCTCTTAAATGTTTTGGTATATTTTCCCTTTTAAATCCACCAGGTCCCAACAAACTTATTCTTGATAATTTGGTCAATTCTTCAATTGGATTAATTGAAAAATCAAATTGAATTATATCCGAAACATTACTTTCACTTAATATTTGATTTGAATTAATATTAAACTTTGGTTGCCTTGTTGTTCGATTTGAAAAGCATAGATCAAAAATGATTTTAGAAATTTTGGCAAAGATCATATATTCAAAACATCTAACTCTTTTATTTGTAAAAAGAGTATCATCAACATATTGATCTTTGATTGCTTGAAGCAGTTCTTCTAGTAATGATCCGGTTTGTAAAAACTGTCCAGTCATTATATCAATTTGTGGAATAGCTTCAAGAGCATATACAATATCTTCACCTTTTGATCTTGAATTATATCGAGAATATTGTCGACCCAACTCTTGAATATAATCATCTTGAGTATAACCTTTTGATTCTCTAAATGTCATAACAAGATCTTCCATCAAATTTTCATATAGAATAATGCTCTCTGGTTCAAACTGAAGATGTTTAAAGTCAAATCTTTGATCTAACGCATCTGGTCCATAAAAAGCAAACATTAATAAAGATAGAGCTACCTTTTTTCCTAAGAAACTTACCTTTGCTCGTGGTTCGGTTTTATCTCTATATGCCATCAATGTAGCAACATTTGTTCTGAGTTTTATTGATTCCCCCCTGGTAACTACAGGTATATCAAATAGTTGAAACAATGGAATTTTCTTTCTACCGTTTATAACAATATAATTTTTATCAATTAATTTTGGCAGATATATACTCAAATCAATATTTGAGTTTCCTTTTTGAAGTTTTATAACTAAGGTTTGTTTAATTGTCTTAGATAATTCTCCAGATGAAAATCTTGAATCCTTTAGACTCAACTCAGCTATTTGAAATCCTATATTTTCAACAGGTTTAACTATTTGGGAAACAATTGGTAAAATCTTCTCATATTCTTTTGATCTAATGGTGAAAATATTTTCATCTTCACTTTGTATTTTAAAGATTGGATTTGTTATCAATGTTTTCCCTCCGTATTACTTCTTTGTATTCTTTTAATGCTCCGTATAATTTCTCATCCTCAACATAATAAGGGTCTTGATTCATTTTCAAAACATTCATAATCAATTGAGTTAATCGGAGATCTGGATATGTATACCAGATCTCCTTTATTAACTTAATTATCGGGTCGATTCTATTGGGGTCTCTCATATTTTATATCTCCTGTATATTATTGCATTATACCACGATTGATGCCAGTTTCTATTAAAATTAGCTTGAGTATTACAAGTATTACATAGAGTAATTAAATTATACGGATCACAATTTTTCTTTTTGTAGTCTATATGATGAACAACTATATTTTTGGGATTAGCTGAATAGCAACATGGATTTAAACATTTATAATCATCCCTTTCTTTAATATAATCTTTATATTCTTTTGTCCAATCTATGCAATAAGGTTCGTATGAAAGACCACCTCTCCAATTTGGATTTCCATTTCCTGAAAAGTTTATCTTTTTCCATTCGTTATGACATTCATGACATCTATGCCCTGCTTGAAGTTGGTCAAATCTTATTTCTGAAACATGACCTTTTGGGCATTTAACTTTTAGTTTTGAATATATGTTATTATATTCGTTTGAAATCCAACTATACTTAATAGACTTTAAAAAATCATTTATATCTTTAATCGTTTTCTTTGGAGTTCCAAAACAAATTGGGCAACGAGTTCCTTGCTGAAAAGAAGTCCAAGTCATATGAAATATATGACCTAACTTACATTTCCATTTTAATGGAGTAAAACTATTTAAATAAGTTTTTGAAATAATTTCATATTTTATTTTATTTTTTAAAAGATACCTCTTTATGTATTTAATACTTTTTTTTATCTTTGGACCCTTTTTATTTTTTTCAATTTCTCTTTTCGTATTTTCACACATAATTGCTTGTGATGAAAATTCTGCTTTAAGGTCTTGTATGGTTTTATTATGTAATTTTAAATGACTTGGTGTAATAGTTTTAACTCTTTTACCACAATAAGGACAATTTATATAATCCATATTTTATTACCTAATTCGTTCTCCTTTTAATATTTTATCCATAACTCCTGAGTAACGACCTTCATATAAAATGCCCTGTAAAATAGATCTTTTTGGATTTGAAAACGCCATGGCCAGAATCCAAGATTCCTGATTTGGCACACTCTGAATTGAATAATAATTTGGTTTTACTTCGTTTCTATTTTCAAGCAATCTCCATTTTCTATAATCCTTCCACATAAGCTGAGCAACCACACATTCATAATGAACATGATAGATATCTTTATCATAGATATCAAACAATTCAGAAACAATATCTTCATATGTTTTGCCTTTGAATTTATGAAGGAGTGTAGCGACTGATGAAAGATCCCCAATGACATCTTTTTGTCTAATATCTCCTGTCGTTTGTCTTTCATCTCCTTTAATAATTGCCGAACCCGATGTATGAAAAGTCCTCAAAACCAATTGAGTAGTTCTTTCTCCGAGAGTTTGTGCTGCA
>Ga0114918_10006270_pt1 | contig 10082 bp, 9 predicted proteins | sample LantaG_FD_87015 | JGI IMG/M metagenome (GOLD analysis project Ga0114918, IMG submission 87015) | Deep subsurface microbial communities from Baltic Sea to uncover new lineages of life (NeLLi) - Landsort_02402 metaG | ecosystem: Environmental > Aquatic > Marine > Oceanic > Sediment | place: Baltic...
CCGTATAGTGACAATGAACCGGACTGTAGAAGTGACTCGCTACAGACTGATGAAGACGCTTCTGATAATTTTCTTCAGCGTGCATATTCTGATGATATTCGTCATGACCATGCTGGTAAGAGCATAGCTGCCCGCCGGGCAATGCCGGGATATTGTGAGTCGGATTATCAGAACGAGAATATCGCCCGGATGGTTTTGAACGCCGTGAACTGGCAAAAGAAGCCCCAAACGCAATAAGGAAGGCATGAAAATGCAAAAAGTTATTATCGTAATGGCGCTAAGCACCTGGATGTGCTTGCAGGCGGATGCATCCTTTGATGCAGCGTACTGGTCTGACAGTCACGTTGTTCAGCGATCGATACCAACGCCGCTGGCGGATCGTCCGGGCAACGTTTATCTTGATACGGAAACGGTCTATGTAAAAGTTCCTGCCGAGGTGCCGAAAGAAACTCGAAGCTGGCGCGCGCTGGACGACAAAAGCCGGATGGTTCGCAGCGGCGTATTTTCTGAGGATTCCACCGCCCCGCCTTCGCGGATTCGGCTGGAGCAATTGCCCGTTGGCTGGTATCGCGTGGAATTTCTCGATGAGCAGCGTTCGTGCCTGCACTGGACCACAGCGGCCGTACTGCAAAAGCTCCGCTCGCCGGTGCCGCAGGATTCGCCGGTTTGCGTCGATTCGGCGACGGCTTGGTTTGCCAAAGACCGGCCGGACGACCAGGCGAGGCTCGCATCTTTGGCCGCCCTTGCCGGTGTGAACTGGATTCGCGACCGGCTTACCTGGCGCGAACTGGAACCGACGCTGGGACAAGTGACAAAGGCCGCTACTACGTATGATTCTGCTGCCGCTATCCAAGTGAATTGCGGACTGAAGGTGCTGCAGGTCTTTCACATGACGCCGGACTGGGCATGGGACACTGAACTGGACGGCGAGCATCCATCGGGACGGTTCGCCCGTGACCTGCGGGACGTGTATCGATTCTGCAAGGCGATGTCCGGGCGGTTCAAAGGGCGCGTGCTTGCGTGGGAGCCGTGGAACGAAGCGAATGTCAGCACGTTCGGCGGCCACACCGTCGACGAGATGTGCAGCTTCCAGAAGGCCGCTTACATGGGCTTCAAGGCGGGCGACCCGGATGTCACTGTCTGCTGGAACGTGTACACAACCGCACCGACGCCCCGGCACACGCAGGGTCTGTTGGACAACGAGGCATGGTCCTACTTCGACACTTACAACATCCATACGTATGACTGGGCGCACGATTATGAAAGGCTGTGGGCCCCTGCCCGGCAGGCGGCGTGCGGCAAACCCATCTGGGTCACTGAGGCCGACCGCGGCCTGAAGTTCGTCGGCCCCGAACTGTGGTGCGAGCTGTCACGCGAGGATGAAATCCGCAAGGCCCGGTATATCGCCCAGTCTTACGCATCCAGTCTATACGCCGGCAGCATCCGGCATTTCCATTTCATCCTGGGGCACTACCACGAGGGGCACAACGGCGTCCAGTTCGGACTGCTGCGAATGGACATGACGCCGCGACCGGCATACGTAGCGCTGGCGGCGGTCGGACGATTATTGGCCGGGGCAAAGTGCCTGGGGCGATGGGCCGTCCCGGACTCCGACGATGCGTATGTAATCGCATTTCGTGCCCGGCCGGATGGATTGGAGCGGGACGTGCTTGTAGCATGGGCGGAAAAGAAAGTGGACTGGCCCGGCCGTGCAAAGACAAAAGTCCCCTTCTCGCTGCCCGACTCGTGGCCGGTCGAGGGAGTATTCGATTATCTCGGCCGCAGGCTGGATGAAATGCCTGCCAAACTGAGCGGCGAAGCCTTATTCGTAGTATTGCCCGCCGGACAAACAGACAAGGTGAAACTGACAACTCTCGCTCGCTCTGAGCGGCGGGAAGATCGCGTCTGCCCCATTGTGCTTCAGGTGCAGATGCCGCGCAGCGCAAGTTTAAAGGTCGAGCCGCTGCCCTGGTCACAGGGCTTCGAGTATCGGATCGATCCGGATGAGCCTTATCATCTGCGCATGTTCGCTTACAACTTCGCAAGCGAACCGGCAAAAGGCACAATTCGAGTCACAGACAAACCCTCCGGCTGGACACTGGACAGAGAGACATGGAACATATCCATCGATCCGATGCAGCGTGAACTTTTCGAGGCAACACTAACAGTCCCGGCGGGTCAGGACGGCACGCTTCAATTGACAGGTGATTTCGGCCCGGCAGGCAAATCAGTTCTCGCATTTCGACTAAACGGCAGGAAAAACGATATTCTGCCTTAAAAAAGAGTGAATAGAGCAGCCAAAATCAAGTGAATTATCCTTTTTTCATTTGACATACACGACCCTTATCTGTTATATTAAAATTAGCATCTACAGCGGAAGCATCTTGCCTGTTTAATTCGATTTGTGCGGTTAGACAACTGAAAAGTCAGGCGTATATCGCATGGCCCCAGAATTGGCGAGAGGAGTTCAAAAATGGCGACGGCGAGTAATTCAATAGTTTTGCGAACAATCCCTTTATTATTCATCGTACTGTTATTCTGCCCTTTTGCCTATGGCAAGGTCATCTATGTGGACGACGATGCCGTTGGCAATAATAACGGCTCATCATGGAATAACGCTTACACCTTTCTACAAGATGCCCTGGCCGATGCAAATTCTGCCGAAAAGCCAATCGAAATCTGCGTCGCACAGGGCATCTATAAACCTGATCAAGGCGCAAATCAGGTACCCGACGACCGGGAGGCCACATTCCAGCTAATAAATGAGACAATTATCAAAGGTGGTTATGCCGGCTTTGGTCATACAGATCCCAATGCTCGTGACTTTGAATTGTATAAGACGATACTTAATGGTGATTTGGCCGATAATGATGTGCCTATAGATGACCCCCTTTTTCTATCCGATTATACATCCTCCCTGTCCAATGACCCAAGCAGAGCCGACAACAGCTTTCGTGTTGTCACAGCTACAATGGCGAGTCCAAACACAATACTTGAAGGGGTCGTTATCACTGGAGCGTACTTCTACCATCCGGAACATTATGATTACAAATGTGCAGGATTATACGTTGGTAGCTATGCCAGTATCACCGTGAGCAAATGCGTGTTTACCTCAAATGCTGCCACGGGGATGCTCTGTTATGGATCTGATCCTATAGTCATGGACTGCATCTTCAACGACAACGTCGGGATTCCTGAAGGTGGTGGAATGTCCATCTATTATGGTAGTCCACGTGTTATTCGGTGCACCTTCGGAGATAATTGGGCTCCCGACGGCGGTGGCCTATACAACCGTTTCAGCCGTCTGTGGCTGGAGAATTGCACTTTTACACACAACGTGGCAAGTGGACTTCACTGGGCTGACGTTGGATACGGCGGCGGGCTGTATAGTTCGAGTAGCTTGGTTGGTTCTAAGATTTATAACTGCAAGTTTATCAATAACGTTGCAAGCACAGGCGGCGGTATACTTTTCGGTAATCCCGACGGGGGATCGCCCCCACTGAAACGAGATGAAAAGACTCTGCTGACTGGCTGTACTTTTATCCATAACCGCGCCAGACAGGGTGGTGCAATAAACCAGGGCATTTCGACACTTGACATCGAGCACTGCATGTTCCTTGAAAATTCTGCTCTGAGTAGAGGCGGGGCTATATCAACTTCGTCAAGCATCACGAATCTTGCCCACTGCATTTTCTCGGGCAATTCGGCTTCTCTCGGTGGCGCTTGTATATCTGCACATGGTCGTCAGAGAATACCTGCAGGACCCTATGGTTTATCGCTCGAGTTCATTCTCACATTGAATAACTGCACCCTCAGAGGTAATCGTACTCCCACTGGCTGGGCGATTGATTGCTCGTCATCGAATACTGAAGATTTAGACAGCACACTCATATCGAACTGCATCCTTGATAATGGAGATAGTGAGATATACAACGACGATGGGATAAAGACAACTATCGCCTATACAAACCTGCGCTATGGAGTTAGTTCCGTTCACGATCCATACAATACTGTGGATTGGGGCATGGGGAATATCGATGAGAATCCACTTTTTGTTGATCCAGGCTATTGGGATCCGAATGGCACGCCGGGCGATCCTAACGCCGTCTGGGTTGATGGCGACTACCATTTGAAGTCTCAGGCCGGTAGATGGGATCCGGCCAGCGAAAGCTGGATTCAGGATGATGTTACAAGCCCCTGTATAGACACCGGCGATCCGAATAGTCCCATCGGCCACGAGCCGTTCCCGAACGGCGGCATTATTAATATGGGCGCCTATGGCGGCACTGTCGAGGCAAGTAAATCATACTTCGGCAAGCCGGTCTGCGAAACCATCATCGCAGGCGACATAAACGGTGATTGTAAAGTTGACTTCGATGATCTTATGATCTTAATGGCCCATTGGCTCCAGGACTATACGCGCCGGGATTAAAACCAGCACAGCAGGACTATCCGTAGCTTTGGCGGGAAAGTCTCGAATGATTATTGATGATTGATTAATGATAATTTTTCCGCGTTAATCTGCGTCTATCTGCGGTTTCAAGTGCATGTCTAAGAACGCCGTCTCATGGAGATTTTTCTGAAATATACCAGACATTCTGTATAATGGTTCGTATAATACGTAACTAAATGATTTTTGATTATTGATTAATGATAAATGATAGGTCCAATCACGCAGAACGCAGTCCTCGGGACTCCTTATGGAAAACGAAACAATATAGTTTAGCCCGCACCACTGGTGCCGGGTCGAAAAAAGGCAGAATAATGAAAAAGACAGGTGAAAAAGAGTAGAAAACGACGAAAATTTGAGCCTAATTTGAAAAAACAAACCCAATTTGCGAATGGGCAAAATGGACATAAGTGTCTATATGAAAGGGGATTATGAAGATATTTACGGTTTCGTGCGGCGAGAAAACAAAGCCAATTCAAAGCCAAACAAAGCCAATATGCCGGCCTTTGACCGGAAATCCGAAGCACGAATCTCGAAATCCGAAATAAGAGGAATCGGAGCCAAATGACAGCTTCAAAAGCAGAGTTGAAAGGATGCTATTTGAAAAAACAAAGCCAATTTCGGTGTCCTGTAAGCTCAACAAATCAGCGGCAGGACTTTGTCAGCACAAACCAGATACTTTTTTATGGTCTTGGTTGCCGGAAAGGATATACTGCTCTCTATGTGAAATCGGAATTCTATGAATTTAGGGAGGTAAACCATGAAAAACAATAATATTATCAATGGGTGTTCGTTTTGCCCGATCAGCCGGAGGAAATTTCTGGCGGGCTGTGCGACATGTGTTGGAACTGCGGGGCTGCTTGCTAAGCCGGCGCCGTCGATAGCTGCTCAAAAGGACAAGATGCGTATTCAGGTGATTTATTCGCTGCATGCTGTCAAGCAGCCCGGGCCGGACTGGCCTAACGTGGGATTCGATTTCGGGCCTGTTATGAAGCAAATTAACGCCGACCTCGCTAAGGGATGCCCGGAGTTCGAGTTCGTATCGACCATGGCCAAGGGGCCGGAGGAAGCGAAAAAGATTCTCCAGGCCAATGCGCTCAATGGCGTTGACGGCTATATCGTTTATCAGATGAACTGCTGGAATCGCGTGGTTCAGGACATTGCCGCTTCGGGCAAGCCGGTGCTTTATGTTGACTTTCAATATGGTGGAAGCGGCGGATTTCTGGTTTATAACGCGGCATTTCTGCGGAGCGGGGCCGGCAATGTGGGCTTTGTAGCATCGTCGAATATGGACGATGTTATCGCCGGCGTGAAATGTTTCGAGAGCGTCGGGCGCGGAGGATCGGCATCGGATTTCGCCGCAGCGACAAAACGGGTACGTATGGTGGGGACGCCGAGAATGGGCAACATGCAATGCAAGGCGGACAATTTGCGAACGGTCTCGACAGATGAGTGCATCAGGCAGATGAAAAAATCGAAGATTCTGTCGGTTCGGGACCAGAATTCCGGTCCTGGGGGCGAGATGATGGGAATAGCGGTCGAGAATGTTTCCTTTGCCGAAGTAAACGCCGCATGGGAAAGCGCCGACAAGGACATGACAAAGACCGTCGCTCAGGAATGGAAAAATAATGCGATTAAAGTTGTCGGTGTTTCTGATGAGACGCTGGAAACCTCGGCGGCGATGTACCTGGGCATGAAAGAGGTGCTGAAAAAGCACGGGGCAAATGCGATTGCGATTAACTGCCTGGGCGGATTCTACGGCGGCCATATCCATGCCTACCCGTGCCTGGGATTTCACCAGTTGAACAACGAAGGAATGATTGGGGCCTGTGAGTGTGATATAAGGTCCACGGCGACAATGGTGACGATAGGGGCGATGACGGGCGGCCGACCGAGTTTCATTTCCGACCCGGTCATCAATACTACCAAGCGGCAGATTATCTACGCGCATTGCGTGGCGCCGAACAAGATGTTCGGTCCCGACGGGCCGACCAATCCGTTTGAAATATTGACGCATTCCGAGGATAGGCAGGGCGCTTCGGTTCGTTCGATTCTGCCGTTAGGGTATATGACGACGACGCTCGAAATCAGGCAGCCACAGAAGGAAATAATAATCCATCAGGGCAAGGCGGTCGAAAACGATCCGGACGACCGTGCGTGTCGGACGAAGCTTGCCGCAGAGCCGGTCGGTGACATCGAGAAGCTTTTTGAAATGTGGGACCTGTGGAGCTGGCACCGTGTGACGTGCTACGGTGACATAAAGAAGCCCGTATATTCGCTGGCCGACGCGATCGGATGGAAGGTCGTCGAAGAGGCGTGATAGAAAGAAAACCCGCCGAATAAATCGGCGGGCTAAATATTCTTAGATTGCCACCATGTCCGTGTAGAGACAGCCGGGATATCTTTGCCGGCCGGGGACGTTCTTTCGGGCGGAACTGATCTCGCGAAGGGCCTCGCGTTAGTTGGTCATTACATTTGAGCTTTTCCTGACTTTATGCCCTGCAGCAGATAAAATACGAGTCTCTGAAATTTATTTCGGCAGGACCAGCAGCAGGAATACGAAGCCGAACAGACCGACGGTCTCGACGATGCCCATGGAGATTATGATAAAGACCAATCCCTTGCCCTCGCCTTCGGATATCGAGCGACAGCCGGCTGCTCCGATAAGTCCCTGAATCCACGCACTGGACAACTCCGCTATGGCGCCGGCGATGCCGATGCCCAATAAGGTGCCCGGATGCGTGCTCGTGATAGCGTTCGCGCCGGTAACCAGAGGTGACAGACCGACCAGCATCAGGATAAATCCGTAGATTGTTTGTGACAGCGGCATGCCGGTTAGTATGATATAGGCGAAATTCAAAGGTTTTCCGGCTTTTGCTTCTTTGGCCCATGCACCAGCCGCCGCCTGTGCCGCAGCACCAATGCCGAGGGCACTGCCTGTAGTTGCACCAATCATAACAAGACCCATTGATAATTGTCCTGCGAATTCCATACCTGTCATAATTTATTTTCTCCGATAGAAGTATCTTTGTCTTTTGTGAAGGGCCGATACGCATAGCCGGCCCATTTAATTCCAGCGTTATTTGAAAATTCCAGCATATTCAATCGCACGCCGTGTGCGAAAATGGCGATGGCGGCCAGGCCGATATTGAGGGCATGGCCGAAGATCACAATAGGGGCGCCTCCAATCCACGTGGCCGAGCCGGCCACCTTGGCTCCCAGGCCGTTAAAAGCGTCGGCGATGTAGTAGCTGGCCAATCCCACGGCGAACAGGCGGATGTAGCTCATAATATCGCTAAACGTGCTCAGCAGAGGTAGAATGGACGAGGCCAGGCCGATCAGGAATCGTTTGATCGGATTCTTTGCAGGTGCCGTAAACCAGCTCGCTGTGACTAAGCCAATCAGCAGGATATAACCGACCCACGCCGGCATTTTGTCCACGCCGATGAACATGAGATGCCATATGAGAACCAGCATATCGACCAGGATGACCACCCAGGCGATTTCTGCGTAAGCCCTGGTGTCGGGAAACAACTTGACGGCAGTGTGCAGGTGCGCCGAGACAAGATGAATACAACCGATGATCAGCGATATTTTCATAATTATGGCGCGAGCTTCCTCCCCGTCCGAACGCCAGAGTGGTGCTACGGCCAGCATCGCATTGGCTATTCCCTCGCGTCCAATATCGATGAAAGATTGCGGTGTAACGCCGAAATAGTTGGCCGTCAGAATGCCCCAAAGCATCGTTGCCAGGCCGAAAATGATGAGCAGATGGGCGGCGGGCTTGCCGGCGGCGCGTACGATCTTCCGGTAGAACGCCAGACCGGCCCCGGCCAGGATCACGCCGTAGCCGGCGTCGCCGATGAGCATAGCGGCGAAAAGCGGCAACGCAACCATGAAGAAAGGAGACACATCATATTCCTCGTAGCCGGGCAGTGTGCCAAGCATATCAAAGAGTGCCTTGATGGGTCTGGCCCAGCGAGGGTATTCGATCAGTGTCGGCGGTTGCTCTTGCTCTTCGACAGACAGGATCTCCACGGCGGCAGTAATGTTCTGTTCGGTGAGGCTTTCCGATAGTGACTCAGCCTTGCGAGAAGGCGTCCAGCCCTGCAGGGCAAATAGGGCGTCACTTGAAAGACCGCTGTTCTGCACGACACAGATATCCGCCTCGATTTTGTGCTGCTTGAGCTGCTCCCGTATGACTTCGATCAGATTTGCCAGTTCGGCCAGACGATCACGATGCCGTTTGATGGAAGCGTCCACCTCGGCGGCTTCTTTCTTGATTGTGGGTAGATCCGTTGCGGGCCAGGGGATTTCCTTGGCTCCTTCGGGAGCTTGAAACTGTCCGGCTCGATCAATGACGGCAATCACTACATCACGACCCGTCGGCTCGGCAATGGTTTGAATACACTCGGCTTCGAGTTCGGCCAGGGCTTTTTGAGCTACTGAGAAGAATTTTATTTCAATGCCCGATGAACGGAGTTGCTCAAGCTGCTTAAGTTCGACATTCCCCCAGAGTGTGAGTTGGGTGGCTTTTCGGTGTAGAGTATTGAGGTGATCCTCTTCATCTACTATTACCTTTTGAATCGAAAGAGCTTCCCTGGCTGCATCCAGCGGGGACAGGTCGGGAGTATCGCCTGAAGGTTTAATCCCCTGCAATACTTGCAGGGCACGGCCAATGGTAGAGATCGCTTGTACGGTGAAGTCTTTTGCAACTGCTTTGCCGGGATCTACCGGCTCAACGTGCATAACTCCCAATTGCCCAAGCGTATCCAAAAGCCGATTACGGTTGTGAGACTGGGTTACGATGTAAACTTTGGACATCGGTACGATCATAGAACGACAGCCTCCATGTGACCTTTATGTTCTTTTTGCTCTAATTTGGCCTTGGCTATTTTGGCCCGAGCAACACCGGCGGTCATCTGATCACCCAATGCGATGCGAATCCGGCGAATATTCTCAAGAGTGTTCGGGATCATGACTTTTTCAAAAAGATTAACTCGTTGCATTACTTTCTTCAGTTCGGCCTGCAACAGATCGAGACACTCCTGCAAAATACTTAGTTCCGCTGTATGGTGATTGAGTTTTTTTAAATCTGCAAGAGCCCTATCGACCCACGTCGCGGTTGCAAACAGGCTAAAATCGGCTTTGGGAAAGGTGATCGCCTCAAACTTTGGTACATATACGCCGGCTATACTGTGTGTGGAAGTGTCAACAGAATCGGGCGTAGCCAATTTTGTAAAATTGACACCTGCGACGTCATTAAACAAGCTGCTATATGCAGAGATAGTTCTTTCTGTTGCGTTAACTGCTTCCTGCTTCTCACGAAACATTTGGCGAGTCTGTACAATGGACGACTGCACTTGCTGTTGTTTAAGCTTGAGAGTAGGTAAATACCGAATAAAACGTGCCAGGGCATCGCGCTGCTGCTTCAGTTCTGTTCGTGTAAATTTTATTTTCCGTTTAGCCATGTGCGTTCTGCAAAAGCTGTTATGACTTAGCTGTTTCGAGTTGTGGCTCCGACTTTGCCTGACGGTCCTTATGGAGCCAGTGTTTTTCAATAATAGCACCTCTAATGCCAGTTTCCTCCGGACTGAAACACTCGGAGAGGATTTCCCAGCATTTGTCCAGC
>Ga0114918_10006271_pt1 | contig 10080 bp, 12 predicted proteins | sample LantaG_FD_87015 | JGI IMG/M metagenome (GOLD analysis project Ga0114918, IMG submission 87015) | Deep subsurface microbial communities from Baltic Sea to uncover new lineages of life (NeLLi) - Landsort_02402 metaG | ecosystem: Environmental > Aquatic > Marine > Oceanic > Sediment | place...
TTATGTTAACGGTGTGATTCAGACGCGGGACGATGATTTTGAGATCGTGTCGGATACCCAAAATGTTTTGTCTTTCGATGAGGACTTGGTGCCCAGTGATATTATCGAGGTCGAGTATTATGTCCCCGAGTTTCTATATAAGCATGAGATCGATTCTACGATCTACGCTGCGCCGATCATCCAGGATGGCATTGATTTCCCCACGATCATCTCTGTGGAGGGGGAGGGCCATGCCATCAAGGACGGGTGGCTTTTCAGTAACTATGACTTTGACGAGGCGTGGGTGCCGAACCTATTTGTGAACGAGCCCACAACAGAGAAAAACTTTGGGGACCCTGTTGGATTCAATAAACCTAACAGTATCGAGTACCAGAATGCCGTGAAGGCTCTGTGGTATTGTTATTGGAACGGTCCAGCCTTCCAGCGGATTGAGGACGGTGCCAAGATACTTCTGGGCGTTCCGTTCTCTCCCACAGACACAAAGGTTACCCGGAGGCTCGAGGGGTCCGGTCTCGAGGACGTCGTGCTGGAGGCAAACAATGGATCCCAGTATACTGTCCCGGAGCCCTTAGTGCCGTCGGTGGACGCCGGGGAGGATGTAAGGGCTTTCCAGCCGCTATCGACAGGTGTCGAGGTCTGGGACTATGTCTCTAACCCCGAGTGGTACAAGTTGTTCCCTCATCTCTATCAGCTGTGGGACCAGTTCTCCGCAGACGGGGAGCCGTATTTTGGATTCTGGGATGATCGTGGCGAGCTGGATGATGGCGGGTTCTTTGATGATGGTGGCCCGGGAGATCCCCGGGAGCTGGAGGCCTTCAACGAGAAGTTCTTCAATCTTATCAAATGGTTCATTTTCGTTGTAAACGTGGATGCTAGCTTGCTGAAGGATGACGACAGCCTGGACGACATGTTCTTCTATCTGGATACCATCAAGCCGGCTTACACTAAATACCTGATGATAGCGACCCTCCCTGGGACAGATGACGTCATGAAGCGCCGCGCCACGGATTCGGTGGCCATGACTGTCGAGATGGACATTCCCGACCATTACCGTGAAGTGTGGGATGATGAGGGGAATATGGATGTGACTGAGTCCGGATTCCATTATGCTGTCGGCCAGCCGGCCCAGACGGACATGGACATCCCCTTCCCGTACCGCCTGGGGGATGACACCCTTAGGATATGGGTTGATGGGGTGCTTCAGGTGGCTGGGGTGGACTATCAAGAGGTGACTTTGACCACGATTGAGTTCAATACTCCGCTGGCTGGAGGAGAGGATATCTACATTTATGAGGACGATTCTGTGTATTGGCGGATGGACAGGGGTGTCGCGATGGATAATGTGACCTTCCAGCTCGTATAACGCCTGTATCACAAAGTCGTTTTGGTCTTGACTGAAGTGCTGGGAAAAGTTATAATTCCAGCTAGTTTGGAGAATTACATGGATCTTCAGAGTGGAATATCTCGACGATTTACCGGCGAGGTTACCTTCCAGTTTTGCCACAAAGGGCGCGTAGTGGAAACGCTCAAGGCAAATACGGTCGTTAATCAGGCCTATGACATCGTCGCAAGGTGGGCGGCACAAGACTTCTCACAGGAGGTTTCTTATGTCGCCGTGGGCGACGGGGGAAATGTCCCTGGTGATCCGCTTACTCCAGTCCAGCCTACCGAGACCGACATCGGCCTCAACAATGAAATTGACAGCAAACCTATTTCGTCGGTGATCCAGCCGACAAGTAATTCAGTAGAGTATGTGACATCATTCTTGCCTGCAGAGGGCGTAGGTCAACTCACTGAAGCCGGGCTGTTTACAAGTGATAATAAGCTTTTTGCGAGGGTGACTTTTGGGGTTATAACCAAGGGCGCGTTGACTCTCGTTGTACGTTGGAAAATAACGTTTTGATGGAGGCCGATAATGGCTCAGCTTAGAATATGGGATTTTGGCGCTCCTCGGAAATCCAAGTACCTGAACGATCATTTCCGGGCGATAGTTCCAGTGAAGACGATATACCGGGGCTACCGCGTTGAGGCCACCCCCACTCCTTCTCTTTCTCTCGACATAAACCTGGGCGGGTCTATGCCTTCGGTTTTGATGACGGAGGAGGGGATAAGGATCGAGGAAACCGAAAGTATTTCGCAGCCTGTCGCCATCACTCCAGACGTCACAAATGATCGTTACGACTGGATTGTGGCCGCTCACCAGTACACAGACCAGAATAACCCGCAGGTCTATGAGGTTATCGAGGGAACAGCCGGGGCCCCTCCGCTCCCCCCGATGACTCTGCCTCCCCACAAGGTTCTTCTGGCCACAGTGCGTGTGCCTGCCGGCGCCACGGCCATCACCAACGACCTTATTCATGGGGCGCGTGAGGTCCACCTTGGTGAACCCATTGACCGTTATCTTATTGGCCCATTGCGCCCGACTCCGCAGGCTGTGCCAAATGACACAGTTTTCGTGAAGGGCGGATCGTATGTCAATTCCCGTGGCCGCAAATCCATTACGGTTGCCGATAGCGTTGCAGATGCGCTGCAGTTCCCTGTAGTCACTGCTGCTGGCCAAGAGCGCATTGACCTTTTGGTTCTTGACGACTCGGGTGTTGCCGGCCGCATCGAGGGCATTGAGGCTGTCGCTGGATCTGCTGTCCCTCCCGAGTATCCCAACAACAAGCAGACTATCGCCGAGGTCACTGTAGACGAGGCGGACTTCGTGCAAGTTACTCCCGGTGATATACGGGATGTGCGGTTCTTGTTCAGCCTCGTTGGGGCTGGTGCCATAGCTGGCATCGGCGACGCGTTCCCTGCTGGTCCTGAGGACGGAACTCTTTTCTTTCGTCGCGACCTGGCCCTCCTGCATGTGTTCGATGCGTTGGAAGCTGGCGGGACATGGATCCCGGTGTCCGGTGGCAGCTTCAGTGGTGACGCTATCTCTACCAAGGGCACACCTCTCTTCGCTTTTGCCACTGCGGCTGAGGACGGCTATGTGTGGAAATACATCCACTCGCAGCTTCGCTTCGAACTGCGTCCGGACAGCACGATCCTTGAGCCGGTCCAGATGGACTTCAACGCTCCAGGTGTCTTCGCACTGGCTCTGGCCACCGACCTTCTCGAGACGGTTAGTCGCACTGCCTTCGCATGGCGTCTCCCGGCAAAGACTCTTATCGGGATTTACTTCAAGTCCCTCAATATAGACACTGGGGCCTCCCAGCCTAACCAGAACTTGACCATCAACGGTGTGCCTGTCTGCACTGCCGATGTTCCTGCCTCCACCTCATGGGTTGCTGGCACGATCGATCCTGGCGCTGCAGATGTCGTGCCCGGCGATGAGTTCGAGATCACTACCGATGGTGGTGGCACGAACAATGATGCTGCGAACTTGGTTATTCAAACCGTCTGGGGATAGACCATGACTTTCATTAATGTAATCCCTCGCAGTATAGCTGACGACGCCCGTGACTTTGCGATCGGGTCGTTGCTGGACTTCGCTGGGGCCGCTGCTCCGACTGATTGGCTTATAGCTGATGGTGCTGCTCTCCTCAAAACCGCTTACCCCGAGCTATTCGCGCTCTTGGGTACTAACTTTGGGGACGGCCTTATCGACCCGCATATGGATTGGGGTCGCCCGACGTGGACTGCCGAAGACTCCCGCTTAGGGCACTCGCTTCGCGTAGTCGTTCCGGCCAGCGCGATCAGTGTCGACGGTGAACGCTGCCGTCTTCGCATCGGTGCTTATCAGCCTGTGGGTACCGTCGGGTTTTCAGGTCCTTCTTCCGGACTGAACAACCACGCCAACACCTATATCGAACTCACCTCAATGTATGTCGGTCACCAAGCTGTCGCTGGAGATCCGTACGATTTCGACGGGACGCAGGTCGAGGTCACGTTCGGTGGAAGCTCTGGCGCGGTCGTCACGCACAACAAGGAAATGTGGTCCGACCTGATCGCCTACTCGGTTGATGCTTCGAAGAATCTCGTCATCTCATTCGACGTCGTCGCTGCGGGTGCAAGAACGTCGCAGTATATTGCTCGCGCCGATTCGATGACAGGCTGGAACACCCACTACAAGTCTGCCTCCGCTGAAGCCAGTGCAACTGACGTGACCGGATATACGACGCAAGCAAACGTCCTGTCCCTGATCTCAGGCTTCATCGTCGCCGGTTATGACGGCGCGACCTTCAACCTTCCTGACTACCGTGGGCGCACGTTCTTCGGTGCAGGCCAAGGTGCTGGTTTGCCCCTCTATTCCCTGTACGAAGAGGGTGGTGAGCACGAGGTGCGCCTCAGTGGCTTCGAGATGCCGGATCACAGTCACGGAAACGCTTACTCTAGCGGTGGAGGTTTCGGCTCTCACACTTCTGGCTCCATACCATCATTGCCGGGTTCTGGTGCGCTGGTTGGTGAAGGTGACGGCCACAATAATATGTCGCCTTATCTTTCGTTGAACAAGATTATAAGGGTACTCTGATGTCTATCCCAATCGGTGGAATACTCGCGTCTGCTGAATCGTCCCCCTCTTCTGGGTGGTTACTCTGTGACGGTGCGGCAGTCAGTCGAACGGCCTATGCCGCGCTCTTCGCTGCGATCGGAACTACTTACGGTGTGGGCGACGGTTCAACCACGTTCAACGTCCCTGACCTTCGCGGCCGCATCCCGGTTGGTTCTGGCAGTGCTTACTCCGATGGCGACGCTGGTGGTGTGCCTGAGCATGCTCTGGCCGTTGGCGAGATGCCTTCACATACGCATCAAGGTGCTATTGGCGGCGCCGCTGCTTACGACGCTTCAGGCTCAACTGACGAGCCTTATTCCAGCACCACAACTGAAGTCAACACTGGTGAGGAAGATGCACACAACAATGTGATGCCCTACATCGCCACCTCTTACTTTATCTTTGCGGGGGCTTAATCCATGTCAACTCCCACTGGCGCAGTTATCAGTTTTGGAGGCGCGTCCGTCCCTGCCGGATGGTTAATGTGCGACGGGGCTCCAGTCTCTCGCACGACCTACGCCTCTCTCTTCGCGATCCTCGGAACCGTTTACGGCCCCGGGATGGCTCGACTACCTTCAACCTGCCTAATCTGGTCGACCGGACGGTGGTGGGTGTTGGAGACGCTCCGGCGCAGCTTGCGACCGTGCTTGGCGATGCTGGCGGTGCTGACGACCACACGCTTACGGCCACGGAACTTCCTCCGCATAAACACAAGAATGCTTACGGCTCCAGCAATCGAAACCCTCCTCCCGGTGGTGGCTCTGCTAATCGCAGAACAGGTACGATGCCTGCGGCTGGCGGGGGCACTGCTCATACCAATGTTCAACCGTATCTGGCCCTCAAGTATTGCATTAAGACATAGGAGAAACCGTGAGCATTATTAATTATGTCTTCGGAATATCAGGTGCGTCCGACCGCGCAGCTTTTGAAGCTGCACTTGAGCAGCATGCGATGGCACGCGTGCGGGGCACTGACCCTGTAATCCACGAGCAGCTGTTCGCACATAATTCGTTCGCCGGAGAGCCCGGAGAATCCTACATCTACATCGGTCTTGCTGGCAATCCGGCCACGCGTGACGCCACCACCGATTGTGTTTGCTTTCGTTACTTCCCTGATCTCGGTGGCGAGGCCTATCTGCAATTCTGTATCTGTGATATTCATCAGGATCACGTACAGGTATTTCTCGACGCGATTAAAGCAAAGTTCCCGCAGTTGAATGGTCCGTACGCGGAAGGCGCCGATGAATACAACGTGCTGGTAAGTGTCTAACTACTCCATTCACACTTAGATTGATGCCTTGGTTAAAGGCATTCGCTTTATGGACCAGGTGTGAGACGTTGTTCAACATTGCATGTAACCTGTCCTTATGGTAAAATAAAGGTGTCTTTTTTAGTGGTTTTCATTTGCGAGAGGAGAAGGAAAATGAGATTCAGGTTCTTGTGGGTTATGTTGTGTGTGGCCATGAGTAACGTGGCCCTGTTTGCTGCTGAGGCGGCTCCTGTTGTGGTAGAGGACGGTGGCATCGTTCCCGTGCTTGCGAAGCTTGGCGTGATTCTTGTCGAGATGCTGACTCCTGTCATCCTGCTCTTGGGTTCCTGGGCGGCATATAAGCTGGCCAAGAAGTTTGGGATTGAGCTTGGTGTTGCAGAGCGTGCTATGGTGAAGGGCTACATCAGACAGGCCGTTAACGCCACTGAAAAGTGGGCTAGGAACCAGTCTGAAAAACCGACAAGCTCTGACAAATTGGCCAAGGGCGTTGACTATGCGAATCAATTTATCAAGGGCTCTGGCTTGAAGAAGAAGGGCTCTGATTATCTTGTAGGCCTTATTGAATCCCAGCTTAAGTGGGATGAAACCCCCAAGGATAAATAATGACGCTGCACAGGATACCGCGTAAACAGCTCGATCCAGACATTTTCTATGTCTACGATGATATGGGACGGATTGTGGGCCTGGACAGAACAACTGCCCAGGTCCATGCTCACCTTCACGATGACGGGGAGGTGCAGGCCTATCACAAGGCCAGCAACACTACCTTCGATCCCATAGGCAATCCGCTTACAAGTGCCAACGTTCAATTTGCGTTGGCCGAATTTGCGAACAAGCAGATAGCGGAGCCTGTGCAGGAGACTTCTGCCGCGCCTGTGGCTACCCCATTGTTCCATGTTGGTGCGGCTAGCGAAGCATATGTCGGCGTGACAGGTGAAGACCCGAATGCGGCGTTTGCCATTTACAACACCGATGGCCATGAGCTTGACATCCAGGTTCTTGATATCACGAGTGATGCCGCCGGAACGACTTCTGTGGCCGGAAACATTTGGCATTCTAATCCATATCTCCAGTTGTCAGCGATACCAGGAGAAGAGATCCTGGTTAAATATGGCACGAGAACCTCTCTTGGCGATTTGCCAATCAATGCTCTCCTCAAGGAGGGCGTGATTGCCGCCGAGGTCGATTCCGAGGTGATTGAGGCCATTGCCGACATCAAGGGCACGGCGTGGCACGTCCCGGTAGCCGCAGATTCTAACATTGTCATGCTGGACTATCGCATTGATAATCTCGAGGATCGGTCCCACATTCACAAGACGGGCATTGCTCCTGTTGGCGTTATGGATGGTGTGAATCGTGTATTTACGCTGCCAGGGGCCGAAGGCTATGTCCTTGGCTCTCTAGCGGTATATTTGAGCGGCATTCGCCTTCGGAAGACCCTTATTACCGAAATCGACAACGCGACGTTCCAGCTCGACATCTTCACCGAGCAGCTCCCTGATTCCACTATGGGCGACTGGCTCAATGTTGACTACATTCTCTTGGAGCCATAATGGCGTATCTGAATGGTCTCGCAATCAACATATTCGGGGGATCGCATCTTCTGGTTGTTCTTATGCCAGAGGAGGGTGAGCCGGATTACTGCGAGTTCAAGCGTATCGTCTCGAATGAAGAGCAGGTGCTGAGTGACGACGGTTGGCAGTCTCCGATTGACGCCAAGCTGCGGAGGTTTTTCAAAGACCAAAGCGCTACAAGTCGGTACTTCGTATACTTCCTTGATGATTGTTCTGGGCAGGGTGCACAGTACCTGTTTCGGGTGCACATGAATGGGATCTTTTCCCCTTGGCGTCCTCTCGAAACCCAGCACAAGAATATCCTTCCGGCCCCTCGCAACGTAAAGGCTTTGCGCACACATGCCAATCGTGAATGAGCTCCGCATAGAGTGGGATCCAGTTGCCGGCGCGGCTTCGTATAATATATACAAGTCGTCAGATGGTATCGCATATTCGTCTTTGGCTATAGGCGTGACGGATACGTTTTATGTTGATCCCATCGGCACGGTGGATGACTACTACAAGGTCGCATGTGTTGATTCTCTTGGTGGGGAGGGCGATCTGTCTGACCCGATCCAAGGATATGACCCGGCGGATATTTGTTTTGTTCGGGGATCGATTGTTGATCTGAATGGCGATCCTGCAAGCGAGCTGGTGGAGGTTACGTATTATGTATCCACCGAGGACCTGCCAAGATTTGCCCAGGGGAGTCTCATCACACGTCGTGACATGATTGTCCAGCCTGATCACCGGGGGATATTTGAGATCCCTGTGGTTAAGCTTTCTATGGTCACGCTTCAGATCAAGGGCTGCGGATATCAGGCAAAATTTCAGTGCCCAGACCAGACCATTCTTGAGCTCGTAAACATCGCGTCCATTGGCGTCGTCGAGAGGCCTACGGACTATCAATTCTAGAAAGCAAATATGCCAGCACCCACTGGGTTGACACTACAGATTGACGGCGGGAATCCCGTAACGAGCGACTATTTCGTAGACCTAGGAATAGTTGCTTCTGGTGCTACGGAGATGCGTTTCAGTAACAATGGATTCCAGTGGTCTCCATGGATAAGCTTCGCTGCCACTGAACTGGCATGGGACGTTCGAGGCTACGGCGGAAACTCTAATGCCGGAGCGAAAACTATCTGGGTGGAGGCCAGAAGCGCCACTGCAGAGGAATCCAACGCGAACAACACGATCAAGTATCGCAGGGCGAAGCCTTCTTTGAAGGTGTACTCGATGCCGGCGCAAAGGGACGGGACGACCATCGTGGACATCCCCTTGGTCTTGTATGATCCCTACTTCAATCCGGTGCGTGTTGTGCAGGCGGAATGGACACTAGACGGCTCGTTTACAGACGGCAAAAACATAACGTTCCTTCCGAATGACGGCGCACATGATGGAACTTCGGATCTGACAACTGCTCCCAATGGCATCTCACACAATCTTGTCTGGGATGCTGGTATTGACGTAGAGCCTGATGTGAGTGATATCGCACAGGTCCGCATAAAGGTTGCTTATGCGAATGAGTTCAGCGAGCTTGCGGTTAGCCAGCAGTTCAAGGTAGATACCCGCGACCCAATCGAATTGTCTGACCTCCGGTTCACAAGGGGAGATGACGCTGAGATTAGACTGGCCCTGCTTGATCGCAATGGAGTACCAATAGATGCGACAGGTGATGTGCAAGTTACGTCGGTTAAGAGTTCGTCAGGTCAAGAACAGTTGGTGTCCCCGATCATTGCAGTTCCCTCTAGCGCAGGGCATTATATTGCTACTTATGTTGTACCTGACACTGCCGAGATAGGTCTGTGGACAAGCCTTTGGGAATACACGGCGGACTTTGTGGCCTCCTCGGAGACTATTTACTTTAGTATCGTCGAGGAGGCTACGCCTTATAATCCCATCGGCACAGACACCTGCGTGGTGTATGGCCAGCTTCTCCATGCTGACCAGCGGCCCATGGCCAATGTGGAGGTGCACTTTCTTCCTCATCACATCAGCGAGCCTGAGTATGGTAATCCTACAGTCATCTCAACGAACCCGGTCATCCTGCACACTGATGATAGCGGCAAGTTCAAGGTAGAGCTCATCCGAAACACAGAGCTCATCATCTACATCCCGAGCCTTACCTTCAGGCAGTTCGCTAAGGTGCCGGACCAGGACACCAGTGAATTCCGGGCAATGATGACTCTCCTGCCAGTTCCGCTCAGGGATAAGTTTGGCAACAAACTCTAATAGCTAAAAAAAGGGGAAGATTGCTCTCCCCCTTGTGTTGGCGCGTCATGGCCATTTATTTCTTGGCTATGACGGATCCTACGAATGCCGCGACGGTCAGTACTGTGCTTGCGACACAAATGGCACCATCGACTACCTTGCCTACCGTTGCCAGCGTTTCTTCGTTCGCTACTGGGAAGGCAAGGGTTGCGAGGTCTGGCGTCATAGTAAGGATGTCCTTATAGTCTGCTTGGGCCAGCATTGATTCTCCTTTTTTGTAGGCCCCATAATATATTTCACCTATAAGATCCATATGATCCAGAATATCCAGATTATCAGTGTTGCTTATTTCGGTTTATCAAACCAGATCCAAGTGAAGGCTCCGGCAGTAGGCTCGAAAGCCCAGATGGACCCATGATCGGCAGCCACTGCTACGGGCTCCCCGATGTCATGCTCCGTCTCTCCGACCTTCACTTTCACGCAGTTGGCGCCTTTTGAGATCTTTGTTATGGGGTCCGTCCCCACGATTCCGTTGATGTGACTCAGGCAGGCCTTCCCGATGAA
>Ga0114918_10006273_pt1 | contig 10079 bp, 6 predicted proteins | sample LantaG_FD_87015 | JGI IMG/M metagenome (GOLD analysis project Ga0114918, IMG submission 87015) | Deep subsurface microbial communities from Baltic Sea to uncover new lineages of life (NeLLi) - Landsort_02402 metaG | ecosystem: Environmental > Aquatic > Marine > Oceanic > Sediment | place: Baltic...
CCCGGCGGTCGCCCTCCTCCTGGCTTCCTCCACCCGGACAGCTGGCCAGGAGGTGCGAAGGGGGAGTCCCCCCCCCACGCGGCCGCCCCCTTTCCCGCCCATGCCCCCCCCCCCTCCCAACCCCCACTTTTGCGGCCGACGAGGCTTGCGCCTGCCCTCTCTCTCACCCGTCCGCGCCCTCCCCACACTCTCACGCACCACACACCCCAGACCCCCAAGCCCAAGCTGGACCAGGTGAAGGCCGTGGACGAGGTAAGAGAGAGAGAGAATGGAAGAGGGGAGGGCGCGCGCGCAAGAGAGAGGAAGCGGCGGCGGGGCGCGGGATGCGGCGCGCGGGACAGACGAACTGCCGACCTCCCCCCTTTCTCTCTCACCTCCCGTCCCGCACGCACTCCCTCTCCCCCACTTTCTCTCCCCTCTCCCTCTCGCCCCCATCAGATCTACAAGACCCTGGAGAACAAGGTGGACGCCCTGCTGGAGGCCGGCCGGTCCAAGAAAGCCGCCCTGGCCTCAAAGGCCTCGTCCGACCCAAAGTGCGTGCCCCGCCTGAAACGGCCCTGGCACGGCCCGTCCGTCCTCATGGCCGACTCGACCTGGATGGTCCCCTTCTACGCGGGCGTGGCCCAGGCCCTGCTGGAGCGGGGCGTCATAACGCCCGGGTGGACGCCCTTCGGCGGGGCGGGCGGGGGCGCGGTGACGGCGGTGAGTGATGTTTTTGAGGGGGAGCAGGGGGGGGAAACCCCGCGCACGCGCGCGCACCGCAGCCGCCACCACCAAACGCCGGTCGCTCCCTCTTCTCACGTCCCTCTCTCCGTCTCCCCTGTTTTCACGCGCACACACCAGGTCCTGACCAACGCGGGCTACGACGGGTACGCCCAGCTGGGGCTGGCGTCACAGATCACGGCGGCCATGTGCCCCGCGTCGGGCAACGGGACGTGCGACACGACAGCCTTCACGGCCATCGCGACGGGCGTGTGGGGGGCGGCCCTGCCGGCCAACGTCGGGTACTTGCGTGAGTTAGACCTGAGAGGGCGGTGCGGGGGGAGGCGGCTCTGGGGAGCGAGAAGGAAGGGGGAGAGGGGGGCAGCAACCCCCTCGGCGCCTCTCCATGACCCCTCCACACCACCAACCCCTCGCTCTCCACTCTCCCCTCCCTTCCCTCGCTCTCCCTCCTCTTCTCCACTCCCAAAAAAGTGGGCGACCGCACGCACGTCTGGCTGTCCACCTGGACGGGGGCCACCCCCTCCTTCACGTCCTCCATCCCCTACAACCTCACCTCCTTCGCGTCCGCGTACGATGTGCTCATGGCCCTGCTGGGCACCACCTTCATGCCCTGCCTCACCGACCCGGAGCTGTACGCGACGATGCCGCTGAACGCGACCGTGGCCATCGATGCAACTTTTCCCCCAGCGAACCCTTTCATGGGACCACCCGGTACCGCCACGATGCACGCCAACGCGGCTTCGTCCGACGCCACCATGAACCCGGGACCCGGATCCGGACCTGTCTCGATCATCAATATGAATTACGGCGCTGTCTTTCCGACCATCCTCATGGGATCGGACGGACTGATCGTGTCGGTCGCCACCCGGTTGGAAAACCGGACTCCCTACGTTTACCTCCTCAACGCGACCACGCTCGAGTCGCTGGCCACGCCGATGGAACTCGTCAGGTCCTCCACGAGCGAACTTGCCGGCGGAATTTATTCCTACTTGGACAACAACGACCGCTTGGTGCTCATCAATGCCGACGGCGATCTCCAGCGAATTTCCCACACGCAAGCGGCCGGCGGCTCGTGGTCACTCAACGTCGAGTCATCGGTGCCGATCGGCTATCCGGATGTCGTCGGCCTTGTTCCCGACTACCAAGGAAGGATCTGGTTTGCCACTGCCCAAGGAACATCGGCCGGCTCGGGAGCGGTGGTCGGCTATTACGATCCTACCACCGCGCAGACCGCAAACTTCACCCTGCCGGCCGGCGAGCAGGTCGCCAACAGCATTTCGTCTTCGCCCGCCGGTGTGGCCGTTGCTTCCACCGCCGCACTCTACATGTTCAATGCAGGCACCAGCGCAGCGGAGCAACTTTGGCGTGAAACTTATGACGCAGGTCCGGCCCGCAAGCCCGGGCAGTTGAGTTGGGGCACGGGTGCCACGCCGGCCTTTTTCGGACCTGACACCGGGTATGAATACCTGACGATCACCGATAACGCCGCGCCGCAAGAGCACATCCTTGTTTACCAGACAAGTTCCGGCGACTTGGTCGGCTCGGTGCCTTTCCTGACCGCCGGCGTGAACAGCGGCAACGAGGATGCGGCGATCGCCGTGGGCAACAGCATTTATTACCCGAGCACCTACGGCTACCCGTATCCGCCGTCGGCGGAGAGCGGTCCGAGTGACCCCGCATCCGCGCCGTTCGTCGGCGGTATGCAACGCGTGGATGTGCTGGCCGACGGCACCCTCCAAACCGTCTGGTCGAACAACACGATCACTTCGGCTGCGGAGCCGCGCTTGTCGGTTTTGGACAACCTCATCTACACCATGAGTGTCGACACCAACACCGGCGTTTACAGCGTGATCACGATCGATCCCGACACTGGCGCACTGCTCAGCAGCACTCCCTACGGTTCCTCATCCGGCGACAACCCGCTGCAGATGGTCAGCATGATCAGCCCCGATGGCGTGCTCTACCAAGGCACGGAGCGCGGTCTCATTCGGGTTGAAGCCGTGCCGAAACCCTCGACCTCGGTGCGCCCCGTCATCGGTGGGCGGTACTCGGCCGACTTTGCCGAACTGGCGTACGGGCTGCCCGGCCCTTTCCTGACGGTCGGCGCCGAGGTGCAGGCGGGCGCGGCGCGCGGCTTCAGCGACGGCGGGACCAGCCTGCCGGGCTGCCCGTACCTCCAAGACCCGTACGCCGCGCCCGCGACGGACCTGGCCGTCACGCCGCCCCTGCCCTCCACGTCCGCGCCCTGGGCGGGCTTCCCGCCCTCGTGCGCCAACATTACGAAAGGGTTCAACCCGCCGGCCGTGACCCAGGGGTCGACCCTGGCCGCCCTGCCCGACTGGGCGGCCGCGGAGCGGGCGGCCCTGGCGGCCGCGACGGGCGGCAAGCTGGGGGCCGAGGACGGCCTGGGCGCGAAGGCGGCGGCCGCGGTGCGCGGGGTGGAGGCAGCAAAAGCGGGCGCGGCGGCGGGCGTGAAGGAGGCGGCGGCCGAGGCTGGCGCGTGGCTGCTGGAGCGCAAGGCGGCGCTCACCCCGGCCAAGGCGGGCGGCATGAAGGGGGCGCCCGCTTCCAACCATTCTTCTTCGTCCCTCTTACCGGTGGACTTGGGCGCGGTCAAGGCGGCGGTGGAGGAGGCCAAGGCCGCGGCGGCCGCGGACAAGGTGGCCGGCGGCGGGGCGACGATGGCCAAGGACGGCCCGGGCAGCGGACCGCTCCGCCTGCCCTCCATCTTCCCGGGCGCGCGCACGCCCGTCCCCTTCACCGCCTGCGAGTGGCTGGCCTTCGCCGTCAACCCACCGGCCCTGGCCGACCTGCCGTCCATCTTCAAGGTGGGCCTGCGGGAGGGGCAGGCCTGGGCGGACGCCAACGGGTACTGCGGCGGTGGCGGGGGCGGGGACGGACGATGAGAGAGATGCAAAGTGGGGGAGGGGAGAGTCGGGGGGGTAGGGGGGGCTTTCATTGTCGGCTTCATCAAAGTTTGGCCTTCTTTCGTTTAGTGTGCGTACGGGACGTCGCTCTGGGCAGGTGTGTATGGGGAGCAGGACGGGAGGTGGCGATCGGCGGAGAGGGAAACGCGAGAGAGAGAGAGAAGAGATGGGGATGGGATGGAATGGAATGTGGGTGAAGGGTCGATCGAGCAGGGCGGGCGCGCATTCCACCCCCGCTTCATTCCCCCCGTCCCCGCGCCCCAGGGCACACGCCGCGCCTGCTGAGCGCGCGTGCCTGTGTGTTGTGTTGTGTGTGTGCGTGCATCCTCATACACGTACAGTGCACACACAGCAGCATGGCAGCGGCCGGCGCCTTGCCGCCCGAGGCGGCAGCCGTGCTGGCCGCCGCGTCGGCCGGCCCGGCGCAGGCCGACCCCCCCGGCCCCGGCCCTCCACCCGCGGCCCTCACCGCGTCCATCACCTCCTTCCTGTCCGCCCGCCTCACGGGCGGCCCCGCCCGCCTGGCGGCGCTCTTGGACGCCATGGAGGCCGCCTGCCCGGTGACGCTGGGCCCGACGGGCGACGCCGCGCGGGGCGGCGGCGGAGGCGCCGGCGCGTGGGTGGCCGCAGGCTTGAGGGATGGCGGGCTGGGCGCCCTCCTGGCCGCCCTGCCCGGCCAGCCGCACGTGGCGGCCGCGTACGGGCCGGCCGCGCCAGCCCTGGACCGGCGGGCGGTGGCGGAGGTTCGCGCCGCGCTGGCGCCCTGGGCTGGTGGCGGCGGGCGGCGGGCGCGGCGGCCGCCGGTGCCGGGCGGTGTGCCGGCGGCCACCGCCCTCAGCGTGGTGGAGGCCGGCGGGGGCGGCCCGCCGCCGCCGCCGCCGCCGCTGCAGGCCGCGCCCGGCCTGGCGGCCCGCCTGGCCGCCGCGGCCGCGGCCGCGGCCGCGTCCGTGTCGGACAGGGTGACGGCGGCGGCGGCCGCGGCAGTGCCGTCCCCCTCGCCGCCGCCCGTCCGCTTGACGCTGGCGCCGGCGGCCGAGGAGGGAGCCCCAGCGCGCGTGCGCCTGAGCGTGGAGGTGGGAGCGGGGAGCGAGGAGGAGGAGGAGGAGAGCGACGGCGGCGGCGGCGGCGGCGGCGCCACGCCCGCCACCTCCCCCCTCCCCGCCCTCAACGCCTTTGCCGCCGCAGCGGCGGCCCTGGCGTCCCTCCCGCCGTCGTCACCCGCCATCACCACCGCCCACCCCGCCGCGGCGCGCCTCGTCACCGCCGCGGCCGCCCTCCTGTCCCACGGCCTGCGCCCCACCCCTCGCCCGCCGCCGTCCCTGCCCCTGGCCGCCCGCCTCATCTCGCCGGCCGCCGCCCTGGCGGACGCCGCGGTGCGGGCGGTGGCGGGGCGGACCGCCGCGGGGGTCGCGTCCCCCTCGCCGGACCCTCTCGCCGCCGTGCGCGCGGCCGCGGAGAGCGGCGGCGCGTCCGGCCCGCTCCTGTGCGGCCCCCGCCCGCCGCCGCCGCCGGGCGTGCCGCCGGCCGCTTGGGCGTCTGTGGCCCTGGTTGAGGGCGCGCTGGTGGCCCGTCTAACAGCCCTGGCGGCCTGCCGGGCCACGCTGGCCCGCTTCTACGGCCCGACCGCCGCCCTGAGGGCCCGCCGTACCGTCGCAGCGGTCCTGGCAGCGGCCGCCCCCGCGGACGCCGTGCCCGTGTCCCGGGCCCGGCCCCTCCCCTCGCCCGCGCTCGAGCCCCTGTCCCCGGCCTCCAGCGGCGAGTTTGAGGTGGGCGAGGAGGACGGCGCCCAGGGTGGCGGGTGGGCGGTCGCGATGGACGACGCGGCCGCCCAGGCCGCGCTGCGGGCGGTGATGCTAGAATGAAAAAAAGAGGGGGACAGTTTTTTTATTTTCAACAACCAAAAAGGACGAACAAAACACACACGCACGCACGCACACGCACATCAGCGCGCGGGCGGGACGTAGCACACACACACGCACACACACACAGTCAAAAAAACAGCGGGGGATGGGGGAGAGAGAGGGAAAGAGGAAGAGGGGGGGGGGGGGGGGGGGGGGGTCCCCCCCCCCCCCCCCCGCGGGCCCCCTTCCCCCCCCCCCCCCTCGCGCCTTCCGCGCCGCTCGCACCAGCCGCCCCGCCTGGTGCACCGCGATGGCCCTGGGCGTCGCCGAAAACCAGCCCTCCCGGTCCATGGCGATGCCCGCATCAAAGACGGGGCCCCACATGGAGTAGCGGGCCCGCCAATACTTGTGCAGGTCGGGGTCGGTGGGCGGGCCGGCCCGGGGTAGGGAGATCAGTGGCGCGCGGGGCGGCGGGGCGGGGGCGGGGGCGGGGGCGGGGGCGCCCCCGGGGGCGCGGGCGCGGGGGCGGGGCGGGGACCAGGGCGCGGCCTCGCCCTCGCCCTCGCCCCCCTTCTGCTCCTCCTCCCGGGGGCACGCGACCGCGGCCTCCTCCTCCTCGGCCTCCTCCTCCCCGAACCGGGCGTGCGCCCCACCGGGAGGGGGCAGGGCGGGCATGAGGCCCGAACTCTCGGGCCGGGGCGGGGGCTGCGCCGCCGCCTGGGCGCACCACCCCCTGCCTCGCGCGTCGTCCGCGGCGCCTGCTTCCTCGGTGGGGGCGGCGGTGCCGGCCTCCTCCTCGGCCTCCCCAACGCGGACGCTTGCCCCAATCGGCAGCAGGCTGCGCGCTTGCTCAGCCATACTCATGGGGGGCGGCCCCGCCGCCTGGCTGCGCCCCCCGCCTCCTCGCCCCCTGCCCCGCCCCCTACCCCGCCCCCGCCCGCGCCCGCGCCCAAAGCCGGTCGGCAGGCCCAGGGCCGCCAGGGCGTCCTCATCCTCGCCCGCGCCCGTCAGGGCGGCCAGCTCCTCGGGCGAGGGGTGGGGCTTGCTGTGGTGCGGGGTGGGAGCGATGAGAGAGGTGGGGGGGGGATGAATTGTCTTTTTCTTTACCGGGGAGCAAGGGGCGCTTGCCGCCGCGCCCCTCCTGCTCCTCCGAAACCAAAACTCACGGCCGGGCCAGGAGCACGGTCGTCAGGTGGGCGCCCGGGCCCAGGGCGTACGGGTGGGTGTCCTCAACCCTCAGGTCCAGGGCCGTGGCCAGGTGGGCGCCGTGCTGGAGGACGGCGCCGCCGGCGCCCGGGTCAGGTCGCGCCGCCGGCGTGTGGGCCTGACTTTCTTGCCCCGCAGCCGACATGTGTTGCGCGCTGCTCTCTCTCTCTCTCTCTCTCTCTCTCTCTCTGTCTACTGGAGGAGGAGGAGGGCGTGCGTGCGCGCCGGGCCGGCTGGCCTCACACTCTCAGGGCGGCGGCGCCATCGCGCGTGCGTGGAAGAGAGAATGGGTGGGACCGCAATTGCACGAGAGTGCGAGCGTGCGCACTCCACCCCCCGCTCGCCTTTTTCTTTCTTTCTTTCTTCCTTCACACGACCGCCCCCGCCCTCAACCCGGCCACCAGCTCCAGGTAACCCTCCATCTCCGGCGTCAGGAAGCCCCGCCGCACCAGGAAGTCGACGATGACCAGGTTGCAGTTGTCCTTGAAGTCGTCCGTGCCCGCCACCATGGCCGCGACGTCCGCCAGCGGCAGCAGCTGGAAGCCGGCCACCTCGCCATCCGTCGGGACTGGCGTGAAGGCCGCCGGCAGCTCCAGGTCGTACACGAAGAGCACGTCCCGCTTAGGGCCCGCCTCTTGGAGCGCCGTGTACGACACCACGCCCGCGGGGCGGGCGCGTGCGGCCAGGGCCGGCGGGATGCCCGCCTCCTCGCCGCACTCCTTCTCCACATTCGCCTGGACGCCCAGGCCCGAAGGCTGGCCCCCTGCCGCCAGGTGATCCAACCGCCCCGGCCAGGTCGGCTTGTCGTCCGCCCGGCGGGCCACCCACAGGGAAATCGAGGCCGGACCATCGTCATCATCGCCACCCGCACCTGTGCGGACCCAGCCGTTGACGTGCACGCCGTACGCCCGGATGCCCAGGTGAGCGGCCGCCGCGCGCTCGACCAGGGCGAGCGGGGGGGCCGCGAAGGAGGAGGACACCGGGTACAGCTCCCCTCTCCACCCGCCGATGGTGCCGTCGTCGCGCAGGGCGGCCAGGACGCCGGCCAGGGCGGCCGTGCGGGCTTCGGTTGAGGCGGCGTCCAGGGCGGGGACCAGGCGCAGGGTGGGCACCCCTGCCCGCCCACCAGCAGCATCCCCCAGCACAAACACGCCGCCGTGTTCGGCCGCCAGCCGCTCCGCCAGGGCGGGGCGCAGGAGGCCCACCTCCTGGCCGGCGATGGTCCAGGGCACGAGCGGGGCCAATGCGTGGGGCGGCGCGTTGCACCGGTCCACCCAGCGGAGGAAGCCGTCCATGGGCGGTGCGGGTGCGGTCGCGGGTTGAGCGGGCGCGCCGGCGGCGGCGGTGGCAGATGCCATCGGGCGGCGCGAGGAAGGGAGGGCGTGGACGCGGCGCTCACGCAGGGCGATGCCTGCTGTGAGACGAACTGCTCCTGCTGAGACGCCTGCTGCTCTGACGGCGGCCCTGGGGAGAGCGGCCGCGGCCATTTCGGAACAAAGGAGTGGGAGTGGAGAGCGAAAGCGAGCGGCTAGGAATTGCAGCTGGGACAACACACTTCGTTTTGGTGGGGGGCCGTGCGCGCCCGCCGCTCCCTCACCTCCCTCACACAGCCCACACACATCCATGCCGCTGGCACCAGCTCACCTCCGGCCTCCCAGCTGGGTGGCGGCCCCAATCGCCAGCGCGTCCGGGCGGGCGCCGCCGCTCAGGCTGGCTCCGCCGGCCGCCGGGCTGGCTGGCCGCCGCCGGTCCGCCGCCCCTCGCGCCGCCCGCCTCACCCCGCCCTCCGCCCTCGGCTCGGACGGCGGCGATGGCGAGGGCGGCCTGCTGGGCCGGTTCAAGTCGTACCGCAACCGCAAGGAGCGGGAGGTAAGAGGGAGGGGTGGTGGGGCGGTGGGGCGGAGGAGAGGCGGAATCGGCCACCCACTCCGCACGCCTGCCGCTTAACCTCACCCTCTCAATCGACCCTTCCCTCATAATCCCCGCAGGAGGCCGCCAAGCAGGTCATCCAGGACACGTTCAAGGACAAGGGCGACCCCCTGTCCGCGTACGATCCGCGCTACGTGGAGCCGACGACCGGCGACGGCGGCGGCGACGGTGGCGAGGGCGGCGGGGGTGGTGGTGATGGCAGCGGTGGCGGTGGCGGTGGTGGTGGTCATGGCGACGACGGCGGCGGCGCCGACGACGGCGATACCCCGCCCCGCCCCCGCTTCGACTGGCGGGCCTTTGACTGGCGGGCCAGCCTGGTGGTGGGCCTGGACCGGTTCCGGTCGGCGGGGAAGGCCGCGACGGCGGTCATGATCCTGGTGGCCGGCGTCGCCGCGTTTGCCGCGGGCGGGCAGATTTTGGCGGGGGCGGCCACCGTCACGGCCTGGCTGCTGCGCCTGGACGGGGCCGGGCCCCGCCGCCTGGCCGCCATTCGGACGGAGGCCCGCCGGGCCGCTCTGGAGGCGGACTCCGCGACGTATGACGCGCTGGGCCCCTGGGAGGCGGAGGCCCTGGCCCGCTACGGCCCCGACCCGGACGGCACCGACGGGGCCAACCCCAGCCTGGCCGCCTGGTGGGCGACCAAGGCGGTGGTGAAGGCCCGGTCCGGCGCGATCCGGGCCCGCGCGGACGCAGCCCGCTGGGCGGAGCGTAAGTCGGCCTCTGCCAAGGTCGGCACTGCGGTCGCGGCCGAGCGCGAGACGGCTGCCCGCCAGGCGGCGGTCGAGGCGGGCGCACGCTCGGCACGGGCGGCGTTGGCCGGCGCATCGGCCGCGGCGGCGGCGACAGCGCCCGCGGCGGCCAAGGCGGGCTCCAAGGCGGGCTCCAAGGCGGGCTCCAAGGCGGCTGCCAAGGCGGCCAGGCGGCCCGTGTTTGAGGAGGAGGACGACTTTGAGGAAGAGGACGAGGACTTGGTGCTTTGAGGGAGGGGGGTGGTGGTGGAGAGAGGGAGGGTGTGTGTGATCGAGGTCGGGGGCGAACACGCGCGCGCCCGCGCCCGCTGCACACACACTCTTCTCTTTCATTTCTTTCGCCGCGCTCCCACGCACCCTCTCTTCTTTTCCTCCCGGCCCGCCCTGCCTTGCTCTCCAGCAATCACTGGGGGCATAATATCGCCACGCATATCACACCGGCACGTGTGGAAAGCCTGGCAGGCCGCGCGCGTCATCGGCGGGCGCGGCACCTATCTTTCTCTCGTGCACAAAGCGTGACCAGCAGCGTGTGTCGAGCACACCTGTGCCGACCCCTTTTCCCGCCTCCCCGAAACCCCGCCTCCCTTTCCTTCCCTCTCTCCCCCTCTCTCTCCACGCACGCTGCTATTGTCTTCTTCAGACTGCAGCGTTGGGTGCGACACCACCTTAAGTCTCAAAACACCGGCCGTACACGCCCCCCCCCA
>Ga0114918_10006274_pt1 | contig 10078 bp, 10 predicted proteins | sample LantaG_FD_87015 | JGI IMG/M metagenome (GOLD analysis project Ga0114918, IMG submission 87015) | Deep subsurface microbial communities from Baltic Sea to uncover new lineages of life (NeLLi) - Landsort_02402 metaG | ecosystem: Environmental > Aquatic > Marine > Oceanic > Sediment | place...
CCTACTAAGGTTTTAACATATATTTTAGTAAAAGTTACTGCGTGAGTTAATTCATCAAAGAAGAAATCATCATCAGCGGTAGGGTTTTCAAACGCTATCTTAGCTTTATAAATATAAGTTTCAGGATCAGCAGCCATTGATTCATTAGTCAAAGTAAGGCTTCTACCACCCACGCTTGCTACTCTCACTCCACCTTCGGTTAAAGTTCCAGCTTCTATATTGCCGGTAGTAGTTAAATCTCCGTCAGATATAGATAGAGTACCATCTGTTAAAGTACCAGATGTAATTGTAACTGCCGAGGAAATATTCCCTGATGCAATCTCAAGAGTTCCGTCTGTGAGAGTTCCACCTGTAATAATTCCTGTCGTAGTAATTGCTCCGGCTCCTGTATCAATAGAGGTAAATCCTGACGTTATAGAACCAGCGTTTAATGCTCCTACTTCAACTAAGTTCGCGCAAGTAGTTATATTTGCTTGTGTTGCTTGTGTTGTTGCTGTATCAGGGGCTAAGGTTGTGATTGTGGCTACAGTAGAGGCTTGCCCCACCAAAGCACCTTCAAAAGTAGTAGAAGCTATTGTTCCAGCATTGATTATATTTCCATTAGTAATTGAGAGAGTTCCATCTGTGAGGGTTCCATCAAGAGTTATTCCTTTAAGAGTTAAGTCAAAATTACCAAACTCCCAGTCGGCAGTCATAGGGACAGTGCCATTTGCTAAGAGGTCTCCACTTCCACCACCACCTAATATTCCTCTCCAAGTATTTGTGGTAGTATCAAAGCCTAAAACATACTCGTCAGTAGTATCAGCTAAGTTTACTATATTGCTATCAACTATTAATCCTTCAGAAGTCATTGTTCCATTAACAATTAAAGAACCTGAAGTTAGCGTGCCTGATATAATTGCCGAACCTGTTACATCCAAGGCAACAGTAGGTGCTACAGTAGATCCTATACGAAGCCCATTCTCTATAGCCATAGTAGAGCCTATCATATACAGATTGCCAGTAGTGTTATTTATATAAGAATTAGTGCCATCGTGGTATAATTTTAAATCGTAGCCTGTACCTATCGCTAAATATCCTCCACCGCCTGTTTCAGTATAATAATCTTTATTAAGTATTATTTTATCGTTAGCTTGAATGTATTCATCAGAAACTATACCATCAGTATTTCCGATTAATGTTGTATATAAATTAGTTACGTCAACCCTATCTGTAGCTTTGGTAATAGTAAAAGATGAATCTCCACCAAATACTCCACCATCGTTAAACTGAACCTCTGTATCGCTGCCACCCGGAGATTGAGTTATCTCTTTCCACTCAGCAGCAGTATCGCAGACTCCATTGGCAACAGAAGGCTCACATTTATAGAAATGTTCATCATCGATTTCAAAGCATAGATCTCTTGTCCGGCCATCTGTTAAAGCGGTACAATCTACAGCATGCTCTCGATAGCGCCAAGAGTAGTAAGTTGCTCCGCACAATAATATAGGTATTAACAATATCAACAGTAACTTTCTCATTCCGGCCTCCTTGTTATGTATTCTATTTGGTCAAATAGTTCTATAGCCCTTTGCTCTAGAACTAATGCTGATCTACGATTTATGAGTAGTTCTTCTCGTAAAGCTATTTTTATTTGTTTAAGAGTAAATTTTTCAAGATTAGTTTTAATCTTTTCTTCCATAGCTTTAGCATCAAAGTCTTTCTGGATCATTAATACCACCTACCTTTTCTCTCAAAGGTTAATAAACAAGTAGAACCACCAAACGAAAATTCATTAGTACCGGCCAATAGATTTATAAAATCACCTTCGAAGTCGCTGATACCATCAACGCCATTGTTTAGAACAGTTAGATCTTTAGAGTCAATAATAACAGTTTCACCATCGGCTATTACTCCTCTAAACTTGAAAAGTTGGTTATTATTCGTAATATTAAATAATTGAAAATCATCATTAATAGTTCCACCATTAGCATGTATGTATATCTTAGGTTCATTAAAAGCATTTCCGGCTACTGCTAAATCAAAAAGGCAAACTCCATCAACTAATGTAAAAGCTGTTTCAGTTGAAGCCCCAACTGCTGTGAAAAATGGTACCGGGGCTGTCATATCTACTCTTATATTTATAACTGCTTGATCAGTTCCAAGTTCAGGTTCAGCTACTATTTTTTTAGTATAAGCTTCAATCTCTCTATCCGATCTATCTCTAAGATAGTCTTTGTTGTTTAACAAGTTTTGCTGCATACTATCTAATTCTGATAAGCTTGTATCTCTATCTGTATTATGAATAATACCTTTTATTGTAAAACGTTTAGCTGATAAGAATGGAGTTTGGATAACTGCTCCATGCTGTCTAACAATATTCTCTTCCTTAACATTATTTATACTAGAAGCATTTTGAATTTCAAAAGTTTGGTTAGGGAAAGTATAATCTCCGAATTCTAGAGTAAATATCATATCGAAACTCTCCTTAATTTCTCTTCAAGGTTTTGACCAATCATTTCAGTTAAGCTATCTATCATAGATTCATCAACATTACCATTTATGGTTATCTCTACCGGGGCTTCTATTGTTACTTGCTTTCCTTCAGATGATTTGTTTAATGGTATAACTGCCTCCGGGCCAGCTTCGCCGATTAAAGCCAATGTTGGCTTAGTTACTATACCGCCTTCTGCTAGTGGAACAGCAGCTAATACGCTAGCCAATGCTGTTGTACTTGTCAAAGCAGCAGCAGCCGGGGCAGCATTACCGCCTAGAGTGGCTAATGATGCTAAGGCAGCAGCAGGAGCCCATGCTTGGGCTACAAGAGCAGCAGTAGCTATAGTAAAGGCAGTTAAAGCAGCTCCTAAAGCTTTAGCTAATAATTGATGTATAACCCACTCAGCGAAGAATTCTATAACCATAGATATTAATTGTAAACCTAACTGTTTAACTGCTTCTTTAGCAGTTGTGATCCCTAATATAACGTTAGAAAAAGCCTTAGCAAATCCCTTCTGAAATGTTGTAACTACATTATTCAATAGATCTTGGAAACTAATCATTTGTGTTTTAGCGTAAGTTATAGCTGTTGACCAATTAGTTTTCAGACCTTCAGAAAATGTAGAAAAAGCTGTACCTATTCTCTCAAAGAATCCTATAAAAGACTCTTCATCTTCTTCTGTTGGCGTTGGTACTGCTCCACCTTCAACAGTAATTTGGCCTAAATCAACAGCAGGAGTTTCTTCACCACCTAAATCAGAAGGACGGCCTAATCCAAATAAATTGATTCTCAGAAGCTCAAGTTTATTCATAATTACTGTGAACCAACCCTCTCTACTTTCCATTTTTTCTTTAGCTTCTCTATTCATTTCATCAAGAAAATTACTCCATTCAAGTCTTACTTCATCTAATTTAAGAAGAAATCTAGTAAATAAACCATCAGGCCCACTTAAATAATCATCAAGTTTTGTTACTTCGCTTATTTTTTCTCCTATCTTCCAACCTACAAAAGCAGCAGCAGCAACCCCGGCTATTGAAATCAAAAATGTTTTTATAGTTCCAAGGACAAAGACTAATGACAACCCGGCACTTTTCAAAGCTAAAACAGACATTATTATTGGAGGCAATATTATTAATAGTGGCCCTAATGCTAACATCAAACCACCAATCGCAGTTGTAGCTAAAATAATAAATTCAGCTAATTTTTTATTCTCATCTACCCAATCACCAATTTTTTCAATGATTGGCTTTATAAAATCAATTACTTTCTTTATAATTGGTATAAAGATATCGCCTACAGTTATAGCAACATCCATTATAGAATTGCGTAATAGTTTTAATTGTGAAGCTGCTGTGGTAACTCTCTTTTCAAACTCTTCAGTTAAAGCAGTATTTTCATCAAAGGCTATAGCTGCTAGTCTTAAAGCTTCTCTCAATACATCTGTTTGAGGTATAACTTTACCAAATTCCCTGATTAATCTTACATCAGCTAATCCTAATCTCTTTAGTGCTTGAGTTGTACTGCCACCTTGCTTTTCAATATCTTTTAAACCTTCTAAGAATACAACCATAGCTTCGGCAGCATCTTTTTTGAAAAGAGTAACTAATTCTTCAGTAGTAATCCTTGATATATCGGCAAAAGTTGTTAAATCTTTTCCACCAGTGATAACCGCATCTTTTAATTTTAATGCTACTTTTTGAAAAGCAGAAGATGCGGCTTGAGCTATTGCTCCTGATGATTTAAGTGCAGTAGCAAAAGCTAATACTTGGTCTGACCTTAATCCTATAGAGCTACCAAATGAAGCTAAATTCAAAGATAAATCTAATAACTCAGCTTCTTGAGTTTTAAATTTATTACCTAAATCAACTATAACAGAGCCTAATCTTCCAACATTCTTCTCAGACTCTCCTATTATTCCCATAAATCTTGCTAACTGGAGAGCACCTACTTCTCCAACTATATTAGTTGTTAATCCTAATTTAGATATAACTTCTGTAAAATTAGTTATATTTTCTACACCCTTAATGCCTAACTGGCCAACTACTTCACCAATCTTAGATAATGCATTAACAGTTACAGGTATTTCTTTAGCTAAGTCTCTGAAGTTTTGTCTTAATTCAGCAAAACCTTCTTCAGTTAAATCAACAGTCTTTCTAACCCCGGCAAACGAATCTTCAAAATCAATAGCAGCTTTAGATGACAAGGCAGAAGTACCTACTATAACCGCACCCATAACAGTAAAGGCTCTGCCTATCTGCTGAGTACCTTGGACCAAAGCGCCTCTAGTTTTTTGCATCCTAGCATTAGCATCGCTAAGACCTTGATTAAAATTAGTAAGATCTGTTTCTATTCTGACTACTAATTCACCTAAAGAAGCCATTTATTTCTCCTCTATTAAATCCGGGAATTTTGCTTTCATTACATTTATATTCTTTTCAACATTAATCGGTTTCAAATCTAAACTGTCTAGATACTTTTTAAAATCTGCATTTTTTAAACCACCAAACCCCCTAGCTGTAGCATACATCATTGATATTGTTTGTAACTTTAAATCTTGTAATTTCTCCTTATAAATAATTTCATAATATCTTCGTACTTGCTCTAACGTAAACTTTTCAGCGATATAATCTTTAGTCCAACCACATTCTTTGGCCAAAAATCCGAGGACTGAACCTAAACCTTCGCCCTTTTTGTCAGAACTTTGGCCTGTTGTACCAAAAAACTTATATCATTTACCTCCGATATGGCTTTGATTATCTTAAATTCATCTTTAAGGGTAACATTGTTTTCAAGCCATTCTTTTTCTTTTCCTAAAACTACTTGATAGATATCAATCAATTTACCACCAGCAACCTCGATCAATAGACTAATCATATCTCCTTGAGTTAATTTAGCCATATCCTTTTGTTGAAAGTTAAAATCTTTAATAACTTCTCCAATAATCTTAAGAACTATTAATCTGTTCTTTAAAACAAAAGGCTTAATGTTAAACTTCTCTTTAGCTATCTCGATATCTATCCCATCAGGATAAAATACTTCCTCATCTGTTTTTTTGGATTTTTCGGTCATAATATAGACTCCTCCAATTTTTTTAAACTCTTGTTCGTATGATCTTAAACTTCTTTTTCTTAGCTGCCGGCAATGAATTCTCAAAATCAAGCGTTGCCTCCAAAGCCTTAAATGTGAATGGCAATTCATGCATATCTGCTTCTTTGATTGCTGCTGAGATTTCTCCTGATCCCTGTGCCTTAAAAATCTGTATATCTATTGTTCCTCCGTCTGGTTGAATATGTACAAATCTTAAAGCTCTGGTGCTAACATCCATGTCGCCACCAAATTCAAGAACATCATCAGCTCCACTAACAGAAGTCTCTCCGGCACCTAAAGCATACGCTATATTATCAAGATTCCATTCAATGCCTGTAAACTTGATGTCAACTTCTTCCTTGATAGCGTACTGCGTTACGATACTTTGCGGACTACCTGCAAGAACTTCCAATAATGTTCTAGCAACGCTTAACTCAGCATCACCTTTGATATACCCAACTTCGATAGTCGGTGTAGATCCAAGAGGGCCTAAGTAAACTACTCCCGGTCCAAAGCTAAGTTTTGCTGTATCTCCACTTGGTACATTGTAACTCATGTGTAATCACCTCCTTTTTTCTAAGATTTTTATTATCTCCTTGGATTATCCTCCAAGGTATTTTTTTTGCCACAACCCCTACAAGTTATTGTTACCTTACCACCTTCTATCTCAACATAAAGATCGTTGCGCTTAACTCTAATAATTTTATTATTTTCAACCATAGCCAATGTAAAATTACATCCAATACACTTCCATTTTTTTATTTCAATAGTTTCTAATTCGTTCATATTGCCACCATGCTATACCTTATTGGTAAATGTAATAAATCAGTATCATCTTCGTACATTACCGGGCCGACTAATACTTCTAATATTTGTTGAACTATCAGATTATCTATAGTTGTATCAGATAAATTCTGCCGGTGTAATAAAGCCCTAACTCTTCCTTGAATTGTTAATAAATCCTCAGTAGTGTATTTATTGCTATCTAACCAAATATCAATTTGTATTTCTATAGATGCTTGAGTAACAACTGATATTCCCGGCGCTGATTGAATTATAGAAAATGATATAGCCGGATACTTCGGCTCTTTGATTGTCGAAGGATGATCAAGATAAACTCTACCTTCTACATAATCATTAATCGTAGTATCGGCTATCAATACATTCCTTAGTTTCTCAAATACTTTTTCTTCAGGTGTCATCTTGCAACAAACCTCATAGTTAAATCTCTTAAATTAGTCTTAAGAACTCCAAAAGCTTTATTCTTAATTTGGTTTAAACTACCAATCAATAAAGGCCTTGGTATCATCTTGCTAGTTCCAAAAATTATATACTTAGCATGTTCAGCTTTTTTGTCATCAAGCTTTACAAACGCTCCGGCTTTTAATGCACCAAAAGTTATACTAGCATCAGTAGTTCCTCTCTCCTTGCTGCTAAGTAAATCACCTGATCTCTTATGTACTTGCCAATAAGGATCATGTATCTGTATTCCTTTCGGGCCATGCCTTCGAGCATAAGGATGTCCTAAAAGCTTAAGCCCCTTAAGCGAAGGTTCTGTCAATGACATATTTTTAGTTATTTGATTATCCATTATTACAGAAACTTCCTTCATAACTTTATTGACATGCTTAGTGAAGTTACCACCATAACGAATGATATTCTTTGCAACTACTTCTGTTCCTCTTACTGGCATTAGTACACCTTTACATTTCCTACATGGTTCTTTTCTAAATAATCTAACATCGGGCCAATATTCGCTTTAACTGGATGGCCAGGAGGGGCTGAATCCAATACCCTTTTAGCAAATGTTTTAGCACTATCTATATTCATTGAATATATATGTTGTGCTGCATGCCAAAAATTAGGATTTATTTTTAATGCTTTCTGTAAATACTCTATGCATTTTATATTATTATCAACTTGAGCGTAATGTAATGCTAAGTTGTAATATGGCCTAGGATCAGTACCATCAGTAAGTTCCATTTGATGATTATTAAGCTTTTCATAATATTCCATTTTGCTTTTGACTACTTCTTTTCCCTTAAGATATCCATAATGATGTAATATAAACGGAGCAACGCCTTTTCTTATTTTATTCCTAGCTGAATAAGCTATCATTGAATCACCGATTGTTTCGTGGATTATTCCTGTATAGAAAAATTCAGGTATATTCCTGAATAATCTTATAGCTTGAGTAGGAGCAATCTTCGGCTTCTTGCCGGGTTCTACATATTTTTCTAAATAATTGGCAACAGTAACCACCCCGATATCGAAACTATGTTCAGTAACTTCAAACAATGCTTTTAAATCTTCATACTTTATTCTCTCATCAGCGTCTAGATGTAATATCCATCTTTGAGTAGCTTTGTCTTTACCAAAGTTTCTAGGAATAGAATAATTATCGCACCAAGGATAATTAAACAGCTTAACCGGTACTGAAGAATGTTCTGCAAATTCATTAATGTAATCTATAGTCTTATCAGTAGATCCAGTGTCAACGATTATATATTCATCAACAACATGCTCAACATGCTCGAGGCAATCACGAATAAGCTTCTCTTCATTCTTAACCATTAAAACTAAGCTTATCCCATTGTTAGCTATATATTCATCAACCATAACATTCATATCTATAAGATGAGAATAATCATCATGGCCTATATCTTGACGAGTTTTAAAATGGTCATTGTTCTGGTAAAAGTCAAATTTCTTTTGTCTTTGTTCAGGAGTATTATAACCTAAATGTTTAACCCTGATATTACACCATCTAAGATTTTCTGCTGCTATTAACGGAGCGCTACCGCAATGATGTCCTTCCGGATGTTTTGAAGATATTTCTTGGCCTTTCATTAACTTGAAAAATCTATAATTAGAAAATCTTCCAAAAGTAGAATCAGTTCTCCAATATTCAACACCTAATTCTTCTTTCCAAATAGTTCTCCATTGGCACCAGTAGCCAAGCACTTCAGGGTTACGAGGATTCATTAACTTTTGTACTTTATCTATAAATTTATCTTCGTATAATTCATCATCATCAATAGATACACACCAATCAGCTTTTCCTTTTTCGTGTAATTCTAATGCTTGCTCGAGCAACCAACCCCTTTCATAGTTCTCTTGAAAAATACCATTATATTTTTGTATTTTAATTATCTTAGGAAAATCATTGATTAGAGTTTGCATTTCTTGATTAGATATATTAGCTCTACAAAAATGAAGAATGATACTATCAGCAAATTTAGATGTCTGTGCTAAACTATCTCTAAGATATTTACCATTATTAGTTCTATAAACAGCAACTAACTTCTTTTTTCCTGAACTACGAAATTTATCTTGATACCTTTTACGATTCATATATCCATTTTCCATATACTTATTACCAGCCATAGTATGTTTAAGAGTTCCTTGGCCTAAATGATCTATATAGGTATCGTAAGCTATAGCTAATTTATAACCGGCTGATTGTAATCTTAGACATAAGTCATTATCTTCATGGCTGTTGTAATATCTCTCATCAAAACCACCTACTTGATTTAATACGTGCTTAGGAAACATCATACACCAACCATATAATATTCCTGTATGAATCCATCTTCCTTTATTAGCATTAAACCATTCTATAGGATTCTGCCTACCAACGCTTTGCTTTCCATTTGACATTGAAGATACCGGACCAATAGCTCCTATTGGGCTAAGTGGTATTTTCTTAAAATGATTATACATCCTTTTCGCCCAATCAACGCTTACAACTATATCATTACTTAATATTATAACGTAATCACCAGTCGTCAATTCTATGCCTTGATTATTAGCTTTGGCAAATGATTCATTTTTATCGTTGAATATAACTTTTACACAATCATTTTTAGACTGTAATTCTTTTAAATAGCTTACTGTTCCATCTGTAGAATTATTATCAACAATTATAAGTTCAAAGTCTTTAGTGTTTTTGAAAATGCTTTCAACGCAGCCAACTGTTAAAGCTAATGAGTTGTGAGCTAACATAACTATAGAATATTTCATCAAATCCTCCTTATAGATCTTGAATCTCAGCTTGTACATGATGGCCATCACCATTAAAATCAACCACCTTATGTACAAAGCTAATAGTTCCTCTTGTTAAACCTGTGATACCTGACACTGCAATCAGAATATCTTTTTCCTGTAAATCTCTATCTTCTCTAGTCATTATTTTATATTTGGCAATCTTTTCTTGACCAGTATTTTGCATGCGAATTCTACCATCTTGCGCATAAAATCTAACTGGTAAATTAGAATAAATATCTTTCTCTTGATTATTCGGTTGGCCATATTTACTAATAGCATCTATGTATATACTTCCTCCGACAATTCCAGCCAAAGTTAATCCTGATACTGACGTAAAATCCCTAGATCCTTTCAAAGTTTCATTTCCTGTAAAGTTAAAAGTTTCAGTAGTGTTACCAGTAACATTAACCACGCCACCGCTTACTGCTGCACCTTCAACCTTAATTTGTAGCCTAGTGCTTCTATCCG
>Ga0114918_10006275_pt1 | contig 10078 bp, 14 predicted proteins | sample LantaG_FD_87015 | JGI IMG/M metagenome (GOLD analysis project Ga0114918, IMG submission 87015) | Deep subsurface microbial communities from Baltic Sea to uncover new lineages of life (NeLLi) - Landsort_02402 metaG | ecosystem: Environmental > Aquatic > Marine > Oceanic > Sediment | place...
AGCCCCTAGTATTGAGGACTCCTTATATCCCCGTTTAAAACCTCTTTAGCAGTCTTTAAAAAAGGATTATTACTAGAAGACACATACATATAAGCGTCAAATGTATTAATACCAGGGATATTCACCAATACTATCCTGCGTTCATAAAAATTAGGGTGGGCATATAGCGTATCAAGAATATGCATAGTACAGTCAGCTACTCTATAAAGTTCTCCATGAATAGGAGTCCTTTCTATACTATCAGTGACCATTGTCAAATTATTACCAAAAAGAAACATTGAATACAAGTCCTTAGTCACTCCAGGACCAACATATTCCGATTTGTATAAAATATGTGAATCCGGAGACCCATCTGTCAAGGTGCCATGGACAAAAACTAAATGTTTATTATCACTCATTAAACCTCCTTAAAGTCTAGTATTCTTCTTACCAATAACCTTAAATCCGTATTAGAAAAAGGTTTTTGAATAAAGGCAGTATTCGCATCTATTAATCCTGTCTCCGATATTATGTCTTTAGTATATCCAGACATAAAAATAACCTTTAAGCCAGGGAGGACTTTTAGTAATTCCTTATATAAGTCCCTACCACCTAAATCTGGCATTACTATATCAGTAATTAACAAATCTGGCATTTCAGTACCTGCCTTATAATCCTCCAGACATTTAACACTTGATATATAAGGTAGAACATAATATCCCGCTGCACTTAATACATCAGTCGCCATACTAAGTAACATTGACTCATCTTCTAATAGTAATATGGTCTCATCACCACCAACGTCCTCTTCCAAATTAACATCAATAATGGATATTTTCTTAGGAACAAATCTCTTATTAGTAACCGGTAGATAAACTTTAAAGGTGGTGCCTTTACCTTCTTCACTATAAACCCAGACGTCACCATTATATTGTTTAACAATTCCATAAACCGTCGATAACCCCAAACCAGTACCACTACTATCCATTTTAGTAGTAAAAAATGGATCAAATATCTTATCAATAACATCTTTAGGTATGCCACATCCAGTATCTGATACACTAATCAACACATACTCCCCTGGAATAACATTAGGTCGCTTTATGACATATGATTCATCCAAATTAACAATGTCACATTCTATACTAAGCAAACCACCATTAGGCATAGCATCCTGTGCATTAACCACCAAGTTCATAAATATCTGTTCCAACTGTGACACATCTTCCTCCGAATGTACTGATGTGGCCACAAATACAAACTTTAATTTTATATCCTCCCTTAAAAAGTCTTTAACAGTGGAATGGAATATCTTCAGGAACTTAGTAATATTAATGGGTCTCACTTCCAATACGTCTTTACGACTAAATTTTAGTAACTTTCGTATTAAAATCTTAGCACTTTCGACCGACTTATATATTTTATCAGCCTGTTTATAAGCAGGGGACTCTTTTTTCAAGGAATCCCTTAGTAAACCCGAGTAACCTAATAAAATAGCTAGAGTATTATTAAAATCATGTGACACCGCAGCAGCCAAACGACCAATAGCCTCCATCTTTATAGCATGGTATAACTGAGCCTCTAAACTCTTATGATCCGTAATATCCTCTAAAACACAGTCATAGTATTTAAGCTTCCCTTCTTTATCCCTTACAGCTACAGCGGACATAGAACCTATTAGATCAGAACCGTCCAATCGTTGTAAATCAAGCTCCTTATTCTTAATAGCATCTCTTATCTTAAAATCATTCCTATCCTTAGGATTCTTCCAAAGGTCCCTAGCCTTTATTCGTAATAGATGACTCTTATTATCAGCCCCAAATATTTTAACCGCCGCATCATTACACTCTAAAAATTCACTACCTGGTTCAGGGGTAGTCCTATATACGGCCACGTTTAAATTATTCAATAAGGTCTCGAACTTTAATTTACTCTTTACAAGGGCTTCACGAGCCTCTACACGCTCAGTAATATCCCTTGTAATACCCTGTATACCTTTAAACTCTCCATTGATTACTATGGGCACTACTGTGATCTCACTAGGGAATAGACTATTATCCTTTCTATACTGTCCTATCTCCATTACGGTTCCTGCAAGTTCATCAAGTGGGTTCTGTACTATATTAATGAACTTCTCCATCATAACCTTCCAAGACTCTGGGGTATAAAATATTGAAGGGTCTACAGTCTCCATTACTTCTTGAACGGTATGACCTGTTACCCTTTCACATGAAGGTGATATGTAATCAAATTTAAAGTTCTCATCTATAGCCCAGAACACATCATATTGATTCTCAGCTAAGGCACGAAACCTTTTTTCACTCCTAGCTAGGTCCTCTTCTAATCGTTTACGGTCAGTAATGATAAAAATAACCCCAATTATCCCAGCTATATCACCATTCTCATCATAAAATAGGGTTTTATTTAAAGAGACATCCTCAATATTACCCTTTGTACCTTCCATTCTAGTATCATAAGTCTGTGATTCACCAGTCTTAAGCAGGTCACTATCCATCTTACTATATACATCTGCCCATTGTTTAGGATGTGCCTCATATACTGACTTACCATTTATGTCCTCAGACGTCATATCAAAAAAGGCAGTAAATGCCTTATTAACCCCAATATACTTCAAGTTCACATCTTTATAAAATACTGGAGTCAACATACCATCGAATAACGACTGTAAAAGGGACTTTGACCTAAAAAGTTCTAATTCTAGGGTCTTCCTGACAGTAGCATCTCTATTATTAGCCCGTCTACCTAAAAATTCCCCATCATGATATACCGACCTACATGTATGACTAATCCATTTAACTTCACCATCCTTATCTATTATTCTAAAGTCTATTACAGGTAAATCACGATTAGTTCTACACTGATCAAAATGTAAATCTGTCCGATCAATATCATCAGGATGTAGTAACTTTCTAAATAAATAAGGATCATCCATAAAGTCCTGAGGTTTATAGCCTGTCACCTTCTCAACGGCCGGTGATATATACAAATAGTTCTCATTGGGATCCATCCAATATTCCCAGTCATTAGTAAAGTCAGCTACTATCCTGTATCGTTTTTCATTCTCTTTTATGGTCTCTTCCTTACGCTTACTTTCAGTCTCATCGGTATAAACCGATACCAAAAGACCAGAACCTAATTTATAAATATAACTATCTCTCCAACCTTCTGTGTGACCATCAATATATAACGAGGTAGGAAAACTCTCAGCAATGCCAGTCTTATGGACCCGTTTAAAGGCATCTAAAATACCATATTTATATGCACCAGGCCAAATATCAGTAAGATTATGATTAATGGTGTCATTCGTAACCAAATTATCCATAGAAAGTGCTGTGCTATTTATATTAACAACCGTAAAATCTTCCCCATTTAAAGTAGGTCTAACCACTACAACCCCAGCATTTATATTATAGAACAACTGATAATACATATCCTCTAAGTCTTTTAATGACCTTTGACCATTAACCAATTCACCTGAAAGAATATTATAAGGGTCTTTAAGAGCAGCTTTAACCAAAGCCTCATATAAAGATATCACTGACCCCAATCTAATTATAGCAGCGAACGTTAAAAGCTCAGGACTACCACCCCCAAAGGTCTTTAAAGCATTAGAAATTAGCATACACGAAATGGAAAAAATTATATAACTATCTGACTTAGAATTAATGGCCTTCCTATATTTAAGAAAGGTCACCAAAGCAAAAAATGAAAAGTATATATCCAAATGAAAGTCATCACCACGTTGAAAGACATGATCCATAAATGCACAACAATAGTCCGAAACAGCAATAATACAAAGAACTCCCAATAATGAGAAGCCAGAAAGAACAACAATAGGAACAAATTTCCTTTTAATAAATAGGATTCCTACAATAAAGAATAATGGTTGTAATATCCTGGGTATAATCCAAAACTGCTGTGGAACTATACCAAAGACCGGAATGTCATCAGAAAAACTATGTAATAGTATATGTATCAAGTCCAACTGACTTATTAAAAAGCAGGATATGCCAATAAATAAGATGTAGCTGTTAGATATAATCTTTCTACAAGTCCATACCACACCAAATGCCAAACCCATAAATAGAACACAATATAACTCTACACCATAATGAAAGGCTTCATAACTATAAATAGAGAGGTATATAAGAACAATTAATCCCAAAGACTTAGCTAACATATCCCTAACTATAGGTATATCATCCAAAACTTCCAATCTATCATTTAATGATGTCAATTTATTAATCCTTATAAGGTAGGTATATTATCAGGCTGGTACCAATGTCTTCTTTGGATTCCAATAGTATATGACCATGATGTTTTTTAATGACCCCATAACTAATAGTAAGTCCCAAACCCATACCCCTTTTAGAATTCCTTTGCTTAGTGGAGAAATAAGGATCTAGAGCATTACTCATTACCTCCTTAGTCATTCCACAACCATCATCCTCAAAGGTTAATTTAAGGTATGAACCAGAATCTAAAACCAAAGTACTATCGGGAACTTTGAATTCATCAGGGAAGTGTAGAGCTTCCAATGTTATTAGAATCTCACCACGTTCATACATAGCATCCATAGAATTACGAATGATATTCTTAAGGGCAGTACACATGGAATTTCTGTTGACACAAATATTAGCTAATTCATTAACAACCTTTACGGTAATATGTACCTCAGGAAATTCTTTCCTGTATACATGGACTATCGAATCTATAAAATCCTTAATACCAATATTAACGGTGGAGAATCTAGACGAATACGAAATCATACTAAACTTAGATATTAAGTTCTTAGCCTCATTAGCGGATTCTAATATACCCTTAATATATTTATAAGGCTCCGTATCTTCATCTATATATAAATCCAATAAACCAACATTTCCTGTTATACCGGTAAGAATATTATTAAAGTCATGACATAATCCACCTGACATAATATCCAGGAATTGTAATCTCTTCCAATCTCTTAATTTATGTCTGGTCGCTCTTTGTTGGGTGACATCTCTCATCGTCACCATATAAGCTGATGTGCTATGCCAATGCATTAACTGTGCCCTTGTTTCAACTATAATTTCTTTAGTGGCTGTAACTAAATGCATATCAAAGGAATCATTCTCCGGAATTATGGGTACTCCAAAGGATGTACCTATTAAATCATCCCAGCTTTTATTTAAAGTGATAAGGGCGGTCTTATTAGCATAAATAATATCGTATGTTTCACTATCAATAAGTATGATAGTGTCCTGATTCTCATCAACCATAGTCTCGAAATTAAATAACGGAGGGATATTACTATCCATTGACATCATGAATCCTTTTTATAATTTTACGGAATACAGCACTATTAGTAAAATTTCCAAACATTTTCTCTACCCGTCCTGGAGAACATTTTGCAAGAGTAGGAACAACAACAATACCACATTTCTTACTATCTTCTGGGTCCGTTAGAATATCAACGATTTTTAATGTATAAAAGTCACCCAATTCAGAATCTAACAATTCCTTAATATATTTAACCAAATTCCTATTCTGAATAGAGTAAGCATTAACCACAAACAATGCGAAAGAATATTCTTTCAATGTTAAAACTCCTATATTAGAATTGATATTAAAGAATGTTTTAATTATTGTATTCGAAGAAGGGGTTATTTAAGCGTTGCACTAAGTAAATCTTTCATAAAAGAACTGGTCGGGGGAATAGAATGTAATGTATCAGGAGCCCCACCATATCCTGTGATAGGCAAAATGTAATTAGGTGAATTTTTAAGCATTAAATTTAGCCAACGTCTGGCAACCTGTCCACTATTATAACCTTCAATAAGCTTATTTAATTTAAAACCAAACCATAAATCCGGATCACCTCCCCATCTAAATTGAATATTAAATGATGCAAATGCCGTATATGGTCCCTTAAAACAAGTAGTATACGTGCCCCAAAACACCATGGCATCTTCATTTGCAAGACCAATATCCTTTGAAGTAATCAGGTCGGTATAATAGTATAAGCCAGCGCCATTTTTTTTAGTGACATCTTCAATAAATGTGAATCCCATCGTGACCTCTATCTAATCTAAATTAGAACCTATTTAGTATATTCTGATTAATCACACATAAAGAAGTCTGCTTGAACCCACTTTGGAGGGGGGTAACCATGGACTAAGTAAGGTTGGGAATGTCACGGAAGCTCAAGCAGACTATGACATGTTTTAGTATTTATTATGAATATTAACCTACTTGAAACAGTAATAGTATTTGTTCTATAAGTTAAAGACGGACCGCATGGTCAGCCCACATCTCAAGAAAGGGAACTTTGTTCTATAAGTTAAAGAGAGGCCCGTGGGGCAGCCGCCAAATCCACTGCTCAAGAAAGGATACTTGTTCTATAAGTTAAAGACGGGGGACATGGTCAGCCCGCCAAACAGAAAGGATCCTTGTTCTATAAGTTAAAGACGAACGGCCGGGCGAAAAAAAAGGTCCCCACTAAGGAGGACCAAAAACTACTGCTTGGGATTTAGATTAAAGTTCAAAACCAACGGTGCTTTTGTAATAAGAAGATTTGGGATTCACAATATTGTAAAGAACACAATTCATAAACTCATCAACCCAAACTGCGTGAAACCGAAAGTCACTCTTTTTAAGACCGAACTTTTTAGCCAAAAACCGTACCGCCCTTTTATGGGTCTTTTTATCAACTGTACCTTGTCTCAAGTCTTGTTCCATTTTGTACCCCCTTTATAAATAAGTTCCCCAACCACTTACTTATATTATAGCACATTTGGAACAAAAAGTCAAGTATTATTAGTACTTTTTTACAAAAAATAGGGACCTTTTTAGAGACCCTCTATTAACTACTTTACCAATCTGCGCAACAAACCAAACGAAAAGAACTAAAATTAATATACCTTCCATATCAACCCCTCCTCTTTGTTCACTAAGTTAGAGAATGAACCAACCGGTCAACTTAAAGAGACCCCATTTAAGGGGTCTCCTTTTAACTACCAGTAACGGGGTGACCGCCAATTAGTGGGCTCTGCATATTGATCACCCTGATCAGCCAACCAATTATCGACCGCATCATCAAAATCCTGCTGAACTTTCTTATCACTCAACTTCCTCTCCAACCAAGGTGCATCGTAACCCTTACGATCTAACACTTTACAAAGATCCCAACCGGCCGGATAATCAGGTTCTAACTGTAAACCACCTTCTCTGCTACCTCTCTCAGCCGGGTAAATCTCAATTTCAGCCGAGCACGGAATCCCTGCTAACTTAATGTCGTCTACTACTAGTAACCCCATTTTGCTACCCCCTTATAATGTGTTTAATTCCCCAACCACTTACTTATATTATAGCACATTTTAGAGGAAAAGTCAAGTATTATTTACGACTTTTTTAATTAATTAAGTGATTAATTAAGTAAGAATTTCTTTACTATGCACATCGTTATATTTGTCTAAAATGGTCCGAACCGTGGAAGGCATTACAGGGGGCTTATCAACTTCTGTATATTTTGTCTCTTTATCACAACGATACCGATCACCAGAAGCACCTATAACGATAAATTCCGGTTCTTCTATTGCCACCCAACCTTGGACAGGATAACCCAATTGTACTGACATTGCTGTAACAAATGCACCGACCATGTTAATCCTCCTTGTTAAGGTGCTTAAAACCCTATGTTAAAGACAGATTAAAGGTTCTCATACTGTTAATCCATTGTCTTTCGGTCATTAATCTTATCTCTTCACGTCTTAACTCTCTTTCCATAGGATTATAGAACAATTCAAGCTGTTTATGACCGTTATTGTTACTTTCCATTACACGATACCAGGTCCCACCCACTTTAACATCTATTCCATACCTTATCTTAGGAGGATCAAAACTAAAGTCCAAGGTATTTGCATCTCTTGTCTTCATTATATCTCCTCTTGGAACAACTTTACTACGTTATCTGCTTCTATCTCAATATCCCACCAATAGTCTTTATTCTCTGGATAAACCTTTAAAACTCCTTTTTTCCGAACCCAATTACTATATTGTCTATTTGTTACTCTAGACAAACCTAGTATTTTATGGGTTGCTTCATCATCTAAACAGGACGGCTCGTACTCTGGATAAGGTTCATCGTAAGTATAATAAGTTCCACCTTTCACGTAAACTCCAGTCTTTACGAACTTAATGTTATCAACGAGTAGTTCTTCATCCTGCCATCTTGTGTCCTCTTTGGTAAATATCTGTCTTACTCTACCACCAAATCCTTTTCTCCGGATATGATCGTAAGCCAAGGCATTAACTATCTTTAAGAACGTCTTATTTTCATCAGTAATACGTTCTTTAAGCGTATATTTGGCAAATAAAGGACTATTATTCCTAGTAATACCCTCGATATTCAACATGAAGTTCCTAATCTTATCCCCATGTTCCTTCTTTACTTCTTCCACTGAATCTTTAAAAGACATAGGATAACCACATCTTATAAATAATTGAGGGTTTATAACCTTAACCATGTCACCGACTCTTATAATCTTAGGATCTTTTCTACTCATTTTAATCCTCCAACCTTTGTAATATAACCTGTTGATGAGCTCTTGGAAACATTGCAACATTACCAGTTAAACGTCCAGGATGATTGTATCTTAAATCTATTGTATCACCCTGTAAAGAAATATCCAATTCAATACCGGCATGAACAACAATCATCCTATGTTTGGCGTTAAAATAAACCCTTTTATTAGTTGGACCAGGACCATCTTCCCCAGTGGAAATAAAGTCATCTACATAGAATGGGGTCTTCTCTTGGACCGCCAGCACATCATTTAACTTTTTAATGGCAACCTTTCTTTCCCTCTTAATGTTCCCAATATATTCCCTAACCCATTTTGGTAAAGCTTCTACCTTCTCTTCCATTGTCTTCATTTTTAACCCTCCTTTATTAATTTCTTCCTTTAATAGTATTAGTATTTGTTCTATAAGTTAAAAAGGAAAGGAGGGTTCAGCCTGGGGAAGCCGAACCCTCCTTGGGGGGGTACTACAGGGGTTAGGATTACCTTCTTAGAACAGAAGGTTCTTGATTAAAATAGTTTTTATAAAATTTTATAAAATCACCGGATTCTATTTTAATGCCTTGCTTTTCGGCCTCATCTTCACCAAGAACTAGAAAGTACATGTAGGCATTTGTCTCGGTTCCATCTTCCATACGAATATAAACCGGGCGGCGACGATAAAATTCAGGATGACCTTCAATTGCATCCAGATCCTTTAACGTTTCTGCATCAACCAGGTAAAGCTCACCTTTGATATGAACATCAGAAGACATTATCAAAGCCGCTGGATACCTATAATGGAAAAAACCAAATTTATCTTTAGTCTCACCATTACCTAAAAGCTCTGCCCTATCCAAAGCATCACCAAATGTAAGTCCTTTCCTCAACGTTCCATATACAAACACTCGAATCTTTTTCATAATGTTCTCCTTTCCCTGATCTCTTATATATATTATAGCACATTTGGAGACAAAAGTCAAGTACTATATAAGGTTTTTTAATAAATTGTTCTATAAGTTAAGAGATGAAAGGAGGGGTCAACCAACAACCCCAAAGATACTTCTGAAAGGAGAACCCACGCACCCTGGTTGAATGAGTCGATTCAAACATCGACTGATGGATGGGTTTACCCAAATGAACCCAATATGGGCAGATTAAAATGAAACGACCGAATACCTAACGACGTTCCATAGGATGTTTTACTATTAAATTCCTTTATCTTTAAGTCCATTAAAAATAAGATAACGAGCTTCTTTATCTTCTTCCCTCTCAGTATCTGGATTTTGGTTGTGTAGGGGATTTTGCATTACACTCTTTAACCACACCGCCAATTCTTCGTCCAGGTATAAAACTGCTTTCTTAATAGTCTTTGTCTTTACTGTTAATTCCATAAGTTATTCGTCCTCTTCGTTGTCATCTGACATTAAAGGACGTTTAAAATACCAATTAACCTTGGAAATGAATTGATCCGAGAATATCTGAAGTAATTCCCAACCTTCTTGACCCAATTCAGCCAATTCCTCTTGGGAAAGAGA
>Ga0114918_10006277_pt1 | contig 10075 bp, 19 predicted proteins | sample LantaG_FD_87015 | JGI IMG/M metagenome (GOLD analysis project Ga0114918, IMG submission 87015) | Deep subsurface microbial communities from Baltic Sea to uncover new lineages of life (NeLLi) - Landsort_02402 metaG | ecosystem: Environmental > Aquatic > Marine > Oceanic > Sediment | place...
AGCTTTCAACTGAAGTAGATGGACTGTTTGTTTCTGGAGAGAGTGCTGGTATTAGTGGTATATTTGGAGCGGCAGTTAGCGGTTGTATTGCTGCTGATAACTTAATTTAAGGAGGCATTTTGTACGGAGATAATTTTTCTGTTGAAGCAGATCTTAATCGTCATTTTTCAAGATATGAAGATCCATTATGGGATGAAGGCGAAGGTGGTACTAGAGGACCACCAATAACTAGAATTACTAGAACTGGAGGCGTCGACAATTGTATCTTTAATATAATGAATAATACTAAAGTGGTCTATTCAATAGATTGCAAAAAACTAACAAAGAGACAAGCTAAGTTCCTTCAAACAACAGAAGGTATGCAGTTCTTATTACTGCAATTTAAAAATGGCGTAAAAAACATGAGTGGTTTAAAGAAAGTAATGGGTGAAGATAGTGTTAAAAATAAAATGCGACAAAAATAAACTTGTTCTTTTTCAAAAAACAGGGGAGTCTTTATCTTTTGGTTTATTTGATAAAAAATTCTTTGAAGTAATAAAGAGGAATATAGAAAGCTCAAGTGATAAAGAGTGTTTTGTTTCTGTTGAGAAGAAGTCCAACGATAGAAGTTTCTTGATTTTATCATGGGACGAGCGTCATGAGGGGAGAAGGAGTATCACTCCTCATTCAATGAAGTTAGTTATACCAGACATGGTTGCGTATGAGATTAGTTCGCGGATGCTTCTTTTGAGTAAATCATTGAAAGTACCTGGTAGAACTTATGCTTCCTGAAGATCTAAAATATAGATTAGAAGATATTGATCTGGTTTATAAAATGATAACCAGACCAAGAGCGTATTGTCTGGAACATGCTGATATCATATTTATAGAAAAACATGAGAATTTAGAAGAATGGATTGTTTCTTGGAAAGAAGAGACGTTTCCTATAAATAATTCTTTTGTTAAAGAAAGATTATCATTTACAGACCCATATGTAGCAGCTGAATGCTTTATTGATTTATCATATCGTTATAACGAAGAAGATGATGAGGAAAGGATTCCTGATTTTTTCTTAGGAGATGATTTTGAAGATTTTGTTATGAAATATAAAAAAATAGGTGCTATAAATCCAATTGAAGGGAAAATTAAAGAATGTCAAAATTAGACTTATATATAATGGACACAGAGACAACCGGTTTAGACCCAGTAATAAATGATGTTATAGAGGTTTCAATACTAAGAATGGTTGATGGTGAACATAAGACTTGGTATGTTAGACCAACAAACTTTGAAAATATAAGCGAGGAAGCTTTGGAGGTCAATAAAGTTAAAATTGAAGAATTAGCTAGAGATCCAAAAACTATTACGGAAAGTGAGAAAGCACTTGGTGTTAGAGCTTATTTACCAATAAAAGAGGTTCTTCCTGAAATTGAAAATTGGATTGTATCTGCTGGTAGTTCAATGTCTGATAGGATACTGGTTGGACATAATATCATATTCGATTTAAATATGATTAGAGAAATGTGGATAAAGGGAGATGCTATAGATTCATTTCCTTTTGTTAAACATGGAAATATTATAGATACAAAGTGTTTGGCTATTTTTTCTGATTATTTAAAGAATAATGATGTTGGTTTGTATAGCTTAGGAGCTTGCATTAAGAAATTTGGTTTGAAGAAAAGAGGCTTCCACCAAGGTGCTGAAGATGTATTGGCAACTAGAGACCTGTTTCTGAAAATGAAAGAAGATATGGGTGAAAAATGAGATCTACTTCCTTTGCATCAAGTATTAGTCCTTATAGAGAAAAACCAAGTTCAGATAGTAATATTGTAGAGTTTGAAGTTGATAAAGCGGATATTATAGTTAAGACTAAAGATTTGGGAGATATTAATATTGTCGAATATGGTGATTTTATGTATTTACCAATAGCAGATGAGATAAGACCCTATTCTTTTAATAGTAGAAATTACATATCTGATATTTATCAAAATGGATTTTTTATATATGAAAAAGATGGAAAAACTAGAGGTATATCAAAAGACATTGTTAGGGAAGTAATAATTAAAAAATCTAAAGCGATTAAAAAATATGATAAAGCGTTAGAAAGAGTAGTGTGATGAACAAAACTATTTTTGATTTTGGCAGACACAAGACATTGAACAACAAAAATAAAGTTGTTGGGTGGGATTGCTGTGAGATTATTGGAATTAGTTTACCATATTTAACGCGATGTATTGGTTGCAATAGATATATATATTATAGCGGCTGCAAACCAAAACAATGTAAATTATGTGGTGATAAGTATGAAAGTTAAAATATATGGAGGTGAGGCTTTTCCAATATATTCTGTTGAATCTATGTTGGGAGAGTCTGTTGAAGTAGATTTAGAAACTTTGAAGAGGTGGAAAAAAGTTAGTTTAGATTATGAGCAGATGCAGAAAGAGATAATTGAAGTGCTGAAGGCTCAAGATTTAGATTATTATGCTGGAAACAGAATACCTTGTTTGTTTGACTTTGACTTAGAAGGAGGTGGTGATGGCTAAGGGATTTCTTGAATCTGTAAGAGAAGATATACAAGAACGCGAGTGTAAAAGATTGCGTGAGGAAAGAAATAAGCTATGGGATATCTTAGATGATATTGATACTCTAGATGATTCCTGTAGGGGTTCTGATAGTAAATTTAGAATAAACGCCAGGAAGCACGTTAAGAGGCGTTTTAAGGTTCTTGAGTCTGATGGGCAGGTTTTATATAGGGCTGGTGAAAGCCCTGAAAGTAGTTAGAACGTTCCACATTCATCTTCTTCGTTTAAATCATCTAACACTTCATCAATTTCATAATTATTTACCTTCTTCGATAACTTAATCATATCATTCTTAAGAAGAGTTGGGGAAATCTTAGTAAATTCAATATTGCTCATTCCTCTTGCTTCCAAATATTTCCATAATCTAAAAGTATTACGAACATCAACTTCTGCACTGTGTGCATTGGGTTCTACGTTCTTTATTTTAAACAGTTCAAGTAGTTTACCTAGAGCTACTGATTGTCTCCCTGGTAACTTTAATTGCTTCTTTATAAACTTCCTCGCAACTTCCTTCGTGTCTAACCAATAGTTCGCTGGGAAAAAACTCTTGCTTATTTTCCAATTATGTTCAATTTGGTTTCTATCAAAAGATCCATTATGAGCGATTATAACTCTCCCATCGGCATCTTCTTTGTCTTCTTCAAGAAATGCATTTATATCTGCAATAACATCTGGTAAGTAACTTGGTCTCTTTGTAATTTCCATTACGTTCTGACCCGTAACCATCAATGCTTCTTTAGAAAACCTTTGTGGATATCTAATGTTTAATAACCAAACTTTTTGAACCAAGTCTTCACATCTAAGAATTGATATTTCTGTAATTTCATGAAAACCTGGGCGAAGTCCAGATGTTTCTATATCTAATACATAGAATTTCATAGCTACCTTATCTTTTTTTATAGAATACTTTGTTTATTGTCCCTGCAATATATACGTATATTTCTGAAGGTATGCTCTTGACAAGTTTTGGCTTTGAAATGTTTGATGGCAATACTTGTTTGCGCTCTACCATATCGGCAGCCTCTTTTGGAGAATAAGCCCAAACTTTATAAAAAACCGTAATAGGTGCTACTGTCTCTTCTCTAACATCATAGCACTTCTTTTGTTTTTCTTGAGCTATCTTTTCAGCCTGTTCTTCCTTGGCTTTTTTTGTTCGCTCGGCTCTTTCTTTTCTTATTTCATATTCATCTTTAGGCATACTAATATATATATCATGTAACGTATGAAAAAGGAGATTAAATATTATGAAAAGTTTTAGGCTATACAAGATAACATCTATGTTTTATAAGTTAGCAACTGGCGATGATATAAACAATGTAGATGAAGAAGATTTTGAAGCTATGTTTGGGTACGAACCTAAAAAAGAAGAAGTTGTTGATACTAAAGAAAAATCAAAATTTATTAATACATCAACAGAGGAAAATAGATATGCTTCTGAGATAGTTCTAAGTGATGGTAGTAAATTATTATTAAATGGTTTAGATGGTAATTCTATAGATAGCTGTAGGGACATTTCAGCAGCATTTTTTACTAAAGATATAAGCTTAAAAGATTTACTCTTGGCTAATTTAAATTTAGATGCGGGGAATCTGGTGAAATGGGGAAAGTATTTAGATTATGAAGGTGATAATCCATTGAGCATGGGTTTAGATAATAGACGATATGTAAAGTTTATATTCTTATCAAACGAAGGTACTGAAAACTTAATTAGTGAATTTGTTGGTGCTCTTGAAGATTTTATTAAAGACCCATACTGTAAAAACCAGTACAATGGTGAGCTTAAGGAGCTAGTAGAAGATTATGTTGGATATAGAAAAGCGCTAAAATCAATAGATGTAGAAAAAATAAGAGCAAAACTGAAATATAATTATGAATCAAACATTCGAGATCCTTGGAGTTCAGCTAGTAGGGGTTCTATAAATGAAGAGGAGATGAATGCATGGTTGGATAAGAATGTAGCTGCTGAAGTAAGTAGATTAATGAAAGAAAAAGGTTATGATGTTCTATAAATTATCTATACAAGAGTTAATGAATCCTCAAAGTAATCTTAAAGTGCCTTTAGATGATAAAGTAGAGGGTGCTGAGGATGTATTAATCCAAGCTATAGAGGCTAATAAGAGATATGAAAATTGGTATGATTATAAGAAATTACCAATTATAATGCAAATTGCCAATAAAGTTGGTAAATCTTCTGATTTTAATTCTATTGAGTTCGCTAGAAATGTTTTTGTATATCAAGTAGAATCTCTTGGAATTCCAGAAAAACAAGCTGATGGTCAATTTGACCCTCCTTTAATTGAAAAGGTTGCTAAAAAGTTTGGAGTAAACCTTACTGAAGTATATGCTTTTTGGAAAAATAAGCTAAAAGGAGATTGGATTGGAAATAGATGGGCTGGTAGGAGATTACAAAAAGACCAAAAAGAAGGGTCTTATCAATATCCAGTTAAATCAGCTCAAATTGTTGGTGACTTTACAGGTTCAAAACCTTCAGATAAAAACCATGCACAAGGACATTGGGGTTTAGATCTTGGTAATGCTCCAAAAGGAACCCCAATCTTCCCAATGGCTCCAGGAACTGTTATTGGTGCTGGAGACTTTGGTAAAGGTGGTAATGCTGCAAAGATTGATCATGGTAATGGCGTTGAATCATATTATGCTCATATGAATAATGTAAATGTAAAGAAAGGAGACACTGTAGGTTTTGATACTGTTATTGGTGGAATGGGAGCTAGTGGAAATGCTCGTGGTTCTATTCATCTTCATTTGGAGGTCAAGGTGGCTGGGTCTAAAATAAATCCTGTAAAGATAATGGGCACTCCAATCAGAAAGCTAAACCAATAAAAATATATATATGGTAGAGGTAAATAAATATGGCATTTGAATCAATAGTAAAAGAAGATGGGTATGGGAAAAAGCTTCTTGGTAACGTAGGTGTCGATAACATTGAGTGGATTACTGGAGCATATACTTTTATCCCTAATCTTACATCTGTTGGTGGTAATACATTTAGTATTACATATCAATCTGGAGATTTATTATTTGACCAATACACGCCATCAATAACTGGTGGTTCTTTAGCGGTTAGTGTTCCATCAATAGAAACTTATGCTTGTCCTACAAGGGCTTCAGGTTCTGTTACTTGGAGTGATGTAAATCCAGTTGGTGGAGGAATTGGAAACAATTATAGTGTTGATGGTTTGATGCCAGCACATATTGGAAGAGCGCGTTCTAAAACTATGAATCCATATGTTTACGAAGCTGCTGATGGTTATTTCCATGAAATGTTTCTTTTGTTTGCTTATACTGCAGATAATGGTCTTGGAGTTGGTGCTCATTATTTTTACTGGGTTTATATGGAGAATGTTTCTCAATTATGGACTAGAGTTCCAAACACTGATTTAGGATTACCTGCTATTGGTGAAGCCTTTGATATTTGGGTTCCAGCCTCTGTAAACGTATCTAATGCTAAATGGTCATCTTGGTTAGTCCAGGATGTTGATAAACTACAAGGCACAGGTGGTGGCGGAGGCACGGGAACTGTAGGAGATCAAGCCAAAGTTGAGGACACTATATTAACAGTGAACGAAGGCGACGGAACAGCCGCTTTTGGGTCTATTAACATAGCCACGTTACAAGGCGCATCAAATACAATTTTAGGTTTTCTAAATGGTATTGAAGTAAATGTTGAAATTGGAGACCCGACTTTAGTTGGAACATCTGTTGATATCGTTGTTGACAATACATCAGGCGGATATCCTGCTGCTACAGACGTATATTGGCATGGTAGTAATTATGGCGTTAGTGCTTCTTTATTAGGCGATGCGGAAGTTGGAGATGTTATACGAATTTATTACTTAACATCATAAGGAAATTATGAATAGATTTTTTAGATTAGAAACTTTACGTAAACTTCTTTCAGGACCTGAAAGTAAAAAAGCAAATACATTCATGGATGAATTAAAGAAAGAAGCTGAAATTTTTACAGAGGTAGCTAATTCTTTAAAAGAAAAAGGTTTTGAACCAGAGAAAAAAGATAAGGTATCAGAAGCTGATAAAAATAAACCAACTTACTCTGGTAAAGTAACTATCCCCGCAGCAAAAAGAGGCGTCACGGTAAAGACTCCAGACAATCCAATAATTAATGGTAAATATAATGTATTCTTCCAAATAAGACATGGAAGAAACCCAACTAAAAGTGGTGTAAATACTATAATTGTTGAAGCTGAAGCTGGTGGAATGGGTAGTTCTGAAAACACAGCAGCTTTTGGAAACTCTGCTTGGGTAAATAAGCAACTTGGAATTATCCAATCAACATTATCAAAGAAGTTTGGAAGCGTATCTTTAGGTAAGTTAGGTTTTGGTAGCTTTTCTGGTGGTTATGATGCTGTTGGTAATATTCTAAGAGATAAGAAACTTAGTGAGAAGATAGATAGTGTTGTTGTTCTTGATGGTATTCATCATGGGCAAAGAGGCAAACCAAATGCAGCTGCGATGAAAGCTTGGGTTGATTTTGCGGCAAAAGCAAAGAATGATCCAAATAAAAAGTTTGTATTTCTATATACTGCTGTAGATCCAGGTACTTATGCTTCAACTTCTGACTCTGCTAATTATATTATGAATAACATTGGCGTTGAGAATAAAAAAACGGAAGAAGGACATAGACAATTTGCTGGAGTTAGACCTGCCGCAGTTGGTAGTGAAGGTGGTTTTAATGCTATTCAGTTATATGAAAGAAAAACAGACAAACCAGGATATGGCTACAATCTAAAAGACGCAAAAGCACAGCATATCAATGCCGCAAAAGCAATGCCAGATATTTGGAATGAATATCTTTATGAAGATTGGAACACAATCTCATAAATCTGACAAGGTAAAAACATAGAGAAACAAAAGAAATTATGCTAATATATAAAGAAAGGGTCTTTAGCCATATAGAAAACTGGATTTCTGGTAGTTTACTTGCTGATAGAAAAGATAATCTATTATGCATTGTTACTGGAGGTATTGACTCTTGTGTTACAGCTGCTCTTTGTTGTAAACTGAATATAAGTAAAAAAGTAATAATGATATTTATGGGCTTCAAAGAAAAAGAAGAGGCTATCTTTGAGAACTGGATCATAAATAACATTCAATCAAATACTAAATACCAAATAATAAAACCAGAACATGTGGATTTGAAATTACCAGGGTTAGATAATGTTGATTCAAAATCATCTCTGTCTTTAACTTATTTAGATTTATATGCTAGAAGATACAACGCACTTACTGTTGGTAATATAAATAAAAGCGAATATGATTTAGTTAAGTTATTTAAACGTAGAATTGATACCTCATATGATATTTACCCAATTATAGATTTGTTTAGATCTGAAGTCGTTGAACTAGGTAATCACCTAAAACTTCCAGAAGAAATCCTACAATCAAAATCAATAACAGAAGAATCATTCGGATATTCATTTGATGAACTTGAATGGCTAGTAAGGGAAAATCAAAATTTAGGGATAGTCTCTGCAATAAAAGACCCAGAAGCATCACGATCAAAATATTGGGCTCTGTATAATTCAAGAAATAAAGCCATGATCAATGAAGTTTATAAAATGAATAAAATGAATAGCACTAAAAACATCCCAAATGATAGAAAATGCCAAATGAGAACAAGCATGCCAGGACTTGTTAAATGAAGCTCTTCGGGATAATAGGAGAAAAGTTCAGCGGGAAATCATTAGCCTCTTCTTTTTTCAGGAAACAATTCATCCCAGTAGTTGATTTGGATGATATGTATAAACCCATCTTCCTTCCAGGGAACAGGGGTCATAAAATATTGATTAACTACATAGGTGAAGAGGTCTTAGCTAATAACGGATTTATAGATATGGGCAAATTGAGTTTGCTAATATGTAATGAGAAATGGATTCGTGATATGGTTGATGATATTCTTGATAGTGAGTTTGAATCTATTATTAAAAAGCTTCGAAATGCTTTTTCATCTTATGATATAATGGTTGGAGGTGCTGACTCATACATTGCTGGTCTTACAAGTGTTATGGATAAGTTTGATTTTACTATTTTGATAGATAGTGGGGTTGAGGATAGAAGGGAGAGGATGAGAAGGATAGACGTTCCTGATGTTGTTATTGATAAAGTATTAGAAAATGAAAAGACTTATGATAAAATTACATCAAGATATATTATACGGAATGACTCTAAGTTTGTAGAGTTTGAGAAAAATTGTTTTGAAACGATTGATAAAATAAAGAGTGATTATATAAATGGGTAAAAAAAAGAGAGTCAAAAAAGTTACCAGAGATAGATTAGAGACGACAGGTTTGATAAAAGAAGCTTGTCCAGCTGGTATGTTTAGAGTTGAGATAGGGGATACAGATAAACTAATTATAATAGGTGTTTTATCTGGCAAAATGCGTCAGAATTTCATAAAGATAGTTCCTGGTGATTGGGTTATAATTGAGTTATCAGAATATGATACATCAAAAGGAAGAATAACCAAGAGATTAGGTTTAAAGGGTAAATAATGAAAGAACTAAGCACGATGTTACAAGAAACGCTTGTTAAAAGTATGAATCCAATAATTTATAAAGTTGAGGCTGGTGTTATAACTGAAACTAGAAGTTATAGTGATGGGTTGGGGGCGACGGTAAAGGGAAGGGATGTTAAGTCGGTTTATATTCCAGCTATAAAGGCTGGTGAAAAATCTCAACAGTGTTTTTTTGGTGTTGATGTTTTTCACACTTTAGAAGAGGCTAAGACTGAGATAATTAATAATTCAAAAGAGTGGATGCAGTTTCGTATGAAAAAATTTGTTGTTGCAAAAAATGAACTTGAAAAAGCAATGAATGGAAATTTTGTTATTAAACAAAGTTAATCTTACTAAATTGTTAGTATATTTAATACCATGGCAGACATATACGAATTAGGAATCAATTTTATCAAAGAACCAAGCTCTATTGAGAAAAAGGGCTATGGTTATGGATATTATCAAAATCAGCACGAAGAAGAGGATACTGTTGCGACCAAACGAAGGCGTAAAAGTAGAAAAGCTTTAGAGAATGAATATCAAAGAACTCTTAAAAAGTATCATGATGAGAAGAAGAAAACCGATCTTATAAAGAAGGAGATCGAAGCGTTAGCAAAGGAGGCTAACAAAAAGGCAGATAAATATGATTCTGGCTATAAAAAAATGAAGGTCCTCCATAGTAAAATGGAAGAGTTACGGAGTAAAATAAATAAAATGGATGATGACGGTTCTTTGTATCTATCTCCAGAAGACGAGCCAGAAGAGCTTGATTTAGAAGAAGGCGCTGTATCCATTGAAAATTCTGACTCTGAATAATAATAAAAATCAAAGGGCGCTATTGTAAAATAGCAAAATGTAGTTTCTAATTAAGGAGAGGTGTGATGAAAAATTCACAAAGTTTTGAAATAGAAGTTGGCAAAATGGTATTAAACAAGTGTGGAGCGGTTCTTGATAAGCCAAGAGTTCATGCTTACACGCCACA
>Ga0114918_10006278_pt1 | contig 10071 bp, 5 predicted proteins | sample LantaG_FD_87015 | JGI IMG/M metagenome (GOLD analysis project Ga0114918, IMG submission 87015) | Deep subsurface microbial communities from Baltic Sea to uncover new lineages of life (NeLLi) - Landsort_02402 metaG | ecosystem: Environmental > Aquatic > Marine > Oceanic > Sediment | place: Baltic...
CAGGACGGCATAGTTCTGATTCGCGATGGCAAGATAGAAGCCGTTGGAAAGGACATTGCGATACCCGAAGGTGCTGAAGTTATCGATGCTAAGGATAAGGTAATCATTCCGGGGCTTATCGATGCTTTTACGACGCTCGCCGAACCAACCATGGACGATGAAGAATCGGTGACTCCGGACATTCGAGCTGTCGATGCGTTTAACTTCTACGGCGAATATCGGCGCATGCTGGCAGGGGGTGTGACAACAGTTTATGTTTCGCCGGGCCAAAGGCGATTGGTGAGCGGCCTGGGTTCGGTGGTAAAGCTTGCCGGCGATTCGGTTGCCAAACGCCGCCTCAAAGACAGTTCGGCACTTCGCATCACTATCGGGGAATTGCCGAAGAACCCGCTGGCGCTCTGGAATCCGCCGGTCCCGCCGGACCCGTGCCATCCGATGGTGCCGCAGGAAAAACAGTTGCCGACAACGCGGATGGGCGAGATGGCCGTCCTGCGAAACGTCTTCGGACAGGCGCAGCAGTACTTGAACAACCGCCCGCGAAAAATAGACTGGAAAATGGAATCGCTGCTGCCGGTGTTGACACGCAAACTGCCGGTCCGGATCAATTGCCATAACGCCCAGGATATCCGCAGCGCGATCATGTTCAGCGAGGTTTTCAATCTCAGGCTTATTATCGAAGGCGGCACGGAAGCATATAACGTCATTGACCAGATCAAGTGGAGCGATGCGCCCGTGGTTGTCACCGGGGCTTTCGAGCCCGGCCGGCAGTATCCGAAAGACGATACCCGGGATATCATGCTCGGGCGCGTAAATCCCGCAAATGCAAAGCTTCTTGCCGAAGCGGGTATTAAATTCGCGATATCGGCACCGAGCGACCAGGCGATTGGCGATCTGCAATTTGTTGCCGGCTACGCCGTCAGTCAGGGATTGTCGCCGGAAGAAGCGCTTAAAGCGATTACAATTACGCCCGCTGAAATCCTCGGGATTGCCGAGCGTGCGGGGAGCATCGAAAAGGGCAAGGACGCGGACCTGGTCATACTGACGTCCGAGCCGTTCGACGTTCAGGCTGTTGTCGATAAAACGCTCATCGACGGCAAGGTCGTCTATACGCGTTCGGAAGGCGAGCCGGAAAAGGAAAACGCGGAAAAAGCATCCATCACGGTAATTCGTGCCGGCAAAATTCTGACTGCAAGCCGCGGGACAATCAGCAACGGCCTGATTCTCATTAAAGGTGACAAAATCGCTTACGTAGGCCGGCCGAAAGATATTCCGGAACAGGCGACCGTTATCGATGCGGCTAAAAGTGTCGTCATACCAGGCCTGATCGACATCCATTCTCATCTTGGGCTGCACTGGGAAAGTGAGCCCGTTAGAATGAATCCGGCTTCGCCGACGAGCGGTTCGGGCAGCGTGAATCTGGTGAGCATCTCCAATGCCATCAAGCCGAACGACGAAGGTTTCCGCGAGGTTTTACACTCGGGAGTCACTTCGGTCCTTTTGGCTCCGGAGACAGGCGGGCTTATCAGCGGGAATGCCGCTCTCATCAAGCTCACCGGTGACAGCACGAAGGATATGATTGTCAAAGAATACGCCGCCGTCAAATTCTCGATGCTTGGATCGAGCGCAAAAATGACACAAGTCTGGCAGGCACGGGAGCTTCTGAAAAGAGCGAAGGAATATGCCGGGAAGTGGGATCAATATGAACGCGCGTACGAGCAGTACGAACGCCGCCGGCAATACGAAAAGGATAAAGACAACGATAAGGAATCGAACGAAGAAGATGCTCTCAAGGAGCCGGAGCGCCCACGGCGCGATACAAACCTTGAACTGATGAGGGGACTTTTCAATCGCAGGATGCCGGCGCTCGTGCAAGCCGGCCGGGCCGACGAAATACGAAATACACTGAAAGTCTTTCGAGATGAATACAATCTCGATGTTATCATTCTTGGCGGCGGCGACGGCTTCCGAGTCACGGACGAGCTGAGAAAATATAACGTCGGAGTTGCCATCGGCCCTAATATCCTCCGGTACGAAAAAGGAAAAGCGATCAATAATGCCGACTTGCTGACACAAAGCAGGCTCCGCGTCGCGCTGCATACAAGCGCCACTTCGGGGACGCAGTATTTACCGATGAACGCGGCTTACGCCGTCCGGTATGGAATGGATGAAGACAACGCGTTTCGAGCAGTCACTATCTATCCGGCGGAACTGCTGCACGTGGACGATCGAATCGGAAGCATCGATGAGGGCAAAGACGCCGATCTGGTCATACTGACCGGCGAGCCCTTTGATTTTCGAAGCCGGGTGGAAAAAGTCATCGTGAACGGACGGGTTGTTTTCGAAAGAGAAGAATGAAAACAGGCTCAAAAATTATCGTTCTTATCTTGTGTGTGCTTCAGCATGGCGCTGTTACAGAAGGTGCGCCGAAGCCGTATGCAATCAGGGCCGGCAAGATTTTGACGATGGTACTGGCCAAAGACTCCGATGCGAGTCGGCGTGTCATCAATCACGGCTTGATCCTGGTCAGCAAAGGAAAAGTTGAAGCTCTTGGTCCCGCCCCGGATGTCACTGTCCCGGACGGCTACACGGTTATCGATGCATCGGATCGATGGGTCATGCCGGGAATCGTAGAAGCCCACACACATATTGCTGTCGAAGGCGGATTCAACGATATGGTCACGACGATCAATCCCGAGCTGGAAATCTACGAGTGTGTCAACATGGAGGATATCGCAGCCGAAAAAGCCGTGACAGGGGGGGTGACTACAATCCACACCATGCCGGGCAGCGGGACAAACTTCGCAGGTTTCAGCGTTATTGTCAAAGTTGATCCATCCGATCCGGAGAAGATGATTTTTCGCGAGTACGGCGCGATGAAAATGACACAGGCCTTCAATCCCGAGCGGCGTGCCGGCGATCTGGGTGCTACGCGGATGGGGATGTTCTGGTTTATGAGGCAGATCCTCAAACAGGCGAAAGAGTACACCGAAGCATGGCAGGCATATGAACGGGGCGAGCGAAAGAAAAAGCCCAAATACAAGCTGGAGCTGGAGAAGATGCGGAAGGCCTTCAACGGCGAAATGCCGGCAATCGTGCACACCTACTCAGGCTGGGGTGTTATGCAGACGATCCGCATGTTCAACGACGAGAACAACCTGAAAGTCATCCCCACACATACGGCATACGGCGGGTACATTGTGGGCCGGGAAGCGGCAAAACGGGATGGGATTTTTGTCAATATCGGCCCGCGCGTCATTGAATTCTCCCGGCCCACATACGATGGTCGCTTTCATGGAATGGGGGCCGAATATAAAAAAGCTGGCGTTAAGGAGCTTTCAATCAATACCGACTCCGTCGGCTGGGACTCCTATATCGCTCCGCAGGAAGAACTGTCGTTTCAGGCCTCGATGTCGGCCCACTTCGGGCTCGACGACCGGGATGCTTTGAAGGGCATCACTATCAATTCGGCTCGTGCCCTCGGCATTGATGATCGCGTCGGTTCTCTCGAAGTGGGTAAAGACGCCGACATTGCCATAAAAAAAGGCAGCCTGCTCGACCATACGACCCCGGTTGATATGGTACTGATCAACGGCAAGATCATCTATCAGCGAAAAGGGATCAATCTGGTGGGCAAGAAAAAAACAGCTTCTCGAGAGAAGGAATTATAATATGAGGAATATTCGTTACTATATCCTTTTATGTATATTGATGGGTGGGCTTTCGATCGGAGCCGCAGCCGAAGAGGTTATTGCTATCAAGGCCGACCGGATCGATACCGTCACCTCCGGCGTGATTGAAAACGGCATCATCGTTATAGCCGACGGCAAGATTAAAGCAATCGGAAATGACGTCGAAATTCCCGAAGCTGCCGAGGTCATCGAGGTGCCTGACAAGACAATCTTCCCAGGCCTTGTGAATCCATCATCGCGAATCGGGTTATCGCTGCCGGCGACCGGCGGTCCCGTTTCCAATCCGCACTACCGGGTCGTCGATGAATTGTATCCTCATCAGGACGTATACAAACGCATTCTCGGAGCAGGATTCACAACTGTCGGATTGCTCCCCGGTAGAAGATCAGCCAGTACGGGTATCACCGGACAGGGAGCCATTGTAAGGCCGACAGGCCGGAGCCCCGAAGAGATGATTGTTGCCGAATCAGGATTTGTGATGATTCACTTCCAGGCGAACGACAAGGTAAGAAAAGTTATCACCTCTGCGCTGGATTCCGCAAAAAGCAAAACTAATTCCACTGATCCGAAGATTAAGCCGCTCGTCAATGCCCTGCAGGGCAAGGTGCCGACATTCGTGATATGCAATTCGCCTGGCGAGATTTTGCATTTGACCAAGTTGCTCGAACCATATAACAAAATGAAACCGGTTTTGATTGCCGGCACCGAAACGTATCGGATTACAAAAGAGTTGGTTAAAAAGAAAATCCCGGTGATTTTTCCGGCTCAGATAGATTTTGAGAGCAACACACGTACTCGCATCAACGTTCCCAGGATGCTGGCCGAAGCTGAGGTTAAAATCGCATTGAGGCCTGAATTCGACAGCGTTAGTGGGCACGAAGACTTCCTGAGAAAAATGGCTGAGCTGGTGAAATCCGGATTGAACCGTCAAATCGCTAAAAAGGCAATAACCATTCATCCTGCCGAGATGATGGGAATTGACTACCGGCTGGGAAGCCTGGATGTCGGCAAGGATGCGAATCTCCTGATTCTAAGCGGCGATCCTCTGGACGTCGGAACTACAATCGACAAAGTGATGATCGAAGGCAAGATCGTTCATGAAGCTCCGTTGGGAGAGACCATTGATGAGTAAAAAACATATACGTCATGTCGTGCCGATACTGTTGTTTGCGCTGGCGATATCGGTGATGTTTGTCACCTCGCCGCTCTTGGCAGCCGAGGAGGTCACAGCGATTCGAGGTGGGGATCTGTACACAATCACCGGCGGGATTATTAAGAACGGAACGATTCTCATCAAGGACGGAAAAATCTCCGACATCGGACAAAATATCGAAATTCCGGAAAAAGCCAAAGTGATAGACGCCCGTGGAAAAGTTGTTATGCCCGGCCTGGTCGCGGTCAACGCCGAGGTCGGAGTCATCGGCTACCGGAATATCACCAAAATTGCAGATTCTCTCGATCCGTTTGAGTTCAGCATTTCTCTGGCACTGGCATCCGGTATCACGACGGCTATGGTATCGGCCGGTCGTCCCTCGGGCAGCAATCCCATCGGAGGAGCGACCGCTGTCATCAAGACTTACTACGGGGATTTGGATCAGATGCTGGTCAAAGAATCGGTCGTGTAGCCGGTCATGATTTCCAATAGAGATTGGCTGCGTAAAACCACCTTTAAGCAGAATTTGCGAAAGGCCCAAAGTTACCTGCGAAAACTCATGGCGTATCAGCAGGCCAGGGACAAGAAGAAAGCCGAAGAGCCGAAGAAACCGCGCGGGCTTGATGCCTATATCCGGCTTCTGCGGCGGGAAGTGCCTGCAGCGCTGACGGCATCTACTACAGGCGACATCCTGGCGGCACTGGAACTTGTGGATGAATTCGGCATTCGGATGATTTTTGCGGATGCCGTCGAGGCCTGGATTGTTGCCGAAGAGATTGCCAAACGGGATGTCCGCGTCGTTATCAACCCGCGTCAGAAGCAGCGTCCGAACGAAGATATTTCGGGGCCTTCCGGCTCGAATCTTGAGAATGCCGCCATTTTGAAAAAAGCCGGCGTCAAATTCGCGATCATACCTCCGAGCACCTCCTTTGAGACATGGGGCGTAGTAGGGCGTGACATGATGGCCCTGCCCATGGAAGCGGCGTTCGCCGTAAGCGGCGGGCTCGACGAGCAGACCGCGCTGGAAGCAATCACTATTACGGCCGCCGAAATCATCGGCGTTGCCGACCGCGTCGGCAGCCTGCAGGTAGGAAAAGACGCCGACATAATCATCCTGGACGGCCATCCCTTCCATCACAAAACTTTCGTCGAATCGACGCTTATCAACGGCGAGGTACTGTACGAAAAGGCCAAATCGCTTTATTTCTCCCATATCACTCATGATGAATAAAACGAGTCTCACTTTAATCTCCGCCGAAGCTGGTCGAGCAGTTGCGTGCTGAGCCTGGAGCGGGCCAACTCGCCGGTGCCGCGGAGCCGGACCTGCCGGCTTTCCATGCGTCCATCCGGCAGTTTGAAAGCGACCTCGACATAGCCTGAACCATTTTCATCCCGCCTCGCCTCGCCGACGGCAACCGCCCACTGGCTCTCGGTCGCATCGGCGACGACTGCAGCCAGCCGTTTTATTATTTGGTCTCCGGATGTGCTGCCGGGCTGTTCATTATTGTCTACGGCGAGCAAGTGACACAGTTTCTCTGTGGTTGGAGCCACATACGCCCCGGCCAATACCTGCCCGTTCCCATCGGCGCTGCTCAATGCCGCAGCCAGAAACCCGCCGCTGCCGGCTTCCGCCAGAGCCAGCCTCTCGCCGCGTGCTTTCAGCAGCTTCAAGACCTGTTGTTCCAGCGACGTTTCGTCGTCCGAATATACATATTCACCCAGATGTTTCATAATCTTTTGTTTCAGCTCCAGGAGCCTCGCGCGGTCCTGAGGCGTGTCTTCGGGCAACGAAAATGTGAAATCCACCCGGCCGCCTTCGAACTGCGATGAAACGGTAATATCGGGCGCCAGCGGCACATTATCTTCGAGCGACTGATCGATCTGGGATTGGCCAAGGCCGACAAAACGCAGTGTCAGCGAACACCCAGGCAGTCGTGTGCCGAATCGCCTGCTCAGATACGGCACAAGCTCATCGCGAACCATGGCCTGCAATTCGCGAGGCGGTCCCGGCAGTGCTACGATTACGGCCTCGGCCGGCTCGAAGGCAAGACCGACTGCTGTACCTTCCGTATTCCTGAAGTAGGTTCCTTCTGTTGGCACCTGTGTCTGCCGGCGTAAGTTTGCGGCAAGCCGGTCGGGTGACACGCGGAATCTTCGTGCCATCTCCTGAAGCACATCGGGTTGTTCTTTCAGTATGATGCCCGTGAAGTCGGAAAGCGCTTCGCGTGTAATGTCGTTGTCGGTCGGACCGAGACCTCCCGTGACAATGACCAGATCGGCCTTGTCCGTGGCGTAGCGGAGCGCCTCTTTGATATCGGCCTGCTTGTCATCGACGCTCATCGAGCCGACGCATTCCAGGCCCAGCGGGCGCAGGGTCTTGGTTAGAAAGTAGGTGTGCCCATCCGGATAGACGCCCGAGAGCAGTTCGCCGCCGGTGACGACGATTATGTATTTGGTGGACTTAGCGGTGCTATATTCGAAATAACGGTCTACCCAGTAGCCGGTGCGATCCAGATAATATTCGGGATTGCGAGGCAAGTAGTCGAGGTATTTGAAATCCGGGATTTGTTTGGGTACGGCCGGTTCGATTTGTGTGCCTTCATGCCATTCGTTGAAGGTTGTGATGCTGATAATGGGCGGGCGAACGGCGATAGCGGCGGCGAATTCGCGGTCATAGTAGGCGCCATTCTGACGGTTCCGGGTATTGACATCGTTCCACGGCCGGATGCGCAGATCGACGTATCCCGGTCCGACGGAGGGAATGAACAGCTTGTCGTTTTGCTGTGCCCATTCTGCGAGCTTCGGCCAGTTCCCGGTGGTAGAGCCGTACGTGAAGCCGTCGGTTGCGAAGTAGGTATAGCAGCCGTCGAAATGGCCTTCCGCCATAAATGTTTGTTCGTTTTCTTTGACCCATAGGCCGATGACGACCGAATCGTATTTAGTTTTTCGTATAGTTTGCGGCACATCCGGCGAAAGGATTGTCTTCCACTGCTCTGCCGGGGTAAGGTAGGAATCGTAGACGTAGAACATGGGGCGGGATTTTTCTTTGCCGTAGCGGTAGAAGGCCGAATGTGAGCCGTACTTGTCGATGATATAGACAATGGCGTCGCGGGTGGTCTGAGCGTTTCGGCCGGGAAACGGCTCGATATGAAAGCACACTTTGATTTTATGCCGGGCTGCAGCTTCAAGCAAACGCGGAACGGCCTTGTCCGTATACGTATCTTTGCCCCACCATGATGTGCAGATCACGCCGGCCTTCGCCCGGTGAAGCATCAGCATGTGAGCATCCAGATCCTGATCGCTGTTGGAACTGTAGCAGCCAAGCCTGGGATAGAAGTTGGCGGCAATATCATCTCCGCCGGGGTAGTTCTTCGATTCACCTTCTTTTACAAATTGCTGATGGTTCCAGTGATAATTGAACTTGTCGGTTTGGGGATTGCCGTACCATGGGTAATAAAAGGCATGGACTTTATCGTATGGTTGTGAATCGCCTGCCCGAACAGAGCTCTGTATAAGGCACATCAACAAGGCAACTGCAAGGAAACCCGCTATTCGAGTCTGTTTATGTTGTTCCATCAGGCTTTAGCTCCTGGAGTTATTGTCGGCATCATTAGATTCTGTTTTCCGTATTCTACACGATTTAGGCTTTCATGTGCACACCCTTTGAGAGTAGTTCAGGCTTTGAAATTGGCTTTGTTTGGCTTTGTTTTTTCGCCACCCCGGCCCATCAAAATCTCCATAACCTGTTATTAATACTGCCCTAACGTCATTTTGGCCTTTAGCAAATTGGCTTTGTTTTTTCAAATCGCACTCCATGAAACATGCCATCAGGTATGTCATTCTTGATGCGAAATCCAGAACCGTCAAGAAATCTGGATTCCTGTTTACACAGGAATGACAAAACCACCACGCCGAACGCTGAACGCAGAACGATGAACGAACAGATTGGCTTTGTTTGGCTTTGAATTGGCTTTGTTTTTTCGCCGCCCCGGCCCATCAAAATCTCCATAACCCATTAATAATACTGTCTTAACGTCATTTTGCCCTTTTGAAAATTGGCTTTGTTTTTTCAAATAGCCCTTCTGAAAAACTCCGGATTTACTCTCATTTTTGACATTTGCATTTTTTCTAATTTCTCCGTTCTACATTTGTCATTCTAAACTCACCATTCCATATACTACATACCACATATTATATACGACACACATAAATATTAGTTTGATAAATATTATATGAAATTGAAAATTGCCCGTCAAGTGAATATCTGAAATAATTTAAGAATTGTCCGACAGATTAGCCTCACAAAATTGCTGCGAGGATGGTCTGGTATAATTGATTCCTTGAGGTTGTTGGGAAAGACAATTAGTTCGAAAGAGACTCGAATTCGAATCCCGGAGGGCGGCACTTGAATTTCCTGGCAATTGAGGATAAGATAATCGGTCGGTTTCGCAGGCGAATACCGGGAGCGAACTCCTCGTTTAATGCTTGCATAAGTAATGGATACCAAATGGTTCGTGATTCATGGCCCTCGTAACGTTGTCTGACATTCATATATCTTTCGGTCCGGAAGTCGTTCTGGATCAGTTGAATCTTCGACTGCATTCGGGCGAAAAAGTCGGTATGGTTGGTGCGAACGGCTCAGGAAAGAGTACGATCATAAATCTGATCGTCGGCCAGATCGAGCCCGATATTGGCAGGATGGTCAAGCAGAAGGCACTGCGTATCGGTTGCTTATCACAGGAGACTACGTTCAGCGGCGATCGCACAATTATGGAAGAAATGCACGCCGGCGTAGAGGATTTGGTAAAACTCCAGCGTGAAATTCAGGCCGTCTCTGGTGAAATGGAAAGCCTGAGCGGCTCGGAGCTGCAGGCCATGATGAAGAAATACGATCGCCTGTGCCATGACTTCGAGATAGCAGGGGGGTATGCTTATGAAATCCGCATCCTCAAGACTTTGGCGGGGCTGGGCTTTGAGCCCGAACTGTATTACGTCAAGACGTCGGCCCTAAGCGGCGGCCAGTTGTCGCGCCTGGGCTTGGCCCAGGTTTTGATGCTGGATACTGATCTGCTGCTCCTGGACGAGCCGACCAATCATCTGGACCTGCAGGCTACCGAATGGCTGGAGAAGTTCCTGACCGGCTATAACGGAGCTGCTGTCATTATCAGTCATGACCGGTGCTTATTGGATAAAGTGGCGTGCAAGATCATTGAAGTTGAAAACCGGCAG
>Ga0114918_10006279_pt1 | contig 10070 bp, 4 predicted proteins | sample LantaG_FD_87015 | JGI IMG/M metagenome (GOLD analysis project Ga0114918, IMG submission 87015) | Deep subsurface microbial communities from Baltic Sea to uncover new lineages of life (NeLLi) - Landsort_02402 metaG | ecosystem: Environmental > Aquatic > Marine > Oceanic > Sediment | place: Baltic...
CGCCCCCCCCCCCCCCCCCCAATCCTCGTGGGCCGCGAACAGCGGGCAGCAGGGGTCCCCCGTCGCCCCAACCCGGTTCTCCCCTCGCTTTCTCTCCCTCACACGCACACACGCCCCGCGCCCTTCTCTCTCTCTCCCTCCCTCCCTCCACAGCCTCTGCCTCCGGCCCACCGCCGCGCCCTGCTCGCCTCCGGCGGCTCCGGCTCCTTCGCGGGCGACATCGGGGAGGGCCCCCGCGTGGCCATCTCGGCCTCGGTCCGCCACGCGACCACGTCGTCGCCGTACCCTGTCTTCCTGGTCGACTACGGCCAGCGCGTCCCCGCCCTGGACCCGGCGACCCTGTTTGAGCTGACGGGAGCGGACCGGGCGGACGTGGTGTACGACCTGGAGGCGGGGCGGGTGTACGTGGGCGTGCCGGTGCCCGACCCGGCCTCCCCGTCCGACCTCACCATCACCGCCCGGGCGGGGGCGGTGGCTGACGGCGCGGGCCGCCCCTCCACGGCCGCGAGCCTGAGCCTGCGCTACCAGCCCCTCCCGCCCTCCGGCCTGACCCCGGGCGGCGCCCTGGCCCTGGTCGCCACGGCCGCCTGGGGCGCGGCCGCCGCGGGCGTGGCGGGCGCGGGCGTGGCGGCGGGCGCGCTGGGCCCCGCCCGGACCACCCAGGCGGGCGCCCTCGGCTATTCCCTGCCCGGCCTCCTGCACTGGGCCCAGCGGGCGGCCCTGACGGGGCGCCTGGCCTCGCCCGGGCTGCCGCCCTCCGTCCGCCAGTTTGGGGCGGCCTTTGCCTGGGCGCTGGGCGACGTGGCCTGCCCCCTGGATCGGCTGACGGCCGTCCGCGGCGGCGGCGGCGGCGGCGGGCTGTGGGGCGGAGGGCCCGGCGGCCTGGCCACCCCCCCGCCCGCGCTCCAGCCCTCCCTGCTCCGCGTCGACGCGGCCGGGCGCCTCCTGGAGGCGGCCCGCCTGCCCCTGGGCAATGGAACGGCGGCCGTGGCGGCGGGGGGGGGGCTGGCGGGGGCGGTGCCGGGCCTGCCGGCCCTGCCGACGGCGGCGGGCGCGCCGCCGGCGCCCGCGCCCGCGCCCGCGGCCCCGCCCGCCGCTGCCCCCGCCGCTGCCCCCGCCGCAGCGCCCGCCGCGCCTGCTGCGCCCGCCGGCGCGCCCGCCCCCCTGCCCATCGCCCGCGCCCCCTCCCCCGCCCCTCTGCCTGTCGGTCCCGAAACAGGCAGCGACGGCGACGCCCCCGCCCCCGCCCCCGCCCCCGGCGGCGGCGGCGGCGGCACCAGGCGGCGGGCCCTGCTCCAGCTGGGCGGGCTGCTGGACGTGCTGGCCGGCACGCGGCCGCCCTCCTCGCTGTGGGGGGGCGGGGGCGGCGGAGGGGAGGACGCCACGGCGTCACCTCCTCAGCCTGCGCCGGAGCGTGGCGGCGGCAACGGCCGGCGCGGGCGCCGCGGCGGCGGCCTGGACCGCCTCCTGGGCGGGTGGGGCGGGGCCGACCCGCCCCCTGCGTCCCTGCCCCTGTCCATCTCGTCCGTCCCGCCGCCGCCCCCCCCTCCTGCCTCCTCCGCCGCCGCCCCGGCCCCGGCCCCGGACTCCCCTCCTCCACCGGGCCGCTACCTGGTCGTCACCTCCCTGGGCGTGCCCGGCCTCGTCGCCAACGGCATCAGCGAGCCCGGCGCCCTGTTTGGCCCGGCCGCGCTCGGCCGCGCGGCGGCGCTGCGGGCGGCAGGGGACTTCCCTTCCGCCGTCTCCTGGTCGGGCGGCGGCCTGGCGGCGCCGGGCCGGCGGGGTGGCGGCGCCTCTGCCGCCACCCCGCGCGGCCCGTACACCCACCTGGCCCGCGTCGCCTGGTGGACCGCCTGCGCGGGGCTGGCGGCGGGCGTCGCCCACGCCCTGGCCGCCTGGTGGCACCGCCCGGCCGGGCGGCGGGGCCCGCCGCCCGCCTGGGCGGCCCCGCCCCGCCTGTTTGGCTTCCTGGTCCTGGGCGCGGCGCCCGCCTTTGCGGCCGCGGCGGCGGGGCTGCTGGCGGGGGACGGCCCGCCCGCGGCGGGCCTGGGCGGCGGCGGGCCGGGGCGGTCGGCCGCGGTGGTCATCGCCACGCTCGCCCTGGCCGCCTGCCCCCTGGCGGCCCTGGGCGGGGCGGCCGCCCTGCTGGCCGCCTCCCTGGCGGGCGCGCCCTCGCCCCTGGGACCGGCCGCGGGCGGGGACAGCGCGGCCGGCGGCCGCCGCGCCGCCTTTGTGGTCCCCCCGCGCACGGCGGCGGCGGTCGCGAGGGCGGGCGGGCGCTGGCCCCCCCCCCTCCCGGCCTCCCGCTGGGAGGCGTGGGTGGTGCGCCCCCTCCTGGGGTGCCCCTCTCCGCCGGGCGTCTGGCAGGATGCCCGCGCGCCGGGCGGCCGGTTCGTCTCCCGGGCGGGCGCCCTGTTTGACGCGGCGGCGGGCCCGCCCCACGCACGGGTGGGGGCCACCTTCGAGGCCGACCCCGGCTCGGGGGGCGCGCCCCGCCGCGGGTGGCTGGCGCCGCTGGGCGGGGGCGGGGGCGGGCTGGGCGGGCCGCGTCCGCCCTCCTCCCCCGCCCGCCCGTCCTGGACGTCCCGCGCCGCCTCCCTGGCCGCCGCCGCCCGCCCCTACGCCGTCCTGGCGGGGTCTGCCCGGGCGGCCGCCCTGGCCGTGGCCGTCGGCGCGGCGCCGGCCTGGGCGGTCGGGCGGGGCGCGCCGGGCGGCGGGGGCGGCGGCTCTGCTGCCGGCCTGGCCCCGCCCGTCGCCCAGGCGGCGGCCGCGCTGGGCTTGGCCCTCGCCTACGCGGCCTACCTGCGCCTGACGCCGACGGGGAGCGGGGCCCCGCCGGCGTCCGCCCTCCTCCCGCGTGGCGGCGGCGGCGGCGAGAAGGGCGGCGAGGGCGGCGAGGGCCTTCAAGCCCGCCTGCGCTCCCTCTGCTCACCCCTCGCGTCCGCCCTCGCCACCACCGGCTCGCCCTTCCGCCTCGCCCCGGACGCGGCGGCGGAGCTGGGGTGCGCGGTCGCGGACTGCGTGGTCGGCGGCACCGCCCTGGCCCTGGCGCTGGGCGGCGTGCGCGGGGCCGGCGGACCGCTGCCCAGCCCCGGCACCGCGGCGACCGCCCTGCTGCTGGGCGCGCAGTGCGCGGGGCTGGCGCTCTACCTGGCCACGCGCGGGTCCCTGGCCGCGGCCGCCCTGCGGGCTGCGCCCTGGCCGGCCGGCCCCCCCGCCTGGCTGGCCCGGGGCGCGGTGCTGGCGTCGACGGGCGCCAGGCCGTCCGGCCCGCCGCCGGGGCCGGGCGTGCCCCTGCCGGACCAGCGCTTCGCGAACGCGGTGTCCCTGGCTGCCCGGGCCGTGGTGGCCACTGACCGGGCCTGGCTGGCCCGCAAGTACGGGGCTCGCTGGGCGGCGGCGGCGGGAGTCGGGTCGGGGTCGGCGGGCGGGCGGCCGCTGCCCGCGCTGGTCGTGTGCCTGGGGCCGGCCGGTGGTGGCGGTGGCCGCCGGGGGGGGACGGGCGCGTCTGAGGCCTCCTCGGTCGGCACCTACCCTGCCGCCGCCGGCAACTCCTCCTCCTCCCAGCTGGCGCTGCCGGGCCGGGGCGGCAGCGGTGCCACCGCGGCCGCCAGCGCGGCCGGGCCTGGCCCACTCGCGTTTTCTTCGGCGGGGCCCCTCGTTCGGGGCGGGTCGGCCGCCTCCTCGGCCGGCGGGGGGCCCGCGGCCAAGCCCGGTGCGGCCAGCAGCAGCAACCCCCTGCGCCGCACCGCGTCCGGCGCGCCCTCCTCACTGGGCGGCGACGGCGGTGACAGCGGCCGCGGCGGCAGCAGCCTGGCAGACCGCGCGCGGGCGTGGGTCGGGGGCGGCGCCTGGTGGGGCCGGGGGCGTGGGGGGACGGGCGGGACGACCTCCGCGTCCGAGCCGGAGCCGGAGGCACCGGCCTCGCTGCCGCCGGCGCCCTGAGTGTCAAGAGCGAGAGAGTCCGTGCGTGCGTGTGTTGCTTGTGTTGCTTTTAGAGTCTGTTTTTTTTTGCTTCTCATGCCCTCTCTTCTCTCATCACCCTACATTTTCAACTCCCCGCCAGGCTGGCACGCCCCACCGCCTCCGCCACTGCCGAGCTGCTGGCCCGCCGCGGCCGCCCCGGCGCCGCCAGCTCCACCGTGTACAGGCGGGCCATCGCCCCGAACCCGCGCGCGTCGCCCGCACGGAGCAGGTTCCCCGCATCACAGTTCAGGGGCGAGTCGGCCGCGGGGTGGGCCAGCAGGGACCGCAGGGCCGTGCACAGGGCCGCCAGCGACCAGGCGGGCGACCAGGCGGCCTTGAGGACGTCCATGCACACGTCCCCGGACTTGAAGTGGACGTTGGGGTGGAAGACGCGGGTCACGAACCGGGCGGAGGGCGGGGCCATTGGGTAGGCGTCCGGGATGGAGAGGACGACATCCCACTCGCCGCCCTCGAAGGGCGTGCCGGGCGGGCCCGCCAGGATGGCGGTCCAAGCGAACAGGTTGTCGCCGTCGGGGGCCAGGGCGTACCCGTCCGGGCCGGGCCGGGGGCCGGGGCCGGCCGTGCGGAGGTGCTCCTTGTACTCCTATTTGTTTGGAAGAAGAGGGGAGAGGGAGAAATGGAGGAGGTGGCTGAGGTCGAGGTGCATTGACAATGAGCGAGCGGCGCGTGTGTGGATGAGTTGGAGCTTGCGCGTCTCGTCCCGTCTCCCTCTCTCTCTCTCTCTCGCACACACCTTTTGCAGGCGGGCCCGCGCGCCGCCCATCATTGGGCGAGGTGTGTGTGTGTGTGAGCGCGTGCGCGCCGTCCGTCACCGCACGCGGCGACGAATTGGACCGAAAGAGAGAGTGGAGGGCGAGCGAGCGTGACTCTTCATATTTCCCATCTCTCCATTGACCGCCTGCCGGGGGAGGGGGTCAAGGGGCCTCACGTGCGACACATACACAATCCTCTGCCTCTGCGCGAGAGACAGAGGCAGGCGCAGCCTGTGGCACAACAATGGCGGACCCCAACCCCGCCCTCGAAGCCGCCCTGGACGCGGCGGGCGCGCGCGGCGCGGGCCTGCGGTCCGCCCTGCGCGGCCTGCCCGCCCCAGCCGTCGCGCTCCCGGGCCGCCCCCTGACCGTCCGGGTCGCCACCTTCAACGCGGCCGGCAAGCCCCCACCGCCCGGCCTGGACCTGGGAGACTGGCTGGGCGACCCCGCGGGCGCGGACCTGGTGGCCGTCACTCTTCAAGAGGCCGTCCCCCTGTCCGCCGGGAACGTCGTGTCGGGCGCGGTCGGCGCGTCGGGGGTCGGCGCCTGGCTGGCGGCCCTGGACGCGTCCTTGGGCCCGGCCCAAGCCCGCCTGGCCACGTCCCAGCTGGTCGGCTTGGTCTTGGCCGTCTGGGCGGGCCCGGGCGCGGCCCCCCTGGTGCGGGGCGTCCAGGCCACGGCCGTCGGCGGCGGCGGCGGGGGGCTGAGGCTGGGGAACAAAGGGCTGGCCGCTGTCCGCTGCCTGGTGGGGGACGCGCCGGTCATCTTCCTGGGCGCTCACCTGCCGTCGGGGGACGGCCCGGGCGACGCGGCCCGACGGGACGCCTGCCTGGCGGACTGCCTGAAGCGGGGCGCGTTTCCCGCTCCCCAGCCGGTGCAGCGAAACGGCGCCGGCGCCCCTCGTCCACCGGCCGACCCGTGGCGCGGGCGGACCGCGCTGGGCCCCGCCGTCGCGGGCGCGGCCGCCGCCTTCCTGGCGGGCGACCTGAACTACCGCCTCCTGGCCCCGGACGCCACGGTGCGGAAAGCCCTGCGGGCCGCGGCGGGCGCGGGCGCGGGCGCGGGCGCGGGGGAGCCCCCCCCCCCGGAGGCCGCCCTGGCCCGCCTGGTGGCCCTGGACGAGCTCTCCCCCTCCGCGGTGGCCGGCCGGGGGTCGGCGCCCCTGTTTGCGGGGTGGGCCGAGGCGGGGCGGCTGGCGGGGTTCCTGCCCACTTTCAAGCTGCGGCCGGGTGGCGGCGGGTACGCAGGGGACGGCGGGGAGGCGGCGGAGGGAGCGGGCGCTGGCGAGGGAGCGGGAGGAGGGGAGGGCGGTGCCACCCCGACCACCGCCACCGCCGCCACCCCGGAGGACGGCGCTCCCCTCCCCAACCCGCTCGACGAGGGGGCCACCCCGCGCACGCCCGCCTGGACGGACCGGGTCCTGTTCCGGGCGGTGGCGGGGTGGGGAGGCGAGGCGGCGGGCGGCGCCGCCGCCGCCTCCGACCCGCCGCCACCCCTGCTGGTCACACCCCTCTCCTACTCCTCGTCCCCCTCCATCACTCTGTCCGACCATGCGCCCGTGGCCGCATCCCTGGCCCTCACCCCCTTCACCCTGGACCCGGCCCGCCTGGGCGCCGCCCTGGAGGCCGCCCGCCGGGACCTGGACGCGGCGGAGATGGAGGCGGTGCCCCGGTGCGAGGCCGCGCCCAAGGCCCTGCCCCTGGGGGGCGTCCCATTCAGTGGGGCCGCGCCTGTCCGGGGCGGGCTCGTCCTCGTCAACACCGGCCGCGTCCCCGCCGACTGGGAGCTGGCGCCCCAGCCGGCGTCCGCGTTCGGGTGTGACGGCGACTGCAGTGCCTCCCTCCTGCGGTGCCCGCCCTGGCTGGGCGTGCACCCGACGTCGGGCACGCTCGCGCCGGGCGAGGCGGCCGCGGTGGAGGTGCGGGTGGTGGGCGGGTGCGCGAGAGGCAGAAGAGGCGAAGAGGCGGCTGGTGCCCTGGTGGGCCTGCACGCCGCCGCGGGCGGCGCGCCCTCCCTGGACGCCGTCCTCATCCTGCGGGTGGAGGGCGGCAACGACGAGTTTGTGCTGGTCTCGGCCGACCCCGCGCCCTCCTGCTTCGGCGCGCCGCTCAGGGGTGCGGCGGCGGGCGGCGCGGGCGCCGACCCAGACCCCACCCCGCCCGCCGTGGCGGCCCTGGTGGCGGCCATTCTGACAGACACCCCGCCCCCGGCCGCCCTGGCCCGGGCGGCCGCCCGGGCGGCGGACGGCGGGCCTGACCCCGCGACGGAGGCTGTCCGGCGGGGGCTGGATGGGGAGGCGCCCTCCCCTCCTCCCCCCTCGCCGCCCGACGCGGCCGCCTCCCTGTTCACCCTCCTGGCCTGCCTGCCGGCCCCGCTCCTCCCGCCCGCGGTCGCCCGGGTGTCGGCCGAGGCCGCCACCCCCGCGCTGCTAGGGTCGCTCCTCCGGCGCGACCTGCCCCCACCTGCCTGGGCGACCCTCGCCTCCCTGAGCCGCGTCGCGGGCGGCCGCGCCTGCCCGCCGTCCCTGGCGGCCGCCCTGGCCCCGCTCTTGCTGCCGCCGCCCTCCCTGGCGGGTGTGGCGGACGGGGCTCGCCTGTCCGCGGGCGGCGGCGGCGGCGGCACGCCCGCGGGCGTGGCCGGCCTGACGGCCGCGGCGGCCGCGGCCGACGCGGACGCCGACCGGCGGGCGGCGGTGGTTGTCGCGGCCCTGGCGGCCGCTGCGGGCGGGGCGTGAGCGGTGGGCGTGTGTAAAAAAAGCTGACAGACAACATCGGATCCTCTGTTGGTATTCTCTCTTCTACATCAGGCAGCACGCTCCGTCCCCTCCGCCCCCTCCGCCGCCCAGCAGGCCCGCCAACCCGCCCCCACCCCCACCCATCACCGGCAGGCCGTCGGCATCGAACTTGAGCCCCGGCGCCAGCTCGTCCACGATGGCCTGGGGCGGCTGGCCGTGGCCCTGCATCTCCTGGAGCGCGGCGAAGAGGGCCGCGAAGCGGTCGGCCGGGGGGGGGAGCGTGGACGGGTCCGCCGCGGCAGCGCGGCCAGCCTCCTCCGCCTCCTCCTCCGCGTACAGGCCCACGATGCGCCGCACGCAGCCCAGCTGGGCGACGTAGCGGGCCTCGTCCGCCTCGGACAGGGTGCCGGCCGCCTTCGCCCCGTCCAGCCAGGCCGGGTAGCGGGCCGCGATCTCGGCCAGGGGCGCCTGCAGCACGTCCCGGGCGAGGAGCGAGCGCATGACTGTGTCGGCCAGGGACGCGGCCGCGGCGCCGCTGCCGCCGTTCGGTGCGCCTTCTTCGCCATCCTCATCCTCGTCGCCGCCTCCTCCGGTCGCCGCTCCGCCCAGAGAGGCAAGTGTGGCCTCCAGGCGGGCCAGGAGGGGGTCCAGGTCGGCCGGGGTGGCCGGGTGGGTGGGAGCGACGGGGCCGTCCTCCCCTTCTCCTCCCGCGGCCGCCGGCACAGGTGCCGCGCCCGCCAGGGCGGCCAGCGTGGCGGCGGCGGCGTCCGAGGAGGTCGGGGCGGCGCCTTCTCCGCCCTCTCCCGTCGCACTCCCCAACTCGGCCATCAGGGCGGTCAGGGCGGCGACGTCGGCGGGCGCGAGTTGGGGCGGGAGGGTGGGCGGGGGTGCGGGTGGCGGCGCGGCGCGGGTGGAGGCCGCGCCGCTACCCTCTGCCTGCCGCCGCACCCCGCCGCCCGCGCCGGTCGCGGCTGCCGCAAAGTTGAAGGGCGAGGCGGTGGGCGGCGGCGGCGGCGGTGGAGCGCCCCGCCCCCTGCCACCACCGCCGCTGCTGCCGCTTGGTGGCCCGCGGCGGGGGGGCAGGGCCGGCAGGCCCCGGCCGCGGCCGGCGGCGGGTGCGAGCGCGGGGGCGGGTGCAGGTACGGCAACAGCAGCAGCAGGCGGCGCGGGCACCGACAGGGCGGCCAGCGGGGCGTCAAAGTCGGTGAGGGCGTCTGTGAGAGGAGAGAGGACATGATGAGGTTGAGCGAGAGCGGAGCGGGGAATGGAGACAGCGAAAACACGCCCCGGCGCCTCCCGCCCGTCAACGTCTCACCATCCAGCACCGCGTCCAGGTCTAGCGGGGGTGGCGTAGCCATGGCTCCTGCGAAGCTGGATTGGGCGTGCGCGTGCGGTCACCCCCCCTGGGAGGACGAGAGGGATAGCGCCGAGCCAAGACGCACGAGTGGGGACACTAGAGTGCGAGCGTCGTCCACGCGCGCTCTCGCTCTCTCTCTTCACACTCTCGGTCCGGCATCTCCCTCCCGCTCAGGCCAGACTTTAGAACCCATTCCGCAACCATGGCCTCCTCCGCCGCCAAGCGCATCTCCAAGGAGCTGGCCGAGATCTCGCTGGACCCGCCCTGCAACTGCTCGGCCGGGCCCAAGGGGGACAACATCTTCGAGTGGGTGTCCACCATCCTGGGGCCCAGCGGTGCGTGTCGGGTTGTGATGGAGAGAGGAGTGGTCGTGTGAGCGTGTCGTGCTCTCTCACTTGGCGCCCCTCCCGGTGGCCGAGGGAGTAGAACGGAGGGAGGGGCCCGTGGGAGCGCGCCTCTCTCGAGCGCCGCCGCGAGCGACCCCGACGAAAAACCAATGCCCCCACTCTCTCCCTCTACAGGCTCCCCTTACCAGGGCGGCGTCTTCTTCCTGGACATCCACTTCCCGCCGGACTACCCCTTCAAGGCGCCAAAGGTGTGTGTTGTGAGGCAGGGGACGTGTGCTGGACGGGCAGGGAGGGGGAAAACAGAGAGAGGGCCGCTGTCTCTCCCGCCTGATGGAGCGCGCGCTCAGGGGGTTTGGCTCTCTTTCACACGTGCGCGCTCACACGCGCGTGCGCCTCGGACCCTCAACTCCCTGCCTCGGCCACGATATAGTGGCGGCCGTGCACGGCGCGGGCGGCGGCGGAGTGTCGGCCCAGGTGGGAGCTGCCCGCCGCCGGGAGATACAGAGCGAAAAGAGAGCACGCCTACGTCAGCGACCCCTGCCCGACCTTTCAACCTCATCACTCCCATCACATCCCCCATCACATCCACCTCGGTTCCCCAAACAGGTCACCTTCAAGACCCGCATTTACCACTGCAACATTAACAGCAATGGCGCCATCTGCCTGGTAAGAGAAGGGAGAAGAGAGACGACAGGCAGAGAGAGAGAGAGTTTGACAGGCGGCGTTGTCTCTCTGTTGCTCCCACCCTCTCTCACCTCTCTTCCCTTTCCCTCTCTCTCTCTCTCCATCTCTCTCCAACTAAATCTCCCAACGCACACAGGACGTCCTCAAAGAGCAGTGGTCGCCCACCCTGACCGTGTCCAAGGTCCTGCTGTCCGTCTGCTCCCTGCTGA
>Ga0114918_10006280_pt1 | contig 10069 bp, 10 predicted proteins | sample LantaG_FD_87015 | JGI IMG/M metagenome (GOLD analysis project Ga0114918, IMG submission 87015) | Deep subsurface microbial communities from Baltic Sea to uncover new lineages of life (NeLLi) - Landsort_02402 metaG | ecosystem: Environmental > Aquatic > Marine > Oceanic > Sediment | place...
AACTCGTTGATCTGAGAGAGAGAGAGACAGAAAACGTTGATCAGAGAGAGAGAGAGAGAGAAAGAAGAGAAAGGTCAGAGCGGGCGAAGCGTGTCTTGAAAAGGAGAGAGCGCTCATACGTCTCTCTTCTTCGATACGAAACCAAATGAAATTGCGAGAGAGAGGGGTCTCTCATCTCTTCTCTCCCTCACCATGCCGGATGCCCTCGCGGGCTGGTCGGAAGACGACGCGGGGGGCGCAGAAGAGGTCGCCGCCGCCGTCGCCGCCGTTGCTCCGTTGCCGCTGCACCGGGCGGCGACAAGGCGCTCCTCGAGCTCGTCGCGCTTGCTGTTCGTGATTTCCGATGCGGTTTTTTCGAGTGGTTATTTGCATTCTTGTGAGATCAAGCACGTCGATGGGGGCGATCGCAAGGAATCGAGCGAGGGGCAGCGCGCGCGAGAGAGAGCGGCTCTCTCAAGGGAGCATTGACCGATCGATTGTGTCTGGCGATCTCTCGTCTTTCTTTTCAAACGCCTCTCTCTGTACTCCGCCAACTGAAACGCTCACCCTCGTGCGCTCTCGCCGAGGGTTTTCAGTTCCGACTGGAGCGAGCGATAGGAGAGTTCTGAAACGGACGTCATCTCTCTGCAGGTGTTTTCTTCGAGCGTTTTTTTTGCCGCCGAGAGAGGATTGCCGTCGCCGAGAAAAAGTTTGAAGGGCGTCGACAATGCTCTGTCCCATTTTTTTCTCGTCGAAAGAGTAGGAAAAAAGAAGCCCGTTTCAACAACCATGATTCGCTGCTCCGTCGGTGCTGCCTCCTCGCGAGCGCACGCGTCTCCTCTTCCTATTCGCGCCGCGGCTGCTGCCGCGCGAGCTGAGCGAAAGACCAGCGGGCCAAGGTGTAGCAGCAGCAGCGTCGGAATCAATCTGAAGACGCCTGCATCAGCCGCCGCATCGTTAGCGTCTAGCCGCGGCGCTGGTACGTCTCCGCTGCCTCTTTCAACGCCTTCATTCCGCAGAACCGTGTACTATATCGATGACAGGCGCCTTCTGAATGAACAAATTGATCGCATCGGGAGTGGCTTGCGTGGAATTTGCGCCGGGAAAAACGAAAGACGAAAAAAAAATGCTCCGTCGACCCTGACCTCGACTCTCTCTCTCGAGCTCATTTCCGACCTCTTCCTGCTCTCTCTCCTCCCTCCAAAAAACCCTCTCTGCTGCAGCAGCAGCTCCTTCCTCGAGGGCAATCTCGTCGTTGCTCTTGTCCCGTCGGGCTCAACGCCGCGGCGTCTCCTCCATCGTCCCTACGGCTGCTGCTGCTTCCGCTGTCGCTGCCGCCGCAGCCGCAGCAGCTCCGACCCCGCTCCCCCCGCGATCAGTCTCCGTCGTCCTCCTCTGCGGCGGCTCGGGAAAGCGCATGGGCGCCTCGATCCCGAAACAGTACCTCGAGCTCTGCGGCCGGCCCATCGTAGCCTGGTCGCTGCGACTCTTCGCGGCGATGGCGGAGGTGAGAGACGTCGTCGTCGTGTGCGAGCCGGAGTACAGGGACCTGATCTCGAAGCACTGGGGCGAGGCCTGCGAGCGAGCCGCCGCCGAGGACCCCGCCGCCTCCGTCCCGGAACTCAAGTGGGCCCCCCCGGGGGCCGAGCGGCAAGACTCTGTGCAGTCGGGCCTGGCGCGGATCGACCCCTCGACCAAGCTCGCAGCGGTCCACGACTCGGCGCGCCCGCTGACGGCGGCCGCCGACGTGCGGCGCTGCCTGTCGGACGCCAGCGACTGCGGCGCCGCCGTGCTCGGCGTTCCGGTCAAGCCCACCATTAAGGAGGTGAACGACGACGGCACGGTCGCGAGGACGCTGGTCCGCGCGCGGCTCTGGGAGGTGCAGACGCCGCAGGTAATCGAGCCGGCGCTGCTGCGGCGTGGGTTTGCGTTTGCGACGGAGAGGAACCTCGAGGTGACTGACGACGTGAGCGTGGTGGAGCTGCTTGGGGAGACCGTAAGGATCACGCAGGGGTCGTACACGAACATCAAGGTGCGTATTTAAATTTCTACTTGGAGGGAGGCGGGGCGAGAGGGCGAGAGGGACAGAGTGGGGCGGCTTTTCGAAAGCACGCGAAAACAAGAAAAAAAACGAAAAACGAAAAATGGCGATGAAGAATCAAAGCAAAATTATTTTAGTAGATAGAGACATCCGACTCTTTTTTTCCTCTTTCGAGGGGGAAAAATACAAGCATGATGGATCTCGCTTTTTCAATGGGAATCTCTCTGAGCCAACAGTTTGCGTTTTTCTTGTGCGCGCGAGGGGTAGAGAGAGAGAAGGGAAGTTTAAGAGGCAGAGGTTTTTTCCCCTTCAACTTTTCTTGCTCACCTTCCCCCCCCCAAAAAAAAAAACGTCTTTAACTCGAAATCAAAATCAGGTGACGACCCCCGACGATTTGTCTATTGCAGAGCGCTTCCTGGTCGAGCGGGGGGACGTGAGTCGCGAGAAAGTTGGAGCTGCCGCCGCCGCCGCGTGAGAAGAAAATAAAGATGATTGTAAAAAAATTGAGAGGAAGAAAAACCTGATAAGTAGTAACGTGCAGCCCGTTCGTTGTGATTTTACACCTTTCCTCTTTTTTCATTTGTTCCCTCTCTCTCTTCTCTGATCTCTCTCCAATATCGAGGTATCTTTCTCTGCAGACAGCAAGCGGGATCGCAAACCAGAAAACAAAACCAATGACGAAAAAACACGACTTTTCTACTCTTCAAAAAGATAAAAACACTCTCCCTCTTCAAATCTCTCTCTCTCGCACGCGCGCACTCTTATCATTATTTCTCTCTCCCTTCCCCGCGTCATACCGACGCGTCTGACGAGCCGCGGGCGCCCGCAGCGGGCGTCGGCGGGCCGTTGCCGGCAGCGGGAACGCCGACAGGAGCCCCCGCGGTGGCCACCGCGGCGGCAGCGACAGCGAGCGCCGCGCCCTTACCTCTGGCTCCAAGTGGCAGCCTCTGCATTTGCTGCTGCTGTAGCTGCTGCCACTGCTGCTGCTGCTGCTGCTGCTCGTAGTGTTGTTGGTGCTGCATCTGCTGGTGCTGGTAGTAAGGGTGGTGGTTGTGCCTGTTAAGAGGGTTTTGAAAGAAAAGAATCGACGGGAAAAAGAAAGAAAGTGAGTTTTGTCTTTCCCTTTCCGAAAGTTTTTCGACCTTGACGACTTTCGAAGAAAAAACGTCTTGCCTCAAAAGCGAAAACAACTCACCCGTGGTGCTGGTAATGCTGCTGCTGCTGCTGCTGCTGCGGAGGCGGCGCGTATCCATGCTGCTGATACTGCGACGGCGGCGGCGGCGGGGGGAGCGAGGAGTGGCCGGGGTACGCGCCGCTGGAGACGGCGACCGGCGGCGGCGCGTAGCTGTGCTGCTGCTGCCCCTGCTGCTGCTGCCCCTGCTGCTGCTGCTGCTGCTGCTGGTTCTGCTCGGCCGAGGCGGCCGCGAGGGAATCCGCCCACCCGCCGCCGACGGTGGGAGGGGGCGTCTCCCTCGTCGACTGCTGCTGGTGGGGGAGGCTGTAGCGAGAGGGCTGCTGCTGCTTCTGCGGCGGCGGAGGAGGAGCAGCAGGGTGAGGCATCGAGCCCCTCTGCTGCTGCTGCTGCTGCTGCTGCTCCCGCTGCCCCTCCTCCTCCCCGTGCATCGCGCGCGCCTGCGCCCTCGCCATCTCGATCAGCGCGCGGACGTCGACCTCGGCGGAGGCGTCGGCGTCGGCAGCGTCTGCGGCGGCGTCACCCGCCTCCTGCTGCTGCCGCTGCTCCTCTGCGGGGGAGGCACCGGCGGTGGCGTTGGCGTTGGCGGAGTTGCTCCCGCCGTCGCCGTCGTCGGCGTTCACCGGCGCCGTCGCCGTCTCCACCACCGTGGTCGCTGCGACGTTGGCCGTGGCGGGGCGAGAGGAAGAGGGCGCGCTAGCGCTGCTGCCGCTCGGGGGGCGGCGCTGCTGCCCCTGCTGCTGCTGCTGCTGCTGCTGAGAGACGTGCTGCTTTTTCGCCGGGGGCTGCTGCTGCAGCGCCGTCGCCGGCGGCGGTGGGAGCTCCCCGGCTCCTCCTCCTCCCGTCGCCGTCGTTGTCGTCGTCGTCGTCGCCGCAGCGACCACGGCCGCGGTCGCTGCCGCGGCGGCAACGTCAGCCGCGGACTGCGACAGCAAATCCGCCTGCCTCTGCGCGAGCTGGGCCGAAGCTGTTTCGTTTTTGAGGACAAGCGTTGGAAAGGATGAAAGTGAGAGGAGACCGAAGAAGGAAAAGGAAAAAAACCCGCCCCCCCCCCCAAAAAAAAACTTGAAAACAAAGAGACTTACTCGGCGGCTGATAGCTCGGCGCGAGCCTCCCCATAAACTCCGCGAACGCCGGATCGTCGACCGAGGACAGGGGAACGCGCTGCGAAGCGAGCCACGTCAGCAGCATGTCGTCGAGAGCGCCCGCGGTGATCGGGGAGAGGTAGTGCTGAGACTGAGACAGAGCGTTAGCGTTTGCGATTGCAGCCGCGGCAGCCACGGCAGCCGCTCTCGCCGACCTGTTCCCCGCATTGCCTCCTCCTCCGGAGCTGCTCGGAGGCACGCCCGCAAGCGGCGGCGGCGGGGGGAGCGCGCCGTAGTGGTGCGAGTGCTGCCCCTGCTGCTGCTGCCCCTGCTGCTGCTGCTGCTGACCGTAGTGGAGCTGCTGCTGCTGCGGCGGCGGCGGCGGCAGGAGCCCGTGCTGCTGCTGCTGGTGCTGCTGGTGGTGGTAGTAGGAGGGCTGCTGCTGAGGCGGAGGCGGCGGAGTCGCGTTCTGGTAATACTGCCTCTGCGCGAGCTGCTGCTGCTGCTGCTGCTGCTCCTTGTCGAGGCCCTCCCCTCCGCTCCCCCCAGTCGCCTCGGCGGCAGCGACCATCAGGCTCGCCTTGGCCGCCGCGGCGCGGTCGCGCTGCCTCGCCGCCGCGTGCGCGAGAGCTGCGTGCATCGCGGCGAGCTCCCGCGGGTGCACCAGGCTCCCATCAGGGGCGCGCTTGCGCCTCCCGCCGCCGGCAGCCGCCCTGGCGGCCGTCTCTGCCGCGTGCCTGGCGGCGACACCCTCGCGCAGGTCCGGCGGTGCCCCGGGGCAGACCTCCGAAAGATGCGTGACGAACTTGTCCGGGCGCGCGTCCTCGATCACGACCGAGCACAGGAGGCACTGCGCCGGCCTCCTGCGCGTCGTGACCTTGGGCTCGCCGATCGCGCGAAAGTGCTCCCAGGACCAGTGGCGGGGCCTGCCGCGGAGGCGGCCGTCGACGAGCTGCTGGTCGCCGCCGTACTCGAGCTCGTCGAATTGGCCGTGGTGCTGCTCATCGTGCTGAAGTTGGTGATCGCTCGTCGTCGTCGGCGGCGCCGGCTGCATGATCAAGCGCTCGTCGCCCTCTGCTGCGCCGCCTCCCGCGTTGGCCGGGTCGGCGATTTCCTGCAGGGGCGCGGGGACGTCCGGAGCCATCGCAATTCCCGCGGGGAAAAGGAGGCGCGAGCGGCTGGTTAAAGAGCGGCGGGGGGGGGGCGGAAAGGCGAATTGGTTTTTCAATAGAAAAAAGATGGCACGGCAAAAAAAGGCGGGAAGCGAAAAGTGTTTTTACTTTGAATTCTCTTCGTCAAAACAATTTTTGCTCGACTTTAGGCCCAGCGCGTAAAGTGAGAGCTGCGATCGAAACTCTCTCTCTCTCTCGGACAAAGTTTCGCAGTTGGGCAGGGGCGAAAGCGTGTTAGTCGCTTTCGCAAGAGACTCTCCCCTGGTTTTGCCTCCTTTTTTCTTCTCGCTCTTCTTCCTCGACCCCGACCCCTCCCTTTCTCTTCCCTGACCCCGACTCTCCCTTCTCTCTTCCCCTCCCTTGCTCTTCCTCTCCCTTTCTCTTCTCCTCCTCTCTCTTTCCATATCTTTCGTTCATCCATTTTTAATACTTGCTCAAGGAATTGTTACATCAAAGGGGGGGAAGGGAGAAAGGGGGAGAGAAAGCAAAAGGCTACCTAATCTAAAAACGAAAGCGAAAAATGATAGAGAGAAAGACAGCAAAACAAAAAAAAGGCGACAGCAGCGAAAGGGTTTTTCTCCTTCTTCTCCTCCGCTCTTCTCAACCTCCGTTTTGCTGCTGCTGCTGCTGCGCGTGTCTCTGAAGCAGCCTCCTCGTCTCCGCCGTGGCCGCGCTCCCCCTTGGCGGGCTGCTTCCGTCCCCGTTCGAGACGACGACGCCGTTGCTGCCCTCGGCGCCGAGGAGAGCCCCGCCGCCGCCGGCCCTCCCGGCCTCGGCGTCGGGCGACGACGGCGGAGAGCTGCCGCCGCCGCCGCCGCTGCCGCCCGAAGACGAGGCCCTCTTCGGCAGCCTCTTCCCGGCCGAGGGCGGGTTGCTGTTATTGATGCCGCCGCCGATGATCGCAGCGGCGAGGGACTGGCTCTTGGCGGCGTTCGCGGCGGCGGCGGCAGCAGCGGCAGACGGAGGCCCGCCGCCGTCCCCGCCGCCGCCGCCGCTTGCTCCGTCCGTCTCCCCCGAGACGATCGCCGCCGCCCGCATCAGAAACGGCGTCGCCAGCAGCGACAGCGCCGTCGTGCCCATCAGCAGCTGATACAGCTTGAACTGCATCAGCCCGACCGCGCTCGCCGCGGACAGCAGCACGAAGGCAAGCTCGCCGATCTGGCCCAGCGCCAGTTCCACGGCCAGCGCGACGCGCGCCGGGAAGCCAAACGCGCGCACGACGGCGCCGAAGACGCAGGCCTTGGCGGCCACCGTCAGCAGGACGCAGCCCACCAGGACGCGCGCGTGCGCGAATAGGAACGAGGGCGACATGACCAGCCCCGTCGACGAGATGAAGAGCGCGAGGAACAGCGATTTGATCGGCTCCAGGGCGAGCGCGGCGCGCTCGCGAGCGTCGGTCGACGCCAGGGCGACGCCGGCGACAAACGCGCCCAGCTCCGTCGACAGGCCGACCTTGGCGGAGCCGGCCCCCGCTAGCAGGCAGAGCGAGAGCACCGCGAGCTGGTAGAGCTCCGCCGAGGCGCCCTGCCTGGAGCCCCTGGGGCCGCCGCGACCGCCGCCGCCGCCGGGGGAGGCGCGCGCGACGATCCGCGGGAGCACGACGCGGGCGGCGACGACGGCGACGAGCAGCACGAGCCCGAGAGCGCCGAGCGTGCGCGCGGCGAGCGCCGCCGCCGCGGCCGCGCCCGAGCCCGAAGCCGCCGCCGCATCGCCGCTCCCTCCTTCCGCCTGCTTCCTCCCGCCGCTGGTCTTGGCCGCGGCCGCGGCCGCGGGCATCAGCGCGAACAGCAGCCCGACGGTGCAGTCCTGGAGGATCAGCGTCCCGACGGCGATCTGGCCGTGCACCGTCGCGGCCTGCGCGCGGTCGTCCGCGAGGCACTTGACGACGACGGAGGTCGAGGACATGGCGACGAGGGCGCCGACAAAGGCGCCGAGGGCGGCGGAGGCGCCGATGGCCGAGGCCCCTGCGTTGGTTGTCGTCGTTGCGGAGTTTTTTTTTTTTGAGAGAGAGAAAGAAAAGTGAGTTTTTTTTGAAAAAAACGCCCGATATTTCTTCTCCCCGAAAAATCAAAGTCAAAAAGAGAGGGAGGAAAAAAAAAACAATCATTCACCTGCCCCGGCGACGCCAGCAAACAGCCCGATCTGCAGCGCCCCGCCCAGCAGCGCGACGCCCCGCACGGCCCTCAGCTTGGCCGGGCTAAACTCCAGCCCCAGCGAGAACAGCAGCAGCTGCACGCCGAGCTGCGCCAGGCTCTCGACCTGCACGACCTCGACGACGGCGCCGAGGCCGCCCGGGCCGACGGCCGAGCCGGCCAGGAAGTAGCCCGAGATCTGCGGCTGGCCGAGCGCCTCCATCAGCCCCCCCCCGAGGGCGCTCGCCGTCGTCAGCACCATCAGGTCGCGCACCAGCTGCGCGTCGAGCGTCAGCCCCAGCGAGGCGTCCTTCGGGCGCGACAGGATGTACTCGTTGTCCTGCGAGTCGATGATGCGGTCGACCTCGGCCTCCGTCCCCGCGGCATGCGACGAGGACGCCGAGGCCGTGGCGGCCGCCGCGGCGGAGGCGGCGGCCGCCGCCTTGGAGGCTGCTGCCGCTGCCGTGGAGGCGGTGGAGGTGGCGCGCTTCTTCCGCTTTGCCGCTGCGGCGGCGTTGGCGGCGGCGGCGGCAGCTGCTGCCTTGGCTCGTTCGTCGTCCTTTTTCCTGCTGCTGCCCCAGCCCTTTTTCGGCTGCTTCTGCTCCTCCTCTTTCTTCGCGGCTGCCGCTGCTGCTGCTGCTGCTGCTTCTCTATCGATGCGCGCGTCGCCCCTCGCCGCGGAGGAGGCCTCGGGGTCGGGCCACCACGAGGACTTGTGAGGCGGGGGAGGCGGCGCGGACCCGGCGGCGGCGGCGGAAGAGGAAGAGCTGTCGTCGTCGGCCGCCGCCGCGGTCGCGGCCGCTGCTGCTGCTGCCGCGGCGGCTGCGGCGGCGTCCGCAGCCCTGCGCGCGTCGCCGTCGGCCCTCGACTTGGCCGATACTTTGACGACGGTCTCGACCGTAGCCTATGTTGGTTGGTAGGTTGGGGGCAGCGAGAGAGAAAGAGGTGAGTTTTTTTTTATTTAAAAAAACCAGTTGACTCCCGGGCTCCATCGATCTCTTCCCATCGATCTCTCCCCCTCTCTCTTCTCTTTCCCGCCCTCTCAAACTCACGTCCTCCTGCTTGGCCTTCTCCGTGTACGTCTTGCCCACGGACTCCTTCTTCTTGTCCTCCGGAAACTCCTGCTCGAGGGCCTCGTCGATGCGCTGCGCAATGGTCTTGGCCGTCGACGCGTCTCCTCCGGCGGCGACGTCGCCTCCCTCGTCGTTTTCGCCGTCGCTACTCGCCTTCCTCCCGGCACCTCCTCCGTGCTTGACGAAGCTCGTCACAGCGACGCCGTTGCTGCTGCTGCCGCGCGATGAAAATGAAGTGTCCGATGAAGCCCACGAGCCGCTGTCGCGCTGAGAGGCGGCGAGGGAGGCGTACGAGAGCACGATGAAGACCAAGGCGACGACGACGAGAAAGGCAGTCGATCGATGCCTCGACGATGTCATCTTTGCGCCTCTCGCCCGGCGTTTCGATGCGGTCCTTGTCCACCGCTCGGTCATCAGGGCGTCGTCTCAACGGTGCGCATCCGACGGGTGGGTAAATGGAGGAGGAAAGACGTTTTACGCGCTGGGAAAGGGCGTCGGAATGGAGAGAGCAATGTCGAGAACGTTGTCCAAGAACAAAAAAAGTGAAAGAGGTCTTTTTTTCCCCTCTCCTCCCTTCTCTCGGCCGTAACCTCGGCAAAACAAGAAGAGTAAGTGCGAGCGTGCGTTTAAAAAAAATAAACAAAGAGACAAAAACCCGAAAGCCAAATCTTCTCCTCTAGATGAAAACGTCCAAGACCGTGCGCCTGTAAGAGGGCGCGGAGAAGACCGGAGCGTCGATCGTTCCCCCCTCTTCGACCTCGTCCTCGTCGCCCTCCTCGCCGCCCTCTTCGTCGCCCTCGTCCTCCTCCCCCTCTCCTCCCTTCTTCTTCCCCCCTTCCCCCCTCTGGGGCCCGATCGCGTCCAGCTGCGGGTAGAACGCCACCAGCGCCCCCGCGGAGCCCACGTAGAGGGAGTTGTAGAGGCGCCAGTACGTCTCCCGGACGCGCCTCGCCGGGTGGAACAGCCCCTGCAGCAGGTACTCGAGCAGCACGCCGGGGCCAAGCGCGAGCCGCAGGGCCTCGACGGCGAACGCCACCGCGCGCGCGACGTGCGGGGCCTGCTCGAAGATATTGGGCCACAGCAGGTTGAGCAGGTGCACCAGCGCGTCCTCGCGGCCGAGGTTGGCGACCCCGAGCGCGACGTGGCCGAGCGCGGCCGCCGCCGTCTGCCGGTGCACCGCGTCGCGGTCGGCCAGCGCGTCGGCCAGGAGCGGCGTGCTCGCGTCGACGTAGTCCGCTCCGGCCCGTCCGACGTACTCGAAGAGGAAGGACGTGGCCTTGAGGACCCCTGGTCGATTGTTTTTGCGCGTATGGGAGGGGAGGGGGGCGAGGGGAGGGGGGGGGGGGGGGGGGGGGGAGGGGGGGGGGGGGGGGGGGGGGGGGGGGGGGGGGGGGG
>Ga0114918_10006281_pt1 | contig 10067 bp, 7 predicted proteins | sample LantaG_FD_87015 | JGI IMG/M metagenome (GOLD analysis project Ga0114918, IMG submission 87015) | Deep subsurface microbial communities from Baltic Sea to uncover new lineages of life (NeLLi) - Landsort_02402 metaG | ecosystem: Environmental > Aquatic > Marine > Oceanic > Sediment | place: Baltic...
GAGGGAGAGATGTTTTTTTTTTTTTCGAGCCCCCCCCTCCCTTCACCACACTTCCCTGTTTTTAAAAACCTTTATCCCCCCCCCCCCCTATCCGCCAACGCCGCGGTACGCTTTTTATTTCAAGAAAACCGCGCGCGCGTGGGCTAGCACAAGCAGCAGCAGCAGCAGAAGCAACAGTGCCCCCCACATTCCTCTTCCCTTCATCATGATCGTTTTTTTTTTATTTCATAATCGGCCTTTTTCACGCGCTCCCTCCACGCCGCCGCCGCCGCCGCCTCCCTTCCGTGTTCGGAAGGGAAAAACTTATTCATAATATATATATTTAGACAGCTTTTTCGAGTGGAGAAAAAGAGGGAGAGGAACAGAGAGAGGGAGAAAGAGAAGAGGAAGAACCTGAAACGTTTCTTCTTCTCTTCCTTCTTCCCCCCTCCCCCTTTTCCCCGCTTTCCCTCCCTCCCAATTCAGTTTCTTATTTTGCATTATTCCTGTGAACCTTTTTCGACAGAGAGAAAGAGAAAAAGAAAGAGAAAAAGAGAGAAAGAGAGAAAGGCTTCATCACGAGGCTTTGTCCGGGAGAAAATGTTTCCTTGATCTTCTTTCTCTTTCTTCTTCGTGTTCTTCTTCTTCTCCTTCATTATTATCATCATGGAACTCATCATCGGCGTTCACTTGTTCCTTTTTGCCTTGAGAGAAAGAGAGAGAGAGAGAGAGAGAGAGAAATTCCACCAATCTGAACAAGTTTTTTCCCCGCTTCCGAAACCAAAAAAAAAAAAAAACCTTCTGCCTCGCAAAAACAAAAAAAACCAGCTCCGACGATGAATTAACGCAAAAGACACACACAGAGCTATCAGATCCGCATCGCACGCAACGCAACGCAGCGGTTTCGACCCCTTTCTTTCTTATTTAGGTCACTTTGCTTTGTTTGTGTGAAAGAGAGAAAGAAAATAAAATAAAAAATAAAGAAGAAGAAGAGAGAGTTTCGGGTTTCATTTTCCTTTTTTTCCACACAAAAAGCATCACCTTTCTCGTTTCTGCAGGGGTCTGTGTGGGGGGCGAAATGAACTCCGCGGCCTCTCCTGAGACCCTCGCAGAGTGCCTGAGGAGGAGCGCCGCCGGGGGAGGCAGCGGCGGCGAAGGCGAGGGCCAGGGCAGCGGCGGCGACGACGCCGACCTCGGTGTCGCCGCAGCAGAGGTCGCGGCCTGGCTCGTCGAGCGAGCCGATGAATCATCGTCTCCATCGTCGTCATCATCATCTTCCGCCTCTTCTCTCGCCTCGCTGCTCGACGAGCTGAGCTCGTGCCTTCGCTCAGGAGGGAGACGCGCCCGAGTGCTCGACGCCGGGGTGTTTGACTGGGCCCCGAAGCTTCTCGGCGTCGCGGACGGAGTGGAGAAAGCGAGGGAAGAGGAGAAGGATGAAGAAAAGAAGGAGCAGATCGATGCCGTCGTCGATCGAGATCAAATGCCATCATCGTCTTCTCTTCTCTCCGCTGCCGTCCACCGCCTCGCCCGCGCGCTCGCCGAGCAGCTCAGCCCGCGCGAGGCCCTGGCCCTGTTCTCGGCGGAGATGTCCTCGCCGATCGGAGGGCGGGAGAGGTAGGGAGAAAAAGGAGGTTTCGTTTTTTCCTTCTTTCTTCGTCGTCTAGCCGCTCTCGCGAGGGAAAAAAAAACTCACAATCTTCTTCTTCTTCCTCTTCTTTCAACCTCTCCCCCCAAAATCCCGCGCCAGCCGCCTCTCCCCCAAACAGCGCGCGCTGCTCTCGGCGCTCCCTGCGGCCCTCTCTCGACTCGCCAGCACCAGGGCTAGGTTACCCTCGGCGACGGGCGCGCTCTCGGCGGCGACGCGGGCGCTCGCGAGGGCGATGAGCGGTCTGTCGACTTCGACGGCGACGGCAGAGCCCCTTGCTCCCTCTTGTAACCCCTCTTCGTCCTCTTCGGCCTTCTGTTCCGCGTGCAGGAGCGCGGCAGAGTTCGCATCCGCTCTCCCCGGGGTCGCCAGGGCGTGGAGGAGCGAAAAAAAGGAGGACGAAACGGAAAGGGCTAGCGTCTCTCTCCTCGCGTCGGCGCTGCTGCGCCTCCTCCCGGCCGCCTGCTCGCGCGCCGCCCCTCTCTGCCCGGCCTCACCCTCCGCGCTCGGGCTCCTGAGGCCGCAGACGACCTCCACCCTCCGGCGGGGCCAAGAGCGAGCGCTGAGCTCGCCGCCGAAGCGGGAGGCGTCGGAGGCCGCGACCGGCGTCGCCGTGTCTGTCGTCTCTGCTCTGCGCTCGCTGTCTCCGGGGCCTGCTCCTCCTCCGTCGTTCGAAAACAGCTGGGGCTTTTCGGTCGAGACCTCGAAGAAGGAGAAGAAGGAGAAGAAGGAGAAGAAGGAGAAGAATAATGCCAGCGACGAAGAGGGCGACGACGAGAGAGAAGAAAGCGGCGACGACGAAGAAGACGACGAGCAAGAAGAAGAATTTGAGGCAGCCCCCGTAGGGCAAACCCCTTCCGCTTTCAGCCTCGCTCTCGCTACGTACGCTTCCGCCTGGTGCTCTTTCGAGAAGAGGGAGAGAGGCGACGACAATGAAAGCGGAGGAGCGACGGAGCAGGAGGAGGAGGAGGAAAAAAAGAAGAAGAGAGAGTCGCCCTTCCGCTCCCTCGCCGCCGCGGCGGCCTCCGTCCCGGTCCTGCTCGACGCAGCCTTCTCCCGCCGGTCCCCTGGGCTCGTTGTAGCTGCGGCGCAGCTGGCATCGGTCGCAGCAGAGAAGGCGGCGGCGGCGGAAGAGGAAGCGGGGTCCCCAACGCTTCCTGCTCCCTCCTCCGACTCCGACTCCCAAACCCTTCTCCTGCTCCTCCTCTCCCACCTCTCCCGCGCGATGAGCTTCACCCCTTCCTCCTCGGCGCGCAACGCCTGCTACGAGGCCTGGGAGGCGACGCTGCGGGCGATGCCTCGCGCGGAGAGGGCGCGCGCGTGCGCTCGGCTCGCGGACGAAGCGGCGGGCCTCTCTCCTCCCTCGGCTAGCTCTTCGACTCCTCTTTCTTCCTCTCCTCCTCCCTTCGCTCCCCCGAGCCCGCCGAACGCCGCGCTGGAGGCCCTGGCGCTGCACCACCTGACGTCTCTCGTGGCGGCCTCGTGGCCCGCTGCTGCTGCTGCTGCTGTCTCGGCGACGACGAAAGGCGACGACGAAACTTTTGTCGACGCCGCGGCGGCGCTCGCGTCTGCGGTGACGCTCCGCCTCTTCCCTCTCCGCTCGCGCGCGCTGGGGTGGGGAGGGTCCGAGACCTCGCTGCTGGAGCGCGTCGAGCCCGTGGCGGCATCCCTGGCGGCTTTGAGGCTACTGCTGGGCAGGAACGGCGCGGCGCCGCTGGTGGTGGCAGCGGCGGGATCCGATCCGAAGCAGCTGCCCGAAGAGCTCTCGCTGCTCATCTCGGCGGGCGGCGACGGGAAGCAGTGGCGCCGCCGGTCGCTGGTCGGAGAGGCCCTGCTCCCCTTGCGCGCCGCGGCGTCGTCCGCCTCGGCGGGGCTGAGGGCGGCCGCCGGGGAGGCCGGGAGGGAGTGCGCCGGCGGCGGGAGCGAGACCGGGATGGCGGTGGAGAGGCTGCTCGACGCGCTGGCGAGGGCGTTAGAGCTGGCCGAGGCGAGCTGAGTTGAGGAGGAGGTCGAGAAGAGAAAATCGGAGGAGAAGCACTTGCATTTTTCTTAAAAATAGAAATTGGAAAAAAAGAAACGAAAAAACTCGATTATCATCTTTCTTCTTTTCTCCTCTTTTTTCTTCTGCGATGGCCCAGCGCACTGCCGCTGCTGCTGGCGGTGGTTTCTCTTCCCTCTGGGACGCCGTCAGGGCCGCGCGCGCCAGGGAGGAGGCCGCGGAACGAGATAGAAAAAAGAAGATGAAGGAGAAGGAAGATGAGGAAGACGATGCTGAAGCAGCGACAGGTGCGTTTTTTTTTTTTTTTGAATTTGAAATTGCCGCCCCTCTTCTCCCACCCTAAACGCTCACGATTTTCTCTTTCCTTCACACTCACAGAGAGAGCTCTGGTCGCACAAGCCGAAGCGAGCGAGAAGAGACTATCGGAAGGGGCAACAACCGCGGAGGGAGCACGCATCGATGCAGGCGATGAAGAAAATGCCGCTCCATCTTCTCTCCCGACCGCGACCAAAACAACGACGACGACAACGACAAAAACCGAACTCCCGCTCGCCTCGTTCTACTCCCGCAAGCGCCCCGAAGAGTACAGGGACACCGAGGCGCGCGTCGCCAGGCTGCTGGCCGCCGTCGACGCCAGGCTCGGCGGCGTCGTCGCGGCCGCGAACACGAGAAAGAAAGGTGGAAACCGAAACGGCGAAGAGGAGGAAGAAGAGCCCCCGCACCTCGGCTTCCGCGTCTTCCGCCGCCAGGCCGAGGCCTTCGGCGCCGCCGACGCCGCCGGCCCCGCCGCTGCCCTCCGCGTCTTCAGCGTCGAGCTCGGAGGAGGTGATGGTAGCGGGAACAGCATGAAGAGGAGGTCGACGTGGAGGGCCTACGTCGCTGCGACGCTCCCCGCCTTCTGGCGGAAATACCGCAACCTCGCTGCGACGGACAGGCACCACTACGAGATCCTCCGGGAATCGCAGCCTTGCCACCTCTTCCTCGACCTGGAGTTTAAGAGGAAGCTGAACCCAGCGGTTGACGGGGATTTCGTCGTGGACGAGACGGTGGCGGCGATCCGGAGGGTGCTCGCGCGGCGCTGGCCCCGGGACCCAGAGGTGGCCGAATTCGACGACGCCGACGTCCTCGAGCTCGACTCTTCGGGTGACGACAAGTTCTCCCGTCACGTGACGGTCCGGCTGCGAGGGTTCGCGTTCGCCACGGTCGCCGACGCCGGGGCCGTCGTGAGAGAAGCCGTCTACGGGGTCGGAGAAGGAGAGAAGAAAGAGAGTGGAGAAGGGAGAAGCGAGAACGGGAACGGGAACGAGAACGGCGGCGACGGCGACAGAGGCGCGGCGGCGGCGGAAGCGGCAGCGGAAGCCCCCTCTCTCGCTCCCTTTGCTCGCGTCGTCGTCTCGGAACAAGGGGAAAACGACGACAGCAGCAACGTTCATTTCGGATCAGCCGTCGACCTGGGCGTTTACACGAGGAACCGCGCCTGGCGGATGGCGCTGTCGTCCAAGGTGGACGCGCCGGCGAGGGTCCTGCGGCCGCTGGCGAGGAGGTATGGAGGGATCGCCGTCGTCGACGAAAATCCCGAAAAGTCGAAAACTTCGACCTCGACTTCTTCCCTCCCGCCGCCGCCAACAACCCCCGCGACGGCCAAGATCTCCGACCGCGCCGCGTTCTTCTGCGGGCTGGCCGGGGACGTGCCCCCTGGATTCAAGCTGCTGAGCGTCGAGGGGGCGGTGCACGGAGGCGGCGGCGGCCCCCCCGGGAGGAGGTCGAGCTCGAGCTCTTGTTCTTCGTCGTCTTTTGCCGGCGGCGGAGGAAACACTTTCCCTTCCAACTCTTCTCTCCGGGCCCGCCCGGGGCCCTCGCCGTTCCCGGCGGTCGACGCCTTCATCGAGGGGCTCGCCACCAGCCTGACGAACGACGGCAGGCAGGCTGCCGTGAGGAGCTGGGCCGTCGCCGAGGGCGAGGCTTCGGCGGCGGGGCAGCAGCAGCCAAGGCAGCAGCAGCAACAACATTTCTCGTCACCGGGCCCGACCCTCGTCCTCTCCCTCCGCGACGGCCGATTCTGCGGCGGCGTCGGCCGCCCGCACCGCTCCAACGGCGTCTACTACGTCGTGGACCTGCGCGGAGGAACCTTCCGGCAGCGGTGCCACGACCCCGACTGCCGGGGTTACCGCTCGCCCGCGGCGCCTCTTCCCGCAGACGTCGCGCGCGCCGCGGCACTGTTCCACCTCTCGCTCGGCGGAGGAGGCGTTCCGGTGCCTTCTCCCCCTCCCCTTGCTTCTTCCAGCCCTTTCGAGGCGTTCGACGACGACGAAGTGGCGACGCGGCGGTTCCTGGAGGCGCTGGACGCGGCGGAGGCCGTGGCGCTGGAGGAGAGGAGGAAGGAGAGGAACGAGGAGGACGACGGAAACGGGAACGGCGACGGCGAAAGCGACGACGACCAAGCTCTCTTCGCCGCTGTCGACGCTGCTGTCGCAGAGGCCGCTGCCGCCAAGAAGAGAAAGTCGATGACACAAGAGATGTAGCTTGTAAACAAGAAAGAGAAAGCGTGTAAAAAAACAAATTGAATAGAAGCAAAAAAAGGCGTTTACATTCAAGTCTCCATCGGTCGAGCTTCGAGTTGAGGTTGAGGTCGAGCTTCAGAGGAAGGAGGAGGAGCCGTCGCCGTCGCCGTCGACGCTGCTCCTGCTGCTGCTGCTCCAACCTCTTCTTCCATTAGAGCAGCAGCAGCAGTCGAAGCAGCAGCAGCAGTCGAAGCAGCAGCAGCAGCCTTAGCAGCAGCAGCAGCAGCAGCTGCCTCGGCCTCTTCTTCTTCCTCCTTCTTCTTCATCATCTCTGCCACCTTTGCCCTCGCCTCCTCTTCCTCCCTCCGCGCCTTTTCTCTCGCCTTCTCGTCCAGGACTGCGCACCCGAGAGCGATCGCGGCCTCTGCCTCGGCCTCCGGGTCCGCGAGCGCGTGCGGCCTCGTCAGCGCTGCGAGCCTCGCCCCCGCGGAGCCGCGCCAGGCCGCGATCTGCGCCCTCGCGGCCTCCTGGACGCTCCTGTCCCCTCCGTTGCCGCTGATGCCTTCTTTCTGCCTCGCAGCGGCGAACACGGCCTCTACCAGCTCGGGCACCGCCGCCGCCAGGCGCGGGGGCATCGCCAGCCCCGCCGCGTCGCGGAGGGCGTCGTGGGCGGCGACGACCGCGGCGATACGTCGCGGGTCAGGGACCGAAGACGGAGAAGAAGGAGAAGACGACAACGCCTTGGTCGCCTCGAGCGCCGCGAGCGCCTTGGCCAGCTTGCCCGCCGCCGCCCTCGCCCGCGCGATCCCCCCTAGGCTCGCCCTGGCCCGCAGCCAGCCCAAACCCGCCCTCTTGGCCGCCTGCGCCTGCGCGGCGGCGCGGGCGGCGCGGGCGCGGAGGGTGGCCGCGACGGCGTTGCGCGCGTCTGCCTCGGAACACTCGTCCTCGGCGGCGCGCCGGGCCTCGGCCGCGGCCGCGGCGGCGCGCGAGAGCTCGGTCGCCGTCGTCGCCGTTGTCGCCGTCGATTCCCCTTTCAGGTGCGGCAGCGCCTCCAGCAGGGCCTCTTCTAGGCCCTGACGCCCCGCCGGCTTGGAGGCCGCGAGAGAGGCGACGCTCGGAGGTCCCGGGGGCGGCGGCGGCGGGGGTGGAGGGAGCGGGGGCTTTGGCGGCAGCGGCGGCGGAGGAGCTTGTTCTTGAGGTTGAGGCTGCTGCTGCTGCTGCTGCTGCTGCTGCTGCTGCTGCTGCTGCTGCTGCTGCGCCGGAGGCGGCGGCGGAAGCATCGAGCCGACCGGGAGCGGGTGCGAGACCGGGTGTGCCGGCCTCGCCTGCTGCAGGTGGTGGTGTGGCTCTTGGTGTTGCTGACGTCGAGGGAAAGCCCCCGCCGCCGCTCCCGCCGCTCCCGCTCCCGCTGCCGCTCTCGCCGCCTCTTCTTCTTCCTCCCTCCGCCGCCGCTCCTCGGCGCTCGCCCTCGCCGCCTCCGCCGCCCTCTTCAGGCCACCCGGCTCGTGGCTGGCTTTAATCAAACCGTCGAGCCACCCGACCACCGCCGCGGCGTTGTGAGCCTCGAGGGCCACGACCCCCCCCGACCCGGGCACGCTCCGCTCCGTTCTGTACGAATAGTGACCGTCTTTCGCGTCTCTTTCTTCTCCGCTGGCAGCGGCGCGCTCGATGCCGGTGGAGTCGAGCAGCCACCAGCGGACGCCGCGGCGGCCGTCGGGGAGCTCGTAGCGCGCCGAGCGGTGGGCGATGTAAACAGGGTCGGGGGCGGAAGAGTCGGGGGCTGTCGCTGTGGCGATGGCGGCTTTGTCGCCGCCTTTGTCGTCGTTGCTGCCGTCGTTTCTGTCCGCCGCCGCTCCGCCTCCGCCTCCGCCAAGTCCTTCCTCCCGCTCCCTCCGCCGCCTCTCGGCCTCGGCGCATCCCTCCTCGTCGTCGCTGCTGACCACCTGGAAGCCCCCGGCGCGCTGAGAGGCCTTCATAACGGCCTCCATCCAGTGCTGCAGGTCCCGCCTGTTGCGGGCCCTCAAGGAGGGAGGGGGAGGGGGAGGGGCAGGCTGGCCTTCTTCTCCGCCTTCGCCGTCGCCTCGATGTTCTTGTTCTCCTGCTCCCGCTCCGATCCCTTTCATCACCTCGGCGACCGACGCCGCGATCCCGGGGAACCGGCGCAGCTCGGAGTCGAAGCCCGGGTCGGCACGGTACTGGTAGTGCGCGTCGCCGGCGTCGGACCCCGAAGCCGCGAGCGCCTCGCTGCCGTCGTGCGCCACGAGGTAGAACTGCAGCGAGTAGCCCCCCTTCCGGCCCGAGGAGCGGGACAGAGGGAGGCGGACCTCGCGGTGGGAGACGAAGATGGGGAAGTTTGCTTGCGATGGGTTCTGGTTTGTCGTCGTTGCCGTTGTTGTTGCTGTCGTTGTCGCTGCTGCTGGTGCTGCTGGTGCTGCTGGTGCTGCTGGTGCTGCTGGTGCTGCTGGTGCTGCTGGTGCTGCTGCTTGCTCTCCCGCTTCGTTCGGAGCACGAGCAGCAGCAGCAGCGGCAGCAGCATCAGAAGGAGCGGGGGCCTCCGTCGCGGCAGCAGCGGCAGGAATGGCAGCAGCCTCTCCACTTCCTCCTCCTACTCCGTCGTTCGCCGCCGCCGCAGCGGTCGCCGCCGGCGTCGTTGTCGGGTCCATTTCCATCTTTTCTCTCTTCTCTCTTTCTCTCCCTACGGAGAAGAGGAAGATGACCCCGGCGGCGGACTCTTGAGAGACACGTACACCTTCTTGATGTCCGGCCTCGCGTACGAGTTCCCGGCCTTGCCTCGCTTCTTCTTGCCCGCCAGCACCGAGGTGCGGAGGGTCGCGATGTCGAAGCCGTAGACCTTGGTGAGGTACTCCTTGAGCTCGAGCTGGTGGTGGTGGTGGTTGATTGAGAGAGAGAGAGGGACGTGAGTGAGAGAGAAAGAGAAAGAAAGAAAGAGGTCGAGGTCGAAAAAAAGACGGCGGAATGATGAAGAAAAAACTTTTCCAATCAATTCTCACCTTCCCGACCCGCGGCACCGTCTTGAAGACCAGGTCCTTGACGAAACCGGTGGCCTCGTACGCCGCGCGCTGCGCCTGGGACAGAGGCACGAGCCTGAGCGGGAACGACGGCAGGTACGTCGGCAGGCGGTGCCAGACCATTCAAGAGTGAGGAGGGTGATCGGCTGGCCCTGTTCGATCAAGGAAAAAAAAAGGTGGTTGAAAACCGGCGGCCGCTCGGAAGAGGTTAGGCCTTTCGAGCTGTCTTCTCGACGAATGGATGCTGCTCTTCGGGCTTCTTCCAAAGCGCGTTGGAAACTCTGAAGAAGAAGCGGGCGAGTGAGACGGCGGAGGCTTGAAAAAAAAGTAGAGAGAGAGAGGATTCGTCGGAAGAAAAAGAAAAAAAAACTCGCCTCACTCTCGATTCGACGAAAGAAAAACAAGCCGGCGGCGGCAGCAGTAGCTCCCCCCGCTTTCTCCTCCTTTTTCTAACCATGTCCAAGCCGGCCAAGCAGGCGCAGCAGCAGCTCTCGACCAAGCTCCCGGACGAGCTGGTCGAGAAGCTCGAGAGCGCCCTGCTGCTGGCGCTGTCAAAACAGGATGACAACGAGTGCAGCACCGGCTCTTCTTCACCGATCGACTCGGGCGAGTTTGCGGCGTCGTTCGGGCTCAAGCCCATCGACGTCGTCGGGCTCGTGAAGTCGCTGACTGGCGCCGAGATGGTCGAGGCCAAGGTGAGGAGGTCAGAGCTCTCTGTCGTGGCTACGTCCTGGGGAGTTTGGAGGATGCGAAAAGAGGGTAACAGGCGAGAGGGCGCTGCGAGAGAGAAGGATTGGGAAGGGCCATCGGTCGGTCGATCGAAACGGACCTCCTCCTCGGCGGCTCTCTCAACCTCAACCTCTTTACTACCAATACTCACCCTCACGCCTTACCACCAAAACATAAACAAACAA
>Ga0114918_10006282_pt1 | contig 10067 bp, 7 predicted proteins | sample LantaG_FD_87015 | JGI IMG/M metagenome (GOLD analysis project Ga0114918, IMG submission 87015) | Deep subsurface microbial communities from Baltic Sea to uncover new lineages of life (NeLLi) - Landsort_02402 metaG | ecosystem: Environmental > Aquatic > Marine > Oceanic > Sediment | place: Baltic...
AGAACGTCACCCGGGGTTCCCGCGTGATTCCTCAACGTAGTACTAATCGGGCCCAACCCAGCTTATCTTCGGTGATCGGACGAGAACCGGAGCTTTCTGGGTGGTATGAACGTTCCATGTCTACGATACAATTGCTGGTTGTACTAATAACGTTGCTGTTTTTTTTTGAGATGAGAGAGAAGAGAGGGAGAGTTTTTTTTTCTTCTTCTTTCTCTTCCTTGTTTCTGCTTTCTCTTTCTCTTCTTCCCTCCACCCCTTTCTCCTTCTTCTTCTTCCTCAAGGAAAGTGCCCTTGTAAAAAACAAAGAGCAAAAGGCTGTTGGAGAGCGTTTTTGGCGTTGCGGAACAGAAAGGGAGAGGCAGAGAGCGCGTTGAAGGAGTTCTTTCTGTTTCTCTCCTTTACACTTCTTCTTCAAACAAAGCCCCCGCCGACGCTCCGCGCCGCCGTCAGCGCGGGCTGCAGCGCCGCCAGGGACACCAGCACGGCCTCCTCGGTCCGGATCGTGCGGCTGCCCTGGCCCGGGCACGTGTTGACCCAGACGTCAAACATCGACGGCGCCCCGGCGTCAGCCGCCTCGAGGCCTGCGGGCCCGCCGAAGACGACGAGCGCGTGCTGGAAGGGCGGCGGGCCGCGGGGCGGGTGTTGCTGCTGCTTCTGCTGCTGCTGCTTCTGCTGCTGAAGCTGAGAGCTTGTACTCCCTCCTCGAAGCGCGCGAGGAACCGCTTCGCGCGCGTCGACGCCGCGCTCCGACGTCCCGATCGTCAAGTCGTAGCCTCCACCGTTACCACCACCGCTGCCACCGTGCGGGCTCCCGGACACCACCTCGGCGAGCGAGCGCGTCAGCCTGACCGTGTACCCCCAGTAGAGCCCGCCCTCGTCCCGCGGGGCGCTGGGCCGCGCGAGCGTGGCCGGGAGCCCGCCCCTCGGCGCGGCAGAGGCCAGCGCCATCGCCGAGGGCGCCGGGGCCAGCTCGTCCGGCCTGGAAGCGCCCATCTCCAGCGTGACCCGGGCTCCGACGCGCAAGGGCAGGGCGACGAGCGCGGGGAAGTCGAGCCCGACGTCAACGACGGAGCCGGCCTGCCCTCCGCCGCCGCCGCCGTTGCCGCCGACCTCGGACGCGACAACGACGCCCTCGCGCCAGCGCGTCCACTCGCCCGCCCGCGCGTGGTGCGGCGCGTCCAGCGGCGGCAGGGCGCCTGCCAGGCGCAGGTCAGGGTGCATCGGGACGAGCGCCCTGTTTGTTTGTGGGTCGTGTGCGTGCGTACGTTTGTGTGTGGCGGTGTAAGCGGTGAGAAGAGAGGCGAAAGAGAGAAAAGAGGTTCCAAAAAAAAAGGGGGGGGAAAAAGAGAAAAAAGTCTCACCGCCGAAGGTACTGCGGCGTCTCCATAAACTGCAGGATCCGAGCCAGGAGAGCTGCTCCAGCACCGACAGTAGTAGCAGCAGCAGCGTCTTCGTCGTCGTCCGCGTCGTTGTCGCCTCCTCCTCCTCCTCCTCCGTCCTCCTTCCCTTCCATCGCCGTGACGGCCGCGGGCGCAGAGTCGTCAAAGACGACCACCTCGTCGACGCAAAAGATGGCCGCGGCGCGGGCGAGCGCACCGGCCAGCGCCGTCGCGCGCTCCGGGGACTGCGTGTTGTCTATCGCCGACCCGGGGAGCGCGATGGCCAGCGTCGGGGCCTGGCGTGTCCTGCCGATCGGGGCGCCGTCGTCCACGCGGGCCCGCTTCTTGGCGTCGTCTTCGGGGTCTGTCGTTGTCGTCGTCGTTGTTGCTGCAGCTGCTTCTTCACCTCCACCACCTCCACCACCACCTCCTCCTTTCGAACGGCGGCGCTTCTTCTTGCGCTTTGCAGCACCTGGCGCTTCCTCGCCGTTAGCAGCAGCATCAGCAGCATCAGCGGAAATGACGGCCACGTCTGCCGTGGCGACGTCTGCGTCTGTGAGCTTGCGCTGGCGCTTGCTCGAGGTGGTGTTGTCCGTCGCCGTCGCCGTCGTCGCCGCGGCCGGGGCCGCATCGGCGGCTGATGTCGATGGCGGCGTTCCTGCGGCGCTGGTCGGTGTGGGGGCGTCCGCTCCTGTTCCTGTCCCTGCCGTCGCTGCTTCCTTTACAGGAGAGGCCTCCTCTGTTGGGAGAGGGCGCTTTTGTGGCCTCCCTCCCATTGGCGCTCTTTTTGTTGGAAAGAGACGAGTTTTTTATTTTGGCTAGAATTGATCGATCGAAAGAAAAAATGAGAGAGAAAAAATGCGTTTTTTTTTTCCCTTTGAAAACTTCGAACCCACCCCCCCTCCGCTTCTTCCCCTCTAAATCTCTCTTTCTCCCTCTCTCTCCCGCTCCCCCGCAGCCTTTGAGAAGCACGCAACACAAAGGAGGAAACCCGTCGTTATTACACAACGCGCACTCACTCTACCTCGTCCTCAAACAACGTCTGCTCAAACATCACGCGATCCCGCGCACCGCCGCCACCAGGCGCACCGTCTCCGCGTCGGCCTCGCCGCGCGCGACGGCGCCGTCGGCCGCTCCTCCCCGAGCAAACGCGGCCTCGGGCCAGCTCGACGCTAAGGCCCACGTCGCCAGGGGCGTAGGCACGGACGCCCCGAGCGTGCGGAGCACCCCGCAGAAGTAGCCCAGATCGGCGGCGAGCTGAGCCGCCCCGGCGGTGGAGAGCGAGCCGATCGAGCCCACCTGCGCGAGCGCGGCCGAGGCCGCGTCGGCCGTCACCTCGTCGAGCCAGGCGCTTCCGTCGTCGACGACCTGCTGCTGCTGCTTCTGCTGCTGCTGCTGTTGTCGCTCTTGCTCTTGCTCTTGCTGGTGTTCCTGCGTCGCGGATAAAGGCGACGACGACGAAGGGACCACCGAGCGGTCCTTGCGTTGCGCCTCGAGCGCGGCCTCGAGCGCCGCCGGGAGCGCAAGAAGGGCCTCCCCTGCCGCCGTGGCCCAGGCCTGCGGGTAGGCCGAGAACGAGGGGAGGGAGAGGCCGTCGTCGTGCACGGAATGAGAGGAAGAAGAGGGCGTGCCGCCCGAGCCCCAGCAGGGCAGCGACGCCACGCTCGCCAGTGGCGCCGTGACCTCAGCCAGCAGCGCGCGGCGCACTGCCCCTCGGGCCGCAGCGACGAGCTCGGCAAACGCCGAGCCCGAAGCAGGCAGCGGGGAGAAAGTGGCCCGAGACGACGACAAAGATGACGACGAAGACGACGATGAAGCGGTCGCTGGACCGCCAGTGTCGCTGGTCGAAGAAGCTGCTGCGGAGACGAGGCGCTCGAGCGCCGTGCGCAGCTCTGGCGACGCGCGAACGCGAGTGGCGTGCACAAAGGCGTCAAAGCCGGAGGCGTTGCTGCTGGCGCTGGTGCCGGTGCCGGTGCTGCTGCAGCTGCTGTTACCGATGTTGTGGTCGCTGTTGTTGCTCTTCCAGGGAGCAACATTTGCAGCACCGGCACCGGCACCAGCAGCAAGAGCACCAGCACCTTTGAGGAGCGGCGGCACCGCGCCGAGGATGCATGCTCGCAGGGCGACCGACGCGTGCACTGCCGCGGCCGTGGCGGCGCTCTCCGCTGCCGCGGCAACGGGGAGGAGCTCCGTGGCCGCCCCGGCCTCCCCGTCGGCGACCGAGGGCGGCGACGCCCGCAGGGCGGCAGCTGCCGTCGCCGCGGCCCTCGAAAAGGCGGCGTCCGCGGCAGAGAGCAGCGCCGGGAGGCCCGAGCCTCCGGTCAGGTCGAGGCACCGCGCCGTGGCCGAGGCGGAGGACTCGCGGACGCTCCTCGCCAGGGCAAAGAGCGCGTCGGAGGCGTCTGCCGGGCGAAGGAGAGACGGCGGCGGCAAGGTTTGCCCTTGCTGCTGCTGGAGCGACGACGACGACACTGCTGCGACGGCTGCTGCTGCTGCTGCCGCCGTCGCCTCAGTCCAGGTGTCTCCGACCGCGGCAGCCAGGTCCGAGGCCAGCGCCGCGGCCTCGAGCTCGCCGTAGCGGGCGAGCTCGGCCTCGACAGGCGCGACTATCGCAGCGAGCGCTGCCTCCGCATCAGCCCTGGGCGCGCCGTCGAGCATTCCGGAGACCGCCGCCGCGTGCGAGCGCGCGGCGCAGGCGACGGAAGACAGCTGCTCGAGCGCGCGGGCGCCGCCGACTGGGATTGTTGTTGTGTTTTTGGTGGCACATTTTTCAGTTTGTTTGTGTGAGAGAAAGAGAGAGAAAAAGAGAGCGAGAGGGAGCGAGCGAATTCGGGACGAAAAAAGGGGAAAGAAACTCACGCGGTGCGAGCGACGCCGCCAAGCGAGCCCTGAACGACCGGTCCGCGCCTCGAGCCGCCGAGGTGACGAGCGCCGCCACGAGCTCCGGGGCTCGCGAGGGCAGGGCCGCGGCGGCCCACCTCGCGTCGGCGGTCAGGGTGTCCTCGGCGGCGGTGTAGAACCCGGGGAGCCAGCCGACAAAGCCCGCGGGCGCGCCGGCGTCAAACGCGTCCCACGCCGCGGCGAGCTCCGGGGAGCGTGCCGCCGCGAAGAGGCGCGGCAGGGGATCAGAGGCTGCGGCTGCGAGAGGATCCGATATCGCCGATGACGAAGCAGCAGCAGCAGCAGCAGCAGCAGCAGCAGAAGAAGAAGAAGAAGACAACGCCGCCGACGCCGAAGACGACGAAACCGTCGCCGCTCCTCCCTCCCTCCCTCCCTTCCCTCCTTCCTTTCTCGACACCCCGAGGGCGCCGTCCAGCAGCGCCGCGAGCTCCGCCGCGCGCCCGCCGGCACGAGAGGCCAGCGCCGCGGCGAGCTGCGGCTCCACGAGCGCCGTCAGGCGAGCCTGCAGCCTCGCCAGCCTCGCCGCGCCGCCAGCGAACTCGGGCAGGTCGCCCACCGCGGCGAGCCCCGACCGCATGCCCTCGAGCGCGCGGCCCAGCGCCGCCGCGTCGCCTGCGGCGAGCAGGTCGTCCGCCCCTGCGAGCAGGCCCGCGAGCGAGGCCCCCTCGTCCAGGGTGCGCGCCGTCGCCTCGGCCGCGGAACGCACGCGCTCGAGCGCGGCCAGCGGCGCGGTGGCGGCCTCGGCCGCTCGCGCCGCCATGGCGACGCGGTCGAGCGCCGACGCGGCCGCGCCGTGGAGGATGGCCGCGTCGGCCTCGAGGCACGCCGCGTCCGCCGCCGCCGCGGGCACCCTCTCGAGCACCGCCGCCGTGGCCTCCTCGAGCGAGAGCGTCGAAGCGTCGATCAGGACCTGCAGACTCGCCTCGGAGTCGGCGAGGAAGCTGTTTTTTTAGTTTTTAGTTTTTTCCCGGTGAGGAGGTTGAGGGCCCGCGCGAGAGAGAAAAAGGTGGTGGACTGAGTTTTCGATTGCCGCCGACCGACCGATCGACCGACCATCATCAATAAAATCAACCTCGCTCTCGTCAAAATGGCCTCACTTTTCCATGCTCTGTTCTTCGGGACGGCTCGAGCAGAGCGAGTCGACCCATTTCGAAGGGTCAAAGTCCGGAGACTCAAAGTTGCAGGGGTCGAGCGCGACGGTCATTTGTGCTTTTTTTTCGTCCTCTTTAAAATCGATGGCGATTGTCAAGATCGATTCGATCGCTCTATTTGAGGCTTTTCCCTTGGTTCTCCGCACGCGAAATGCCTTTGGTTCCTATTCGAGATCAGAGACGAGATCGCGTGCTCGATGCTTGAAAGTAAGAGAAAAAGAAAAGAAACGAATCCTCCTCTTTTTTTTGGGGGGGGGTGGCGAGAAAAGAAGCAAAAAATAAAAAAGTGTTTCTCTCTCCTGTTTTGATTTTTTTTTCTAAAAAGAAAAACTTCTTCGATTTTTTGTTTTTTCACTTCAAATGGTCTCCACCTCCACGCGCGCACGGCCCTTGCCGTCTTCTTCGTCTTCGTCTTCTTCGTCTTCGTCATCATCAACAGCATTAGAATCGCCCCTGCGAGCACCCGTCGATTCACCATTCGACGCCTTGCCCTTCCTGCTGTCACTCTCCTCCTTCTCCTTCTCACCACCACCGCCGCCACTCGCCCTCCCGTGCTCCGCCCCGAGGCGCACGCGGGCGAGGCCGGCCGCGAGGAGGCGCCTCCACGCAGCCTCGGCGTCGGCCCGCGCGCGGGCCTCCACGGCCAGCTCCCTGGCGGCCTCGGCCTCGGCCGCCGCGGCGGCGACGGCGGCGGCGTGCTGCTCGAGGACGACGGCGCCGTCGACGTCGGGCAGGCGCCTCCCTCGCCGGCCGACGAAGCCCACGACGGCGGGGGCCGCGTCCACGCCGAGCGCGCGGGCGGCGGCGAGGACGCCGCGGCCGCGCAGGTGCACCGTCCCGGGCGGGACGGCAGACGTGAGCGGCGGGACGTCGACCGAGCCGTAGGCGCTCCTGCCTGGCACCATCCCCGGGGCGGCGGCCTCGGGCGGCGGCGCCGGCCGGACCTGCCAGGGCCCGAAGAGGCGCGTGGTGGTTCGGTCGACCTCCATCTGCCGGAGCCGCGCGTCGAAGGAGGAGAACGGAGCAGCGGCGGAAGTGTCGAGGCGAGGAGGAAGCTGAAAGACGCCCGTCGCTATTCCACCCTCTTGTGCTTGTTCTTGTTCTTCTTGTTCTTCTTCTTCTTCGTCGTCGTCGTAGACCTCGACCCCGTCGATCGAAGCTCGCCGCCGCTTCCTTTCGCGTCCTCCTGCAGCAGCAGCACCACCAATACTACCGCAGCCAGCCACGCCCCTCTTGGCGACCACCTTGGCCGGGGCCTCGAGGGCCCCGGGGACCAGCTCCATGCCCATCCTCCTCCACCGGTCCGCAGAGTGCAGGTCGACGACGTCGGCGCGGCGCCAGAAGGGCTCGCCGCGGTGGGCCCCGGCCGGGGCCGCCCCGGACCTGGGCCCGCTGTACCTGGGCACGAAGCGCGAGAGCACCAGCGTCGGGTGGGAGCGGAAGCCGTCAATGCTGGTCGGGGGCTTGGAGGCTCGCTCGGCCGCGGCGGCCTCTGCCGCGGCCGTGTCGCGCATCTCAGCCTCGGCCGCCGCCGCCGCCGCTGCTGCTGCTGCTGCTGCTGCTGCTGCTGCCGCGGCGGCGACGGCCTGCTCTTGCTCTTGCTCTTGCTGCTGCTTTCGAGCGACCTTGCCCTTGCCCTTATCCGTCCCCTTGCCCCCGCCTTCGGAGCTGGAGGGCTGCGGTGGCGGTGGCGGCGGCGAAGGCACGACTCGCTGCTGCTGCTGCTGCTTCGCTGGAACCTGCGAGAACACGCCGCGGGAGCCCTGACGAGGGGCCAGCGCCGCGAGCGTCTCGGCCCACCACGCGGCGTCTCCGGCGATCGTCGTGGCCGCCGAAGCCCTCTTCTTCTTGCTGCTGCTGTCAGCTGGTGGGACGGCCAGCGCCGACGCCGAAGCCGAAGCCGCCGCCGAAGTCGCCGCCGCCGTAACAACCACCGAGGAAGAGCTGCCCCAGCCGGGCGCGTAGCGGGCGGCCACACACCTGGCGCCGCCGTTCCACACGGCCGCGGCGCGCAGCGGCGCCTTGGCCCGCGCGCCAGAGAGGCCCGCGCGGTCCGGCAGCAGGGGCAGGAGGCGCTCGCGGTCCCCGACGCAGCCCGAGCGCGGGTCGACGCAGGTCCAGGCGCCTCCGGCGAAGGCCTCGACCCACGCGCCCGCGAGGAAGGGCCTCGGCGGGAGCGGCGGCGGAGATCCTCGAGGCGGGGGCGGGGGCGGAGGCGGAGGCGGAGCCGGAGGTTGAGGTTGAGGCTGAAGTGGAAGCGGAGGTCGAGGTTGCCGAGGAGAAGCAGCAGAGGCAGAAGCTGCTTGCTTGGCCGCCGCAGCAGCCGCCGCAGCTGCCGAAGTCGCCTCTTCCGCCATCCGGATCTGCGCCTCGAGCTCTGCGTCTCCCCTGCGGATCTTGCGCGGAGGCTGCGGAGCTGCAGCAGCAGCGGCGGCAGCAGAGGCATCCGAAGGAGAAGCAGGAGCAGCAGCAGCAGCAGCAGCAGCAGCAGCAGCAGCAGCAGCAGCAGCAGCAGCAGCGCGCTTTCCTTTCCCCTTTTCCCCCTTGCCGTTGCTGCGCGACGCCAGAAGAGGAGAAGGAGAAGAAGAAGAAGGAGGAGGAGGCTTTGAAGCGCCCGTCGCCGAATCACCTGCACCAGCAGTCCTCCCCACCGTCACTGCCGTCGCCGCCGTCGCCGCCGCCGCCGCAGCAGCAGCAGCAGCAGCAGCGGCTGCCGGCGGGTCTGCAAAGCACCAGACGCAGCGCGCCGGCACGCCCGCAGAGCGCAGCGCTGCGACCATGAGCGGAGCGGGCTCGTCAGCGGAGGCGCAAGAAGACGCCCGAGCGGCGGCCTCGAGCGCGGCGGCTGCCACGGCGACCCCCCCTCCGGTGCGATCAGGAAGGGCCGTCTGCTCCTCGGAAGCGGCCGCGCCTCGCCCCCTCTCTCCGCGAACAGCCTCCGCGAACGCCGAAGTGAAGGCGCGCAGGGCCTCCACCGATGCGCCGCTTTTAGAAGCCAAAGAAGCAGGCGACGACGAGGACGACGACGAAGAAGAAAAGGGCAAACGCAAAGAAGAGGAAAGCAAGGAGCTCCCGGAACCACCCGTCAGCTTCGCCATCAGCGCTCCGGCGGCCTCGCGCACGCCCGGCTCGTCGGCGGCCGCGTCAAAGGCCAGCGCTCGCGCGAGCATGCCCAGGGTCCCCGCGCGCGCCACGGCGGCGACCTCGGCCCTTGTCGCCGCTGCGGACCCCGCGACTGCTTCCCTGCGCTGGGCCAGCGCTAACGAAGACGACGCAGCGGGTCGAGGGAGAGGGAGAGGAAGAGGAAGAGGAAGAGGTCGAGGTCGAGGAGGATTGTTGTCTTTGCCTTCGCCTTCGCTTTCGTCGTCGAGAAAGACCACGTCGTCGTCGTCGTCGTCTCTCTTCTCGACGGCAGCGGCGACGTTAGTGGTTTCTGCCTCTTCCCACTCCTCTTCCTCTTTGTTGCCAGGGACAGAAGCAGTAGGAATAGGAACAGCAGCAGCAGCAGCATCGGTGCCGATCATCGCCTTGGCCTCGGCCTCGGCGGCAGCTGCCGCGGCGTCCTTTTCGTTCGAGTCTTTTCCGTCGCCGTCGTCGTCGTCTTGAGCGTCTCTTGCTGCCGCCGCCTCCGTCGTCATCTTTTCGCCATCATCGTCATCGTCATCGTCATCATCGAGCTTTGTGACAGCGAGGGCACCACACGCTCGCTGCTGCTGCTGCTGGAGCGAGGGAGGCGCTCGAGGGAGGGCCGAGACGGTCTGTTTATTTGTTTGAAAAAAAGGGGGGGGACGTCGTCGAACTTTTTCTCTCTTTTTCTTTCTCGATCAGGCTCTTTCGCTCTCGCTCTCTCTCCCTCTCTTTCGCCTTCTTCCACGCCCTCGCAAACGCACCTGAGAGACCCTCCTGAGAGCGGCGTCGTGAGCCATCCCACGCCTGCGACCGGCTCTCGAGAGGAGCTTGTCCAGAGACTGCTCGCTGGCGTCGACGAGGGTCACGACTTGGCGACGAGCATTGACGTTGGCGTTGGATTTGGCTTTGACGTCGACATCGATGTCATCGGTCTTTTGCTCAGATCCTCCTGCTGCTCCTTCTTCTCCGTCGCCGCCGCCGTCGCCACCACCTTGGCCTGCTGCACGGCTTCGCCGCAAGCGTCCTGACATCTCCTCCGAAAGAGATAGAGAGGAAAAGAGAGAGAGAGAGAGAGAGAGGATTCTAGTCTGGTCGAACGACCTTTTCGAAAAGAGAGAAGAGAGGAAGAGAAAATGAAAAAAAAACTAGCCAAAATTTGGCCAAAAGAAAAAAAGCAACTCTTTTTCCAGCTCTCGAAAGGCGGATCAAGAATGCGATCATCACTCTCTCTCTCTCGATGCGATTTGCCGTGTTGATGCTTTGGCGCGTCCGAGTTTGGGGCACCTTTGGCCGGGAGCGGCGACCAAGTTTTTTTTTTTTTTAACTCGTTGTTCACCCCCCCCCCCCCCCCCTTCAAAAGATCAAAGGGCTGCGGCTCCAGTCTTTTTCCTCGCGCGCTCGCCAGTAGTCACCCGTAAACTTCCACCGCAGCGGCGCGCGCTTAAACTCCCTGTGGCTGTTTGTCGCCGCCTCGGCGACGAGGAACGCGGAGAGCTCCGCCGGCGTA
>Ga0114918_10006283_pt1 | contig 10066 bp, 22 predicted proteins | sample LantaG_FD_87015 | JGI IMG/M metagenome (GOLD analysis project Ga0114918, IMG submission 87015) | Deep subsurface microbial communities from Baltic Sea to uncover new lineages of life (NeLLi) - Landsort_02402 metaG | ecosystem: Environmental > Aquatic > Marine > Oceanic > Sediment | place...
AATGCAAGCGAAGCGATATTGAAGGATGATGAAGCTTTATTTAAGAGACAGTCATAAAGTAAAATAAATGAGGGATGGCGGGAGATGAAAACTTACACATTCAGGGTGGTAACCGAGCAGGACGAGGATAAATGGGTTGCATACTCCCGTGAATTGAAGGATAAGGGGGGTGCGACGTGGGGAGAGACAAAAGAAGAAGCGTTGAAGAACTTAGAAGAAGTAATCTGGTTAGTTCTTGAAGATATGGAAGAATGCGGGGAACTTGAATCAGAAATGGAGAAGAAAGGAGTCCGTGTCTCTTCTGAGCCTCTAATTTCCGTTACCCTATGCCCATAGATTATTCTAAGCTGAGGGGATTGAATGCCCGGAAACTCACCGCTGCACTTCTAAAGGATGGTTTCTTCTTCGCACGCCAATCGGGGAGCCACAGAATTTACCGTCATCCCGATGGAAGGAGAGTCACTGTTTCTTTTCACCATGGAAGCAAGACTTTCACACCAAAAATCTTAAAAATCATGATTGAAGACCAGGCTAAATGGACAGAAGAAGATTTAAAGCGATTAAAAATTTTAAAATGATGCGTTTGTAGATACACTTTCTTTCTTTGGAAAAGAAAGAACCTGTGCTAAGAAAGAAACAGGGAATAGAAACAGGGCTTGCCACAGAAAAGTGGGAGAAGAGGGGCAAAACCTCAAAACAAACAAGAGAGAAAAAGCCCCCAATTTTTTATTTTTCAAACCTTTCAGAAAAAGGTTTGGATCCAAAACTGTGAAGAGAAAGAAACAGGGTTTTGGTACTAAAGGGGGGAGAGAAGAGGGGCAGTAAAGAAAAAAAGCAAAGATTTTTATTTGCGGATGACAAAATAAGTAGTGTAGAAAAATGGGAGAAACAATTGAGGTCATTTATGAAAACGGTGTATTCAAGCCTTTGAGGAAGGTGGAGTTGAAGGAAGGGGAAAAAGCGAAAATTATAATGGAGAAGGAAAAGGGAATTCTCTCGTCAGAGGACATTAAAGAAATAAAAGAAGCACTTAAAACTTTGCCAAAAGTAAGAATCAACTTGAAAAGATTAGATGAGCTGTATTATGAAGGAAAAATGCTTGATTGATACAACCGTTCTTCTGAAAGTTATACTTGAAGGCGAACTTGAAGTTCTAAAAAAACTATCCACCTATGCCTTGTACGTACCTGTTAATGTTCTTGAAGAGGCAAGTTTCAAAATCATTGTTAGTAGCGTTTTAGATGAATTAAACACCGATAAATACAGTTTTTACAGAATGAAAGCGGAATTCGAGAAAGGCCGAGGGGAAACGTTAATAGTTGACCGGCTGCATCTGCTTAATTCAATAAAGGATAAATTGGTTATCTTAGAATTGAATGAAGAAATTTTCGATGTTTCTAAGGAAGTTATTGGGAAATATCGCTTATTGCCAAATGACGCACTAATCGCAGCAACTTGCAAGCATTGTGGCATCACAAAAATCGCTACCTTCGACGAAGACTTCAAGCGAGTTGATTTTCTGGAAGTGGTTGAACCTGAAAATGATTAAAAGCGAGTGATACTGGACACGTGGGTCTAAACATCAAACCTTTTAAAAAGGTTTGATCATCAAACTTTCTTTCACAAAGAAAGTTTAATCAAAGAAACATAGGAAACGGGGCTTGCCACAGAGCAAAAGGGGGAGAAGAGGGGCTAACCAACACTTTTTCTTTTTTCTTTCAAAGCAAAGAAAAAAGAAAACCTGTGCTAAAAGAAAAAAGAAAGATTTTTTATATTCTGAGTTCTACGTTAAAAATAAGGGGGAAGGGATGTAGAGAGGATGACAAAAACGATCGAGGTGGTGTATGAGGATGGTGTGTTCAAACCGCTGGAGAAGGTGGAAATGAAGGAAGGGGAACAACTGAAGGTAGAGATAAAGAAGTTGCCTGAGACTCTTTTCGGGATTTTTCGAGGAAAGGATTTAATGAAGCTCTTAGAGGAAACCGAAGATGAATGGGGTATTTATTGACTCAAGCGTCTTCTTGGACTTCTTAGAGGGGAAAGAACGGGCAAAGGCACTCCTCGAAGAGTATTCTGGTCTCGAAGGATGTATCAATGCCATCGTCTTCTCGGAAGTCCTGTTCGTCTACATCAAGGCAGAAACAGGAAAGAAGTCCTACGAATTGAAAAAGGAACCGGAGTTCGTGAAGTCCGTTGAACTCGGTGATATTGCGGAGCTATTGGGGAGATACAGGACGCTTGATATCGGGGAGGCGGTCAATAGTGAGGCGAAAGGGTTCATCACGAAATACGGCTTGCTCCCAAATGACGCATTAATCGCAGCAACTTGCAAACACCACGGCATAAAAAAGATAGCGACTTTTGATCCTGACTTCAAAAGGGTTGATTTTTTAGAGATAATCGAGTTGGAATGAGCATCCAGAACCAAACAATGACCATGTTATCGTGACTGCGACATTCATGGATGGCACAGCGCAGGTAATACTGGACACGTACGTGTAATCACACCTTTAAAAAAGGTTTGATCCAAAAACAGGAAAAAGAGAGACAGAGAGGGCTTGCCACAGAAGGGGGGGAGAAGAGAAGAGGGGCTTAACTTTTAAGAAAAAGAAAAAGCCCCCAATTTTTTATTTTTTACAAATGCAAGCGAAGCGATATTGAAGGAGGGGGAGAGTGTGTTTTCGGAAAAGGAAAAAACATTTAAAAGTCTTCCCGTTCAATCGCTCTTTTTAACATCAACACCTTAACAATCTCAAAGACTTCGATTAAGTTTACTTTCCCACATTCCCTAACGCCTTCCGGAGTGTGCAAATGGAATGGAAAAGACGTAATTTCTTTGTGATGAGGTGCGCTGTCCCACCGGTAGATTAATCTATTATTTCCATTCATAAACTGGAAACGATAATCTGTATGTTCCGCCGATACCAATTCCCTGAAGTCTAAGACATTGCTGTTAACAAAAACGATTTTGCCTTTGATAATGCCCATTTCCTCAGAAACTAAGTTAAATTCAATATTTTTCTTTTTGATCAGCCACGCAATCTCCTCCAACTTCTTTTCTACCTCGCAAAAATACTCCCGGATCATATGGGTATCTCTTCTATGAGTTTTAGCTTCTTTCTTACATGTTCATAAGCTCTATACGCAAACAGAAAATCAAACCACTTTGCATCGTCACCTAAATCACCGGATTCAAACTTCCGAATAAATATCTCGCTTGACATTCTATATTTCCTCTCAAAAGTCTCCAAATCTTTCTTATATTCCTCTAAACTTATTTTCAATATGTTTTCTTCAATTGCCAAGCCGGACTTAACGACCGGTATCGCCTCTTCTTTAATCTTTATCGTCGTCATATTGTCACCAATTATATATTATTTAGGACAATATAAATATTATTGAAGATTTTAAAGAGATGCATTTGTAGATACACTTTCTTTCTACGAGAAAGAACCAGTGCTAAGAAACAGAGAGGAGAAACAGGGGTTGCTACTGAAGGGGGGGAGAGAGGAGAAGAAGGGCTCAACCTCACTAAAAAAGAAAGAAAGGAAAGGAAAAGCCCCATTTTTTTTATTTTTATGCGGTGAGTTCTACGTTAAAAATAAGGTGAAGAAGGGATGGCGAGAGTAAGAAGGAGAGGAGATAAAAGGAAGGAGGTGAAGGAAATAGTGTTGAAAGAAGAGGATAGGAATTTGCTGGCATACGAGCGGATGAAGGAGGAGCTATTGAAAGCGCATTATGGTAAGATGGCGGTATTTTGCGATGGAAAGTTAGTAGCGGTTGCGAGTAGTTTGAAAGAGGGAGTGAAGAAGGCAAGAGAAGTATCTAAGGGTAAAGAGCTGTTCATCAAGGAATTGTTTAAGCCGGAAGAGCAAACAAAGGCGATACTATCTTATTAGTTAGTCCATCTATCCTATGAAGTCGTTTAAATACATTGGAGATGCGCCCTTCATACCTCTAAGGATTCAAGGGAGGTTAGAAAGCATAAAGGAGCTGGCATTGGTTGATACTGGCGCAAAGTACGTGACAATAAGAAGCGATTTATGAGATGTGTTAGAGTTGCCTGTCCAGAGAAAAGAAGAACTATCTGGCTTCGGCTCCAAGGAGAAGTTCGATGTAGACATTTCAAAGGCTTTGATAGAGGTAAACGGATTTGAATCAGAGGTTGAGGTTGCAATTGTAGACGAGAGGAGATATCCAGATAAGGCACCCATAGCTATAGTGGGTAGAAATTTCCTGAATGAATATTTCATCACGTTAAATGGTAAAGAGATTTGCATTCATTGAAAGAAAGGAAAACTTTTAGAAAAAACACTTTCTTTCTATGAGAAAGAACCTGTGCTAAGAAAGAAACAGGGAATAGAAACAGGGCTTGGCACAGAAGAGGGGCGAGACTCCAAAAGAGAGAAAAAGAAAACGCCCCGATTTTTATTTTTTATATATTTTTATGCGGTGAGTGCTACGTTAAAAATAAGGTGAAGAAGAGATGGAAGAATTAGATAGAGAGCTTGAAAGGAAATTGCAGGGAACAGACCTCGTGAACGCCGTGCACAAGGCAAAACTAAGGAGCACCAGGTTATTGGAAGAGCAGGGAATTTCCACCCTGGCATTGATCCTCTCGAAGACCCGACCCTGGTTGACGTGATAGAACACCAGGAAAAGATGGAAATGGTAGGGCAGATTAATCAGGATGAGAATCTATTTAGAGACTACCGTATTGGCGGCTCTTACCCATTTCAGAAACATATAAAAGGAGAGATACAAATCTGTCTCTAAACTACTTGAAATCTGCAAAGAACGGCAGATAGGGATGATAGTATCATTCTACACAGTACATGAAATTTTTCTGCTGGCATTCGATTACTTTGATAAAACAACAGAACAGCCAGAAAGATTGGTAAACAGTTTGTGATGGAAATTATGGGCATTGAAGGGGCAGAATTATCAGAATTTCTCTCACGAGAGAGTAGATTTTATGGTACACCAATCGAGGTTCAAGATGAAGGATCGAACTGACATCCCACATGCGATCTCCGCATTTGTGGAAAACTGCAACTTATATATATCATCACCTATGACGCACATTTTGATGAAATCTCTCATTTAGTTTAGTAAGGGTATCAATCAACACCAGAGGAATTCATTAGTGAGTTAATGAGGAGTTAGAGATGAATCACAAAAAAGAGCAGGGGAGTCCAGTGGGAGAGAGGAGAAGAGGGGCTCAACTTTTTAGAAAGAAAGGAAAAGCCCCGATTTTTATTTTTATGCGGTGAGTTCTACGTTAAATATAAGGGGGAAAGAGGTAAATGTCAGAGAATATTGTTTCGGCTACGAGAATAAGTAAAATCGTAGGGGTATCGGAAGAGGAAATAATTAATAAAAGCCTGATCTCGTTTATAGAAAGGGAGATAAGACTTACAGAAGCGGATATAGCGGATATACGTGAGAGATATAACGTAATCACAAAAGAAGCGCTTTACGAGGCGATAAAAACAAAGAAGGTAGTGAGTCATCCAGCATGGGAAGATTACATCGTTTGGAAGAATAAAGAGCGGTATATAGAGGATTTAAAGGCGCAGGCAAAGGTCACCGAGTGATGTATGTACACGATTTACGGTAAATTAAAGGAGATTGCGGAGAAAGAGTTTGTAGATATTGTGAATGCAACAAACTTCATTGGTGGGAAAACCAGTGCTCCGAATAAGCTACGGATTCATTTCGTTGACAACAGCTTTCTGGACGTTTGGCTCTCGGAGGATGGGGACTATTCATATCATTGGGAACATAGGGCACAACGGGGCTTGGTACATCGCTGGGATAATGCACCGGACCATCCTGAGTTGCAGACTTTTCCGAAGCATTTCCACAACGGGTCTGATAAGAATGTGAAGGAGAGCGAACTTGATGAAGACCCCGGAGTAGCAATTAGAGTCGTTCTTGGATCCATCCGAATAAAATTAACGGAATACCTGTGAGAAAAGTTTAATCATCAAACCTTTAAAAAAGGTTTGTGTCAAATCAAACTTTCTTTCACAAAGAAAGTTTAATCAAAGAAACAGAGGAAACGGGGATTGGCGGTGAGAGCGGAGAGGAGAAGAGGGGCTCAACCGAAACCAAAAAGAAAGAAAAGGAAAAGCCCCGATTTTTATTTTTTCTGGTGTGAGTTTATAAAGCATATAACCATAATCATATTTATAACATGGGTAGGTGATGCAAATGGTATTGGAAGTGAAGAACACGGGGATTCCAAAGGATTTAGTGAAGGATGTGGTCATCAGGACGCTCAGGTCCCGAGTAGAAGAGATAAACCAGAAGTTAAATGATATTTACGAGAGGATGAACTATTTTGAGAGAAGATACGGCATGAAAACGGGAGAATTCTACGGGAAATTTGTGAACGGAGCACTTGAAGACGATATGGACTTTTTTGAGTGGAAAGCATCGAAAGAGATCTTTGATGAGTTAAAAGAGGAGAAAAGGGTGTTGGTTGAGGTAATTGGATGATCGAAGACTACTTCATGTTTTTAAAGAAAGTTGCGACGAAGAATCCTTCTGTAACGGAATTCCGGCTTATACGGGAATTTATCGATGTGAAAAAGGGTTTTATCAGGTTTGTAATCGAGTTGAGGGATGGTTCAGAACTGCACGTCTTTGAATATATTGATTCCGATCTATCTGCACAGGATAGATTACTCATATCATTGGCAGAACAAAGAGAAGAGGTTGATAACAAGATGGGACAATGCGCCTCATCACTCAGAAATTGAAACGTTCCCTCATCATGTGCATGAAGGAGAAGATATAAAACCATCAGAAGAGCCAACATTTGTAGAACTACTTAAAAAGATAGGAGAAAAGATTTGAGAAAAGAAAAGTTTATTAAAGAAACAGGGTTTGGTGGTGAGAGCGGGAAACCATAAAGAAAAGAAAGATTTTTTATATATTTTTATGCGGTGCGGGGAGTATTTTAAAAGAAGTGGGAACAGTGATTTTTAAGTTTTCAAAAGTAGAGATAAAATATGAAGCAGTATATGTTCACCGTCATAGTGGAGAAGGACGAAGATGGCTATTATGTGGCGGAGGTCCCGGACCTCAGAGGCTGTTACACGCAGGGAGGGACCTTAGAGGAAGTGCTTAAGAATATAAAAGAGGTAATCGCGCTTTGCCTTGAGGCTGAAGGGGATTTAGAACCATATAAGAAGGAACTCATAGCAGTACAAAAAATTGAAATCGTCACATGAAACTTCCCAGATTGACAGGAGAGCAGCTAATAAAAATTCTAATCAGAAACGGTTTCGAGATAAAAAGAAGGAAAGGGGGACATGTCCAACTTGAAGATAATGCTGGAAGAAGAGTCACGGTCCCGTTACACCCCGGAAAAGAAATTGGGCGAGGACTTCTAAGAAAGATTATGAGAGATGCAGAAATGTCTAAGGATGAGTTAATCGCTCTCTTAAGGGTGACTTGAGTACTTTTAAGAAGAGGTTATTAAAGAAACAGGGCTTGGCAGTAAACAAGAGAAGAGGGGCAAGAAAAACGCACTAAAAAGAAAGAAAAGAAAAAGCCCCAATTTTTTTATTTTTTATACAAATACAAGCGAAGCGATATTTAAGGGTGATGAAGCTTTATTTAAGAGACAGTCAAGTATAATAAATGAAGGAGGGAGGGAGATGAAAACATACACATTCAGGGTGGTAGTAGAACCAGATGAAGATCGGTGGTATGCCTATTGCCCCGCTCTTGAAGATAAAGTTGGCGCTACTTGGGGATATACCAGAGAAGAAGCATTAAGGAATATAAGAGAAGTAGTTGAAATGACCATCGAGAGCATGATTGAAGATGGAGAGCCAATTCCAAAGAAAGGGGTAAATGTCTATTCTGAACCTTTAGTCGCGGTAACCGTATAAGTATAAATGCCAAAAAAATCGATTATTCAAAGCTCCGCTCTTTAACTGCCAGAGAAATGATCAGCGCTTTGATCAAAGACGGCTTCTTCCTTGATCGTCAATCCGGTAGCCACCAACAATACCGTCATCCAGATGGTAGAAGAGTGACGGTTTCTTCACATCACGGGAGTGATGTCTTCCGACCTAAGACTTTAAAGAGTATGATAGAAAAGCAGGCTAAATGGACGGTAGAGAAGAAGATTTAAAGCAATTAAAGATTTTAAAATGATACGTTTGTAGATACACTTTCTTTCTTTGGAAAAGAAAGAACCTGTGCTAAGACACAGAGAGAAGAAACAGGGCTTGCCACAGAAGCGGGGGGGAGGAGGAGAGGGGCGAACCAACACTTTTTCTTTTTTCTTTACAAAGAAAAAAGAAAACCTGTGCTAAAAGAAAAAAGAAAGCGTTAGCGGAGAAACAGAGAGGGTTTGGTAGTGAGAGCGGGAGACCAAAAAGAAAGAAAGATTTTTATTTATTTTTATGCGGTGAGTTCTACGTTAAATATAAGGTGAAGAAGAGACATTTACGTACGCACCATATTAAGTAGCTTCTCACTCAAACCAATAACCTTCTCATTCTCTCTCTTTCTTCGCTATTCTCCGTGTCAAAAGCTTTTAAGCCTTCTCTCTTGGCTGCTCTGACAAGAGCCTTATCAGATGCCAAAAATATTGGTGAAAGGCTGACGATACATGAAAAAAGCTGAAGAGCATCATCCGCAGATATATGATGAGTTAAGATTATCTCGATTATCGCTTCGATGAACTCATTCGTGATTTTTACAAATGTTATATCCCTATCAAAAACATCAGATAAGAGGAAAGAAAGAACAAAATCCCTCTCCTCAGCGCTAATCTGCCTTTTCGTGACCTTCTTATCTATTGCCGCGGTTGCTTCTGCTAATGTCCAGTAAGATGTAACAATCTCTTTTCCACTCTCAAAAATCTCGTTTACAATCTCAGAGCCCTCCTCCTCACAATACCTCTTTACAAATGCAGAAGTGTCTAAGTAAATCTTCATCTATCTATTTATGTAGCTCTCTGTTCTGCAACAATCTTAGACAGAGGCTCTCCCTTGGATAGTATCTTCCTAACTCTATCCAAATCGTCCTTCCCTATCTTCCTCACTTTGATGCCAAGTTTTTTTGCGATTTCTTCGATTTCCCTGCCTTTGAATGTGTATAGATCAACAATTTTTTCTTCCACAACAATTTTCTCTGATCCCATATTTTTCTTTATTTATGTCATACTATAAAAAGCCGACGAGTCATTTATTTCCGAGCGTGGACTTACTTGACAATGACCACGTTGTGGTGACTGCGTGGTTCCTCGACGGCTCGTCGCAGGTAATACTGGACACATGGGTCTAAAAACACTTTTTCTTTTTTCTTTACAAAGAAAAAAGAAAACCTGTGCTAAAAGAAAAAAGAAAGCGTTAGCAAAGAAACAGAGAAGAGAAGAGAAGAGAAGAGAAGAGAAGAGAAGAGAAGAGGGGCAAACGCAAAGAAAAGAAAAAGCCCCAATTTTTATTTTTTACGAATGCAAGCGAAGCGAAGCGAATTTGAAGGAAGGAGGGGGAGAGTGTGTTTTCGGAAAAGGAAAAAGCATTTAAATGTCTTCCCGTTCAATCATTTTCTCTTTTTTTAAAAACATCAACGCCTTAATTAACAATCTCAAAGACTTCACTTCGATCAAGTTTATTTACTTTCTCACATTCCCTAACGCCGTCTGTCTGGAGTGTGCAAATGGAATGGTTCTTTTCTATCTACCTCGCAAAAATACTCCCGAATCATATATATGGGTTTCTCTTCTATGAGTTTTAGCTTCTTTCTTACACGTTCATAAGCTCTATACGCAAACAGAAAATCTATTTATATTCCTATAGTGGTAGGGGGCAACACATCGTGAACCATTTCATTTGACAAATAAAGGTTCAATACATCGCGAACTCTTTTAATATGAACTCCAAAAAACGCATCCTTTGTGATGCGTTATGGATATTGAGGAGCAGGAGAGGGTTGATGCCGTAAATCGGTATATTATAGGCGATAACCCATCAAATATTTGTAGAGACACGAATAGATCAAAGACATGGCTCTTTAAGTGGGTGAATAGATTCAAAAC
>Ga0114918_10006284_pt1 | contig 10066 bp, 6 predicted proteins | sample LantaG_FD_87015 | JGI IMG/M metagenome (GOLD analysis project Ga0114918, IMG submission 87015) | Deep subsurface microbial communities from Baltic Sea to uncover new lineages of life (NeLLi) - Landsort_02402 metaG | ecosystem: Environmental > Aquatic > Marine > Oceanic > Sediment | place: Baltic...
ACCGGCATCCCGCGTTTTGACAGGGTCTCTTTAGCCATCGATCTGATGCGAAGAAAAGAGATCACAATTGTAAACATAAGAAGGCAAAATGAATTCACGCAGAAGTCCGTTGATTTGATCGCTTCCGGGCAGGTCGACGTTGACTTCATGGTAACGCACCATTTCCCGTTCGAAGAAACACAAAAGGCCTTCGATTTGGTCGCCGGCTATCACGATGGCGTTATCAAAGCCATGATTAGTATGTAAATTTATGCTCGCATCAGAATTGTTTTGGAGATAGGACCAAATGAGCTGGCTTGGTTTGGAAGGAAAAGTCGCAATCGTTACAGGAGGAGCCTGCGGCATCGGCAGGGCTGTTAGTTATGGATTAGCCGAGGTCGGGGCAAATATTGTCATCGCCGATATAGACGAGCAAGGCGCCAGGAAACTTGCTGTCGAGTTGAAAGAGCGGTTCGGCGGCGAGCATATCGCTGCAAAAACAGATGTGACTAACAAGGCAAGTGTCGATGCCATGGTCGCGGCGGCTCTCGATGCTTTCGGTAAGGTTGACATACTCGTAAATAATGCCGGCATTCTTATTCCGCGGCTGCTCGTTGACCCTGCCGGAAAAGAGGAGCTGACCGAGCAGATTTGGGACAAGATGGTATCCATAAACCAGAAAGGATACTATTTATGTGCCCAGGCCGTCACGCGGGTGATGATTAAATCGGGCAGGGGGGGCGTTGTCATCAATATGACTTCCGAATCCGGCCTGGAAGGTTCTGAAGGCCAGAGTGTTTATGCCGCGACCAAGGCGGCGATCTATTCTCTGACACGCTCGTGGGCGAAGGAACTCGGCAGGCACAACATCCGCGTTGTCGGGATGGCCCCGGGGATTGTCGAAGCAACCGCCCTGCGCTCCGACGAATATGAACGTGCCGTCGCCTACACGCGAGGAATCACCATTGAACAGTTCCGCGAAAAATACGAACAGGTTTCCATACCGTTGGGAAGAAGCGGCAAGCTCAGCGAGGTGGCCAACACCGTATGTTTCCTGGCTTCGGCCCGCGCCGGCTACATCCACGGCACCGTCGTCAATGTCTCAGGCGGCAAGAGCAGGGCTTAAATCCCGGTTGAAGCGATATAGAAGCATCCTGCATTGACTGTGCCGCTTTTGCTTTCACTGTCATTCGCCATAAAGCCGGTGATTGTGTATTTTTTAGTGGAGAAAAATATCATGTCGAGCAAATGCAAAATATGTCTTGCCTCAGCAACTCTTTTATTGTGTCTCTGTTGCGTGTTTGTCGATGCCGCGGTATGGCCGAGCGGGCGAGAGGCGGTCGAGCTGCAGGCCGTGCCGTTCGATCTGCGAGATGTGCATCTCCTGGACGGGCCGTTCCGGGACGCGATGCTCCGTACACAGAAATACCTGCACGAGCTGGAATCGGATCGGCTGCTGTGGTATTTCCGCAAAACCGCAGGATTTCAGACGCCCGGCGAGCCAATGGGCGGCTGGGAGAAGACCGAGTTGCGAGGACATACGATGGGCCACTACCTCTCGGCATGCGCCCTGATGTATGCCGGGACTTCTGATGAAAAACTTAAGGCTAAAGCCGATGCAATCGTGGCTGAATTAGCCAAATGCCAGAAGGCAATCGGCACAGGTTATCTCAGCGCCTATCCGGAAGAACAGATCGACCGGGTAATCGCCCTGAAGCCTGTGTGGGCTCCGTGGTATACGCTGCACAAGATCTTCGCCGGCCTGATTGATATGTCTGTCTACTGCGATAACGACCAGGCATTGGAAGTGGCCGGCGGAATGGCCTCGTGGGCCAAGGGGCGTCTCGAACCGCTCGACCGCAGCGCGATGCAGGATATGCTCGACCATACCGAGCAGGGCGGCATGAATGAGACGCTCGCGAACCTTTATGGCCTTACCGGCGGCAGGCAATGGCTCAAACTGGCCGGGAGGTTCAACTCCGATGCGTATAACAACCCGTTGATTCTGCATCGGGATGAGCTGACCGGTGAGCATGTCAACTCGTTCATTCCGAACATTATCGGTACAGCCCGGCAGTATGAACTGACCGGCGAGCCTGACGACCGGCATATCGCCGAGTTCTTCTGGAACTGCGTCGTTCACGGGCGGACCTACTGCACCGGCGGCACCTCTGTAGACGAGCATTGGAAAAGCCCGCCGTATAAACTTGCCGACCAGCTCGGAGGCAAAACCCAGGAAAACTGCTGCACATACAATATGCTCAAGCTGACGCGTCACCTGTTCGCCTGGCAGCCCCGCGCCGAGTATTTCGATTACTACGAGCGGAACCTTATCAATTCGATTCTGGCGACCCAGGACCCGCAGACGGGAATGATGACATACTTCGTTACGATGGGCCCCGGCTGCTGGAAATATTTCAACACGCCGCGGGATTCGTTCTGGTGCTGCACCGGAAGCGGAATGGAGAACCACGCCAAGTATGGCGACTCTATCTATTTTCATAATCGCGATACGCTTTGGGTCAACCTGTTCATCGCCAGTGAGCTGAACTGGAAACAGCAGGGCCTCACCATTTGTCAGGAGACAGATTTTCCCGAGGGCGAGACTACCACGCTTACAGTTAAGACGTCCCGGCCGAGAGCATTCGATCTGCGCCTTCGTGTGCCGTACTGGGCCGTTAGTGGTGTTACGCTCAAGATCAATGGCCAGCCGCAGCCGGTTACAGCACAGCCAGCCTCATTCCTGTCGGTCCGGCGTACCTGGAAAGATGGCGACCGGATCGAGATGACTATGCCCATGAGTTTGCGACTGTGCCCCATGCCCGACGATGCGAATCTTGCAGCGGTCATGTACGGGCCGATGGTATTGGCCGGCCGGTTGGATCAGGTCGATGTCCCGCGGGAGATGATCTACACTTTGAATAACTGGTTCAAATTTCCCGAAGAGCGCCTGGCTGAGGCTCCGGTGATGGTTTCGGCCCGGCGAGATCCGGCCTCATGGATCAAGCCGGTGGAAGGCAGGCCCCTGACGTTCCGCACGGATGGGGTCGGACGCCCCAATGACGTAACGCTGGTGCCATACCATCGCCTGTGGAACCAGAAATATGCTGTCTACTTGCGGTTGACAGACCAGGCCGGCTTTAGACAACTCGAGATTGAGCGTAAAGCCAGACAGCAGGCAAAGGCACGGGAAGCTGCACGAAAAGCCGCCCTCAATAAGCGCAAAATTGACTCGGTCGATATCGGCGTTTCGGATTCCGAGCAGTCACACCAGATGAAGGGCCAGACAACCCGCTCGGATAATCACAACGGGCGGAACTGGCGGGATGCCGGGCCGGGGGGCTGGTTCGAGTATCGCGTGAAGATTCTGCCCGAAATACCCGTGAAACTATGGTGCACCTACTGGGGCAGTGACGGCGGGCGTTCCTTCGAAATCTTCGTAGATGGCCGGCAAATCGCCACGCAGAAACTTAATGACAACCGGCCCGGCGAGTTCTTCGATGTCGAGTATGACATTCCGGGCGAACTGACCAGGGATAAAACATCGGTAATTGTCCGCTTTGCCGGCCACGAGGGAAGTATTGCCGGAGGAGTGTTCGGTTTTGCTACAGTCAAGTCCGAGCCTTAGCGAGTGGGGCACGGATGGTGATTATTTGCTGGTGAAATACGGAGTTCATGGATTCACGACACGCAAGATTTTGTGCCGGAAGGTGCTCTGAGCTATTAGAATGGACGATTTTATTTTGAATGATAAGATTGCTATTTTCGGATATCGCGATTTACAACAGTATAGAATGCTCCCAAATCATTATTTCCGAACCCCCTTGTGACATTAGCTGAAAAAAAACGCATTTCGGGAAATTTTTCTTGACTTAGGTATGGGTGGTTTGGTATAAATAGGTAGGTAAGGTTGGCAGTTGTTCGTGAATTTTCAGCTTCACGATGTATTACGTATCCATAGTTCCTGGGCAAAGCCTGATGTGTAGTCAGGTATGGGACATCAGTTGGAAGTTAGGTAATACGACAAAAAATGGATGAGGGTGGTGTCAGGCGGAATGGTTGTTTTTCGCCCACATCTTTCTTAACCACATGTGTCTGGGATCCGTCCAATCTTGCCTGTTTGGTAACATTACCTATGTACAACACGGAGGGTCACTGCGCAAGGCCCTTCGAATAGAAGGTTGACCTGACTTATGTCGAAACAGATTGTTTGTACGGATACAACTACGTTAATGAGGAGGAGGATTATGATGAAAAAAAGAATTCTGATTTGTTCCTTGGCGGTGCTGATTCTGACCGTCGGCGGCGCGCAAGCCGCCATTACCGGGGTAGCCCTTGGAACAGCTGCTCCGCCCGGGGGGTTGGGCCCGTTCACGATGACGCCTTTTGCACCTGACATACGACCGACTTTCTCACTTGTTTCATCGGTTCCGTCCCCACTTGGCGGCGGTGTTGGCTTCAGTATTCCTCTGGACCATCGGACTGTCGGGGGAGGCTGGGCAACCTGGAGCCATGGCTATACAGGCGATGTTTATTTTGGGCCTCAAGCAAGCTCGATAAACCTGGCAATGCCGGTCGGGACAGGAGCGTTCTATCTTTATGCTGAGCCGAATTTTATCCGCGAGACTTACACAATCACGGCAACTGCCCAGGATGGCACTATTCTATCCCAGATTGTGGACGGTAATGCTGGTGCTTCAGGTTATGGCTTCTACGGGACCGGCGGAAGCCTGATCTCATCGATCCAGGTTGACTTGGACGGTGAAGGCGGCTTTGCCATAGGCGAGTTCGGTATTGCTGCGGTTCCCGCGCCAGGTGCTATTCTGTTAGGCAGTATCGGCGTCGGTGTTGTAAGTTGGCTTCGCAGGCGAAAAACGTTGTAACACATATCGTGTTATCAATGCGATTTTGAAAAGGCGGTGAGTTCAATATTTACAGGCCTTTTTGAGCCCCTGCTCGTACTGGGAGTTTTCTCCTTCAGTGCAGAGCAGGGGCTTTTTTATATCGTTTTTTACAGCTTGATTTCGGGAGTTGCCGGAATCTTTATATCGCGGGGGCCGCACAATTTCACCCAATACGGCAAAAACTGCCATTCGACGAACAAATCTTCTTTATATGCAATATGAAAAAAGGCTCGACTATCCGGATATATTTGTTAATATAGTGAACTTGGGCGTTCGGGATTTATTGCCCGCAGCATAGGACAGAAGTCCGCAACGTGTGAACCTGGTAATTGTGCATTACATTCGAATAAAGGATCAGATTATGAATAGAATCAGTCGTCGGAATTTTTTGAAACGTAGTGTCACGGCCACGGCGGGATCCTGTCTGGCTCTGTCTTCGCAGGCCGGCTTTATGCCAAGTGCCCGCGGGGCCAACAATGAAGTCCGCATCGCAGTTGCAGGCATTCGCAGCCGGGGCGGTGCCCATATCAAGCATTTCCAGGGTTTGAAAGGCGTGAATGTTGTCGCCCTTTGCGATCCCGACAGCAAGATCCTTGGCGACTGGGTCAAGAAGTTCAAAAATGATTATAGTTCTTCCGTAACTGGTTACGCCGACATCAGGGAGCTGCTGGATCGCAAGGACATCGATGCCCTGGTAATCGCGGCGCCGAATCACTGGCATTCGCTGATGACGGTTTATGCCTGCCAGGCGGGCAAGCATGTATACGTGGAAAAACCGGTCAGCCACTCGATCGCGGAAGGCCGCAAGATGGTCAACGCGGCACGAAAATACAAACGTATCGTCCAGGCCGGCATGCAGCATCGCTCATGTCCGTCGGTAATCGAAGCCGCTGCCGATATCAAGGCGGGCAAGTACGGCAAGGTTCTCTGGGTACACTGCTCAAAGCTCGGATCCAGAGAAACAATCGGAAAAGTAACGACGCCTCAGCCCGTTCCGAGCAATATCGATTATAATCTCTGGGCCGGACCCGCTCCGATGACACCCGTGATGCGAAAGCAGTTCCATTACGACTGGCATTGGCAGTGGAACTGGGGCGATGGCGAGATGGCCAACTGGGGAATTCATTACATTGACGATTTCCGTCATATACTCGGCTGGGGTGATGTGCCGACCAAGGTTATTGCAGCGGGCAATCGCTTCGCCTGGGACGATAACGGCCAGACGCCCAACATGCACTTCGCGCTTTTCGATTATGACGGCCTGCCGGTTGTTGTCGATATTCGCAATCTGCCCGACCCCAAACGAAAGGGTGGCAAGAGCGGGGCGGTTTATCTGTCCTCTCGCGGCGGAAACTGGATCCAGTGCGAGAACGGCTCGATTCGCATTTCACGCGGCGGCGGCTGGGCTTACGACAACGACAATAAGCGTATCAAGCAATACAAGGGCGATGCCGGAGAAAATCACGCCCAGAATTTCATCGATTGCGTCCGCAGCGGCCGAAGGCAGGACCTGGCGGCGGAGATCGAAGTCGGGCATTTCGGCACTGCCGTGTGTCACCAGGCCAACGTCGCCTGGCGGGCCGGGGCCGAGGCCTCTCTTGACGAGGTCCGCGAGAGCGTCAAGAAGCACGAAGACGCCGTAAATACGCTAAACGATATGCTTGAGCAGTTGGACGGTAACGGAATCGATCCGGCCAAGGATAAGTTTGTCCTCGGGCCGGCCCTTACCTACGACCGCAAGACCGAACGCTTTGTCGGAGCCGACGCCGAGAAGGCCAACAAGTACATTACGTGCTCCTACCGCGAACCTTTCGTAATGCCGAATGACCTGTAAGTCATTGAGATGTAGGGTGTGCACTGCACACCATCATCGCCAATAAATGGTGTGCGATGCACACCCTACGGCCTTCGGTCTATATATTCGCAGCAATACGGCGTGCGGCAAACAACTTCTCGTCGAAAAATGACGAGGTAAGGCGATATGAAGAATCGACATTTCCAGGGGATACGGATTGGGCTTGTTTTAATGCTGGGATTTTCTTTCTGTGCCGCGGCGGAAGGTAAAACGTGGCATGTCTCCGGAGAAACGCTGGCCGGCATCGAGCAGCAGGAACAACTGCGAACAATAGGCCGGGCCGCGGCGCTCGCCGAGCCGGGCGATACGGTGATTATTCACGGCGGCATCTACCGCGAGGCTGTCGTAATCGAAAAGAGCGGGCGGCCGGACAATCCGATCACGTTTCAGACTGCCGCCGGGGCCGGCGTGATTATGACCGGCGCCGACCGCATCACTGAATGGACCCGGGTGAAGGGCGACAGCCATATTTACAGCACGCCCTGGCCGCACCAATTCATTACATTCAACCAGAACCACACGCATCCCGACGACGACTTCCATCGCTTAATCGGCCGGTGCGAGCAGGTCTTTATCAACGGCTACGCACTCCGGCAGGTCCTCGAACGTGACAAGTTGTCACGAGGTACTTTCTACGCCGACCTGGACGGCAAACGCCTATACGTCTGGAATTACAATAATCAGGAAATCAGCAAAAAGGCGATTGTTGAAGCTTCCGTTCGCGGCAGCATTCTGGCCGTCAAGGGTGATTATGTCACCGTCAAAGGCATTCGCTTTCGATACGCCGCCAACCGGGCGCAACACGGAGCCGTCGAATTCTCAGGCAATCATCTGACCGTCGAGGATTGTATCTTCGAATATACCAATGCCGGCGGCGCCGCATTCGGAGGCGAAGATGTCACGGTCCGCCGCTGCGCGTTCCAGTATAACGGTCAGCTTGGTTTTGGGGCCGTACGTTCTCACAGGCTCCTGATGACCGGATGCACGGTGCGAAACAACAATATCAAAGGATTCAATCGCGGCTGGGAGGCGGGCGGTAACAAGATATGTCTGGCCCGCGGAGTAGTGCTCGAAAACAGCACCTTCGTTGAAAACCGCGGAAACGGTATATGGTTCGATATCGGCAACGAAGACTGCACTGTCCGCAACTGCCTGGTCGCCTTCAACGAGGACGCCGGCGTCTTTTACGAAATCTCCTACGGCCTGCACGCCCATGACAATGTCATCGTGAACAACGGCCTGGCCGACACGTCCGGTGCCTGGGGCGCCAGTGCGGGTATAAGTATCTCCAGCTCGCCGGACTGCCTCATCGAGCGAAATCTGCTGGTCGGTAATAAGGAAGGCTTCAACTTCCGCGAGCAGAGTCGTTCGACGCCCCGAATCGACGACAGGAAGAGCGTGCCGGTATGGAATCATGACCATATCATTCGCAACAATGTAATCGCCCTCAATCGCGATGCGCAGACCTGGGGCTGGTTCGATGTCACGGACAATCGCCACTGGCCCGCTATGGGAGGCAATAGCAACGCCGACGGATTGTCGCTGGAAAAACTCGCGCTGAGCCTCAGGGATAATCTTTACTTCGCAGCCCCCGGCGCCGAGTTGTTCAACTGGGGAGTCACCTGGAAACAGAACAAGAGATATCAGAGTCTGGAGCAGATTCAAGAGGAACTTGGGCTCGAACAGGGCAGCAAATCGGCAGAGTTCACGGTCAACGATTTCTCCGGGCTGGATTTTCGCGTGCCGGCCGACAGCCCCGCAGTCAAAATGAGATGCTATCCCCAGGGAAAAGTCCCAGGCGTCCAGTTGGGAATCCTTGAATAAATGCCGAAAACCTTGAACTATCGGCATATATATGGTAGTATATTATATGAGAGATTCGGCTGTGTAACTGGGTACGGAACATGCACAAGTATATGAGAAATACCGGGCCGGTCACAATATGCTCCGAAGGAGGCTGCCATGCGAATTAAAAAAGCTTTTACGCTTATCGAGCTTCTTGTTGTCATCGCTATTATAGCGATATTGATGGCGATCCTGATGCCCGCTCTGCGGGCTGCAAAGGAGCACGGCAAACGCATCGTATGCAGCAGCCACTTAAAAACACTGGGCCTGGCCAACACACTCTATTCCGATGAAGCAGACGGCTGGTACGTTCCCATTATGGATAGAACACTGGGCGATGACCGCTACTGGCCGGCCAACCTGCTCTTTAGAGAATTGATTGGTTATAAACCCAAGAATGCCGTTGCGAACGAGGGCTGGAATGCGCCCAGGGAGTATCTATGTCCGTCCGATGTGATTTCGATAAAGAAAAGAAACGACTCTCAGTACGATAACTGGATCAGCTACGGCTACAACATCACGGACTGGTATTTTTCAGACTGGTTCGGTATCGGGTACGCCGGGCACAAGAATACGACCGTTCCCGGCCCGTCGAATGAACTCATATTCACCGAGAGCAATGACTGGTGGCTTTGGTGGTGGGGTGCAAATTATGTAGATGGATGGGACGTTCTCGGCCAGGATACTATCTCACCTTATAAAGAGGTCGGTACTGACGGCCCGACGCTTTATCGTCACGGCGAGGGAGTCAATATAGCCTTTTACGACGGGCATGCTTCGTATATGAAAAAAGATAAGGTTTTCAATAAAGAAGCGTGGGATTCTGGCAATTCCGGCATGTGGTCCACCTTCAAGCATTATCCGCCAACAGACGCTGAGCAGAGCAGGTTGCCGAAGCCTTAATATTGCAAGATAGGGGTATTTTCCTTGACGGATAGGCGGCTTATCTGGTATAAATAATATTGATGGAGTTTGTGGATTATCAGTCGTTCGGCAGGAGAATTTTTTGTGGTGAATTCGAATTCTTCACTTTTTGATTGACTGCCCATATTTAACATTGAATGGAAAGGAGGCTGACATCAAATCACAGGGCACGGAATGCCCCTGGCAGTTTTATCAAATAACGTAGTGAAGGCACAAAACGTTATTAAACGTTTCTATATTAACTCTTTTTGAAGGAGGATTATTATGAGTGGGAAATTGATTTATTTGGTTGCTACCTTTATGGTTGTGGGCTTAATCTGCCCGGCGGCGGCGCAGGAGGTCGATATGGAAATCGGTTTTGCCGCGCAGCCGCCTGTACTTGATGGTCAGGTCGATGAAATCTGGGCGGGCGCATCAGCGCAGTATTTCGTTCCTCTGGATGATCCGGCGAATGGCTCGGGTAGCTGGAAGGCGTTGTATGATTCTGAGAATCTCTATGTTCTCGTGGACGTTACCGACGACAGTCTGCACAATGATTCGGACGGTTCCTGGCAGGACG
>Ga0114918_10006285_pt1 | contig 10064 bp, 13 predicted proteins | sample LantaG_FD_87015 | JGI IMG/M metagenome (GOLD analysis project Ga0114918, IMG submission 87015) | Deep subsurface microbial communities from Baltic Sea to uncover new lineages of life (NeLLi) - Landsort_02402 metaG | ecosystem: Environmental > Aquatic > Marine > Oceanic > Sediment | place...
CCAATAAATATATGAAATCACGGATGCAATACATTTATTAATATTGAGTACGTATGCTTTGAAAAAAAATAAAAAGAATAAGTCTATACTATTGACAATTAACTTCTAATGGGCGTCCCCCTTGGGGAGTACCTTATTTAATAATTACCTTTACCTTTCCCTTTAGGAGTTGCTGGAATTTTTGGGCATCCTCTTTTTTACCTTCAGCATAACCGTAGTGAATAGGGATGGCGATTTTTGCCTTGACATCCAGGATGGCATCAACCGCTTCCTGCACACTGTTCATGGTATAGGTTTGCCCCAGAGGCATGAAGGCAATATCACAGGTGATCTTCTTCATCTCCGGGATTCTTCCGGTGTCACCGGGGTGATAGATTTTAATTCCGTTAATATCCAGGACATACCCCACCCACTGATTACTCTTCGGATGGTAGTGTTTGCCGGGATTGTAAGCCGGGACCACCTCTATTTTAAAATCATCCACCATCAGGTTATCCCCTGGTTTTACCGCTTTATACAGAGAAAAACCGGCTTCCTTCATCCCATTTGCACAGTTTGCAGGGGCAATAATCTTTGAATAGGGATTTGCAACCATCTTGAGGTCATTGACCGAAAGGTGATCTTGGTGGGCATGGGTGATTAGCACCATGTCAGATTTTACCTTTTCCTTCACTTTGTAGGGATCAATGTAAATGATTTTATCCTTTAGACTGATCCTGATTGAGGATTGTAAATCCCAACTGATCTTGTTAACCATAAAATCCAGATCATCTGTTCCTTTCTGGCCATGATTAAACCCAAAAAATGCGAAAATAATAATTATAAAAATCAGTATAAATACCAAAATGTTCATCCTGCCTCCTAAATGTTATAATATAATTATTTTAGTGAAGGGGAGTTTGCTTGTCAAGTCGACTTTTGACTTTTAAAAATACTCGATGACATTTTATTCATAACTCTCTTTTACCTTTTGTTGCGAATGTATTATAATTCTTTGATCCCACTCAGGGTTTTTTATTGCCTGCCCCCTTTACTCCCTCCCATTTTTTCATAGGGTTCATTTTGTCATTTTTCAACACAAAACTCAACAATTCTGAAATGCGTCAAGTTTTAAAAAGTTTACAAGATTACAGCCACCGTCCCTCTTTTTTTTTGACACTTTGTTGTCCGAACGAAAACGGCAATTAAATATAGCGTGTGTTATGGCTCGTTAAATATATTATAGAGTTATATTTATAGCAGTTTTTGCAATAAGTTTTGTTCCTTTTGTGAAATAATTAAACTCCATATTACTTTCAGTTTCTCCTGTTAATCCATATTCAAAATCGAAGGATACACCTAATTCAACAAAGCCATCAACAACAGTAAATATTATATAATATCCTTTTTGGGTAAGTTCTATTGTGCCATTTGAAAATCTTTCACTCCTTGGTATATTACTAAGATCTTTCTTTATTATTCCCTCTTTACATTTGTCAAGTGTAAAAGTAGTTGATTGAGATTTTTTCATTATCATATTTGCATAGATAATATTATTATCTCCTGTTTTCTCAATTCCAATAATTACTAGCTCTCTACTATATTTATCTTTAAAAACAGCACTATCATTTATTAATTTATAGCTTTTTAAACCATTATCTACAAGCAATTCAATTGGTGTTCCGTTAAATATAATTGCTTTCTTTTCTTTAACCAAATTACTGTTATTACAGTTAATTAGAGTTAATACGATTAAAAATGATAAAAACAGTTTTGGGATTAAGAGTTTTTCACTCATTTTTACCTCCTGTTAATTCTTGATAAACAATCTCATTTGTTTTTAAGATGCATGAATTTAATTATTGGCATAAACATTTATTAAGTTTACAAAATCTATTTAATTATATAGTCAAAATGATAATCAGTATAACCAAGGAAAGCTCCATCATATGAAAATTTTATGACAGATTTAGTTCGGTCTTTTGGAACAACGTAAAATATTGTCATAGACTTAGCATAAGTTTCTCCACTTTTTTCAGGCCAATAACCATAAATACTGTCTTTTTCTTCTCCATCAATATAGAGTTTAGCCCCTCCAATAATTCTCTTATAAATCTGTGCACGATGCTCCTTTGTGTTTACTTCAAAATTCGGAGCTAAGTTTTCTTTAAAATAGAAATCCATTTCAAGACTTAAAATTTCTCTCCCTTTATAAACATACGTAACCCCATTAACTGCAAGGCGATCAATAAACTCAAATGATTTCATTACGACTTCAGGTGCTCTATGAGTACATCCCGCTAAAAGAATTATTAAATTGAATAATAACAAATAAACAAATGATTTTTTCATATTTACCTCCAATTTTTAATTAAAAATATATAATATCTATTTAATATCAGTTCAATATTAATGAGCCATAACGTCTGTGTATGAACAATTACACATATACTGCCAAATTGGTGGTGCAAGCACAATTGTTTATATTTTACCTTTACCATTATATTGCCTTTCTTAGTCAAAAAAGTCATTCATTGGATTTTTTATTTTATCAATCGCCTTTTTAGATACATGAGTATATATCTCTGTTGTTTTTGAACTATCGTGACCTAATAGTTCTTGTATATATCTAAGGTCTGTTCCTTGCTCAAGCAAATGTGTCGCAAAACTATGCCGCAACATATGCGGGGTAACTACTTTTCTTATTCCGGCTTTCTGTGTCGCTTTTCGTAAAATATTGGCTACGCTCGTAGGCGAATATTTGCCACCATTTTGACCTTCAAAAAGATATTTATCAGGACGAAACTCTTTATAATATTGCCGTAATAATTATAAAAGATTATCAGAAAGTAAAGATATCCGATCTTTTTTACCTTTCGCACCGTTGATATGAATAACCATTCTTTCAGAATCAATATCGTTAGGCATAAGATTTAATAACTCGCTTCGTCGTAACCCTGCTGAATATATCAACATTAAAATACATTTATGCTTCAGGTTGTTTGTTACATCATAAATCCTCTTAATTTCATTTTTACTTAATACTTTAGGTAATTTATATTCCTTTTTCGGACGATGTAATTCATGATATTGTTTTTCTCTGCCAAGAACCTTTTCATAATAAAATTTAATCGCATTTATTCTTTGATTTTGTTGACTTATTGAGATGCTTCTCAATTCTATTAAATTTAAAATATATTTGTTTATTTTTGCTGTTGTTATTTTTTTTAAATCTTGTCCGATGAAATATTTACATAAATCTCCAAAATAGTTGCAGTACATTCCAATAGTATTATCGCTATACCTTTTTTGAATTAATAAATTTCTGTATACTTTCAATATTTCTTTCATTTATTTTCTTCTTATTTTTTTCGTATAACTCTTTTTTATATTGTTATGTAATATTTGGTAATTATTTCATAAATGTCTTATGATTGTCAAGAAAAATAGTGAAAAACCGTTGATATATTTTACCAAACACACTACATTTAACTGCTTAAAATATTGGGGGTCAGGTCTTGTTTTTTGCATAACTCATCTTTTTTGCAACCCTACTGACTGTGTAAAAAATACTGGGCGTCATTCTTTTTTCCATTTTATTGAAAAGTTCCCTTATACCAAAACCTCTAAGGATGTGTTTAATCTATTACCTATGAATATATCAAAAATTGATTGAATAAAAAATTTCGGTCATGTAAAATATGAAGTTACCATTAAGGAAAGTGTTTATTATACAATTTACATAAAAACAGGAGGATTATATGTCATTTGTTTGGTTTTTAGTGATTGGTGGAGTAGCTGGATGGCTGGCCGGGTTATTTATGAAGGGCAAGGGCTTTGGTATTATTGTAAACATTATCATTGGAGTCATCGGTGGTTTCCTTGGCGGCTGGCTTTTTAAACAATTGGGAATTTCAATTGGTGGTGAAACCATTGGACCTCTAGTTACCGCTTTTATCGGTGCAGTAATACTTCTATTTATCATAGGCCTTATTAAGAAAAAATAACAAGATCTGAATACTGAATAAGGGGTTAAGTCTACTTTTGACTTTTAAAACACAATTCTTCTATTTTTTTAATCCTTTGTATTTAATTGGCTTACATCCTATCTAGTAATTCTTTCTTTTTAGTATTAAATTCTTCTTCTGATATAAGCCCTTTTTCTTTAAGGGTTGATAGCTTTTCAATTTTATTTGGTATGGCATCAGATTCGCTTCCTACCGATGGGGTGAGATCCTTATTTATTCCTAGGCGTATTCTCAGGGCTTTTGCTTTGCTTCCATAAATTGCGGCAATTATCAGTCCAATGAACCAAAATAACAAAATACCTCCGGCAATAGCTAATGCGGATTCACCATAATATGATTCTTGTATAGAAATTAATATTATTATTTTTATTATGAAAGCTCCCCAGGTTGCCCAAAGAAAGATATCTGTGGCTGTCAATTCAGCTTTTTTCCATTCATTGAATTTTGCAGTTTCTACATTCGGGAAATCTGATGAAGAAAGCCTTTTTAGCTTTGGTCTTCTTGTTAATTTGATAATTCCGATAATAAGTAAAATAATTTCTAACATTTTCTCCCTCCTAATATTTTATGTAAAAAATTAAAAACATCTAAAAATCTATAATACTGAAACAAAATTATTTTTTCAAGTCTAATTCAGAAACATTTATTGTACAAAAAAAGGGGTTAAGTCGACTTTTAACCCCATCATTTGAAAAAAATTCTGATTTTTTGTATTATTAAATTTTGAAGAATATTAATAAAGGAGTTAGGATGATGAAAAATGAAAAAGAAAAAAAACCAACAAAAGTTCCCACCTGGTTGGCGATCTTGATAATATTGATTACAGCATATGTATTTGCCCATATTGCTATGGCGATAGCTGCTCATTTTTCAAATAATTAATAAGCAATAAGGGGTCAAGTCGACTTTTGACTTTTAAAAATACTCGATGACATTTTATTCATAACTCTCTTTTACCTTTTGTTGCGAATGTATTATAATTCTTAATTAGCCAAAGAGGAGGTAAACAATCATGATCTTAGGAATATGCGGCAGCCCGAAGAAAAGGGGCTTTAACCATAAAAAAACTGCATAAAAAATGAAATTATTAAAGAGACTTTAATGGTATCATGGGGTCAGGTCTCCTCTTTTGATTTATCTTGTTAAACATCCTTCCTTCACTCATTTCTTATCCTTTTTCCAAAGCAAGAAAACAACGATTTATAAAAAAAAGATATGGAACCTTTTCTACTTTAAACTCGTAATATTAAAGTAATCATGAATAGAGGAAGAACTCTGGCGGATGCCCAACTGGTAAATTTACCGGATAAGAATAAACGTGATATTCCCCTAGTTTAAGCGTATACCAGTGGACACGAGGTGACATTAAAAAAAGGTGAAGGATGATTCAGATCGAAAAGGTTGAGAATTCTTCTAAAAAAGTACAAAATGATTATTGAGGGAAATGTCAGCCAAGGATCAAACCCTTCCCAAAATTAAAGAACAGGAGAGCACAATGAAAAAAATAAAAGGTTTTAAAATTATATTATCAAGTCTGATGTTTTTTGTTTTCATGGGTTTCCCTTGGAAATTATTTAGTCAGGTGATCAATTTTGATTCCGACCAGTGGAAGATAGTGAATGGGAATATTTATGATTATCTGGGGAGAAAAGCCTTTAAGGGGACTGCCTTTCTGAAGGAGGTGGAGTTTATAAACGGAATTATTGAAGTTGATATTGCTGTTACTGGGGCTCGATCCTATCCGGGAATCATGTTTCGTATGCAAAAGTCAATGAGAGATTATGAAAATGTATATATTCGTCCGCACCGGGCAGGTTTGTATCCGGATGCCCTCCAATATACCCCCTCAATAAATGGAATCAGTGAATGGCAGCTCTGTAATGGAGAGGGGTATACCTCGCCGATTGGACTACCGAAGAACCGGTGGGTACATCTGAAGGTTGAGGTATTAAAAAACCGGGCAAGAATTTTTATCGATAACAACCCAAAGGCAGCTTTGGAGGTGAACAATCTTAAACACGGGATCAGCAAGGGAAAGATAGGACTTACCGGTCCTCTGGATGGATCTGCTTATTTCTCAAATTTTCAATACCAGAAAACAGACAGCATAGTATTTGGAAAACCTCCGATTCAAGATTACCCAGTAGGGATGGTAATGAACTGGGAGATTTCACCCACATTCAAAGCCTTGGATATTGAGCTTGAAAAAACCCCGGATCAACAGGGTATTAGAGATATAAAATGGACAAAAGTAAAAGCTGATCCTTCGGGTTTGGTGGATATTGGGAAATATACCGGAAGAACTGGGAGGGCCCCGGATGTTATATTTGCCAAAACAGTTCTATATTCAAAAAAGGCAAAGCTGCTTGAATTAAGGTTTGGCTATAGTGATGTTATCACAGTCTTCTTAAACGGAAAACCCCTGTTTCTTGGGAATAGTTCTTATCAAAGCCGTGACCGATCATTCTTAGGGATCATCGGTTTACATGATACCCTTTTTGTACCACTTAAAGAGGGGAGGAATGAACTTCATATAACAGTTATAGAAAGCTTTGGCGGGTGGGCTTTTATGTTTCAGGATGCCAATGCAGTTTATACAGATAAAGGAGTAACTAAAATATGGGAGACCGATAAAATATTTAAAACTTCGGAGTCTGTTCTGTATGATCCCAAAAGAGATGTCTTATATGTAACTAATTTTGATCAGTTCAACATGGGTAATCCAAAAGCAACTCAATATATCTCTAAACTTTCCTTGAAAGGAGAAATTATTGTAAAGAAATGGATAGATGGATTAAATCACCCTCTGGGTATGACCATTTATAAAAACAAGCTCTATGTTGCTGAACGAAAAAAAGTTGCAGTGATTGATATGACTAAGGGCGTCATATTAAAGAGGTTTCCGGTAAAGGGTTCAATATTTCTCAATGATATTGCCGTTGATAGAAAGGGAAAGATCTATATTTCTGATTCAAGAAAAAATGTGATCTGGAAATCAAAGGGAGAGGATTTTGAGGAATGGCTCACTGGGCCCGAAATTTCCGGCCCCAATGTCCTTTATATTCAAAAGAACAAACTACTGATCGGAAACAGTGGTGATCAACAATTAAAAGCCATTGATATTTCAAACAAATCTATCACAACTCTTGCTCACTTTCCCAAAGGATTTATTGATGGGATTAGATCGGATGGAAATGGAAATTTGCTGGTTTCACTGTGGAAGGGTAAAATCTACCGGGTGAGCATGGATGGAAAGATAAAACTAATTTTACATACTGTGAATAAAGGCCTTTACAGTGCAGATTTTGAATATATTCCAAAGAAAAAGATGCTAATTGTTCCAGCCTTTCACGCCAACAAGGTGGTAGCATATAAAATTAATGAAAAAAGTTTTATAAAAAATTAGTCTATTTACTTTACAATAACTAATGGATGACCCCTTTTTCTTTTATAGTCGACAATTTGATTTTTTCAGTTCTAAAATCGAGGATCTTGAGGCCATTTACACCGAATTGGAAATTGATATTGAAAATCTCTAACCTTAATAGCTTAATGTAACCTTTCTTTTGTTATTGCTACGGTTGGAATCAGAGATTCTGCAATTGTAATCGAGTATTACCTCTACATTGTAAGAGCGCCCTTGTTCCAGTTTTATGCCTTTGTATCCGCTGTCGGGCCAGACATAATTGAAGTAAGTTACAGAACCGCCAAACCAGCCGCTGGGCTTCCCTTTTTGTAAAATTCCGCTGGGATCAATGTCTCTAAAAAAGATAGATTTGCTTTCTATACTAATAACAATTTTAACGTAGGAGCAGGTATTATAATCAACATCCGGAATCGAATGACCTTTATTGCACATACGGAGTTTGATCCGGCCATTGCTGGTTACGCCTGTACCGAATGTCGTCTCCTCCGGGATAAACCAGTGCTGAAAGTAAAAATGTAAAACAAATAGTAAAAATAATTAAAAATTTGATTAATTTAATTTTTCTCATTTTTCACTCCTATTTTAATTCTGCACTGCCTAATTCTGGTAGGTGTTCACATTTTAATTGGATGTTATTGTCCAACCCCAGCCATATCCAAAAGTAACATCAATTCCATTCTTTTCAAGGTGGATGTTGTAACCTCCGGGTGGAAGATTGGGACAGATTATATCTACCTGATTATTACTCCAGCTGGAAACAGTTGCAGTTGTTGTTCCAAATTTTACTACAAAACTTCCCTGTGTAGATCCAAAATATGATCCGCAGAGTGTTATAGTACATCCAGCAGGTCCTTCGTGAACCATAGAACTGCCTGCAAGGTAAACTGCTTCTTTCCATACCTTTAGCAGGTATATCTTCTTGTTAGATATGCGTATATTATTCTTTTTTAAATACACATTATAATTAACACCAAAAGCAACATTATTGGGGATTATTGCTTGAAGAACGTTTGGATTGTAGTATTCTAATGGCTCGAGGTTTAAGGTATAAGGTCCCATCTGTACAGCCTTATTGGTTAAATTATTTACATCAAACCCAGATCCGGAAAGAGTGAGAATCATTTGCCCGGTAGGATTATTTATGTTCATAACACCTAATTGACCGATGCTATTAATATGGGCTGGAAGAAAAACGAAATCATGCCAGTCAATATTATTTGTTTCACTGTATTCCTTTACTGAGTTTTGGGAATCCACAAATACACCAATATAATATCTTTTTTTTGCTGGTAATTTATCAATCTTTAAATGAGGTGTGTAATTAAAAGTTTTAGATGCTCCAGGTGCAAGTATCGGTATGTGAAATCTTGCCCTTTTTAATAGAACATCCTCATAAAAAACAGATGAATATACAATTTGCTTTACAGAGAGTTTGCGGTCAGTCGATAAAAAATAATCAACAAAGAAATCTTTTGCTTCTATTTTCCCAATGTTTTTTACAGTAACTCTCAAACCTGTTCTCATTCCCGTTATTTTGGATTGTATGGGTAATCTTGTTTTTGATATGAAGGAGACCGTTAAATCCGGTAATAATTTTGCGATCTGAGGTTTTTGAAGGGAAGTTGCTGTTGTTTTTTGTCTCTGTTTTGACTGTGCTGAAAGTAAAAATGTAAAACAAATAGTAAAAATAATTAAAAATTTGATTAATTTAATTTTTCTCATTTTTCACTCCTATTTTAATATTGTTATATACAACTTTTATCTCAAATATCTCAAAAATTTAAAAATAAAAATATGAATAAGGTCTCCTCTTTTGATTTATCTTGTTAAACATCCTTGCTCCTATCATTTCTTATCTTTTTCCAAAGCAAGAAAACTAAGACTATACTCTTGAATTCAATTATAACAGCCTTGAAATGGTTAATAACGAAGGGTAAAATTTGTTTTAGTAAGGTAACGAAAAAAGCTTTATAAAAAATTAGTCTATTTTATTGATAATTTTTTTTTCAAATATTTATTGAAATTTTAATTTAAAGCTTTTATTATAAATCTGGAGGGGAATATGAGAAAAATTTTAATTATTATTCTTTTGATTTTTATGGTTTCTTTGGTCTGGGCAGATGGTCAGGACCCGGTAACAGTTTCACCAGGTGAAAAAACTGGTATGGCAATTATTGACCAGAGCTGTCCAACTTTCTCATGGACAGCAGTTTCATGGGCAGCAGGATACAGGATCGCTGTTTTTAAGGCAGACAGATTTAGTTTGGGTTTATCTTATGAAGAAAAAAAGAGCCAGGAAGATCCGGTATTAATGAAAGATATAAAAGGCTCCGCTCTCTCCTGGACACCGTGTGCAAAAAACAGGTTAACAAACGGTCAGGAGTATATATGGTTTGTGCAGGCAGTTGATGTTAATGGCAGCGGTGTATGGTCAGAGGGAAACAGTTTTAAGGTGGTAAGAGAATTAAGTTTTGCCAGTATAGAGGAAAAGTTAAAGGAAAAACTGGAGGATTCCGGAGTAAGTTCAGAAAGTATAGCTAAGGCTTTTGAAGAGGTAAAAATCAGTGACACAGGAGATAGTTATGCAGAAAAGAGAAAAGAAACCGGTACCAATAACCCGGATCTATCCA
>Ga0114918_10006286_pt1 | contig 10063 bp, 10 predicted proteins | sample LantaG_FD_87015 | JGI IMG/M metagenome (GOLD analysis project Ga0114918, IMG submission 87015) | Deep subsurface microbial communities from Baltic Sea to uncover new lineages of life (NeLLi) - Landsort_02402 metaG | ecosystem: Environmental > Aquatic > Marine > Oceanic > Sediment | place...
GAGACGACCTGCTCGAAGGTAACGGCCGGCAAGGTCGAGCACAGCTACCGGATGAAGCGAAAGGGCGACGGGACGGTCATCGCCGAAGGCACGAGCGTTTTAGCGTGCGTAAGCAAAGACGGCGGCGTCCGCCGAATGCCGAAGTTTATGTATCCGGGCCCGTAAAAAACAACACCGAACAGCCGGGGGCTTGACTGTGCCCGGCATAATGCGTATTGTGTACCGTGGTTTGTGCACGTTTTCCCACGGGCTTCGATGCCCGTGGTACTTCTTTTGGCCTTTTACACTATGCAGGGGTGGAACCGGATGCCTGACAAAAGCGAAGTGTCGGACAAGAAGGAAAACTGTGGTCTGTTCGGTATCTTCGGAGACCCGCAGGCCATTCAGAAAACATACTTAGGGATATTCAGTCTTCAGCACAGGGGCCAGGAGTCCGCCGGCATCGCGTCGAGCGACGGCGAGTTTATCCGGTGCTATACGGGGATGGGGACGGTGCAGCGTGTTTTCCGGACGGGCTCCGATATCCTGGAGCGTCTGGCCAATCCAATTGCTATCGGGCATGTGCGATATTCGACGATGGGCTCGTCCAAGGCGGTCAACAGCCAGCCGTTCTTTGTCGAGTACTCGCGAGGCCAGGCGGCGATAGCGCACAACGGCAACCTTGTAAATGCGTCTCTGCTTCGCGACGAATACGAGGCGTACGGCAGCATATTCAAATCCACGACCGACACCGAGGTCATCGCGCATCTTCTTGCCAAGCCGACGCACGTCAGCAGGCCCGACCCACTGGCGCACGTTCTCAATCACCTTCAGGGTGCGTATTGTCTTTTGATTCTCTTCGCCGACCGGATTGAAGCGGCTCGTGACCCATACGGGATAAGGCCTTTGTGTATCGGCCAAACCGCCCAGGGCAGTTTCGTCGTCGCCAGCGAGAGCTGTGCGCTCGATGCCGTTGACGCTAAGTTTATACGCGAGGTCGAGCCGGGGGAAATTGTAACAATCAGCAAGGACGGGCTGTCGAGCAGATTCTTCGTCAGCCCCGGCTCGGTAACACCGGCACACTGCCTGTTCGAGCACATATACTTCGCCAAGCAGAACAGCACGATTTTCGGCGAGAACGTCCACGAGTTCAGAAGAAAGCTCGGCAGGCAGCTTGCCATCGAGCATCCGGTCGATGCGGACGTCGTGATACCGATACCGGATTCGGGGACATCGGCGGCCATCGGGTACGCCGAGCAGAGCGGCCTGCCTTTCGATATGGGAATGGTCAGAAGTCACTACGTGGGCAGGACGTTTATCTCGCCGGACCAGAAGACGAGGGAGCTTGCGGTCAAGGTTAAGTTAGCCGTCGTCAAAGAGGTGGTGCACGGCAGGCGCATCGTCGTCGTTGACGACTCAATCGTTCGGGGCACCACGACCAGGGGCAAAATCAGGGCGCTGAGACAGGCCGGCGCCCGCCAAATCCACATGCGGGTGAGCTGTCCGCCGATTCGTTTCCCGTGTTACTACGGCGTGGATTTCCCCACCACAGAGGAGCTTCTGGCGAATAATCGCGACATCGAGCAGATTCGGGACTTTCTCGAGGTCGATAGTATCGGCTATATGTCGCTCGAGGGGCTGCTGTCGTGTGTAAAGCAGCCGGCCGAGCACTACTGCACCGCCTGCTGGAACGGCAAATACCGGATTCCCGTCAATACCGCCGTCACAAAATTCGCGATGGAGCATTACCAGATGAGAATGTTCGAGGAGCTGGAATAAGACGATGCTCGATACTCGATGCTCGATGCCCGATAAATGAGGATGCTCATGCGGTTCCTTAGTTACAGAGACCTCGATATCTACAAGAAGGCACACAAGCCGGCTGTCGAGATTCATACGATGAGTCTTGGTCTGCCAAAGTTCGAAATGTACGAGGAAGGAAGCGATATCAGGAGGTCAAGCAAGTCTGTCAAAAACAACATCGTCGAAGGATTTGGGCGACGAAGATACAAGCAGGACTTCATCCGATTCCTAACGTACTCTCAGGGTTCCTGCGACGAAACGAGCGAACATTTGGTGACTCTCTACGAGACCAATTCGCTTAAAGACAAAAAGATGTATGAATACTTCCTGGAAGAGTATAATCATCTGGGAAGAATGATAAACAACTTCATCAAAACTGTGGAGAAAAACCATAACTCAGGCAGTCGGGAATCAAATATCGAGAATCGGGAATCAAGAATCGATAATCGAGAATCAACGGTCGCGGAAAATGGGTAAGGCAGTTACATACGCACAGTCGGGGGTGAGTATCGGCGCCAACGATGAGATGGTCGAACGGATATACTCTCACGTCGCGAGCACGTTCGGGCCACGGGTGATACAGCTAAAGGGCGGCTTTGCGGGTTTGTTCCGGCTGGACTATGACGAACGGCTGTTCAAGAAAAACTACAAAAACCCGGTGCTTGTCGCCTGCACGGACGGCGTGGGCAGTAAGGTGCAATTAGCCGGGCGAATTGGCAAATACGACACCGTCGGAATCGACCTTGTCGCAATGAGCGTCAACGATATGCTCGTTCTCGGCGCCGAGCCGTTGTTCTTCCTGGACTATGCGGCGGTAAATAAGCTTGAGCCGGCGGTGATGGAGCAGATTGTCGCCGGCATCGCCGCGGGCTGCCGAATGGCCGACTGCGCCCTCATCGGCGGAGAGACCGCTGAAATGCCCGATACATATAAAAAAGGCGATTTCGACCTGGCCGGCTTCGCGGTCGGTGTCATCGAGCGGCACAGGATAATCAAAGGCGACCTCGTCCGCACAGGCGACGTTATCCTGGGCCTGGCATCGAGCGGGCTGCACAGCAACGGCTACACACTCGTTCGCAATATCTGCTTCAAGCGGTTAGGGCTGAAAATGACCGACACGCCCGACGAGCTCGACGGCACCGTACTCGGTGACGTCCTTTTAGAGCCGACGCGGATTTACGTTCGCCCGGTTGTCCGGCTGTTAGGCGGGTACAAGGTCAAGCACATCGTACACGCAATGGCCCATATCACCGGCGGCGGGCTTGTCGGCAATATCCCACGGGTGCTGCCGAAAAGCTGCGACGCAGCCATAAAAAAATCGAGCTGGCCCGTGCCGAAGATATTTTCCTTCATCCGGCAAAAAGGCCCGGTCGAAGAGGACGAGATGTTCGGCGTATTCAATATGGGTATCGGCTTTGTGCTCATCGTCGCCGAGGACTTCGCCAACTCGATACGCAAAAAACTCACCCGTTTAGGCGAGACGGTCTATCGGCTCGGCAGAATAACAACCGGCACCGGAAAAGTGGTCATCAAATAATCAAACGCAGGATGTGGATTCCTGCCGTTGCTCCGAACGGGGGCCGGGATACAGTGCGACCGCCACATCAGGTGTTGAAGGTTTCGCGTTCGATTTGGCCAAGGTAAAATCGCCCGTCGCGGCGCATAAACGCGATGACCGCATCGAGCCGGCTGTCAATAAACGCACCGTCGTTGGCGACAATCGTGATGCCAATCACCGCGATTTGCCTGCTGTCGTTGTGGTCAACCTCGGCGACAGAGGCGTTGAACCGATTCCTCAGCCGGGCCGTCAGACCCTTGACGATGCTGCGTTTTTCCTTCAGCGAGCCGACGCCCTGCAGATTCAACCTGGCTGTCATCACACCGACTATCATAGCCGGCTCGAATATAGTACCTTTCGGCTCCGATTGCAACCATTGCGAACGCCTATCGAGCGCACCGCCGGCCGAACTAAAGAGCTTGCGAATTATAACCAGCGATGCTATGCTGAGTTTTGCAGGTAACTCAAATATCGCAGGAGATAAGACCAATGAGAGATGTTCGCGTTGCCGCCGTTCAATTCGAGCATAAAGCGGCGGATAAACGGGCGAACCTGGCTAAGCTCAGCCGTTTCGTCGAGCAGGCGACAAAGCAAAAAGTCGAGATAATCGCATTCCCCGAGTGCTGCATTACGGGTTACTGGTTTCTGCGGAAGCTGTCACGCGATGAGCTGACGGCGCTGGCTGAACCGGTCTTCGACGGGCCTTCTTCGCAGCAGCTTATGGCGATGGCGAAAAAACACAACATAACCATCGGGGCCGGGCTTCTCGAAAAGACCGGCGAAGGGCAAATGTTCAATACTTATGTGGTCGCAATGCCGGACGGCCGGTTTGCCCGCCACCGCAAGATTCACTGTTTCATCAATGAGCACTTATCGTCCGGCTCGGAGTTTACAGTTTTCGATGCACCCTGCGGCTGCCGGCTCGGCGTGCTGACCTGCTACGACAACAACCTTGGCGAGAACGTTCGCATCACCGCATTGAAGGGCGCCGAGATTCTGCTGGCGCCGCACCAGACCGGCGGATGCGACTCGCCAAGCCCGTTCTGTATGGGCCTAGTCGATAAATCGCTCTGGGATAATCGCAAAGAAAATCCCGCCGCGATACAGGCCGAGTTCAAAGGGCCCAAGGGACGCCAGTGGTTCCTGACCTGGCTGCCCGCACGTGCCCACGACAACGGGCTGTTTTTGGTCTTCAGCAACGGTGTAGGGGTTGATGACGACGAGATTAGAACCGGCAACGCTATGATACTGGACCCGTACGGGCGGGTGCTGGCCGAGACGTGCAGGGCCGAGGATTATATGGTTGTCGCCGATTTGGACGCCTCGCTGCGGGACAACTGCACAGGCGCCAGGTGGATTAAGACACGCCGGCCCGAATTGTACGAGCCGTTGACTATTCCCACCGGCAGAGAACAAGATACGAGGACGGTACGCTTCGAGGGCAAACGGGTATAGCAAATTGCGGCCAGCCGCAGCCTTACTCGCTGTATCGAAATACAGGCAAAACCTTGCAATTTTGGGTGCAATCTGTTATTATAGCAAAGCCGCAGAGTTCGGCGGCAAAGCACACCTTTTTATTTAGCAAATAAAAACGGATATGAAAGGCCCAAAGGCATTTACGCTGATAGAATTGCTCGTCGTAATTGCCGTCATTGCCCTTTTGATGGGCATTTTGATGCCGGCTTTGAACAGGGCGCGTGAGCACGGCAAACGGGCGGTGTGCCTGAGCAATCTGAGGCAGTTGACAATCGCCTGGATAATGTACGCAAATGACAACGGCAACTACATAGTCAACGGCGCGCCACTCGGTGTACCGGGCAAGGCCAGAGCGCCGCTCTCCTCGTCGTGGGATTTCCCGTTTCATGAAAATGAGGTGCCATGGATCGGTGTGGCGTGGAATCCTGCGGGCGTTTCGCAAAAAGTGCAGATGGAGGCCCTGACTACCGGCGCTCTGTACAGGTACTGCAAGAACTACAAGATATTCCGCTGCCCGACCGGTCATCGCGGAGAGTTGATGACGTACGTCATCGTCGATTCGATGAACGGCCTGCCGAGAGACGGCACACAACAGGCGGGGTTGTGGATAAAAAACAGACTCAAAATAAAAAAAAACAACAAACGAATCGTCTTCATCGACGAGGGCTGGGTCACGCCCGACAGCTACGCCGTCCATTATCTCGAAGAGCTTTGGTGGGACGACCCGATGGTCAGGCACAGCAACGGAACTACGCTGTCGTTTGCGGACGGGCACGCTGAACACTGGGTATGGCAGGGCAAGGAAACGATAGAATACGGCAAGTTGGCCGACCGCGCTTTTCCGAAGGGCTATGAGCCCCAAACAGACGACGGCTTCAGAGACCTCTATCGCATACAAATTGGCACCTGGTCACGACTCGGCTACGAGCCAACCGTCGAGCCGCTAATCGAGTAATGAACGGCTTAATGCAGGGGCTGATATGAAAAGAACCTTTCTGCTGCTGGCTGTAATCGTTTCGTTTGCACAGGTATGCTTCGGCTCGAAGTTGCTCAATGCCGATGTCGTAACCGACAAAGTCATACTGCTGCACTTTGACGACGGTTATATCGACTATCACGGCTATCACCAAAGCAACGATGACGACCGCACGGTGTCTAATCCGCTGGATGTTAATGCGGCAACTCGCAGCAACTCTTACACAATCATATCGAAAGACGATGCCGAATACCAAAAAGGCCTTGAAGCCGTGAGCGTGGGCCGAAAGAGTAAGGGGATGGACTACTCACGCAAATGCAAATGGAACGGCAAACAGTGCGACAACGACATCGTCTTCGAGCACTGGATTTACCTCGAGCTGCCCGCACCGATGAAAAGGGGCAAAACCTACACCGTCCGGCTCAACGGCCTCGCCGAGAACAAAAATGATGTCACCATCACCTTCGACGAGTTCAGGACCCGCTCCGAGGCCGTCCACGTCAACCAGCTCGGCTACATCCCCTCGGCCGGACAAAAGTTCGCCTACGTCTCGCAGTGGATGGGCGACGCAGGCCCGCTCATCCTCGACGACTACGCCGATACGCCGTTCCACATCGTAAGAACCGCCGACGGCTCGGTCGCCTTCTCGGGAAAAATGAAGCTGCGAAAAGACCTCGAAACCGGCGGGCCCGATACCTGGCAAAAGGAAGGCCCCTTTTCAAACTTTATCGGCGCCGACCTGTGGCAGTGCGATTTCTCACAGTTCAAAACGCCCGGCAAATACGTCGTCGCGGTCGAGAGAATCGGCTGTTCATTTGCCTTTAGAATCGACGCCGATGTCTATCGCAAGGCGTTCTATACATCCTGCCGAGGCCTATATCACGAGCGGGCGGGAATAGCCCTGGAAAAACCCTACACCGAATGGACGCGCAAACGAGACCACCATCCCGCCGACGGAGTCAAAATCTGGTATTCGTCGATGCGGTACCTCGACTGCAACCAGGAAAGCTGTATGGACCAGGTCAAGAAAAACCGTGTCCGGCTTCTCGATAATATCTGGGGCTGGTACCACGACGCCGGCGACTGGGACGGCTACCCAACCCACATAATTATCCCGAGGTACCTGCTTACCGTCTATGAGCCGAAACCGGGCAGCTTCACCGACGGCGAGCTCAATATCCCGGAAAGCGGCAACGCAATCCCCGACATCATCGACGAGGCAAGCTGGCTGATAAATTACTTCCGCAGGGCCAAAGGCCCCACCGGCGGCGTCTGTGGCGCGCGGGTACACGCAGTCGGACCGAGGCCGGACGGCAAAGAGGCGAACGGCTTTGGCAGTTGCGAGGATACACGTCAGTGGTACGCCTACGGCGAGGACCCGAGAACATCATATCGCTACGCGTCACTCGCCGCTCAACTGGCATACTGCCTCGACATATCCGCCGTCGGCAAACATAAGGACAGCCCCGGCTGGTTTGCCGAGGCCGAGCACGCCTACAACTGGGCAGGTAAGAACCTGCGCGACGGCGACGAGCCGAAAATCATCGGTGCGAGAATGGTCGCCGCCGCCTGGCTTTACAAGTACACATCCGACGACAAATATCAGCGGCAGTTCAAAGCCGACTACAAAGCCGTCGGCAAAATCAAGCCGAACTCCGCAAGCCCGACAGAGAAGCAGTGGGCCATCTGGGCCTACGTCACCACCAACAGGCAAAATATCGATAAGGATTTCAAAGCCGCCCTCACCGCCGAGGCAATATCCTGGGCCGACGAGCTCAATGTCATCCCCGCCTCAAAACGCGGCTTCCGCGCCGGCTGGAGCTGGTATGTCCCCACCGTCATCGGCTTCAACACAACGCCCCACGTCATCGAATCCGTCATCGCATACGAGCTAACCGGCAAACAAAAGTACCTCGACGTCGTCGAAACCACCTGCGACTATATGCTTGGCGGCAACGGCCTGAATATGTGCCAGGTCACCGGCCTCGGATACCGATACCCGAAACAGTTCCTGCACATCGACTCCTGGTACGATGACAAAGAGCAATTCATACCTGGAATATCACTTTACTCCGTGCTGGCGCCGAAACAGCCAATCGACAAATGGGTAGGCCCGTGGGACCAGCGAATGGTCTGGGATAAGGGCGTGTACCCGCGATACGACAAATGGCCTATGCACGCCGGCTATGTCGATAACCGCTACTGCGTGATGGGCAACGAGTTCACCGTCCACCAGAACGTCGCTCCCGCCGCCGCCGTCTATGGCTGGCTCTGCGCCGAAAAGCGATAAACGGTTACCGCTCGACAGCCCGCTGTACGGCCGCGAACGCGGTACGCCTCACGCTTTCCGCTATCCGCTACCCGCTGTTCGCTGGTCCTGCGATGGCTTCTTGTCCTGCGATTCAGCCGCGGCGGCCATTTCCAACTGCCGCTTTAGCTTCCGCCGACGCCGCTCGAACTGCTCTTCGCTCAGCGGCGCCCACTTGCGTTTCGGCCCAAGACCGAACGTCTTCTTGAACCGCTCAATCTCGGCACGCTGCTGCTCTTCCCGCTCGGCAAGCACCGCCGACGCCTGCCCCCCGGCAGGCAAAGGCGAAGGCGGTGCCTTAGTCGCTCTGTTAGTTTCTCTATTAGTCTTGTTATTAGTAGTTCGGCATTTTTGCCTAAGTCGAAACGCAGATTTGCCTAAGTCACTTCCGCAATTTTGCCTAACATGTTCGGCAGATTTGCCTAAGTGGACCGGACAACGCTTGTCCTGTTTGAGCGCAGCCGCCTGCCTGACGTCCGGGTGAGACCTTGCCCACATCGTCCGGTAGTAGCCCTTGGGATTCTTTACGTACAGGTAGCTGGCAAGCCCGCCAAGCCACCTCGAAATCGTGTCAGCCGAAACACCAAACACCTGCGCAAGCGTCTCGTTGCTCTGCCAGCAGCCCCTCGCACCGAAGCTGTAGATATGCGAAAGCAGAACCTTCTGCGACAGGGCGATTCGGCTAAGGTTCAGGATATGATACGGTATCGCCAGATACCGCTCAGCCGGTTTTGCCTTTGCCCTTGTTTTGCCTTTAGCTGCCATATTCGTATTGCGTATTGCGTCGTGCGTATTGCGTATCGCGTACCGCGGGCAGCAATCGGCAATCGGCAATCGACAATCTAAAATCTCAAATCTTCTTCGTGCCTTCGTGTCTTGGTGGTAAACCCCCTCGTTCAAATCGACAATCCTGATGCCCGCTATCCCTTCATCTCCGCGACAAGCCGGCGGGTAACCGGCGACTGATTTCTGTGCGCATCCTTGAACGGCTGTGCCGCATCGGCGTTTGTCTTTTTGAAAAGCTCATTGCCCAGGACAATCTCCTTCAGGGCATTCGATTTCGCCCTGGCCTCGCGCAAAAACCGCACCGCACGCGTCCCGTACGCCCCGCCCAGAAGCGCAAAGACACCTATCCCCAAATCAATCGCGGCATTCGCCGTCTGCCAGGCGTCGGGCCTGTCGCCGGCCTCGCTGAGCGCCCTGTCGGCAAGAGCTACATTCGATTCGCTCAACACATCCTCGGCCGTCCGGGCGTTCGGCAGCTCCTTCGGCAGCCCGGCCTCCGCCACAAACGCACGGCTTTGCAATTCGCTCAGCCCGGTCAGTTGCCGAAGCTGCTGCGAAGCCGAATCGGCGGCCGCCCAAGCTCCGCCTCACTCAGCACAGGGCCGGGATTTTCACTTTTTTTCGTCATTTCGCGATTTTGTTAGCCAATATTCGGCCTCCGGCGAACGCTTACATCATAGGAACAGTTGACTGTAGGTAATTCCTGCGCGGATGCCGGGGCGTATTGGGGGGAAGGGAGTTTCTCCGGTGCGCCTCTGCATTTTTAGGAAACGAAACTGACTGGCGGAGCAGCGGAATGGACGAAGTTTGTGGTAACTGTGAGCATTTCAATGCCAAGAATCTCGGTATTGAGCAACGCATCTGGGGTATCTGCGTTAGATCCGAGGACGGCGAGGTTGAGCCGGATGCTGAGAAGAATGGAGGTGTTTTCCGGTGGGGCGATGCTGTTTGCGGTTATTTCAAGGCCAGGGAGGAGGCGAATCGAGCTTAGGGAGCGGTTTTAGGGCTGTCGATTGTGTCTGTCTCTGCCATCTGGCAGAGATGGCCTGAGCCCGTGGATGCGCTGGAGGCGCAAATTAGCTCTTTTTCCACGGTATCCATCGTAGCCGGGTGCGAAGCTGTTACCGGCTGCCGCGGGGAGGGCGCCCTGTGCCTTCGGCGTTTTGTTGGGTTACTA